>Ga0307373_10006866_pt1 | contig 17951 bp, 17 predicted proteins | sample OX2MG_FD_202534 | JGI IMG/M metagenome (GOLD analysis project Ga0307373, IMG submission 202534) | Soil microbial communities from Risofladan, Vaasa, Finland - OX-2 | ecosystem: Environmental > Terrestrial > Soil > Coastal area > Acid sulfate soil | place: Finland: Risofladan, Vaasa | collected... | reverse complement strand
TAAAAATGTTCATCTGACTTGTACCTGATGTGTGGTGGGGGGTCAATCGTTCTATTTTGGTGAAGCCTTGACAGCCGGTCAGGAGCCATCTGAACCGAAAGCGAGCAATTCCCGCATAGCCTACGAGGCTAATCGGCGGGAAACAGGTGATGATGGCGATGCCGCCTACTTTCGACACCCGTATTTTCACGCTACTTAATCTGGACGTGCCGGCTGATTCGGACCCGGCAAAATTGGGGGCTATCGCAGATGAACGGAGCAGAGCTCGGCGGAATCCCGCTCAACGGACCAACATTGATCCGCCTCGTCATCGTGTTGGTGCTGGCGATCGCGGTGCGCCACCTGGTCCTGCGCTTCGGCACCAAGGCGATAGACAGCCGCCGCGACAAGAGCCGCAACGGCAAGCCGCGGAGCTGAGAGAGCGCGCGCGGAGCATCGATGGAACGGCGGATGGAATGCGCGTGCCCACCGCGATGCGCGGGCGCGACGCGGCCGGCGCCGCTTGCGCTCTATCCCATGTTCGCGGCGATGTTGCTGGCGATGTCCCTGATGACCGCGTGTCAGGCTATAGTCCAGCGGCAGCAGGCCGACCTCGAGGTCCAGCGCAAGCTCAACGTCAAGCTGGATAAACTCCGGCTGATGGTCTACACCAGCGATCTCACCGAGCCTTACGAAAAGCTTGGCGAGCTGAGCTACACCGATCCGCTCAACGGCGAGACCATCGACACCGATCATATCAACGAAAAACTGCGCCAGATGGCGATCGCGCGATGGGGCCAGCAGGTCGACGCGATCATCCTCGTCACCACCAAGGTCGGTGCGGCCGACCCGCCGACGATCTCGGTCACCGGCGAGGCGGTCCGGATGAAAGGCTCGTGCTCGGGCTGCCGCCACAATCTTTCCATGCATCAAGCCGAGTAGGCGAGCACTCGGACGCATCCTCGCGCGGCCCGCGCGGCGCCTGCGCGGAGGCCGTTGACCGGAGAGACCTAGAGCAGAGTGCCGCGGCGGGTACGGCCGAGATGGCTGTAGGCGCGCGGGGTGGCGACGCGGCCGCGCGCGGTGCGCGCGATGAATCCTTCCTGCAGCAGGTAGGGCTCGTAAACTTCGCCGATGGTGTCGGCCTCCTCGCCCACCGCCGCCGCCAGGCTTTCGACTCCGACCGGCCCGCCGTCGAACTTGTCGATGATCGCGGCCAGGATCGCGCGGTCCATGCGGTCGAAGCCGCAGGCGTCGATCTCCAGCAACTCCAACGCGCCGACCGCGACTTCGCGTGTCACCGTGGCGGCCTCGTTGACCTGGGCGAAGTCGCGTACGCGGCGCAGCAGGCGGTTGGCGACGCGCGGCGTCCCGCGCGCGCGGCCCGCAATCTCGTGAGCGCCTTGATCGTCGACTCGAACGCCTAGCAGCCGCGCCGAGCGCGCGACAATCTCGGTCAGCTCGTCGCGTTCGTAGAAATCCAGATGGAAATGCTGGCCGAAGCGGTCGCGCAGCGGCGCGCTCAACAGGCCCGAGCGCGTGGTCGCGCCAACCAGGGTGAACGGCTTCACCGCCAGCGGCATCGTGCGCGCGCCCATCCCCTTGCCGACCACGATATTGAGCTCGAAGTCCTCCATCGCCGGGTAGAGCACCTCTTCGACCGGGCGGGCGAGGCGATGAATCTCGTCGATGAACAGCACGTCGCCCTCATCCAGGCCGCTGACGATCGCGGCCAGGTCGCCGGCCCGCTCGACCGCCGGCCCCGAGGTCGAGCGCATGCTCACTCCGCGCTCGCGCGCGATGATATGGGCCAGCGAGGTCTTGCCGAGACCCGGCGGCCCGGAGAAGAGCACATGGTCGAGGACTTCGCCGCGCTGGCGCGCCGCCTCGATCGACATGCCGAGGATTTTCCGCGTGCGCTCCTGCCCCACAAACTCGCCGAGCACGCGCGGACGCAACGAGAGGTCGAGCGCACGGTCCTCCTCGCTCTGGCCCGCCGCCGCCAGGCGCGCCGCCTCGGCGGCCTCCGCTTCCACTGTCTCCGAGTCATCCTTCACGGCTGTTTCGTCCCGGCTCTTGCGCCCCGCCTATCTCTCGCCGGCCAATGCGGCGAGCGACTCGCGGATTATGACTTCGAGCTCGCGCTTCGCGCCGCCGCCGCGCGCCGCTGCCGCGTCGACCGCCCGCCGCGCGTGGATCGGTTTGTAGCCCAGATTGACCAGGGCGGAAACGGCGTCATCGAGTTCCGAGGCGCCGCCCTCGGCGCCATCGGCCGTGCCGTCGACCTCCGCGACGCGCTCGGTAGCGACCAGCTTCAGCTCGGCAGTTTTGTCGCGCAGCTCGCGCACCACGCGCTCGGCCACCTTGGCGCCCACTCCGGGGACGGCGTCGAGCCGTTCCACGTCTTCGCGGGCGATCGCGCTCACCAGCTCGTCGGGCGACAGCACTGAGAGAATCGCCAGCGCGAGCTTGGGACCGACGTGCTGCACCAGCATCAGAAGGTCGAAGGCCTGCTTTTCGGCGGCGGTGAAAAAGCCATACAACGTGAGCGATTCCTCGCGCACGACCTGGCGAATCTCCAGCGCCACCGGCGCGCCCAGCGACGGCAGGCGATAGTAGGTGGCGAGCGGGATGTGGACCTCGTAACCGACGCCGCCGGTTTCGATCACGACCCGCCCGGCGTCGCGCTGCTTGAGCCTGCCGCTTAGGCTCGCGATCATTTCGCGCCCGCCCGCATCCGGCCGTCCGGCTCCTGGCCCACACTCGCCCTGCCCTTGTCGCCCGTGTTGCGAACCTTGGCGGCGACCGCCGCCGTCACACGTGCGCGGAACAGATGGCACAGCGCGATCGCCAGCGCGTCGGAGGCGTCGTCGGCGAGCGCGACTTCTTCCGCCACGCCGAGCGCGCGCCGCACCATGAACTTGACCTGCGCCTTGTCGGCATGGCCGTGGCCGGCGACCGTCAGTTTGACCTCGTTGGGCGTGTACTCGAAAAGCGCGAGCCCACGCGCCGCCGCCGCCAGCATCGCCATCGCGCGCGCCTCGCCCAGGCGGAACGCGCTCTGCACGTTGGCCGCGACGAAGCTGCGCTCCAGGCTCATCGCCGACGGCGCGTATTGATCGATGATGCTGAGCAGGCGCTGATGGATGGTCTGGAGGCGCTCGCCGCCGCGCAAAGCCGCCGGCGGACGAATCGTGCCTGCCGCAATATGGGCCGGACGACTAACGCTGCCCTCGATCACGCCGAACCCGGTCACCACGTTGCCCGGGTCCACACCAATTACCCGCCCTGTCACCCGCATCACCACCATCATCTCCGCGCGCGCGAGCCGCCGCCCGCCCGCGAGGCCGAAAATCTAGGCCGCCGAGAACTGCGCCAACTCCTCGTCGCTGATGTCGAAGTTGGCGGCCACGCTCTGGACCTCTTCGTGATCCTCGATCTCTTCCATCAGCTTCAGCACCTGTTCGGCGGTGTGGCCGGAAACCCGCACCGTATTCTCGGGAATCTTGACCACCTCGGCGCTGGCGATCGGAATTTTGGCCGCCTCCAGCGCGTCGCGCACGGCGCCGAACGCATCGGGCGCGGTCATCACCTGGAAGTTTTCGCCGTCGGCGACGACGTCGTCGGCGCCGGCTTCCAGCGCAAGCTCCATCAGGCGGTCCTCATCGATCGCGCCGCGCTCGATCGTAATCACGCCGCGTTTCTTGAACATCCAGCCGACGCAATTCGACTCGCCGAGGTTACCGCCGTGGCGCGAGAGGATGAAGCGCAGCTCGGCGACCACGCGGTTGCGGTTGTCGGTCAGCACGTCGGCGATGATCGCGACGCCGCCCGGCCCGTAACCCTCGTAGACCACTTCTTCGAGCTGGCCGCCGCCGAGCTCGCCGGTACCTTTTTTGATCGCGCGATCGATATTGTCGTTGGGCATCGATTGCGTGCGCGCGGTGGTGACCGCGGTGCGCAGGCGCGGGTTGGAATTGATGTCGCCGCCGCCCAGACGCGCCGCGATGGTGATTTCCTTGATAAGCTTGGTGAAGAGCTTGCCGCGCTTGGAGTCGCGCGCCGCCTTCTTATGCTTAATCGAACTCCACTTGGAATGACCCGACATTGTAACGCCCTCGAGCGCGGCTCATCGTGGCCGCCCGCCCGGCGGTGAGCCTACCACATCGCCACATCGCGGGGGAGCCATCGATTCACCCGCCGCCAAAGGCGTTGCACAGGACCCGCCGTGTCGGCTCAAATGGAACGTTTGCTACAAGAGCCGACAATGGAACCGGCATGAACCGCGCGATCATAACGCCGACGCTCGTACGACGATGGGCCATGTTGGCGCTTGCGATGGCCTCGCTTTCGAGCGGGTGTTTCTATCCGCCGACGCAGAAACCTCCCGCCCCGAGCAAGGACGAGATCACGCTCGGCGAGCCTTACGACCTGGTCTGGGACGCCGTACACAACGTGATCAGAAAGAACAAACTGAGCATCAATGCCGACGACCCCAATGAGGGCATTGTCGAAACCGAGACCAACCGCTTCACGCTCGCCGATGCCGACTGCGGCAGACTCAAGGGGATCGGCGGCAAGTACGCCGCCACGCCCGACCGCGCCGCGACCGCCGTCTACTACTTCAAGGTCAAGCCCAAAGGCCACGAGGCGAGCGTCGTCAGTGTGCAGGCGACCTTCAGCGCGCCGCTCTACGTTCCCCTTCGTCCGACGCGCGACGAACAGTGCGTCTCGCGCGGCAAGGCCGAGGCGCGCCTGCTGAAGCAAATCGCGCAAGAGGCCGCCACAATCCATCGCCCCGCCTTCGTCAAGCCGGCGAGCTAGACGCGCGCGCGACCCTTAGCCACCCTTGACATTGGGCGCCGGGCGGGCGAAACCCAACTATTGTTGCCAGACGGCCCGCCCGACGCGGCGGGTTCGCAGACCAAAGACCTCGAGGAGCCAGTGAGATGAAAGGAAAAGTCGCCTTTATACCCGGCGAGCACAAGATCGAATTCTTCGAACACGAAGTCCCGGGTCCGCCCGCCGGCGGCCTTATCGCCGAGGTCACCCAGACCAACGTCTGCGGCTCCGAAGTCCATATGTGGAAAGGCGAGTTCGGCGGCCGCCACGGAATCATGCCGGGCCATGAGATGGCCGGACGCATCCACGCCCTGGGCGACGGGGTAAAGACCGACTGGGCGGGAGTGCCGGTCAAGGCCGGCGACCGGATCGCGCCGGTGTACTACTCGGTGTGCAACCGATGCGCGAATTGCGTGCGGGGCAACCAGGCCGCGTGCACCAGCAAGACTTTCGGCGTGCGCCATCCGAGCGAGGCGCCGCATTTCACCTCGACCTTCGCCACCCATTACATCGTGCGCGCCGACCAGAATTTCTACCGCATCCCCGACAACGTGCCCGATCTCATCGCGGCGTCGGCCAACTGCGCGATGTCGCAGGTCTACTGGGGCCTGGACAAGGCCTCCGTGCGCTATGGCGAGAGCCTGGTGGTACAGGGCGCCGGCGGACTGGGGCTGCATGCGATGGCGATCGCGAAGGCGCGCGGCGCCTACGTAATCGCCATCGACGCCGTCGAGCATCGGCTCGACGAGGCGCTGAAGTTCGGCGCCGACGCGACGATCGATCTGCGCAAGTTTGCGACGGCCGACGCGCGCCAGAAGCGGATTCGCGAGCTTATCGGCGGCCCGCCCGACGTTGTGATCGAAGTCGCCGGCGTGCCCGAGGCCTTTATCGACGCGCTCGAACTCGCCTCGATCGGCGGACGGGTGATCGAAATCGGCAACATCTCGCCCGCCCTGACCGCGCCGATCGCACCGTGGCGGGTGACCTTCAAGGCGCTCGAGATAATCGGCGTGGTGATGTATCCACCGAGCTATCTGAAGAAGTCGCTCGACTTCCTTTCGATGCATATCGACCGCTACCCGTATCGGGAAATGTGCGACGCTACCTTTCCGCTCTCGCAGGCGGCCGAGGCGCTGGACAAGAGCGAGCGGCGCGAGGTCACGCGCGCGGCGCTGCTGCCGCAACAGGGCTGACGGCCGCGAAACGGATTGAGGCCCGTCGCGCGGCCCGATGAGGCGCCCGCCCGCCGCTTGACGCCGCCTCGCGGCGCCGGGTCATAGCGGGCGAGCCGCGGTGATGATTCCGGTCGTCAGCCCCGCGGTCCGCCAGATGCTCTCGTGCCGCAGCACTCGATAGCCGAGCCGCCTGACCGCATCGGCCAGCAGCCGGGAGTCACGCATGCCAACCAGGTCGCCCTCATGGTACTTGATGGCCAGGCGGTCGACGCGCGCCCAGACATCGGGCTCGGTTTCGAGCAGCAGCGGGTATTCGATACCCTCAGCGTTGCACTTGAGCAGCGAGACCCGCCCCTCGCGCCCGCAGACCGCGCTCAGAAAATCCGCACAGGCGATGCAGCCGACCTCGATGGCCACCGAGGTCTCGCGGCGGTCCTGGTAAAACGAGCATCCGAGGCTCGATTCGGTCACGTAGAGCGTGCGCGTTCCGGCGCTCACATCGATCGCGAACGGCACAACCATCACGTTGCTCCGCGCTAGAGCGTTGGCCTTGAGCACTTCAACCATTCGCGGATTGGGCTCGACGGCGACCACGCGGCCGTGCGGCACGAGTCTGCTTGCCGCATAGAGCGCGAAAATCCCGACGTTCGCACCGAGGTCGACTACCAACCCGTCCGCAGGGAGCCCGGAAAAGTCCCGGTCATAGCACCGGCGACGGTAGACGCTCTGAAAGGCCCAGATCTCGTTATCGCCGTCCGACAGCGCCAGCGTCACGCCGTCGCGCATACGGAGCGTGAGCGGCCCGCCACGCCTGGCAAGCCGCACCCGCGCGATCTCGGGCCAATTGCGCAGCGCGCGAAAATAAAACCATCCTGAAAGAAGGTTCGGCATCCTTGTATGAGGCTGCCGGCGGCGCGGAGCCCCCACCAACGCCAGCGTAACCGACGGCCCAAGCCGTCGCATACGGTAATTCGTGCAATTGAACGGAACGACCGCGTCCTCGAACCCGAAGGTTACCGGGATGACCGCACCGTCGGTGCCCTCCGACGCCGCCGTTCGCGTCGAGCCTGGCGTCAGCGGCGGCGGGGATGTCGGGAAGCGTCCCCGCCCCGATGCACGTCAGGCGGCGCTCAGCGTTGCCGCGACTTGTGGCGGCGGCGGCGCTCGCTCCGCGGCAGCGATGGCGGCGGCGGGGTCCCAGCCGGCGCCGACGCGAGATCATCGGCGCCATAGACCCGCCATCCGACTACCGCCATGACGGCCAGCAGTACAAATGCCGCCACCAGCGTCCATGGCCTGCCCACCGGCGGCGCCACCAGGCTTCGGCGCACGGCGCTCAGGTCGAATACGGGTGCCGCGTTCGCCGGCAGCGCGTCGAGTTTCACCACGCGCGCGCTGCGGAAGAACGCGCGGCCCGTGTTGAGGCTGCCGAACCCGCCGAGCCGAAGCGCGACGTCCACGTCGGCGCCGTGCGTGCCCACCTTGAGATACAGGCCCAGGCGCCCCCAGCCGGCGGCGCCGTGGAGATCCGGCGAATTGATATCGCCCTCGTCGAGACTCACGTAGGCGCCGGCGGCGTTGGGCGCGACATCCTCGGTGCGCACCTCGGCGCCGATGTAATACCATCCCGGCCCCAGCGTCAGCGTCTGGAGCCAACGCGCATCGTTGGGCTGAAGATTGTTGACGATCAACTCCGGCTCGCTGCCGGCCGAGTGCAGCCAGTCGTAGCTCGTAACCGACGGCGACTCGTTCCATCCGCCGGTACGCCAATCATCGGGCGATTTGCCGGAGCCATGGGCAAAGTCCCCGTTGGAGAGCAGATTGCGGCCGGCCGGCGCGCCCGGGGCGCCGGGGCCAGCCGTGGGAGACGCGCCAGCGACACTCGTCGCTCCTGCGGTACCGACAGGCGGGCTCGCGGCGGCACCGGACCAAGTGGCCGCGAGCGGCGCCGCGGCGGTTGCGATAGCAATCCACGCGAGTATACGTAGTGCGACTTTCAGGCGCATATTCTCATATCCAGTTGCGCAGCCCCGGCCCGCGCAACCACATCCGCGCGTAATAGCCCGCGCGCTCGATCGAAATCGCCGTCCAAATCGGGAAATAGTAGACGAACAGGACCGCCGCCGCGGCCACGAACACGGCGGCGACCACTCGCGGCGCCCATCGCACGAGCTCGAAACCGGGGACTCTGCCGGAAACCATCTCGGCGGCGACCAGGTATAGCGCAAACAGCGTCAGCGCGGCGGCCGGGAACAGCCCCGCCCAGAAACCAAGCCCTAACAGGCACGCCGGCACCATCGTCACGAGCAGCGCGGCGCATTCCCACATCTCGGCCTCGCCCCGCCACGCATCGGCGACGATCGCCGCCAGCGCCAGGTAACCCAGGTAGACCGACGGCATGTAGTGGTACAGGAACAACGTGCGCCCGACCGGAATCCAGATAACGAGATAGCCGAGATAGCCGACGACCAGGAACGTGCGCGCCGGGTTCGGCCGCTCGAGGGCGCGCACGGCAGTGATAGTGATCGCAGTGAGGGCGCTCCACCAGAGCAGCGGATTTCCGCCGCCCCAGATGGTCGCGACCTTGCCCCGCGGCGGAAAATTTTGCCAGTACGCGATCGGCCGCAGCATCAGCGGCCAACTCCACCATGGCGAAGAGTACGGATGGGTCGCGGCGGCGACGCTGCGCTCGTACCACATCACGTCGCCGTAGTAATGAATCAAATCGGCGATCCCGGCCCACCATCCGAGCAGGAAATGCGGCAGGAACACCGCGAGGTAAACCGCCGCGCCCAGCGATCCGACCATCACCAGCGCGCCACCCGCACGCCAGACGCGCGCCGCCCGCGGCGCCGGGCTCTCCGCGCGCATGATGAAATAGATCATGAAGCCCGCACACAGAAGAAAGGTCACCGCGGGGATATACAGTTTCGAGCCGAGGCAAAGCCCCAGCGTGACGCCCATCGCGGCCAGCGTGCGGCGGCGGTCGCGAACATCGGCCGACTCGGCAAAGCGGAACAGCAGCAGGTACGACCACGCGGCAAAGGTCAGGTAGACGATATCGATCACCGCGATGCGCGAGTCCACCAGGAACATCCCGTCGCAGATGACGAACGAGGCTGCGAGCGCGCCCGCCAGGCGCGAGGCGAACATCCGCCGTCCCAGCATGTAGGTCAGCGCGACCAGCAGGATTCCGATGAGCGCGTTGCCGATCCGCCAGCTCCACGGATGGTCGCCGAAAAGCAGGATGCCGGCCGCGATCACCAGCTTGGCCAGCGGCGGATGCGGGTCGAGGAACGGCTCGGCGCGGATGTAATGGCGCGCCTGCGCCACGAAGTGAACTTCGTCGAAGACGATCTCGGCGGGATGGCCGAGATGCCAAAGGCGGGTCGCGGCGGCGGCGGCGACCAGCGCCACGAGCACGATCGTGTCGGCGCGCAACCATGGAATGGCGACCAGCGGCTCCGGCTCACGCTCGATCGAAGCGGCGCCCTGCGAAGCGGCGTCCCGATGCGCGCGGGCATCAGTCGAGCCTTCGTCGAGTCGACGCGGCCGGCCCATCCGGCCGGCGAGCGACGCAAGCTTTTGCCAAAGCGGCCCGGCACCGTTGGCCACGCCGAGGCCGTAGTCCACCGCCAGCGCGAAGGCCACGACGTTTATCGCCGCCGCCGCCATCGCGAGCCCGTCGCGCGAAGCGAGAAATACGGTGGTGTCGAGCGTGTGCAGGACGTAGGCGAGGTTGAACAGGCAGGTGGCCGTGAGGATCGCGAACACCGCCGCCATCTCTTCGCCCTCGACCGCCAGCGGCGCGGCGAAGACCAGCCCCGCGTACAGATAACGCTCGTGCATGCGCGGCGCGAACATGAAGAATCCGAACGTCGCCGCAAAAATGCCGAATATCAGGCCGCGCGGCGATCGCTCGTTCCAAAGGCGCCATCCGATAAACCCATACAGCGGCGCCAGCAGCCCCATCCCGAGACTGAAGTACGAAAGCCCGGCGACCGTGTCGCTGTCCGGTTTGCGCAGCCCGCCGAGGAGCGCCATCAGGTTGAACGCGTTGACGGAGGTCTCGTGATAATACGCCGCGGTCGAGTGGTACAGCTCCAGAATCCAGTACCACGGATGGCCGGGCTGAAACGGCAGCACCCCCACCACAACGACCACCGCGGCGGCCAGCGCCGCGCGCCACCATTTCGAGTACGGCAGTTTGAGCAGCGTCCACCATCCAAGCACCGGCACGTACATCAGCGCCTGCGGCTTCACCAGCACGCTCAGCGCGGCCAGCCCCCAGGCCAGCTCGAACTCGCCGTCGAGCGCCAGCGCCGCGCTCAGCATGATCGCGACCGTCAGCGCCGAGTCGCTCTGGCCCCACACGACGGTGTCGAAGCCGAGCGCCGGATTCAGCGCCACCAGCAGCATCACGACATAGGCCGCGCTCTGCCGCGCCGGCGCCGTGCGCCGCACGAAAATAAAGACCAGCAGGGCGAGCACGAAGTCGGCCACCAGCGCCGGGGCCTCGACGATCATCCGGAGCATGACGCCCCCGGCGCCGACCGCATGCGCAACAATTCCCGCGAGCCACAGCGCGTAAAGGTAGCCGGGCGGATAATCGAGGAAGTAGCCGGCGCGGTAGATGCCCGCGGGGCCTTCGGCGGCCATCTGGAGCGCCCACGATTCGTAGCTGGCGATGTCGTTTCTGTAGCCGTCGAACCAGGGCAGGAGCGCGAGCTTGACGATCGCGATGCCGGACAGAATCGCGATCGCCCACACCAGCGAGCGGTCGCGATCCTTCAGCAGCGGAGCGGCGTAGACGTAGATCGAGTAACCAAGCAGTGCGAGCAGCAGCAGGCCGGAGATCGCCCCGGGCAGCTTGCCGGTCGGCGCTGCCGCCCCAGCCGGCACATCCGCCGCCGCCGCGCACACGCCCGCGAGCCCCACCAGCATCAGCGACCCAACCAACCAGATCCGCGCGGCGGGCCGCATGCGCGAAGCGCTCGACCGCGCGATATCGGCGCGTTCGCGCGGGACCCCGTCGCACCTCCCAACTTTATCTTCCACAATCCGCCTCACAGGTTCCGACTGGCGGCCAGACAGCCACGACGACGCACAGCATTGCTGAATCGAAACGCCTTGTGAACAGCCTCTCCGTCTCCAACTGGCGGGCGGCGGCAGCCCGGTCTATGATGGCCCAACTCGAATCGAGGAGGTTTCCGCCGTATGGACCTGGTTCACGCCGCCTTCGAGCCGGCGGGCGACGGACCGCATCCGACCATCCTCGCGATGCACGGATGGGGTTCCAACGCGCTCGACCTGATGGGCCTGGCGCCGTATATCGCGCGCGGGCGGTGCCTGACGCTCTGTCCGCAAGGCCCGGTCGAAGTCGAAATCGGCGCGGTCAACGGCTACGGATGGTACCAGTTGCGCGTCGGCGCGCCGCCGGACATGGAAGCGATGGGCCGCGCGGCCGACCGCCTGATGAGCTTCGTGGACACCGCGCTCGAGCGCTATCCGGTCGACCGTCGCAAGCTAATCGTGATGGGCTTCAGCCAGGGCGGCGTGATGGCTTACAACCTCGCGATTCGCCATCCCGGGCGCTTCGCCGCGCTGGTCGCGCTCTCGACCTGGTTTCCCGAGGAACTTGCCGAGTACGCCGGCAATCGCGACGCGCTCGCGCAACTGCCGACGCTGGTGCAGCACGGGCGCGCCGACGACATGATCGAAATTGCCAAGGCGCGCCAGTCGGTCGAACGCCTGCGCACCTTCAAGCTGCCGCTCGTCTATCGCGAATACGATTGCGGCCATGAGATCACGGTGGATGCGATCCGGGACCTGTCGGCGTTCCTGACCGAAAAAGTCATCCAGCCCGTGATTACGCCCTAGGCTGCGGGGAGTTTCAGTCATGGCTGACGCAACGGCGCGTGACGTGGCCGAGGAATTTCTCGCCCTGCTCGAGGTGGTCCGCGAATTGCGTCGGAAATGCCCGTGGGACCGCGAACAGACGCTCGCGACATCTTCGCGCCATCTGATTGAGGAAGCCTACGAAGCCGCCGACGCGATCGAGCACGGCGGCGATCGCGAAATCGACGACGAACTCGGCGACTTGCTGGTGCAGGTGCTGTTCGCGGCGAATATCGCCGAAGAGCGGCGCGGCCTCCAGCTTGCGGCGATGCTCCGCCGCGCGAGCGAGAAACTCGTGCGGCGCCATCCGCACGTCTATGCCGGCGTTGCGGCAGAAACCTCGGCCGAGGTCGTCGAGAACTGGGACAAGCTGAAGCAAGAGGAACGCGCGGCGGCCGGCGCGACTTCGGCGCTCGACGGCCTGGCGCGCGCGCTGCCAGCGCTGACGCGGGCGCAGAAGCTCGGCCAGCGGGCGCGCGGCGCAGGGATGGACTGGGCGGCGGCGGCGGCGGTGCTCGACAAGGTCGACGAAGAGATTGGCGAGGCGCGCGCGGCACTGGCGCGCGGCGATCGCGACCATGCGGCCGAGGAGATGGGCGACGCGATGCTCGCGCTGGCCAACGCGCCGCGCTTCGTGGGTCATGACGCGGAGACCACGCTGAGAGGAGCCTGCGACAAGTTCATCGAGCGCTTCAAGCGCGTCGAGCGCGTCGCCGCCGCGCGCAAGCTCGAACTCGCGAAGCTCGACGCGCAACAGATCGAAACCCTATGGCAGGAGGCCAAGCGCACGCTGGACGACGACGAGAGCCGCTGACCGGCGCGGGAACAAACGACCTCCCTAGCCGGCGTTCCCGCCGCGCCCGTTCATGCGATCCGCAGAACGATCTTGCCGAAGTGTTCGCTCGCCGCCATCATGCGATGCGCCTCGGCCACTTCGGCCATCGGTATCACTTTGTAAATCGGCGGGCGCAGACGGCCGGCTTCGAGCGCGGCGCCGAAACGCGCGATCAGCGCGGCGACGATTTGCGCCTTCTCTTTTTCCGGACGCGTGCGCAGCGTCGAGCCCATCACCTTGAGATGGCGCCGCAGGACCGCGCTGAGATCGATCTCGGTGCGCGCGCCCTTCATCAGGCCGATCAACACCAGCCGCCCGCTGTGCGCGAGCGCTTCGAGGTTCGGCCCCAGGTAGGCCGCACCGATACTGTCGAGGATAACGTCGGCGCCGCGCCCGTTGGTGGCGGTCTTGACCGCAGCCGGGAACGGTCCCGAGCTGTAGTTGATCGCGACGTCGGCGCCGAGCTTGAGGCACTGCTCGCACTTGGCGTCGCTGCCCGCGGTCACGATCGAGCGTACCCCCGCCTCCTTGCACAGCAGGATCGACGCCGTGCCGACGCCGCTGCCGCCGCCGTGTACCAGCACCGACTCGCCCGGCTTCGCTTCGGCCAGCATGAAGAGATTGAGGAAGGCGGTTATGAAAACCTCGGGAAATGCCCCGCCTTCCTCGTCGCTCAGCGCTGCCGGGATTTTCATCGCCGATCCGCTATCCACGGCCGCCAGCTCGGCGTAGCCGCCGCCCGCCAGCAGAGCCATCGCGCGCTCGCCCACGCGCCATCCGCCGACCCCCGCTCCCACCGCGGCGACCTCGCCCGCGCATTCCAGGCCCATGATTTCCGAGGCGCCCGGCGGCGGCGGATAGAACCCCTGACGCTGCATCAGATCGGCGCGGTTGAGCCCCGCGCACTTGACCCGGATCAGCAACTGGCCCGGCCCGGCCTGGGGATCGGCGGCGTGACCGATTTTGAGTACGCTTTCGTCGCCCGGCTTTTCGCAGACTACCGCCTTCATCGCTGAAACATCCTCCATCGCGGCACCGCGGCGCGAGGCCCGCGTCGCGCACAAACGCGGAGAGGGTCCGCTCTGGACCCTCTCCGGAAACGATACACACGAAACCGCGAACGCCGCGAGCTAGATCTTGTAGTCGATGATCGTCACGCCGACGTTCTGAAAGTTGGTCATTTCCTCGAGGACCGGCGACGCGCCCTCCAGTCCGACCGTGCCGGTGATCATCGCCTTCGGATTGAGCTTCTTGGCCTCGACCATCTGGAGCATCCCGGGGTATCGCGTCGATTGCATCCCGAGTGTGCCGAGCAGCTGCAACTCCATGAACACTATCCTGTCGATCGGCACTGAGATTTCGCCCTTCTCGGCCTGGGTCGTGAGCCCGATCTGGAGATGGCGCCCCTGCTTGCGCAGGCTGTTGATCGAGTTGCGGCAGGTCGCGGCCACGCCCAGCGCGTCGACCGAGACATGCGCGCCGCCCTTGGTGATGTCCACGATCGCCGCCGCCGGATCGCCGGCCTTGGCATTGACGATATGGCTCGCGCCGACCTCTTTGGCCAGCTCGAGTTTGCGTCCGTCGAGGTCGACCGCGATAACGTTGGCGCCGATCGCCGCCGCGATCTGGATTGCCGCCAATCCGATTCCGCCGCAGCCGTGCACGGCGACCCATTCGCCCGGTCGCACCTGCGCGCGATCGACGATCCCGTGGTACGAAGTCATGAAGCGGCATCCCAGCGAGGCGCCCTCGAGAAACCCCACCCCGTCAGGCATATGGACCAGGTTGAGGTCGGCGAACGGGATGCCGACGTACGAGCCATAGCCGCCGTGGTAGGTGACGCCGGGGATGAGCGGGGTGTTGCAGATATTGGAGTTGCCGCTGCGGCACAGATCGCAGGTGCCGTCGCCCTGGCTGAACGGGACCAGCACGCGATCGCCCTTTTTGAAGTCTTTCACCTCTTTGCCGATTTCCTGGATCACGCCGCAGAACTCATGTCCCATGATCATCGGCATCGCCGGCGCGAGTCCGACCCACGTCCAATCGCCCGACCACAGATGCCAGTCGGAGCGGCAGATACCCTCGGCGGCGGTCTTGATAATCGCCCCGTTGGGAGGACACTGCGGATCGGGCATGTCCCTGACCACCAACGGTTTGCGAATGCCTTCCATTACGGCAGCTTTCATCGTGTCCTCCTTGAAGCGAGTCCTCCGAGCGGGCTCGGGTCAATCTAAAATCGTTGTCCGGCTAAAGTGGAGCATAAGACCTTGTCGTCGTGTCAACTTCCTGCCGCCGCCGCGTCTCCTCACCCGCCCGAGGTTGCGGCTCCCCGTCGATTCGCGGCGCGTCCGGCCTGTCTGTCTCGCTTAACGCCCCGAACGCAAGGCGCGCTGCGCGCCACCGCGGTCAACCTTTCGTATAGCGCCGCGTCTCGTGAGTGGCAAACTGTTTCGGATCACGCCGCCAGCGCTGCCAGCGTGCGCTCGTAGCCGGCGAGGTCGGCCGCGTCGACCTCGACGCGATGCAGGTCGGCGCCCGCTTCGGCTTCGGCCGCCAGCCGCTCGCGCGCTCCCGCAACCTCACCGGCGTAGCCCATCTCATCCAGCAGCCGGCGCGAGACCGCCTCGGTCCCGGCCTTCGAGCCGCCCGCCGCCCAAGCCTCGCGAATCCTGCGCACGTCGTCGCCGAAACCGAAGCGCGTGAGCTGCTCGGCATAGAAAGTGCCCATCCGCGCAGCGTAGAACGACAGCGTACCGGCCTGGATGGCGCGCGCGCGATCCGGATTGTCGGTCACCTGAATCGTGCTCGGCGATTTGACCGCGATGGATTTGGGATCGCGCCCGGCCTTCGCCGCTGTCGCGCGAAAATCGGCGATCGACTCCCTCAGGCGCCCCAGCGGAATCATTACCGGCAACCACCCGTCGGCCGTTTGCGCGGTGAACTCGACGCTCTTTCGGTTGAGCGACGCAATCCAGATCGGGATGTGCTTGCGCGGCGGCTCGAAGCGCAACGTGAACCCACGCTTGAGCTTGAACAGTTTGCCGTCATAGTTGAGCGGCTGCCCGGCCATCAGCAGGTTGATGATGTCAACGTACTCGCGCATGCGGGTGAGCGGTGGATTGAACGCGACCCCATGGAAGTGCTCGATCACCTGCGGCCCGCTGGTGCCGAGCCCGACAATCATGCGGCCACCGCTAAGCTCGTCGAGCGTCGCGAAATGCTGCGCCAGCGCGCCCGGCGTGCGCGAGTAGGTGTTGACGATTCCGGTTGCCAGCCGGATACGTCGCGTATGCTCCGCGAGCAACGTAAGCGTGGTAAAGGAGTCGCGGCCCCACGCCTCGGCGACCCAGATCGAATGCACGCCGGCCTCGTCGGCAGCCCTGGCGCGCTCGATCAATCCCTTGAAATCCGGCTTGCCCTGCCAATTGACGCCGAGCGCAATGTCGTAAGCCATTCTTTTACCAACCCTCGCTGCCGTTCGCGATTTCTCCTTGTAGCGTCATGGCGCCGCGACTGTCGAGCGCGGATATGCTCCGACGGGCGCGCCGGGGGACACAAAGCGTTCACGGAGCCATAATCGGCGGGCAAAATGGCCGGCATTCGCGCACTTCTCGCGAGGGCCCATACCGGCTAAACTGAGGATTGTGGGTGATGTGGGGCGGAGCGGCGCTCAAGCCGTATCTCACCGTTAGGTTTTTACGTGCCGGCCGACAAAGAAGCTGAAAAGAAGTCCGGCGCCGCGGGCAAAGCCGCCGGCGAGGGCGACAAGCTCGCCGGGCGCAGAGTCGTCGTCGATTTCAGCCTGCTGCGCCGCTACGGCGGACGCAACTTCCGCGACCTCGGCGGCCATCCGACCGCCCAGGGCAAGCGCGTGCGGAGCAACATGATCTTCCGCTCGGCCCACCTGGCCGAGGTTCCCGAGGAAAGCCCGATAAGGTCGGCCGGTCTCCGCACCGTGGTCACGCTGCAGAGCCGCACGGAGATTTCGATCCTCGGCCCGCCGCATGCCGACGTGCTGCGCGAGGTGCGATGGGAGCATATTCCGATCGGTGATCGATGGTTTCGCGAGCGCGAGCCGATAAGCCTGATACCCGGCCGCGAGCATCACGCGATCATTCACGACTTCCGCGAGGACTGGCGGACGTTCTTCAATATCCTGGCCGAACGCGACGTCTATCCGCTGCTGTTCCATTGCTCGGCGGGGCGCGACCGCACGGGCGCGGGCGCGGCGATGCTGCTCGAACTGCTGGGCGTCGGCCGCGAGCGAATCGTCGCCGACTTTCTCGAGAGCAACGTGGTGTTTCCCAAGATGCCGCTGGCGGCGGAGCAACTCGAACCTGTGTTCGAATTGATCGACGAGTCCGGCGGTATCGAGGCCTTCATGAACGAAGGCATCGGACTGGATCGCGCCGACCTGGCGGCGATCCGGGAAGACCTGCTCGAAGATCCCGCGGCGTCCGGCGACGCCTCCGACAGCGACAACGAATAACCGGCGCGCGGTCTCGATCCCGCGCCTACCTGCCCTTCCATCGTGGCGCGCGCTTCTCGGCAAACGCGAGCGCGCCCTCGCGCGCATCCTCGGTGTCCTGCAGTCCCTTGTATAGCTCGCGCTCGAGCTTGAGCCCGTCGGCGAGCGGCAGGTCGAGCCCGCGCAGCGCGGCCTGCTTTATGCGCTGCACGGCGAGCGGCGCGCTCTTGCAGATCTCGGCCGCGATTTCCTCGCACTTGGTCATCAGCCGGCCCATCGGCACCACGTGGTCGACCAGCCCCAGGCGAAGCGCCTCTTCGGCGCCGATCCGGTTGCCGGTGTAAAGCATCTCGAGCGAGCGGCCGAGCGGAAGCAGCCGCGGCAGACGCTGCGTGCCGCCGCCCCCGGGCAGCCATCCCAGGCGAACTTCGCCGAGCCCGAACTGCGCGTGATCGGCGGCCACGCGAATGTCGCAGCAGAGCGCCTGTTCCAGTCCGCCGCCGTTGGCGTGGCCGTTGATCGCCGCGATAACCGGCTTGGTCAATTCGAACATCACCGGGTACGGCGCGTCGAGCAGCTCCTCGTTGGGCCGTACGACGTAGTTGGCCTTGATATCGCTGCCGGCGCAAAAAGCGCGCTCGCCGGCGCCGGTGAAGATCGCGACGCGCAACGCCGGGTCTGCGCCGAACTCGCGCCAGATTTGCGAGAGCCGCCCGTAGGTCTCGAAATCGCAGGCATTGAGCCGCTCGGGGCG
>Ga0307373_10006865_pt1 | contig 17954 bp, 17 predicted proteins | sample OX2MG_FD_202534 | JGI IMG/M metagenome (GOLD analysis project Ga0307373, IMG submission 202534) | Soil microbial communities from Risofladan, Vaasa, Finland - OX-2 | ecosystem: Environmental > Terrestrial > Soil > Coastal area > Acid sulfate soil | place: Finland: Risofladan, Vaasa | collected... | reverse complement strand
GAACCGGGTGCCTCTGCCCGATCCGCCACGATCTCCGGCTTGCCTGCCGGAGGGTGTGAAGCGAGTAGCCCGTTTCATAAAAGTAAAGGGTCGGAAAGGCAAGCAGATCGAGACCTGTTTCCACCAGTCTGGGGTGACAGATCACCACCTCGACGCCGGCGCGGACCTGCCTCTCGTACCACGCCTCGCGCTTGACTGTCGCGACCGTGGAGCGAAGAACCGCCACTCGAAAGCCCGCCTGTTGCAGCACCTGTTCCAGCCTCCACGTCACATCGTGCTTGCCCGTGAAGGTGGCGTAGACCTGACACCGCCTGCCCTGTCGCAGCTCCTCCCGGATGTCCTCGATGAGTCGCTTCTCCTTGGCATACGTTTCGGTTTCCGGCAGACTCTCCGGCTCTGTAACAAAGAACGACACCATGCTGCGTTCTTTCGGGTCGTACTCCTTTCCCCAGATAGCACCGATTCCATACGGATGGTCGGGATACAGCAGGAGCGTGTTGAGCATGACGCTCATCAAGCTCTTGTTGCCGCGATGAGCGCGCATGGCTTCGGTGATGTCCTTCTCGACCGCCTTGTACGCGTCCGAAAGCGGCTTGTCCATGTCCACCGAGAGCACCGTCTCGTCATAGGAGGGGAGCTGGTCGGAGATATCTTCGAGGGTGATGAACGCCGTCGATTCCATCAGGTACTTGCCGAAGAGCAGCGGCGAGGCTCCGGGTTTCCGAACGACCTGTACCGTGCGTTTCTGCGCTTTTGAGCAGGCATTGTCTGTCTGCCGCACCTTCTCCACCGTTTCGAGAACACCGTACTGTTCCTGAAAGTCCCGACGACCCTGGCTGCCCGCCTCGTATCCCGCCGCCACCATCTGTCGCGGTTCCATGCGATAGAAGATATTGAAGAGATCGTCAGCATAGCCTCCCATCAAGGTGCCGGTCAGTGCGATCAGCTTCTCCGCGCAACGCGCCAATACCCCCAGGCCGTTGCCCTGAGCCGTATCGCCGGCCAACTGATGCAGTTCATCGGCAACGGCATAATCCCACCAGCCCTTCATGTAGCGGCCGATGTAATCAATTGGCGCCACGCGTTGAATCTTGCTCCGGTCCGCCTGCCAGAGCGAAGAGAAACGGGTGATGCCATCCTTGCCTCCCTGAAAGGTTTCGCTGAACTTCGCTTCGCGGAGATCGAGGGTGCTGAGATAGCCTCCATCCTTCGCCGGAACCGCATGTCCGGTGTCTGGGTTGATCAAGCCGCCAAGTTCGGGACCGCACTTGGCGACACTGAAAGCGTGCTTCCAGTAGTAGCCGAGCTTTCCCTTGTCTTTGCCCATGATGAAGAACGCCGGTTGCGGACAGCGAGTGCGCCAGCCTTTGCGGCCCATGCCGCGCAGTTGCGGAAGCGTGGTTTTCATTCCCTTGACGACGGTTGAACCACTTTCGAGCTTGACTTCCACGATGCCGTGCGTATTCTTCGGGTCGCCTCCATTGCGCAGGTCTTCGATGAGGAAGGCCCGGGCATGAGGGATGGTCAGCAGAACCTCTCGCGCCCACTTGTGGACGATGTGAGGCGGGCACATGACGATGGCGGTGTACGGCTTCTTGCCGGCATCGACGTGCATGGCGCCAAGCGACATAAAGGTCTTCCCTGCTCCACACTCCGCCACAATGCGCGCAGCGCGTGCATTCTTCAGGTACTTGGCCAGCCCGGTAATGGCGAGCGCTTGCGCCGGCAAAGGCTTGCGTAGCAAGGTTTTGAGAGCGGGAGCGGGAGCGTCCTTCGGCGACTGGAGAGCGGGGTAGGTCTGGACGATGCGCTCCCCGAGCGAATGGGACATGGCGCGGAGGTAATCGAAATAAGTTTCCACGATGGTTCTCCTGAATGAGCGAATGAGCAAATGAAATGGCCAGCACGAGGTTGACCTTGGGACAGTGCAGGAATTGTGAGATTACAGCGGTGTATTGGCAAAACGAGGGGAAATCTCTGATACGAAGAGCACGGATTGATTGTCCGAGGAAGAGATCGAAAACTGTTGGCGCGTCTGCAACCAGCCGCGTCGGGACGCTCCATCTTGTTCTCAGTTGCCGAGCGGGTGTTGGTGCATGTTGACAACGATCTGGCCACAAAGAGCCAGTCTATAGAAATTCCATACTCGCCCTTTCTGGACGAGGGCTTCCCTCAAGTCTCTGTATCCGAAGCGTCAACACGCGCAGGAATAACACAAGAATTTCACACGGACGCTTCAGATAAAGCTTAAGACTTAGCGATACCGATTCGATGTCTATGAGCGCATCGACGATTTGCACTCGTCGAGCTTCAGTCGAGGCAGTTAGCCAATTCATTTTTTGCTGGAACTGAGATTGTCAAGATCGCGGTTGAGTTCCAGAACGTTTACGCGCGGCTCTCCGAGAAAGCCGAACTGACGTTGCGAAGTATGACGCCTAACGGCTACCCGGACTTCGGCTTCACTCAAACCGCGCGCGTGCGCCACGGTGGATACTTGGAATTCCGCAGCAGCCGGTGTGATGTCCGGGTCGAGTCCCGATCCGGATGTTGTGACGAGATCGATCGGCACTGGCGTACCAGGGTGCTCCTGCGATAGCGACTTCACGTCGGCGGAGATTCGGTCCACCAGCTTCTGATTTGTGGGACCCAGGTTCGACCCGCCTGACGCAGACGCATCGTAGCCGATGCCCGCGGCCGATGGACGGCTGTGAAAATAGCGCGGCCCAGTGAATGACTGCACGATGAGTTTAGAGCCGGCCAGTACACCGTTCGAATAGATCAACGAGCCGTTCGCCTTGACGGGAAAAAAGGCGCGCGCCAACCCGGCGATCAGCAGTGGATATCCGATGCCCAGCAGCAATGTGCTGACCGTCGTGTAAAGAATCGCGATGAGAAAATTGCGCCGCATGGGAATGCTCCTTAGACCAGATGGATCGCTGTGATAACCATATCGATGAGCTTGATGCCAAGAAACGGAGCTACGAGACCGCCGACACCGTAGAGCAGCAGGTTGCGGCGCAGCAGCGCCTCCGCGTTCATAGCCTTGTAGCCGACGCCGCGCAGCGCCAGCGGAATCAACGCGATGATAATGACGGCATTAAATATCACGGCGGATAGAACGGCGGATTCGGGCGTTTTGAGATGCATGATGTTCAGTGCGCCGAGGACCGGAAACGTCGCTGCGAACATCGCCGGAATAATGGCGAAGTATTTCGCGACGTCATTCGCGATGGAAAATGTCGTGAGCGCGCCGCGAGTCATTAGAAGCTGTTTGCCGATCTCCACAATTTCAATCAGCTTGGTTGGATTGGAATCGAGATCGACCATGTTCCCGGCTTCTTTGGCGGCTTGCGTCCCGCTATTCATGGCGACGCCCACGTCCGCCTGCGCAAGTGCGGGAGCATCGTTCGTGCCGTCTCCCGTCATCGCAACCAGTTTGCCCTCGCGCTGCTCGCGGCGGATCAGGTCCATCTTGTCCTTTGGCTTGGCTTCAGCCAGGAAGTCGTCCACTCCGGCTTCGCGTGCGATAGCGGCGGCGGTCAGAGGATTATCGCCGGTAATCATGACCGTGCGAATGCCCATGGAACGCAGTTGCGCGAAGCGCTCGCGCATTCCTCCTTTCACAATGTCCTTCAGATGCACGACGCCCAGAGCGTGCTGATTCTCGGCCACAACCAGCGGCGTTCCGCCGGCTCGGGCGATGGTTTCGACGGCTGTTCGGACTTCATCCGGTAGGCGGCCACCGTTGTCTTCGAGAAACTTCGCGATTGCATCGGTTGCGCCCTTGCGAATGATGCGCCCGTCTATATTTACCCCTGACATGCGCGTGGAGGCGCTGAATGGAACAAACTCAGCCTGCATTTCGCTCAAATCGCGGGCGCGAAGACCGTAACGCTCTTTGGCAAGCACGACAATGGAGCGTCCCTCGGGGGTTTCATCGGGCAATGACGAAAGCTGTGCCGCATCGGCAAGCTGGTCGCCGCTGACTCCTGGAGCTGGAAGAAAATCGGACGCCTGCCGGTTACCCAGAGTGATGGTGCCGGTTTTATCCAACAAGAGCGTGTTCACATCGCCCGCGGCCTCGACGGCGCGGCCGGACATTGCGAGAACATTGTGTTGCACCAGGCGGTCCATCCCGGCGATGCCGATCGCGGAAAGCAGCCCGCCGATTGTCGTGGGAATCAGGCAGACAAGCAGTGAAATGAGCACGAAGATGGACTGCGAAGCCTTCGAGTAAATCGCCAGCGGCTGAAGAGTGACGACAGCCAGTAAGAAAATGATGGTGAGACCGGCCAGCAGAATATTGAGGGCGATTTCATTCGGCGTCTTCTGGCGCTCCGCGCCTTCGACCAGGGCAATCATGCGATCAATGAAGGTTTCCCCGGGGTTGGAGGTGATGCGTACCTTGATCTCATCCGACAGGACACGGGTGCCTCCAGTTACCGCGGAGCGGTCTCCGCCGCATTCCCGAATGACCGGAGCCGACTCGCCGGTGATGGCGGACTCGTCAACGGAGGCGATTCCCTCGATCACTTCGCCATCGCCGGGGATCATTTCGCCGGCAGAGACGAGAACCACATCTCCCGAGCGAAGTTGTGAGCCGGGGACTTGCTCGATGCCGCCGCTGCCGTTGATCCGCCGTGCCGACGTCTCGGACTTGGCGCGACGCAGGCTATCCGCCTGCGCTTTGCCCCGGCCCTCCGCCATGGCTTCCGCAAAGTTGGCGAACAGAACTGTAAACCAAAGCCATAGCGTGATCTGCAAATCGAATGCGAGCGCGTGACGGTGACCCAGACTTTTTTGCACCAGCAGGATGGTCGTAATCACGCTGCCGATCTCCACTACGAACATGACGGGATTCTTCATCATCGCGCGCGGGTTCAGCTTGCGCAGCGAGTCGATCGCAGCTCGGCGTACGATGCCCGCATCCCACAATGATTTCCTTTTTGTAGGCGTCATCTTTTTCTCCCTCAAAAGGTCCTGCCGGTGTGCAGGAGAAGATGTTCGAGAATCGGTCCCAGACTCAGCGCCGGGAAGAATGTCAACGCGCCGACGATCAGAATCACGCCCAGCAGCAGCACGGTGAAAAGAGGTGTGTGGACAGGAAATGTTCCCAGCGAAGGCGGCGTCAGCTTTTTCTCGACCAGGTTTCCCGCTACGGCCAGCATGGGAACGATCATCAGGAATCGACCGCAGAGCATCGTGACAGCCAAAGTCAGGTTGTACCAGTGCGTGTTGGCATTCAACCCGGCGAAGGCCGAACCGTTATTGCCGGCTGCGGATGTGTAGGCGTAGAGAATCTCTGACAGCCCGTGCGGGCCTGCGTTGCCGAGGCTAGCAAGGCCAATGTTCGGCATGAGTACACTGATCGCGCTGAAGCCAAGAATCAAGAGAGGAAAGATGAGCACGTAGAGCATGACCATCTGGACATCGTAGCTTTCGATCTTCTTTCCCAGATACTCCGGCGTTCGGCCGACCATGAGACCGGCGATGAACACCGCCAGCACCACAAACATCAGCATGCCGTACATGCCTGCGCCGACGCCTCCAAAGATGACTTCGCCCAGCATCATATTGACGAGCAGGACCATACCCCCCAGCGGCATGAAGGAGTCGTGCATGGAATTGACGGCGCCGCAACTGGCGTCGGTAGTGGCGGTGGCGAAGAGCGCGGAGTCGGCGATGCCAAACCGCACCTCCTTGCCTTCCATGTTTCCTCCACTTTGCTGCGCGGAGACGTGCTGATTCACTCCATGCAGAAGCGGGTTTGGCTGCGATTCCGCCCAGTAGACAGTCGCCACGCCAACGAAAAAGAGCACGGCCATCGCGGTGAAGACAGCCCAGCCGTGTCGCGGAGACTTCACCATTTCCCCCAGAGTCGCGGTGAGGCCCGCAGGGATCAGAAAAATGGACAGCATTTCGAGAAAGTTCGAGACTGGAGTGGGGTTTTCAAATGGATGCGCACTGTTGGCGTTGAAAAACCCGCCTCCATTGGTGCCCAGCATCTTAATGGCTTCCTGGGAGGCCACTGGCCCCTGCGCGATAGTCTGCGTCGTAATGCGTTGCGTCGTGCTGCTGCCGTTTGGACCAGGGACAGATACTGTCTGTGCCTGTAGCAGTCTTGCGTGATCGTAGGGACGAAAGTTTTGCACCACACCTTGAGAAACCAGGAGCAGCGCCAATACGATGCAGGCCGGAACCAGTATCCAGAGTGTGGCGCGAGTCGCATCCACCCAGAAATTGCCCAGCGTTTTCATCTCCCGCCGCGATATGCCCCGAATAAATGCGATAGCGAGTGCGATGCCAACAGCGGCAGAGAAAAAGTTGTGGGTGGCGAGCGCGGCCATCTGCGTCAGATAGCTCATCGTCGCTTCCGGCGTGTAAGCCTGCCAGTTGGTGTTGGTGGTGAAGGAAGCGGCGGTATTGAACGCGAGGGCGGGGACAACGTTCGCCAAATGCTCCGGATTCCAGGGCAGCCAATGCTGCAGCCGTTCAATCGCGTAGGTGACCAGCATGGACACGCCGCTGAAGAGAAGCATCGCGACGGCGTACTCCGTCCAGCGCATCTCGCGGTCCTCGTCGATTCCAGTCGACTTGTACAGCAGGCGCTCCAACGGGCGAAATAAAGGGTCGACGAAGGTGTGTTCGCGCTCGAAAACCCGTGCCATGTAGATGCCGACCGGCTTGGTCAGGACGAGGATAATCGCGAAGAACAGAATGATTTGAAACCACCCATTTGCGGTCATTAGAATCTTTCCGGTCGCAGCAGCGCGAAGACCAGGTATCCCAGCAGCAGCACGACGATCGCCAGCAGCACAACATCCTCAATCATTGCTCTTCCTCTTTGTTTCGCAGTCCGTCACACAGGCCGCTGTAGCAAATTGCCACGAAGAAAAACGCGATGCTTAATGCAACCATTCCGAAGTCCCACATACGTTCCCTTCCTTGGTCGATTTCAAAAGCGACAGTTCTAACATTCCGCGCCTCGGTTCAAAACGCTACTCCGGTCGCGGCTATGAATCGTTCGAGGAGAGGGGGCTGCTCAGTGTTTGCGCGGGGTATTGACAGCATCAGCATCTGTTCCTCGACCGGCGTTTCGCGCCCGAGAAATAGTTCACGACATTCGGCGTAAAAAGTGCGTAAAAAGGGCCCAGAAAATTTGTAGTGGCGAGAAGTTGCGAAATCTAATACTCTTTGCCGTCTGGACAGAAGCGATAGCCCACCCAGGGCTCTGTGCGGAGATAGCGCGGCTTGTCTCCTTCACCGAGTTTCTTGCGGAGGTGTCCGACGAAGACGCGCAAATATTCCGGCTGCTCGACGGCCTGGCTTCCCCACACGGCTTTCAATAAGGCACGGTGCGTCACGACCTGGCTGGCATGTTTGGCGAAAAAGAGCAGGAGATCGAATTCTTTGGGAGTCAGTCGAACCTCGGCTGCATGCAAGGTGATACGCCGGCGAGGAATATCAAAGACAAAATCTCCCATTGCAAACGCCTCGGTCGGTGCCGCGGCCTCGGAGAAGCTCGCGCGGCGAAGCTGTGCGCGTACCCGCGCCTGAAGTTCCTGAATGGAAAACGGTTTGGTGACGTAATCGTCGGCGCCCGCATCCAGAGCGCGAATCTTGCTTTCTTCCTGATTGCGGACTGAGAGCACGATGATGGGCGTCTCCGAGGAAAGCCGCAATTGCCGGGAGAGTTCGATACCATCCATTTCCGGCATCGCCAAATCGGTGACCACCAGGTGCGGTTTCCACTGCTCAAAGGCAGTGAGGGCTTCCAGGCCATTTGGCGCAGTGCGCACGGCATATCCCCGGGCGCCGAGCGCTGTCTTCAGCACTCTGAGAATCTGGGGTTCGTCGTCCACAATGAGAATCCTGGATGGCTCATTCGAATTCATTCGCGTTCCTGATTCTGGGTCACGATGTGCACGTCTACCGAAGGCACTTCCTTCAGGAAGCGCTGGATGGCCCAGTAATAAAGATATTTCTTTAGTCCGTGCACCGCAGAGCGGCCAAAGAAGACCTGAGTGATGCGGCGTTCCCGCACAAACTGAGCGGTGGCTGAGGCTACATTGCGGTCCCTCAGATGGACGATCTGCGCCTTCAGGCTTTCCGCGAACTGCAGATTGGCGGTTAGCGTCCGCTGGGCTTCTTCGGATCGTTCTCGGCCATTGTTGACGTGCACCACGTAGAAATCTCCCCCAATGGCATCGACTAGGCGGGCACCGCGTGCGATCAACTGGCGGGCCGCTGGGCTGGAGCTGATGCAGACCGCCACGCGCTCCCGCACAGCCCAGTTCGCACGGATATGTTTTCGATCCATGTAGTCGGTGAGGGTGCGGTCAACTGCTTTTGTTACATACTGCAACGCCAGTTCGCGGAGCGCGATGAGATTGCCCCGGCGGAAGAAATTCGCCAGCGCCTTTTCTACACGATCAACTGGATAAATGTCGCCGCGGTTCATGCGCGTTTGTAGGGCCTCTGGAGTGAGATCGGCCATCACGATTTCGTCCGCACGGCCAATCACCCAGTCCGGAACCGTCTCACGGATCTGGATTCCTGTGACGCTTTGCACCGTAGGCGCGACGCTCTCGATATGCTGCACGTTGACCGTCGCGAGCACGTCGATGCCCGCAGCCAGCACCTCCAGAACGTCCTCATACCGTTTGCGATGCCTATTGCCCGCAATATTCGTATGGGCCAGTTCATCGATGAGCACGACCTGCGGCCTGCGTGCCAGGATCGCATCGACATCCATCTCCTGGAACGAGACCCCTTTGTATTCCATCGGCCTGCGGGGTAATATCTCCAGTTGCGCCGCCAGCTCGGCGGTTCGCACGCGGCCATGCGTCTCTACTACCCCGATGACCACGTCTTCTCCGCGGTCTCGGCGGCGAACCGCTTCGCTGAGCATGTTGAATGTTTTTCCGACTCCCGGAGCGTACCCCAGAAACAGTTTGAACAGACCCTTGCGCTTATCAGCATCGACAGTTTCTAGCCACTGATCGGGAGTTTTGGAAGAATGCGTCATTGGTCTTTGTAGTATTGGGTTGTAAGATGTCCACGTGCAACGGACGTTATATTTCCGGCTAGCCCGCTACTGTATTACGACCGGTATTGTAGGCGCGATCGTTTTCGTCTACTACCGGCTGATTCACGTCAACAGTACCACTGTTGCCCTCTCCTTTCTCATCGGAGTGTTAATCGTCTCGGCCGGCTGGGGGGTACGCCAAGCGGTTTATATGTCGTTTCTTTCGGCATTGGCCTTTAACTACTTCTTTTTGCCTCCTGTATTTACCTTTACCATCGGGGATACCCGGAACTGGGTTGCCCTATTCGCATTTCTTATCGCGGGCTTCGTAGCCAGCCAGCTTGCGGAGCGGGCCCGTCGTGAGACGGCCACATCGAATCGCAGGCGCAGGGAGGCGGAGCGTCTCTACGACTTCTCTCAACTCCTGCTGGTCAGCGGGAATGTCTCCGATCTGCTGGCGACCGTACCCTCCGCGCTTAGTATGACCTTCAACTTTCGTGGAGCGGCCATTTATCTTTCGGCGAAGGATCGTGTTTATCGATCGAGCGGAGACTTCGTCGAGGTGAAGGCCGAGGACCTTCGCCGCGTTGCAAGAGAAGCGGGCCGCGTAGAAAACGGCCCCAGAGTTCAACTGGTTCCGCTCCGATTGGGGATGAGAACGACGGGCTCTTTGGGCATCGCGTGCGCTGAGATATCATCGGAAACGCTCGACGCCATCAGTGGACTGGTGGCTATTGCGGTTGAGCGTGCAGGTGCCCTTGAAACTCTAGCCAAGAGTGAAGCGGCCCATGAAAGCGAACGGTTGCGCAACGCCCTACTGGACTCAGTGACTCATGAATTGCGCACGCCGCTCACAGCAATTCTTGCCGCGATCACCAGTCTGCGCTCCGATGTATCACCGCAAACGGAACAGAGCGAGGAACTGATGGCCGTCATTGAAGAAGAGACGACGAGGTTGAATCGCCTGGTCGGACAGGCAGTAGAAATGGCGGAGTTGGACGCAAAGAACGTGAAGCTGGACCTCACGCTTCATCCCATTGGCGACGCGATATCCGCGGCGCTCGCTGAGGGAACCTGGAACCAACGTCATCCCATTGACGTTCACATTTCGCCCAACCTTCCGCCGGTAAAGATGGATATTGCCCGTATCTTAAAGGTGCTCGCCCATCTCCTGGAAAACGCGGCGAAGTACTCGCCCACAGGCAGCCCAATTTTTGTTAGCGCGGAATTGCAGGGGAGCAATCTCGCGACCAGCATTGCGGACCGTGGATCCGGCATCGATGACCTGGAGCGCATGATGATCTTCGACAAGTTTTACCGCGGACAAGGACAGCGTTACCGTGTACAAGGTACCGGGATGGGACTCGCCATCGCCAAAGCGATCGTCGAAGCACATGGGGGGACGATAGAGGTTACCAGCCAGTTAGGACAGGGCTCGGTGTTTTCCTTCACACTTCCCATCGGTGTATGAGAAAAATATCTCGATGGTAGAAATCGCAGCGGCAAATCTTCGCCAGCTGTCAAAATCAAGCCAGTGGCTCTCGGACAATCGGCGATGTCATTTGCGGCGGATGGAGACGTATATATGAGGCGCGCGCGACATCAAGAAGAGAGCTTGTAGCGAATCAAGCATAAGTCCGACAAAGTAGTTTGTCGTCAAAAACGATTACCGGGCTGACAACGACCAAGGCGCAGCGCAAGCTCCGGGGCGCCGAGATCGAAGAGGCGAGTGCGCGTGGCAGGGCTGGCCGCACCGCGAACTTCGTCTTGATCGGCTTTGTGACCGATCAGGAGTGTCTGGCCTGGCTCATGCACTCTTCTGTGCTCCGGCCGTCCGGCTACGTTGCCGGGAGCCAGCCGCGCGGTTCATCCTCAAGACCGTACCGCTCATCGTAGACAGCACGAGGAAAATCAACACGAAGGCGCAGGCTTCAAAACACGGTAGTACTCGCCCCGCTATCCTGCGCTTCAGCATCCAGAAAAATCGAAAACGGCTGGAAATACGCCAATTAAGCGATGAGCTCGCCGTACCGAATTGTCTTGAGCGCGTCCTGAACGTTCACTCGCGGCCACAGGATGGGGCCATCCACTTCCGGAAAGCAGAGTTCCCCACGCTGGAGACCTTTGGAGATTTTCTCCATCAGGCTCTCTCGCGTCGCGATCACCACGACTGGGTCGCAGCCGATGCCCTGCAACGATTCGATCTTCTCATCGTGTTGGAGCTGATCGATCATCCACTCACCCCAGCGCGGGTCCGCAGGCAAGCCGAGAAAACTTACCAGCGTGGACCACGCCAGAGTGCGCTCATAGTTGAGCAGGTAGGTCTTTCCTGCGGCTCCATTGGCGTGCAGAGCTTCGGAAACAGCAACCAGATGACGCACGGAATGTTTGCGGCCTGAGATGGTCAATGCTCCCCGATAGCAGGAAGGATCGGCTCCCATGTTGATGGCCCGGCTCTTTCCATCGGGGAACGTCAGCGTGAACGGATGCTTTTCATGAATGGCGGCGGCAATAGCGCCCACTTCGGCATCACCGCCATAGAGGCTGAGCAGGTGTCCCTGCTCCTCCTCTCCCATGTAGCGATCGACGTGGACGCGAATCCGCGTCTGGATGCTCGCGGTGGAGCGCAGGTACTCAAGCCGCCCCAGGCGTAGATGTGCATTTTGCATTGGCCTCCTCCTCTGTCTTCTTTGCGGATTCTGTGAGAACAAGCGTGCGGCCGTCCTGGTAAATCAGAGAAAGCTCGTTCGAGAACCGCTCCCGTTTGCGAGTAATCTCCACGTCATCTTCCTCCTCTGTGAAGGTGGTGGTGTGCTTGATCGACCTCCAGCGCGCAATGTGCCGGTCCACACCCTGGCCGAATACGCCATTCAACAGACCCGCCGTGCAAAGCAAGCCAACATGGCCCGCGTGCAACGGTGTGATCGGGCGCCCAGAGACCATTTCCTCTCTGGGCAGCAGAAACGGCGCAACCTGCTTCCAGGCCGACGACTGCGGAATAAGGTCCTCGATCACATCGAGCGGCAGCCCCCGATAGACGATGCTCGCGGGTGGTGTTGCCGGAACGATATAGGACTCATACTCTTCTGCAAGATCGAGAAGCGGCTGGCTGAAAAGCTTCCGCTGTAGGGAGGTACGATTCAATTCCATCGCATTGCCCCGCATCGGCTTGCGCACGGCGGTGAGCACCACCTGGTTAAAGCGAACCGATTCCGTGTCGGTAAGGTTGAAGATTCGGATATCGGTAAAGTTCGACGCCAACAGAGAGATGCAAACAGACAGGCGCTTCTCTGGAACGACGAACACGAGGACGCCGCCCACCACCAGCCAACGATAGGTGTGCTCGAGAAACAGCAGTTCCATGCGCTGATTGTCGAGCGAACCGATCTCGGAATCGTAGGGAGGGTTGAGGTACAGCAGGGAAAAGCTCTCTACCTTGGCGTGCGTATCGAACAGATTGCCCTGGATGGTCTGAATCCCGCTCTCCTCGGCCACCTGGGCGCGAGTCGCGTCGAGTTCGACGCCGTAACGAGTGCAGGAAGCGTTTTGCGTGAGTTGTAGAAGAGCTGCGCCCGTGCCTGTGCATGGGTCCAGCACGCTGGCTGGTTCGGTGAAGCGCAGGAGTTTTCGCAGGCGTGTTCCCTCTGCCTGCGGCAATGGGAAATAACCCAGTTTTAAGCGGCCGGCGTTGCGCATGTTTCCTCCAGACAGAAGACTTCTTCGTTGAGATTGAAAGGATATTTTGGCCGTCGGGCAGAGAAGTCTCGGCACTGAATCGAGAAGCTCAATGCCGGAAGCCTGAAGACGAGACGCCGCACAAACATTTCCGTCGTTGGGATGAAGGGATGATTGCGGGGGAGTGAAACGAAGAGGAATAACGAAGGCAGAAACGGATGTTGCTCGCCTCGGTGCAACAACGGTAAAGGGCTGGACGTCGCTGGCCCTAAAGTTCTTCTTTGACGACCAACCTCTGCCCGTACATCCATGGCTTGATCGTCATTTCCGAAAGCCAATCCTGGAGTGAAGGAATTCTGCCAAGATCTTCCCTCACATGTTGCTCGCCAATGTAACGGACAGGCACGTCATTGCCTTCACTGTTGCGGATCGTGATGCCGAAGAGACGTTCGGCTGCGAAAATACCCTCGGCATGATGATGAAGCGCCCGATGCCTGAAATCGGCAACGTAGCTTTTCGACTCATCAAACCAGCGGTGAAGCTCGATGTAGTCCTCGGCCACGCCGCCGAAGCGACGGGCCGAGGATTTTGCGTGTTCGAGTGGATGTGCCATCAGTAGACGACCTCCGGATCGTACGAAACCTCGGTGAAGTATTCGTAATGGGCATGAATCGCCCTCCCTGTTTCGACGATGAATTTGACGTTACCGCCACCGCCATCGTTGTTCTCATATCCGTTCGACGGCTGCAAATTCTGGAGAATGCTCTCAATCTCTTCGGGCAGTACATATTTGTCATGGCGGGATGGATCGGCCATTGCTTCCGGACTGTAGAGGATCAGAACGTCATCAACCTGACCAGAATCGCCACATCCGGAGTAGCTGACTTCAATGGCAATGACGCCGGCAGACTCCAGCTCGGCTTTGTGCTCGACGAGGAACCGCTTGACTCTGGACACATCCTCGAAGGTGAGGCTGCCTGTAGTGGCGGAAGCACGGATGCAGACGTAAAGGGACTGTCAGACATGGAATGCTCTCTTTAACAATAAATTTTGAACTTTGGTTAGAACGGTTGATGGATCGACTTCTTACTCTGGCAATGCATCTGTGACGCCCCAGACGCCAACCGAGGCGGCACATGCTATCGGGTGCCATCCACCTCGGAACGGAGTACGTGTCGCACATCCATTCCGAGGTGAGGACTGCCAGTTTGTACTATCGGGCGCTCAACTGGTTGAGCGCTTTGTTGCTCCGCGCCTGATACTTGTCGCGCGGCGCGGGCGTGGGAAACCACGTGGGAGCAACCTGCGCCATGGTTTTGACACTATCGGCTTTAGCCGTGGGGATACGACGCACGGAAGGCATGCAGGCCTCGGCCATCATCATTTGCATGGCATTGTGATTACGCCAGAACGAGGGTGAAGTACCGCGACGGGAACGAGCAGAGATTGCCATGGGAAATTCTCCTTTTGTGATCGAACAGTGGGAGGGTTGCCCCAAGCACGAAGCCTGGAGACACGAAGACGCGACTCCCCTATGGCTGCCAGGGAAATCGACGCGCTCTAAGGGGGAGGGGTCAGGACTTATTGCGAGTAGTGGAGCGTCTGGATGGAGGCTTACGTTTGTGTCGGCCTCGGATGGACATCTCGATGCACTCATCGGACAATCCTTCCGGCGCAAAAGAAGAGAGGCCCGCGCACGGTGCGCATGGCCTCTATTTCTTCTGCAGGTTTGGGGGTTCAGGCAGCAACGCCCAGAGCTTTGTTCTTCAGCTCCGCAACCACAGCCTTCAACACCTTGAAGGATGAGATCTTGTCGACCGACTGGACGTTGTGTGCATCGAGTACGCCGTAGAAGACGTCCTCGTGCACTTCTTCAGCCAGGGCACGCACGCGACTGATGCCGCGATCGACGGTCTGCAACTGATGCAGAACCCACTGCTGCGCGGCGACTCCCGGGAGCTCGCGCGCATTGCGGGCCGAGCCGCCTTTGCGAAACACTTCGAAGTACAGCGCATCGCCGACATTTCGCCGGATACCTTCGATCTGCTTCGTCAGCTCGGTATCAAGCCTCTTGTTTGCCGCCTGATCCGCGCCATCTTGAGGAGCGGAATGGTTGCCTTTCGCTTTCACAGAAGATCCGGCTTTGGTTTGTCCCTCATTCCGGTTGAGTGGGACGACCCCGGCTGGGAGCGCCCACGTGGGCAAGGTCGGAAGGCTGACCGGATGCCCGTAATCGTTGAGGTTGACCCACATCTCGGAGAAGTTGTAGAAATACCGGCCGAGACCGAAACAGGAGCAAGCGCGTTTGAAGGCCTGGGCCTCTGCCCGCGTCATAGCATTGTCATCGTCCGCCCACATTTCCCCGCTTCCGCTGTGAGCGCCGAGACCGTGAATCGAAACGATGCAGGTAACGATCACCTTGCCGGTCTGGATGGCCTTGTCGCGTTTCAAGCGCGTGACGGGAGACAGCGTTGTCACCTGGTAAGCGCGGGTCCAGCCTGCCGGAGTGAAGATGTCGTTGAGGCGATCGGTATAAGCGCGCTGGTCACCGTACGGAATGACACGGCCCCGCTTCCCATCCTTGCTCTTGTTCGTGACGCGCCAGTGGATGGCGTCGGGATGGAAGGGAACGGCCAGCTTCTCGAGATAGCTCTGCTGTTCTGTTGAAAGTTCAGGTTGCATAGAATGGTCCTTTCAGGATGGATTGAGGCGAAATGGTGAGGCGTCGAAGGGAGTGAAAACGCCAGAGGCGCTCTCGGGAAAGGGCGCCTCTGGCGAGTGGAATGTCGGAATCGGTAGAGTAAAAGAAACTACCTACACAGGCGACGAACGGAGCAGCTTTCAATCCGATTAAAACGGGACGTCTTGATCTGTGATCTCAAGATCTCCATACTCGTGCTGGTTGTTGTACCCCGAGCTTTCGGAATCAGAATAGCCGCCTGAAGTTCTCCCAATGCTTCCGGAATTCGAGGAACGCGAACTGCCGCTCCCGTTCTCGCCTCCGTGGCTATCGCCCAGCAGCGTCAGGTCGTTGACGATGATTTCGGTCCGGTACTTCTTCTGGCCGGAGTCTTTGTCATCCCAGGACCGGGTCTGGATCTTGCCTTCGATCATGACCTTCGATCCCTTCTTGACGTAATCGCGAATGACTTCCGCCGTCCGCTTGAAAGCGACAAGGTTGTGCCATTCGGTTTTGTCCACCCACTCCTCGCCCTGCTTCTGCCGGTCGGCGGTTGCGAGGGAGAAGTTGGCGACGGTGACGCCACTTTGCGTGGCTCGAATTTCCGGGTCTTTGCCGGCGTGACCGAGCAGAAAGACTTTATTCATTCCTTTTGCCATACGATTTTTCCTTCCTTGTAGTGCTGGTTGTGGAGCAATTTACTGAACGACAAGGTTGCCGGGCCGCTTCCACATCTCCGCGAAGTCGCGCTCGAAATCCTCAATCTGGCGGGTATCCCGGGTCACGGTGACCTGATTATCCTGATAGCGCGCCGCCGACACCGACCAGTTGCCGGACCCATCCCGCAGGACGCGATCGTCAAAAAGTGCCATTTTTTCATGCATTAATTCGTCGCTGCCCTTGACCCGCACATGAATGTTGCGGTGGCCGGAAAGGATCGCCATAACCTGAGAGCCTCGTGCCTGTTCCTGCTCGAACTGCCCTCGATCGCGATAGATCCATATCTGAACTCCGCGGGACGCGGCGCGGACGAGCGCCCGTGCAATCGCCCGGCCCGTAAAGGCGTACATGGCCACCTCAATCGAGGAACGCGCGCCATTGATCAGACCAATATCGATTCGCTCTACATTCTGGCCGGGAGAAAAATAAATCTGCTCATCACCGGCCAACCGCCCTCCCTGGAGAGTCTCGGTGTTGCTGGTGCCAAAAGGAATGTCCGTGCCGGCGTTGGCAACCATTGGGGAAAGCCGACTGCTGGCATGGGTAAGTAGAGCAGAGAAAGAGGTATGAGGAACCTGCGGCAGTTTGTCTCTGTGCCGCACGGCCCAGAACAGGGTCGCCCCCGCGCCCAGCAGTAATAGATTTCGGAAGATACGCATGGAAACTCCTTTATTGCTGATGCATCAAGCCGATAATCGCGAACATGGCCGCCAAAAATGAGAATTGATTGAGTAGCTTGAATTGCTCGTACTTCCCTTCCAGTTCTTCGTCCGTTTCATCGCCCGCAATGCTGAGTTCGATGAAGAGCCGGAGGATCAGTGCGACCACAAGCAAACATCCTGGAATCAAGACGGTGAGATGGTTACGCATGTGAACGGCAATCCAGATGACAAGCAGAATGCCGCCACAAGTCTGAAGTCTCTGACCCAATCGGGGATGCTCTTTGTTCATAGCGTCACCGCCACTTCTCGCCCACTTCGAATCCCTTGTTCCAGCAAATGACAATGTTTGCAGCCCAAGCAGCAAACCGCTTCCGTAATTTTCAGAAGCACATCGAGAAAGGCTTCCGGCGGCAGCTCGTCTTCGCCGTTGCGCTTGAGAAACCGTGGCCAGGCTCCGCCGCGAAAGGCTGAGTCCCTTCCCCAAAGTTCTGTCGCCAGTGTGCCGGCCCGGCGAAAGAAGACGATGCCGCTTTCAAGATGAGGGCGTGTACCCGGTGTACTGGAGAGCGAGTGCCGGGTGATGAGCACATCGTAGGTGTTTTCATAACGATACATTTCCACCCGGCAGAACTCCGGCTCGATCACAACCGCATGAACTCCATTGGGCATGAAGTTCTGCACCCGTTGCGTCCAGGCCAGAGGCTGGCCCTTGACACCGCAAAAACCGACGTAGCGGCCGATACTCGCGACCGCTCCACCAGCCTCTTCGCCGCGCAACAGCCATTGCCGGCCCTGTTGTTGGTAGACGACCTGGAGCGTGGCACGGCTGAAGATACCGGTCTTGCGGATCTCCTTCCGTGTCAGTTCCGGCAGGGTGAGGCCTCGTTGGGCCATGAGCGTGAGCCGCTTGTCCATCGTTCCCCTCTCCTTTACGGGTTACCGTTGACGAATTGGGACGCCAAGGGCATCCCGAATCATTTCCTTGGTGCAGCCTGCCCAACACTTGTAAAAGCGAGGATCTCCAACCGAAATGGCGAGGTTGTCGCCAGACCGGTCGTGTCCCTGCTTCGCGCAGGATGGGCATTGCGTCCACCAGTTATTGCTTGCCTTCCGCTTCACCTGAACGTGATCGAGAATCTGAAATCCACGACCGCTCTCAAAAGGAACCGCGGGCTGCTCGATCTTCGGA
>Ga0307373_10006863_pt1 | contig 17956 bp, 19 predicted proteins | sample OX2MG_FD_202534 | JGI IMG/M metagenome (GOLD analysis project Ga0307373, IMG submission 202534) | Soil microbial communities from Risofladan, Vaasa, Finland - OX-2 | ecosystem: Environmental > Terrestrial > Soil > Coastal area > Acid sulfate soil | place: Finland: Risofladan, Vaasa | collected... | reverse complement strand
CCGTCGCCGTGCACAATGCCGGTGCCATTCCTGAATTAGCGAAGTTGCTCGGGATGAAGGTACCCCCTCCCCCACCGCCGACGCGGCTGCGACGCCCGCCTACTCGGCGCGCATCGTAAGCAGTCGAGCTTTCCAACCAAAAGACTCGTACAGCGACTTCATCGCCCGGTCACCAGGCAGGGCGTACGCGTCAATGGGTGAACATTCTCTCATCATCTCGTTCGCCAAGGCGCGTCCAATTCCCTGTCGACGATGCGCCGATTCAACATAGATCCCCATGATGACGCGTCGTGAACAGACCCCAAAGCCCCGCAGACCGTCGCTCGTCGCGACCCAGATGCTTTCCTCGTTGAGCAATACGTTCAAGGTGGTCTCGTCGACGCCGAGTGACTCGAGAAAGGCATCACCACCGCGCTGACGATGGACGCCCGCCACGGCGTCTTCAAACTGCTTGAGAAGTTCGTCGCTTCGGCTCAGGGCCCGTTCTACCATCACGTCGTCATCGCACCCGACGCGTTTTGCATAACGGTCGTTACACGCAGTCTCGACAGAGCATCTTCTGTCTATTGGCGAGCTGACTCGTCTTCTTTAGCAGTCGGCACGACAGGCAACGAAATTCGTCATCTTGCTTGGGTAAAATCGCTTCGGAGTTCTCAAGGTTGGGGTCAACTTCGGCCGGGCCATCCTCGTCGTCGTCGGTGATCGAGGTACGAAGGATGGTCTCGGCGAGAACTTCGTCAAGCGCGAGTTCAACGTCGGCGTCATCAATGACGTCGTCGTCATCGACGACGACGACCTCGGCCTTGGTCTCTTCGTCTTCGTCATCTACTTCTTCGGCAACGACGCCGACTGCAATGACGTCGTCGTCGGTCCCCTCGTCGGTATCGACGACGTCGTCAACGAGTTCGTCATCGAGCTCGTCACCAACGATTTCCTCGTCGAAGCCTTCGGCAAGCTCCTCTTCGTCGAATACTTCATCATTTTCAGCATCTGCAGCCATGTGTTCCTCTTCTGTAGCGCTGGCAGTGTAGAGCCTTTTTGCGCGGGCGGACGGTATTTCCGCCAAAACTCAAGTGACTGACTCTACTGGCGAATGGCTCGGGCCCGTTCAGCGGCGCGTTCGGCCGCCAGACGCTCGAGATCGGTGTCCGAGAAGTCCACGTAGGTCATCGCCCCCGCCAGAGCCCGGTGGCCCGCCTGGGCGTCGATCAAACGCGCCATTTCATGGGCTACTCGCCGGTAGTTAGGGTGTCCCTGGGGTCCTGAACGAAGCTCAATAAGGTGCATGGCCTCGCGGGCATTCATCTGCATGACGTAGCGGATGCGAAAGGCCAGCGCGACGGCGTATTGGGACTGCTCGGGAAACGCTTCGTGGAGGTCGTAGTAGAGCTCGGCCGAGCGCTCGAGGGAGTTTTCGAAGCGATCGGCCAGACCGGCCTCGCGCACGATCTCGGGGACGTCAAAACCGAGCTGTACGGTGAGGGGCTGCCACTCGATCGTCAAGAGGCGGTGGCGCTGAAGGTCGCGGAAGGCGCCGTAGTCGGTGACGAGTTCGAATCGGTAGTCAGTTCGCTCGAGGGCCCGACCCGGCCGGTGACGCCGATTGCCTCGATTTCCGACGTAGGCGTTCATCAGTCTCGCGCGTCCTTCGGCGTCAAGACTCGCGACACGCCGCTCGGCCCCGTCGTTTGACACGTTGTCGTTGGCAAAGACGATCGCTTCCAAAACGCGCGTCTCACCTTGCGGGTCATAGCCAATCAAGCGCACGGACTCCCCCGGCACTTGCTCTTCGTCGTTCCAGAGTTCCTTGATCAGTGATCGAGTCGCCGTTTTCGTTTCGGCCAGGTACTTCGTCCAGGCTCCTCCGCGTTCGGGCACGTTCACGCGCTTCAAGAATGAAGGTATGACTTTCACGAGTTCGTCATACATCAACTCGGCGTAGGCGCGAACCTCGGGAAGCGCGTGAGCGCGCATACGAAGGAGCAGCGCCTCGTACGCCTGCCCCGAGGCGTAGATTCCCAGGTTGGAAAGCGCGCTGGCCGGTAAGAGCCCGCGCACCGCGTCAAGGGCTTTGGCCCGAGTGGCCTGTCGATATACGAAGTCGGTGTCCTCAGGCGTCTTTGGGTACTTCGTCATAATGAAGTCCGTCATTTTTGGCAACAGTTCTCGGTACGTGTCAAACATGCGGTCCATCTCGCCCACGTAGCGAGCGCCAAAGCGTGATTCGAGCAGGTCGTGATCTCGATAAAAGCGATAGTGACCACTGGCCAGACGTCGGTCGTAGCCGAGGTAACGCGTCGACTGTTCGAGGTAGCTCATCAGTCGACCTCGCTCGAGCACTTTGGTCAAGAGATTGCTCGACTGCTCACACGCCAGGTGCACCCCGCCGAGTTGGGCGACGGAGTCATCGCCATACTCGTAGAAGATTCGCTGGTAGAGCTCGTCAGCGCGGCCCAGCCCGATCGTGGCGTCAAGGGAAGCGTCGCCCGTGAGGTCAAGATCGCCGACGAACTCGTCGAGAAAGAGTCGGCGCAAACTCTTGGAGGATCTCGAATAACGCGCGAAGAGCGCTCCCTTGACGACTTCAGGGAGATTGACCAGGGCAAATACCGGTCCATCGAGGTTCGTGAAGTATCGGCGAAGAATTACGGTTTCGTCACTGGTGAACTCTTCGACGGCGTAGGGATGCATGGAGTTACGAGACTAGAGGCGAAGTCAGGGGCGAGGGTGGACGCTGGAGGCACCCGCGACGACGCTGCGTAATACCAGGTCACGGGCTTCGGCTGCGGTCTGAGCGACGCCAAAGCGATCGCCGAGTCGTGAAAACTGCTCACATAAATCGACTACTTGCTTGGCCTGGCGAACGAAGTCACCGGGCGAGGTCAGACCGATCTCGAGTTCCGCCAGGTCCAACACTGTTGAGAGCGTGGCGCCCCTCGCCCACGCCGCGATCGTCGTGGCAAAGCGTCCGTCAGGCTCCTTGGTGTGGGTCACTTGATAACGGTCTTCGACCGCGACGACCGCACTATTGAGCGCCATGATTTCGCCTTGACGTTCGCTCATCGTGCCACGGCGCTGCGGTCCCAGCCGGTCATTGAGAGCCCGCCGCTTCTTCGTCGAGACCTGCTTCGCGGCGTTGGCTCGCGCACCGCGTTTGGCCTCATAGACGAACGTCGACAAAAGTCCGGCGAATTGCGCGGGCTCGAGGTCATCAAAGACGCCGAGGTTGAGTGATTCGGCGATCAAGAGGTCACACTCGTGGTAAATGGATCGCAGCAAGTGCCCCTGCTCCGTGAGCTTCCATCCCTCGGCGTAGCCCAGCTCTTCAAGGACGTGGTGGCGCGCGAGCAACTGGTCACTGAGTGGCCGGCGGCTGCCGCGGGGTCGCCGATCTGTTTCGAACTGGGCGAAGGACTGGCGCACGATTTCGATGGCCGTGTCGAGCTCGACGTGATTCATGAGATTCGCCGTCAAGTTATACGTGGGTCGAAACGACGAGTGCAGTTCACTCGGTGGCGCGAGCGCTACGCGCGCGACGTCGTGCAGGGCCAGGTCGGCGGTGAAACAGATCAGGGCGTGGCCTTCGACGTCAAGGCCCCGGCGTCCCGCCCTCCCGGTCATTTGAGCGAACTCACCGCTCGACAGGAACTGTCTCCCAGAATCTGAGTACTTCGTGAATCGCTCGAGCGCCACGGAGCGAGCCGGCATGTTGACGCCGAGCGCCAGAGTCTCCGTCGCGAACACCACGGCCAAGAGATTCTCTTCGAAGCACTTTTCAACAATCTCTCGAAAGGCCGGCACCATGCCGGCGTGGTGAGCGGCCAAGCCGCGGCGAAGTGCGTCGAGAAACTGGTCAAATTCGAGTGCGACGAGGTCATCGGCGGAGAAGTCCTTGACGCGGTCTTCGGCGAGTTGTTCAATGAGGCGGCGCTCATCGGGAGTGGTGAAAAGTAGTCCGTCGCGTCGGCACTGCTGAACGGCGTCGTCACAGGCCGACCTTGAAAAGATGAAGACGATGATGGGAAGGAGGTCCTCCTCGGCGGCGGCGCGAAGGAGGTCGCTGCGGCGCGGCGCACGAAATGGTGGTGGTGGCGCCGAGGAGCGGGGCCCGTGCCACTTGGGCCCTGGTCGAAGGTGTCGACTCGACTTCATCAGATTGTCAATTCGGCGTGCGGAATCGGAGAGTCGCACGCCGTCGAGAAGGTCGAGAATCTCAACGCGTCCAGACGCGCGCGGGACAACGGCGACGTGGTGGTGAAGCTTGATGGGCCGCGCCGACTCCACGATGACCCGGGTGTCTCCGCGTACTGCCCTGAACCACTCTCCGAGAAATTCTGCGTTGCCAATGGTCGCCGACAGCGCGACAAAGCGCACTGCCTTGGGGGTAAGAATCAGCACCTCCTCCCACACGCCGCCGCGGAAGGGGTCTTGCAAGTAGTGCACCTCATCAAGCACGACGAGACCGAGGTCCTTTAAGTGCTCGGACTCGGTCAAGAGCATGTTGCGAAGAACCTCGGTCGTCATCACGACCACGGGGGCGCTTCGATTGATCGACGTGTCGCCCGTTAAGAGGCCCACCTGAGCGGTGCCGTAGAGATCGCAAAGTTCGTGGTACTTCTGATTGGAAAGTGCCTTAAGTGGCGTGGTGTAGAAGGCACGCTGTTCACGCTCGAGGGCCTGACCGGTCGCGTAGTTGGCCACAATCGTCTTGCCTGATCCCGTGGGAGCAGACACCAAGACGTTGACCCCGGCGTCGAGCGCGTCGAGCGCGTCAAGTTGAAAGTCATCTAGTCCAAAACCCAGTGCGTCAACGAAGTGGCGTCGGTAGTCCAGCTTCGTCACCGCTTCAGCAGTTTTCCCACGCCAATGGCGAGAAAGTAGAAGACGACCAGTGGCAGCGCGAGGGCCATCATGGACAGCGGGTCGCCGCTGGGAGTGAAGACGGCCGACGCGACCGTGATGGCGATCACGGCGTAACGCCAGCTACGAAGAAGTTGGCGCGGCGTGACGATGTTCGCGAGCTCCAGAGCCACCAGAACGATCGGAAACAGGAAGGTGAGACCGAAGATGAACATCATCAACAGGAACAGTGTCAAGTACTGATTGGGGTTGTACTCGGTCACCAGCGAAGCCCCACCGATCGACTTCAAAAACTGGATCGCGTGCGCGAAGCTGAAGTAAGCAAGCAGCACGCCGCCGGAGAAGAACACCATGGAGGCGAGAACGAAGGGCAGCGCGTATTGGCGCTCACGCGCCTTCAGGCCAGGCGTCACGAAGCGCCAGATCTGCCAAAGAATGACCGGTGAGGCGAGCAAGAAACCGCCGAAGAGGCCAATCTTCACGCGCAGCGTTAGTCCATCGAGCGGATTGGTCACCAGGAAGCGACAGTGACCGGGAACCGCTGAGCAGTAGGGGTGCTGGAGCACTTTCAAGATTTCGGGATAGAAAACAAAAGCGGCGACGCTAAACACGCTGACCGTGATCGCTACGACGAGAAATCGATGACGCAACTCAGCCAGGTGCTCAGCCAGGGTCATGCCCGACGACGCCTTGCGGAAACGGCCCACGGTTCTTAGTTCATTGAGGGGTCAGGCGGCGCCGACGCGTCAAATTCACGCGGAGTCGGAGGCGCGGGGCTGGGTCGAGTAATGAGGGGGGCTTCGTCGTCGACCTCGGCCGAATCGGCCTCTTCGGCGATTTCCATCTCCCTGGCGTCAACGCGATCCGCGAGCTGGTTCAAAAGGTTCACAGGGCTTCGAGCAATACGAGCGATGTCGCCGCTGCTGGGCAGATCGGGGATGGCCTGGCGCACTTCAGATTCGACGCGAGCCTGGAGGTTCTTGAGCGTGCGCCACCAGGATCCGAGTTTGTGGGCGACCTCGGGCAGCTTGTCCGGTCCGAGCAGGAGTAACACCACGGCCACGATCACCATGATCTTGATGGGGCTCAAACTGAACACGAAGCCATCCTAGGGGTCGACGTCGTGGTATTTAGAGAGCCCCAATGCGGCTAATGGGCCAAATCCGGATGAAGGCCTTCCCAATGATTTCCGAGCGCGTGATCGGGCCCCAACTTCTCGAGTCGCACGAATCAGAGTGATTGTCGCCCATCATGAAGTAGTGATTGGCTGGCACGGTGACGTTGCCGATGGCCGGGCCCAAGGGCTCGGTATGCGTCCACTTCTCGTCGAAGGGCTGACCGTTGACGTAGATGGTATTGCCCTTCGAGGTGAGGTGATCGCCCGGCAGGCCGATCACGCGCTTCACCAGATCAGCGACCGGTGGCCCGCCACAGTTCTCCGCCGGCGGCGCCTTGAATACCAGGATGTCTCCGCGATGAATCGCACCGAAGTCAACGCTCAACTTGTCAACGACGATTCGATCACCCACCATCAACGTGGGCTCCATCGAACCTGAGGGTATGAAGAAAGTCTGGAAGGCGTAGGTGCGCACCAGAAACGAAACGAGAACCGCCACGACCAAGATGATGATCCACTCAAGGAGTGTGCGCATTCCTTGCCCCGGTCGCCGGGGGGAGACGGACGGCTCAGGCGCGACGTCGGTGGACATAGAGGACTCGTTGGACACCATTCAAGGCTAGTCGGCTTAGTTGTGGCGTTCGAGAGAGAGCAACAGCTTCTGGAATCGCTCGTCGTTACTCTTAAAGGGATCCTTCAGCAGTACGGTGCGCTGCATCTCATCGTTGAGCTTTAGATGAACCCAGTCCACTGTGTAGTCGCGGCGCCACTTCTTCGCGGCCTGAATGAAGGTGCCGCGCATGTGTGCGCGCGTTGTTGAAGGTGGCGTGTGCGTCGCGATCGCGATCTCGTCATCGGTGACCACTCGCCGGAGGTGACCCTTGGCTTGGCGTCGATAGAAGAGACCCCGCTCGTAATTCGTGTCGTGATAGAGCAGGTCGATGAGAGCAATCTTTGGATCACTCAGTTCGACGCCGCTGCGTTCGCGCTCACGCTCAATGATCTGAAGTTTCGTGATCCAGTCGACGCGGTCGGCTAGCCCCATGGGGTCATTTCGGTACTGTTCGATGACTTCGCGCCAAAGTTTGACGGCGTGGACTTGGTCGCCGGGAAGTTGATGGCTCTGGAGAAAACTCTCGGCGCGCTCACAGAGGTCCTCTTGAATCTCTAGCGCGGTGAGGTCGCGGCCGTTCATCAATTTGACGGGTTCCTTGCTCCACAAGTCATAGGAGATATCGCGTAGCGCGTTGATGGGCGAGGACATTGAGTAGTCGCGCAGCACCGTGGTCTTGTCTTCAATCATCGCCAGTACGACCGCGGCGGTTCCGATTTTGAGGTACGTCGCGAACTCACTCATGTTCGAGTCACCCACGATGACGTGCAAACGTCGATACTTCTCGGGGTCGGCGTGCGGCTCGTCGCGCGTGTTGATAATGGGTCTCGAGCGCGTCGTCGCCGACGAGATCGACTCCCAGATGTGCTCGGCGCGCTGACTCATGGAGTAGGCGGTACCGCGCGCGTTCGTCACGATCTTGCCGGCGCCGCTGAAAATCTGTCGGCTAATCAAAAAGGGTATGAAGACTTGCTCGAGACGCGTGAGGTCTTCGATGCGCTCGATGCAGTAGTTCTCGTGGCACCCGTAGGAGTTTCCCGACGAATCCGTGTTGTTCTTGAAGAGGAAGATGTCTCCACGAATCCCCTCCTCACTCAACTGCTGCTGCGCGTAGCCAACGAGTTCGCGAAGGATGGATTCCCCGGCTTTGTCTTGGGCGACCACGTCACTCAGCGTGTCGCACTCGGCGGTGGCGTATTCGGGGTGAGAACCCACGTCGAGGTAGAGCCGACAGCCGTTTTCGAGGAACACGTTGGACGATCGGCCCCAGGCGACGACCTTGCGGAACAAAAAGCGCGAAACTTCATCAGGACTGAGTCGGCGTTGACCCCGAAGCGAGAAGGTAACCCCGTACTCAGTTTCGATACCGAAGATTCGCCGCAGCATCTCAGTCCTAGCTCAGCAGTCCGCTCACTTCATCGACGCTAAGGCGACGAAAGGTCCGCCTTTGGCCACGATCTTCGAGCACGCCTACTTCGAGTTCATTGTTGGGAATAGTGCGCTCGGGTCCCGCGAGAGCGGTGGTGGCGTGGCGCAACGTGGCCGAGAGGGACTCGAGCGTTGGCGCTGACAGGGCGAAGCGATCCCTGATCGTCTCGGCGTCACCGCCGAGAACGACGAAGTGCGGCTCATCGGTGATCGTGCCCTCGTAGGCGATTCGATAGAGCTTGGTCGGGCGAAGTTTGCTGCCGAGCTGAGCGATCAACACCTCCACTTCGAGGGGCTTCTGGCCCTCGGTGAACATGTCACCCAAGTACTGGGCGTAGTAGTTCGCCAACGCGCGAGCGTCGACGTCGCTGCGCGAGTAGGTGTAGCCGGTGCCGTCGGCCCAGCGAATGCCGGCCTCGCGAAGTCGGTCAAATTCGTTGTACTTACCCACGCCCGCGAAGGCGATGCGGTCGTATACCTCTGAGATCTTGTGCAGCGAGGCGCTTGGATTCTCAGCGACGAGCACGACGCCCTTGTCAAAAATGGCACCCACGATTGAGCGCCCTCGTGCGATGCCCTTCTGGGCGAACTCGGCGCGGTCCTTGATGAGCTGTTCGGGCGAGACGTAGAAGTAGTTGCTCATCGAAGCGCTCCCCCGGCCACGCCTCCGGACTCGGAGCGACGCTCACTAATGAGGAGGAAGCGTCGTTCGACCTCGTCAATCTCGAACTCGCGAAATCCTTCGGCGTCGATGACGACCATCATGGGAAAGATGCGTCGTACGAAGTCCGGCCCGCCCGTTGAAGGGTCGTTGTCACCTGCTTCGTAAAGCGCGAGCGCGCCGAGTTCGAGCGCCTCTTCGAGATCGAGGTCCGCGCGAAAGCCGAGGCGAAGAGTCCCCTCGGCGAAGGGTGATCCCGATCCGATCGCGGCGAAGTCGTTTCGTTCGTAACATCCCCCCGCGCCGTCGTACTCGAAGACCCGTCCCTGTTCGGCACTGAGGTCCCAGCCCGCGAGAAGTGGCAAGACCGGCAATGGTGTCGAGAGGTTATTGCGTTGGATGATTGGCGAGAGATAGTTCGCCTTCCCAGCCAAGCTAAGTGAGCTGTCGGTCATCTTTTCGTAGTGCTCAAAGGAGAGTTGCGTCAGCCGCAGAAGTTCGATGCCGCGCGCGGCGCTACCCGACACCGCGAGGCCGGTGAATCGGTCGGCAGCTTCGATCTTTCGAACGTCGCGACTGGCGATGTAGTTGCCCGTGGCCTGGCGGTCGCCAATCATCACGACGCCGCTTGCGTAGCGAAGCGCGATGACCGTCGTGGAGTGCACGCTGACGTCGGCGCTGGCGCTCGAGCGCACCAGGCCGTGACGTTCGGCAAACTCGACGAAGGAAGGACCCGGATCGTTGAGGGCGCTGAAGAGCGGCAGACCCATCTACTGGCCGCCCTTTTGGACGTAGTTTCGAACGAACTCTTCGGCGTTCTCCTCGAGCACCTCGTCAATTTCGTCGAGCAAATCGTCCAGGTCGGCCTTCAGCTGGTCGCCCTTCGTGGCGTCAACCGTCACTTCCGCAGTTTCGACAGCAGCGCGCTCGCTGCCTCGCTTTTGGATTCGCTCTTGTTCACTCATGCAACTGTTCTACCTGTCTAGGGCGGCCAAAAGGTCACCGGCTGTTGCACTCGTTTCTAGCAACTCTTGAGTGAGAGTTTTGGTACCCCGCAACGGATCGAGCATCGGGACTCGTTGGAGGGGTCCCTCACCCACGTCAAAGACGACGGAATCCCAATTGGCGGACACGATTTGCTCGGGGTAACGCGCGACACACTGGCCCCGAAAGTAGGCCCGCGTCGTGGTGGGAGGATTGTGAACCGCTTCACGAACCTCGGGCATCTCGTGAAGGACTCGAAGGCCCACCCGCTGGGCCAAGGATCGTTCCGGACGCAGGTCGTGGTACTGAAGATCGATCGCACGCAGCTTCGCGTCGGTGGCGCTGAGGTCGTGTCGCTGGCGAAAACCCTGCACGACGCGCCATTTCGCGACCCAGTCGACTCGATCGGCCACCGCGTCGTGATCGTCTCGCACCCCGTCGAGCATCTCGCGCCACTGTTCGAGGATCAGCGCGACTTCGGGCTCGCCACTCACGGCGACTCCGCCGGTCTCGGCCACGAACCGCTTTGCCAGCTGCCAGAGCTGGTCTTGAAGGTCCCAGGCCGTTACTTCGCGCTCGTCGAGATCTTCGACGGTCACCTTCAGGGTGGGATCTTGCGTGAACTGGCGCAGTGCGTGCAGGGGTCGCCGCGGCGGGGACGGAAAGACATTCGCCCCGAACTCTTCGAGTGCGCCAAGGAGGAGGGCCGTAGAACCCAGCTTGACCAGGGTCGCGTACTGGCTCATATTGGCGTCGCCGATGATCACGTGTAAACGGCGAAAACGTTCAGCGTCACTGTGGGGTTCGTCTCTCGTATTGACGATGGGGCGCTTCAGGGTCGTTTCGAGCCCCACGACCTCTTCGAAGAATTCCGCTCGAGAGGAGAGTTGAAAGTCCGGGGCGTCATCGCCTGGCCACTCGGTCTCGGCCCCCACCTTGCCCGCGCCGATCACAATCTGACGAGAGATGAAGTGAGGCACCATGGCACGCACGAGGAGCGAGAAATCGACGTCGCGGCGAACGAGGTAGTTCTCATGGGTGCCGTAGGAATTGCCCTTGCCATCGGAGTTGTTCTTGTAAAGCGAAATTGCTTGGAATGCTTCAAGGTTCTGGTTCGCGATTTCCAGGGCGCGACGCATCACTTCTTCTCCCGCCACGTCGTAGAGCGTGGCCTCGAGGGGGCTGCGACATTCCGGCGACGAGTATTCGGGGTGTGCGTGGTCGACGTAGAGCCTCGCACCGTTGGTGAGAACGGTATTGGCCAAGTGCGTTTCAACGACTGGTGCGAACGACGTCAAGTCGACACGACCTCGCGCGTCCATGTCGGGGGTCTCACCTTCGAAGTCCCAATTGATTCGCGTGCGACCTTGCTGGGCGTAGGCGTTGACGATAATGCTCGACGCGTTAATGGGATCGCGATCAGGACCGCCCGCAATCCCGTACTCGGTTTCGATCCCGAGGACCTTCGCGATTGCCATGTACTAGAGGTACTGCCCGGTACCCACGTGCTGAATCGAGCGCCCTCCCTTGACGTCTGTCTCGTCTCGGTTGATCAGGGTTCGAATGAAGACGATGCGCTCGCCCTTCTTGCCCGAGATCCGTGCCCAGTCGTCGGGGTTGGTGGTGTTGGGAAGATCCTCATTTTCGCGGAACTCTTGGCGTATCGACACGAACAGGTCGTCCAAGCGAAGCCCGCGGCCGGAATTGGCGATTTCACGCTTCACGGCCATCTTCTTCGCTCGACGCACAATATTTTCGATCATGGCGCCCGACGAGAAGTCCTTGAAGTACAAGATTTCCTTGTCGCCACCTTGGTAGGTCACCTCCAGGAAACGATTCTCGTCGTCGATGCGGTACATATGCGACACGGCTTCTTCGATTATCACCTGGAGGGCCTTTTGAAGGTCTCCCCCACCGAGCTCTCGTACCGTGTCGACGTCCACTGGCAGACCAGTGTGCAAGTAGCGCTGAAAGATCTGGCCCGCGGCCTCGGCGTCAGGACGCTCAATCTTGATCTTCACGTCGAGTCGTCCCGGGCGCAAGATCGCGGGATCGATGAGGTCTTCGCGGTTCGTGGCGCCAATAACGATGACGTCGCGCAGTGATTCGACGCCATCGATTTCGGCCAAGAGTTGAGGAACGATGGTCGACTCCATGTCCGAACTTATGCCCGTGCCGCGAGTACGAAACAGCGAATCCATCTCATCGAAGAAGACAATGACCGGCACGCCCTCCTCGGCCTTTTCGCGCGCGCGCTGAAAGACCACTCGGATTTGGCGTTCGGTTTCCCCGACGTACTTGTTCAAGAGCTCGGGACCCTTGATGTTGAGGAAGTAGGAACGTACGTTTCGATTTCCGGTCAACTCGGCGACTTTTTGCGAAAGGGAGTTCGCGACAGCTTTAGCGATGAGGGTCTTGCCGCAGCCTGGAGGGCCATAGAGCAAAATTCCCTTGGGTGCGGGTAGGTCGTAGTCATTGAACAACGCTCGGTGCAGGTACGGCAGTTCCACGGCGTCGGTGATGGCTTCAATTTGCGCGTCGAGGCCACCGACGTCCGCGTAGCTGATGTCGGGCACCTCTTCAAGAATGAGTTCTTCGGCCTCTTGGCGACTCAACTTCTCGGTCAAGAGGTTTGAACGCAGATCGAACAGCAGCGCGTCGCCACCTCGCAATTTGACGTCCTGGAGCGCTTCAGCGAGCTCGACGACTCGTTCCTCGTCGGCGCGACCGTAAACCAACACACGGCGCTCGTCGAGCACCTCTTTGACGGTGACGACCTCACCTTGGCCGTCAGAGTCGCGCACACCAATGACGGTGAAGGACTCATTCAAGACGACTTCATCGCCTCGCGCGATTTGGCCCGGATCTATCCCCGGGTGGAGGGCGACACGCATTTTGCGGCCCGACGCGAAGATGTCGACAGAACCGTCGTCGTTAAAGCCCGTGAAGGTGCCATAGACCGCGGGCGGCTGCGTGAGCTTTTCGACTTCGTCGCGTAGCGCCGCGATCTGGTCGCGGGTCTGTTGGATGGTGACGGCGAGTTTCTCATTGTTCGAGCGAGTCTGGGCGAGCTGGCCACGGGTCTCGAGCAACTTCTCTTCCAGCGCTTCGATCCGATGATTCGCCTGGTCGAGATCGTTCAGGGTGAAATCCCGTGGTGCGCTGACGGGCACCGTCTCGTCGCGGTCTTTAGCGTGGCTATCAAAAGACTCCATAGGGCCACCCTAGGTGAGACACTGTCGTCCGCCAAGGTCACGATAGGGCCGCCTTCCCCGCTAGAGTTACTGGACGCAAGTGGCCACGGAGGGCGAGCAAATGAAGGTGTGGATCGACCAGGATCTCTGTACGGGCGACGGTCTCTGTGAAGAGATCTGTCCCTCAGTATTCACCCTGCTCGACGACGGTCTGGCCTACGTCAAGATTGGCGAAAAGGTGCTGAGCGAACCAGGTGGCGCCGCTGGACTGGCCGACGTGGCCCCGGAATTCGAAGACGCCGTGCGCGAGGCCTCCGAAGAGTGCCCCGGCGAGTGCATCTTCATCGAACGCGACTAGGCACTCCCCGGACGCACGACGCGTCGTGCGGAAGTCAAAAATCCTGTGTGGGCCACCATCCGATGGTCGGGGCGCACCGAACGACCATCGACGTGCCAGGTGCGTCGAAGAATCTCTACGGTCTCTTCCAGGCCAAAGGCGTGCAGTCGAAGCTTCTCTCGCAGTAGTTGGGTCTGATTAATCGTCGGCAAGTACGAAAGGAAGATGCCGCCGGGTCGAAGCGCCTGTTCCGCGTGAGCGACGACGTCCCAAGGTTCGGGCATGTCCAGGATCACTCGATCGAGCTCAACTTCCTCGATTCCTTTGGTCACGTCTCGAATTCTCACGTCGTAGGCGACGTCGGGCCCGAGGAAGGCCGTGACGTTCTTCTTGGCCTGCTCCGCGAAGTCCTCTCGAATCTCGTAGGCCGTGATTAGGGCACCGGCGCGCAGCAGGGTCATCGAAAGAGCGCCCGAGCCTACGCCGGCCTCAAGGACGCGCATGCCTGGTCCCACGTCGGCTTGAAGAAGGATCGCTCCCAAATCCTTGGGATAAATCACCTGCGCACCGCGAGGCATTTTGACCACGACGTCGGAGAGCGTGGGGCGCAGCACCAGAAACTGGCGTTCGGTACTGCCGATCAGGAATGAGCCCTCGTCAAGTCCGATCACGTCGTCGTGCGAAACGATGCCGGCGTGGGTGTGAAACTCGCCACCCTCCTTCAACGTGATGAGGTATTGGCGGTCTTTGGCGTCAATGAGCATGACGCGCTCGCCAGCGCGCAGGGTGGAGGCGCTCACGAGTGCTTTTTGGACCGACGCGCGCTCGAGGAGGTGATCAGGCGAAAGACGGTGAACAACGCGGCGATTTTCAGCCACTTGGTCGACTTTTGTGCCCAAGCCCGTCCCAATAGTCCGGCGGTGACTACGCGAAAGAGTCTCTTCACCTAGCGCTTCTTTCGGCGACGAGACCGCCGCGCCTGCCAGCGCCCCCAGAGGTAACCCGTGAAGAGGCCCCCGACGCCCGCGGCCGCGGCCGACGTTTTGGCGTCGGTCATTGAACTCGGCAGATCCTTCGTGTCAGGCAATATCGAACGCAACGAGGCCTCAAGTTCCTGACGAGACGAGGGGCGTTGCGTCATTTGGTCGCCTTGAGCCGTCGCTTGGCCGTGCCCTTGACGACTCGCCAACTCGTGAGGGCGAGCACGATCACGCAAAGGACGGCAACGATGAGATACGGCAGCCAAGAATGTGATCCGTGGAAGAAGGCGTACTGGCCCTGGAGAAAGCGCAGCGCACCGAGCAGTAACAGCACCGCGCCGAAACCCACGAAAAGACTGCCCACGATGCCCCACACGACGAAGCGGCCCAAATCCTTCAGCGGTTGGACCGTTTCGTCCTTGACGTAGCGCACGAAGATCGTTCGTAACTCCTCAAAGTCACGCCGCATCGAGGCCCCTCGGAGAAATCGCCGCCACGAGGATTTTTTCACGATGCCAGCCTACTCAGCGCTCCTTGACGAGGTACGTGGAGCTCGCCGTCGCGAGGATTTTTTCACGATGCCAGCCTACTCAGCGCTCCTTGACGAGGTACGTGGAGCTCGCCGTCGCGAGGAGCGCGCCGCCCTCATCGTGCGCCTTGGCCTCCACGAAGCAGATGACCCGGCCGGCCTTGAGGACCGTGGCGACGACCCGGAGCAAAGTCCCAACGGTGGCCGGGCGTATGAAGGACACCTTCATCTCGGTGTTGGCCACGAAGACTTTGCGGCCCCGTTGGGCGCTCACCGCCGACGCCCCCATGGCCGAATCGAGGGCCGCCGAGAGGAGTCCACCCTGCATGACGCCCGCGGGATTGGTAAAACGCTCATCGACGCGCAGCTGCCACGTCGTGGTACCCGGAGTCGACTTCTCGACGCAGACCAGTCCGAGGGTGAGGTCGCAGTTGGGCGGAATCTGGAGCGCCACGGCGAAAGGCTAGCCGTCGCCTCCCGAGTCGAGCGCAGTCGATTCACTACGCTTTGAGCCGTGACCGACCTCCTTTACCCTGGCGCGAATGAGTTAGAAGGCAGGGCGATACGAGAAATCGCGGCCCTGGCGATGGACGCGCCCGCTGCGGCCAAGTCCGGCCATAGCGGAACCGCGATGGCGCTGGCGCCGCTTGGCGTCATGTTGTTCTCACGACTGTTTCGCCACGACCCGACGTCGCCACACTGGCCGGATCGCGATCGGCTGATCTTGAGTTGCGGTCACGCGTCGATTCTCCAATACGGTCTGGCCCACGCGTTCGGCTACGACTTGGCCACCGACGACTTACGGGCGTTTCGCCAGGCCCACTCTCGCACGCCGGGTCACCCAGAAAACGGCCTCACGCCCACGGTGGAGGTAACGACAGGGCCCCTAGGCCAGGGCATCGCCAATGGCGTGGGCATGGCAATCGCCGAACGCCTCTTGCGCAGCGATTTTGGGCCCGACCTGGTAGACCACCGCACGTGGGTGATCGCGGGAGATGGCTGTCTCGAGGAGGGAATTAGTCATGAGGCCGCGTCGCTGGCGGGTTCGCTCGGTCTTGACCGCCTGACGGTCTTTTACGACGACAATCACATCACGATCGACGGACCCACCGAGTTAGCGCTGCACGATGACACGCCGACGCGCTTTCGCTCGTACGGTTGGCACGTCGTGGAGGTCGGTGAGAGCGCCAATGACCTTGACGCGCTCGAAGCCGCCTCACGCGAAGCGCTTCACGAGACCTCTCGGCCCACGCTGGTCATCGTACGTTCCCATATTGGTTTTCCCTCTCGCGAGATGATGGATCGCCGCGAGGCGCACGGATCTCCGTTCGCTGCTTCAGCGATAAGCGCGGCGAAGTCCATTCTGGGTGTGGTCGATGAACCCTTCGTTCTCGACCCCGAGCTGCCCGGTCTTCTCGTGCAAGCACTTGAAGGGGCTCGCGAAGCGAGGAGCTCGTGGGAGAGTCGCGTGGTGTCCGCCGGGGACCGTGGCGAGGCCCTCGTGCGCCAGCTCGCCACGTCGGGCGCCGCGAGCGACCTAGGTGAAGCGGAGCTCTTTGCGGCGGGGACGTCCGTGGCCACCCGTAAAGCACTTCAGCGTGCGCTCGACTCCTTTGCCGCGCAGACGCCCGGACTCACGGCGGGCTCGGCCGACCTGACCGACAACACCGGTGTCCTCTTAAGGGGTGCTGAGGCGAACGGCCCGAGGTCTCCCGGTGGTCGCCAGATCTACTTTGGCGTTCGTGAGTTCGCGATGAGTGCGATCCTGGTCGGCCAGGCGCTGCACGGCGGTGTGCGTCCCATCGGATCGACGTTTTTTGTCTTTAGTGACTACGCCAAGCCTGCGTTGCGGCTCGCCGCGTTGAGCCATGCCCCGGCGCTGTTCGTCTACACCCACGATTCAGTGGGGGTGGGCGAAGACGGTCCGACCCACCAGCCGATTGAACACTTGATGGCGTTACGAGCAATGCCGCGACTGCACGTGGTGCGGCCATCGGACGCCAACGAAACGCTCGCCCTCGTGCGAGACCTCTTGAGTGACCCTGAGATGGCTCCGACAGCGCTCGTGCTCTCGCGACAGGACCTTGAAGTCTTCGCCGACGCGGAGCGACTGGCCTCGGAGGTCGGGGCGCCCCGGGGCGGCTACGTCGTGCGTGAAGACCCCGACGCCAGCGTCACGCTCGTCGCCACTGGTTCAGAAGTCTCGCTCTGCCTGCGCGCGAGCGACGAGCTCACGCAACGTGGCGTGGGGAGTCGGGTCGTCGCCCTTCCGTGCTGGCGATGTTTTGAAGAGCAGTCGAGCAGCTACCGCGACGAAGTCTTGCGGCGAGCAGTCCCCTCGATCAGCGTTGAAGCCGGCGCGACTCTTGGATGGTCAAAGTACGCCGACTACTCGCTGGGGATCGACTCCTTTGGCATGAGCGCCCCGGGAGAGTACGTCTTTGACTACTTCGGTTTCACGCCCGGCGGCGTGGCATCTCTGGTCATAGATCGATTGGCCAAGTCGTGACGAAACTTCAAGATCTTTTCAACGACTTTGGTCAGAGCCCCTGGATTGACAACATTCGCCGAGACTGGCTCAACGACGGAACGCTGGCCGATCTCGTGGCTCAAGGGGTGCGAGGCGTCACGTCGAACCCGTCGATATTTGCAAAAGCCCTCGCCACCTCGGCGGCCTATGACGCGTTCGTGGCGAATTCGACCGTGAGCGATCCCGAAGCACTCTTTGAGCAACTCGCGGTGGCCGACGTGCGAGACGCGTGTGAGGTCATGGGCCGGGTGTATGAGTCGTCCGTGGCCGAGATGGCCAATGGACGACGGCGTTACCGTGACGGTTTCGTTTCCCTCGAAGTCTCGCCACGACTCGCCCACGATTCGAAGGGCACTATCGCGGCCGCCGCGCGACTGCACGACGCCGTCTCACGCGAGAACGTCATGATAAAGATTCCCGCCACCGACGAGGGGCTGCCCGCGATTAGTGAGACACTTTCGCGTGGCATCAACGTCAACGTGACGCTGATCTTTTCCATCGAACGCTACGCCCAAGTCCTCGACGCCTGGCTGGAGGGTCTGGAGCGAGCACGACAAAATGGGCGAGATCTATCCTCGATCGCCAGCGTCGCGTCCTTCTTCGTCTCTCGTGTCGACAGCGCGGTGGACGCCCAATTGAACGAAGGGGACCCTCGTCGCGGCCGCAGCGCGAACGCCCAGGTCGCCGCCGCGTACGAGCTCTACCAAAGTCGCGTCAGCGACG
>Ga0307373_10006862_pt1 | contig 17957 bp, 18 predicted proteins | sample OX2MG_FD_202534 | JGI IMG/M metagenome (GOLD analysis project Ga0307373, IMG submission 202534) | Soil microbial communities from Risofladan, Vaasa, Finland - OX-2 | ecosystem: Environmental > Terrestrial > Soil > Coastal area > Acid sulfate soil | place: Finland: Risofladan, Vaasa | collected... | reverse complement strand
TGCTAGTTGCCATCGGACTGAGCGCGTATTGGAGCAACCTCTATGGGCTCCCGTTCGGCGTCATGGACGCCGCGCGACTCTGGTCGGCCATTGCGGGTATCGGGCGGACGGCGTTCGTCATCCTGCCATTCGTCGCGATGGCATTGCTCTTTGCGACGATCTGGCGCTCCGCGGGGATGGCCGTGGGCTTCTCTCTTGGTTGCTTCTTCCTTGAGTCGATCTTCACCGGGTTGCTGACCAATGCCACCGGCTGGCTCTCGCACGTGCCGGGCTGGTTGTTCAACGCGAACATCGCGGCAGTCATGCACCTCAACGGTGTCGTGCCGGGCGATTCGCCCATCGGATCGTTCGTGGCGAGCAGCTCCGGCACTTCGGCGGGGCGCGGCGCCGCCGTCCTGGCGGCGTGGATGGCTGTGTTTGCGGCGATCGCGTTCTGGCGCTTCATCGGCAGGGATATTCCTGACTGACCACCCGGCAAGAAAATGGAAAGGTCGCGTCCGATTCCAATGGCGCTCTAATGTTGCCTGCGTAGCTTTCGGTGGGCGGCTCTTGGGCGCTCCGGGCAGGCGGGTGCCCGTGGGATCGGAGGATTGGCCGGATGCAACCTGGTCGGAGCACCGAAAAACGCGGCGAGGATATCGCGGGGACGACGAATATCCCACGGCGGCGCAGTCCCAAACAGGTCACTCGCACCCTCGCCGGCGTTGGTTCGGCCGCAATCCTTTCGATTTATGCCGTGGGTTATCTGCAGACTCGCGCTGCCGAGGCGCAACTTTCCGGGGCAGCGGTGCCGATCTCGGCTGCTCCGCCCGTCACAGCGATCCCGGGCGCGACTCTCTTCGCGGGTGCGGTCGCGACACCGACGCCGATACCCATGACAGCAACTCCGGCTGCGACGGCGGCCCAACCCACGGCTCCCGGAAGCAGCGGCTCCACCGGCAGCGCTCCCACTGCCACTCAACCCCCGCCACCACCACCAACGGCAACCCCAACTGCGGCGTCGCGCTACAAGGACGGGACGTATGTGGCCAATGGCAGCAGCCGACACGGTGATATCGGGGCGACGGTCGTCATCCAGGGAGGCCGTATCGTTTCCGCGCGGGTGACCAGCTGCCAGACGCACTATCCATGCCACTACGTCAACCCGCTCGTCAACGAGGTGCTGTCAAAACAGGACACGCCTACTGACTATGTCTCGGGAGCGACGGACAGCTCCCGCGCCTACAAGCAGGCTGTCGCCAACGCCCTCGCGCAGGCCAGTTAGGTGGTGCTACCGGCGGGACGGGCTCTCCTCGCGCCGTCTTCGACTGGTGCCGGCGCGGCCCCGCGCACTGTGGAGCCCATCTTCCACGCCACGGAAGTGTTCATGGATACCCTGGTCGCCATCGACATTGTCGGGCGAGACAGCGAACGGCAGGGCGCAGTAGCCGCAGCACGCGCCTATGGCTGGTTCCGGGAGGTGGAGGCACGATGCAGCCGCTTCGACGCGGGCAGCGAACTCATGCAGCTGTGCGCGAGCACCGGGCAACCGATGCCGGTGAGCCCGCTCCTCTACGAGGTGCTGGATTTTGCTCTCGCCGTCGCACGAGCCAGCGGCGGTGCGTTCGACCCCACGATCGGCGCGACGATGCGCGCAGCAGGTTTCAACCGCAACTACCAGACCGGGCTTGCTATCGAGGGCGGGGAGGCGAAGCCGGGCGAAGCCTCCTATCGCGATGTGCACATGGACCGCGGGCGGCGGATGGTGGCACTTGGGCAGCCGCTGACGCTGGACCTGGGGGCCGTGGCAAAAGGGCTGGCAATCGACCTCGCCGCGCGCGAACTGCAGGGCTTCGAAGGGTTCGCGATCAACGCCGGGGGCGACATCCTGGCGGGTGGGTTGAATGCGTCCGCCGAGCCGTGGCGCGTCGGAATCCGTCACCCGAGGAAGCCGCGAGCACTGGTGGACTCTGTGCGGGTCTCTGGAGCGGCGGTGTGCACATCGGGTGATTACGAACGCGCGGGGGCAGCGGGAGTGGCACACCATATTCTCGATCCAAAAACTGGCCGTTCGAGTGCGCACGCCATGAGCGTCACGACGATCGCGCCGTCTGCCATGCTGGCGGACGCACTGGGGACGGCAGCCTTCGTGCTGGGCCCGGAAGCGGGGATTGCGCTGCTGGAAGCGCAGGGTATCGACGGCCTGATCGTTGATGAGGGCCTGGCCATCCACACGACGAAAAGCTTCGCGAGGCACCGCGCGTGACGGCCGCGACAGCGACGAGCGCCGTCCCACAAATCCGTGTCGTACGGAAGTTCTTCCGCACGCCAAAGGGCTACCTGTTCATCGTCTTCGGCCTGCTGGCGGCACTGGCGGTGCCCGTCGCCGGGACCAATGCGGTGCTGCCCGGCCTCGTCGGGGCGACCGTTGGCGCCTCCCTGCTCGACGTGGTGATCCAGCGCCGCTTCCGCGGTATCTGGGTGTTTCCGAGCGGGGCAATCCTGACAGGTGTGATCGTGGGGTTCATCATCAGCCCGCTCGAACCGCTGCGCGTGCCGGTCGCGACGGCGATGCTCGCCATCGCCAGCAAGCACGTCTTGCGGTGGCGCATGAACAACGTGCTCAATCCTGCGGCGGCCGGCCTGGTGCTTTCGTCGCTCATCTTCAGCAGCGCCCAGAGCTGGTGGGGTGCACTCCCGAACCTCGGCCTGCCGGGCGCCCTCATCCTCCTTGCCGGTGGCGTTTTCATTGCCGATCGCATCAACAAGCTGCCGCTGGCGTTGGTCTTCCTGGGCGCCTACTTCCTGCTGTTCACCGAGGCTAGCTTCCAGCTGCCCCCGGCGCAGGTGGCAGAGGTGTTTCGAGCACCAGACATGCAGGCGGCACTCTTCTTCGCTTTCTTCATGATCGATGACCCCCCAACGTGCCCGGTGAGGTACCGCGACCAGATCATCTTCGCTGTTATTGTGGCAGTGGTGAGCTATGCCGCCTTCGTCCTCTGGGGCGTCGTCTACTTCCTACCGATCGGGCTGCTGGCGGCCAACGGCTGGGAGGCCTGCCGCAAATGGTTATCGATGCGCAACCGGCTGGCCAGGGCGGCGCGCTGAGCAGGCGTGCTTTCTTCAGCACCTCTTTACCATGCGGCGGTGGCGGCTCCCCGTATACTTACAGCACGGGCACCCGGCAGGGCCGATGCACCTGCCCCGGTCCCGGGAGGCATCCAACCCACGATGAACGTCATCAAAACTACTGTGATGCTGGCCACGCTCACGGGTATCCTTGTGGCCGTCGGCGGGCTCATCGGCGGAGCAGCAGGCGCCGTCCTCTTCTTGCTGTTTGCCGGGATCATGAACTTCGCGGCCTACTGGTTCAGCGACTCCATGGCGCTCAAGATGGCGGGCGCTCACGAAGTCACGGAGGCCCAGGAGCCGCACCTGCACGCTATCGTGCGGGAGGTCGCGAACCTTTCGGGCATGCCCATGCCGCGCGTTTTCGTCGTCGATACCGACTCACCCAACGCCTTCGCCACCGGGCGCAACCCGAACCACGCCGTGGTCGCCGTGACGACAGGGATCCGGCGCATCCTGACGGACCGCGAGCTTCGCGGGGTGCTCGGGCACGAAATGGGGCATGTGAAGAACCGCGACATCCTCACCAGCAGCATCGTCGCGACGTTGGCGGGCGCAATCCAGATGATCGCCCAGGTGCTGATGTTTTCGCAGATCTTCGGGGGCGGCAGGCGCAACGAGCAGAACGGCCTGCTGATGCTCGTCGCCATCCTTATCGCGCCGATCGCGGCGACGCTGATCCAGCTTGGGATCAGCCGCCAGCGCGAATATGCGGCCGACCGGACCGGCGCTGAAGTGACCCACGACCCCGAGGCGCTCGCGAGCGCCCTGGAAAAGCTGGAGCGCGGCGTCGAGACGCGTCCGCTCAAGGACACGCCGGCCCAGCAGGCGGTCTCGGCGCTCTACATCGTGAAGCCGTTCCGCGGCGGGGGCGGGGGCATGAGCAACCTCTTCAGCACCCATCCGCCGCTGGAAGAGCGCATCCGCCGGCTGCGCAACATGGCGGTTGGGCGGTAGCGCCGGCTCACTGCCGCTGTGGCGCGCTGGTCCGGTGACGGGTACGCTCAGGGTTAAGAGCGAACGGTGACTGAAGCCCTTCCGGCCCCCGGCCGCCAACGCAACACAAGCCGAAACCCTGGCTGGAAGGAACCCGTGATGTTCACAAAGATCCTCGTCCCACTGGATGGCACGCCTGAAGCGGAGGCGGCGCTCCCCTTTGCCGCGGAGATGGCACGGCGGTTCGAATCGAGCGTTGTCCTCTTGCAGGTGACGCCGGGCTATGGCGCCATGGTTGGTGCGACAGCAGCGGAGTCGTTCGGCGCCTCCGGTTCCGTCGCTGCGCTGGCGGATGCGGAGGTCGCGAAAGAGGCGGCGGCGAGCGCCTATCTCGACGCGGTGCGGACGAATTCTGGCACGCCCCTGTGGCAAACCGTGGTAGCCGAGGGCGACTCGGCAAACGCCATCGTCGAGCAGGCAAAGGCATGCGGTGCGGACCTCGTCGTGATGGCAACGCACGCGCGTTCCGGCCTGAAGCGCCTCTTCCTCGGGAGCGTCGCGGAGGATGTCATCCGCCACGTCGGCGTCCCCGTGCTCGTCGTCCACAGCGACGCGGACGACGAGAAGCAATAGGCCTTTGTGCGCAGGGTGCGCGCGCCTCTCAGATGCACATGCGGCGGACGATGTCATACATGAGTTCGCAACCCATCTGGAAGTTCTCGACCGTGAGGAACTCGTCGTTGCCGTGGAACCCGCGGCGCTCTTCGGAGCTCAGCAGGCAGGGGATGAAGCCATAGGCAGGGATCCCTTTCGCGCGCAGGAAGCGGTTGTCCGTACCACCGACGGTCATCCCCGGCACGATGATCGCGTCCTCCATCGCCTCCTTGATAACGGACTGGATAGTGCGGAAGAGCTCGGTGTCCCAGGGCACGGCGACTGGCTCTCCCTGGTCGGGTGAATAGAGCTCGACCGTGACGCGGTCGTCGCCAATGCGATCGCGCACCTGCTGCATCCATGCTTCCTTGTGCTGGCCGGGGAGCAGGCGGCAATCGATGACTGCCTCGCTTTTGGCGGGGATGACGTTCGCCTTAATGCCACTGTTGAGCATCGTTAAGTTCAGCGTGTTGATGAACATGGCGAGCAGTTCCGGTGTCTTGCGGATGCGGTCTTCGACAGCGGCCCGATCGGCGGGCGGTGGCATGAGGCCAGCGGCGGCAAGGCGCTCGATATAGGCTTCGGTTTCGGGCGTGAAGACGAGGTCGCGCTCCCAATCGGCGAGGCGGACGAGCGCCCGGGCGAGGAACACGGCGGAATTTTCGGAGTGGGGAACGCTGCCGTGCCCCGGGCGGCCGATGCTCGTCAGCCGGAGCCAGCAGATGTCCTTTTCGTTCGTGGCCACGCTGAAGAGCTTCGCTTCCTGGCCGCCGAAGCGGGTGCTGCCGCCGCCACCTTCACTGAGCTCGAACTCGACATCGACGAGGTCGGGTCGGTGCTCACAGAGCCAGACCATACCGTATTCGCTGCCGGCTTCTTCATCGGGGACGCCACAGAAGACGAGGTCTCGCTTGAGCGGCACGCCTTCGCGCTTGAGCGACAGGAATGCCATGAGTTGCATGATGCCGCAGCCCTTCATATCAACGGCACCGCGACCGTAGATGCGCCCATCTTCCACGACCCCTTCGAACGCGGGGACGTGCCAGTATGCCCGTTCGACCGGCACCACGTCGGTGTGGTTGCAGAGCATCAGGGGCCGCTTGCTGCCATCGCCCTTGATCGTCGAAATGACGACTTCGCGGCCGGGCGCGGTCTCGATGTATTCGCAGGTCAGGCCGGCGCGCTCGATGAGTGAACCGAGGTAGCGCGCCGCAGGTTTTTCATTCCCCGGCGGGTTGGAGGTATCGATCTGGAGGTATCGCACGAAGATGTCGAGCGCTTCGGCATGGAGTTTTTCCCAATCCGGCATGGCGGGCGTCCCTTGCTGCAGTGGCAGCCACGGGATCGTGCGCGAGCGCGGCGCGGCGTGCAAACGGGCCGGGGCCGGGCGGGGTTCGAGGGACAAAGGCGCTACACTCAAGTGGTGCCCCGAAGCGACGAAAGCCCTCTGGCCCCAATGATCTCCATACTCAACGACGTGGCCGGGCTGCGCACGCACGATGCGACGTGGACGAAGTGCATCTTTGTGCGGCCACGTTCCCATGCGGCCGGCCCGGCAGCGGTGCTACCTCCGCAGCGCTGGGAGAAGGTGACGGCACAACCGGTCATGCTCGCACGCGCCTCGGCGGTGAAGCTCGTCCTCGACAGCAGCAGCCGCCAGGTGACCGAGACCGTTGGCATCGATGCGTGGCCCGCGCGCGTCGATGCGCTCATGGCCGATGGGCCGAGGAATATCCACCTCCTTGCGCGCGAGCGGGACTGGCACGCGCGCCTGAGCAAAGGCGGGCGCTGGCTCATCGGCCGCGGGAAACTCAACGGCGCGCTTGCCGCCAGCACTGCAATGGCGGTGCGGCCGCACGACGACATCCACCACCACCCCCTCCCGGATAGTGACCCGCGCGTGCAGGCGCTCTTCATGGCGACGGGCCTCTTCGGCCTCAACGGGGAGCTCCGGGGCCAGGCACGCGACAAATACCGGCAGGTCCAACACTATCTCGAATTGCTCCGGCCACTCGCCGCCTGGGATGCGGCTGCCGAAGCTGCCCGGCCAGTCCGCGTGGTCGATGCAGGTTGCGGCAAGGCCTACCTCAGCCTCGCGCTCTCTGTCTATGGCGAAATCCGCGGCATCGCGGTCGAGCTCACCGGAATCGACCAGAACGCCGAACTGATTGCGTCCATCGCAGAGACCGCCCGGCGGCTGGGCTTCGATCGCGCCACCTTCCGGGCGGAGACGATCGGCGCGTTTGCCGAACAGCACCGGGCGCTCACAACGGAAGCGCCAATCGACATCCTCGTCAGTCTCCACGCCTGCGATACCGCGACCGACGAGGCAATCGCAGCCGGTGTGCAGCTGGGAGCGCGTGCGATTGTCGTGGCCCCCTGCTGCCAGCACGAAGTCGTTGCCCAGATTGGGGAGCGCGAGCGCGCCGGCGCCGGGAACGCCGCCTGGAGTGCATTGACCGGCCCTGGACTCTTCCGGCACCGCCTGGCAGACCTCATCACCGATGGGTTGCGCGCGGCCGCGCTCGAAGCCTGCGGCTATGGTGTCGACGTGATCGAATTCATCTCGCCGGAACACACGGCGCGCAATGTGATGCTCCGGGCGCAACTGCGGCCGCCCGGTGAAGGGCGCACCCGTTCGATAGCGGCGGGCCGGGCGCAATATGCCGCGCTCGCCGCGCAGTGGCAGCTTGAGCCGGCGATTGGGCGGCTGCTCGGCGACCGCCTCACCGGGGATTAGCGCGGGCGCTCCGCCGTGACGAGCACGAACGGGATGTGCAGGCCCCAGGGGTCGTCGCGCAGCTCGAAAGCGGCGCGTTGAGCCGGCGTTGCCCCGCTAAACAGTTCACGGATCATGGCTACGCGTGCGGGCGCCGTGTGCATCCGTTGCACCCACGAGGCGCCATCGATGAACGGCGCGAAGCGCTCGCGCACGGTGGCACCCTCGAAGCCCGCGGCACGCGCCATCCGCACCCATTCGCTGCCACGCCAGTTGCGTACGTGCGAAGGGTCGCGGAGGAATTCGACCGCCTGGAAGAACGTATCGAGCGCCGGATCTTCCGGTGCGGCGGAATCGACGAGGAGGAACATTCCGCCGGGGCGCAGGACACGAAACGCCTCAGCGAGCGAGCGCGCCGGGTCGGCATAGTGGTGCGCGCTCAGGCGGCTGGTGACTCGGTCGAAGGAACCGTCTTCGAACGGCAGCCGCGCGACATCTCCCACTTCGAAGGTGACATTCGTGAGGCCGCGTTGGCCGGCGAGGCCGTTGGCCACATCCACCATCTCCGGGGTGACGTCGATGCCGCGCACGCTCGCTGCCTTCGCGGCAAAGGCGAGGGCGCAGTGGCCGGCGCCCGAGCCGAGGTCCAGCACGCGTTCACTGCCGGTGAGTGCGGCGAGCGCCACCATCGCCGCGAGGTCGGGGCCGGAGGCGTGCACGGCGCTCGTGGCGTAGGCGGCGGCCGCTGCGCCGAACTGGCCACGCACGCTTTCATTGACCGATGAGGCATCGTTGGACATGGGCTGCTCCCCGGGCCACGGGTGGTGGCTCGAGAGTACGATAGCGCCCCGGCTCACTGGCGGTCTAAGATATTGATCTCATCGTTTCGATAGCCAGGAGGCATGTTGCAACTCCACCAGCTTCGCTACCTGCGGGCCGTGATCCGCACCGGCAGCGTGACCGCGGCGGCGGAAAGCGAGCACGTCGCCCAGCCGTCCGTCAGCAAGCAGTTGCGCCTGCTCGAAGAGGAGCTGGCCACGCCACTGTTTCACCGCGTAGGCCGCCGCGTGGTCCCAACCGAGGCGGCGCTCGCCCTGAGCGACTGTGCCGACCGCGTCTTCGATGATATCGCCGCCACGACGCGCCTCATCGCCGACCCCGGCGGCGCCGTCGGCGGGACGCTGCGGCTGTGCGCGACCGAGACGCTCTCCGACAACCTGCTGCCGGCCGCGCTCAGCGTCATCCGCGCAGAGAGCCCGGCGGCGCGCATCCACGTCGAGATGCTCGGCACAGACGATGCCATCGCGCGCGTTGTGGCGGACGAATTCGACCTCGCGCTGCTGGTGTTGCCACTGCGCGATTCACGGCTGGAGGTGCACCCGCTGCTGGCCGAACCGGTGCTGCTGGCGGTGGCACCATCCCACCCGTGGGCTCAGCGCTCGATCCTGCCCCTCGCGGCGCCGCTGGCTGAACCGGGGCTGCTGTTTTCGATGCCCGGCCACGGCCTGCGGGCGCAGGTGGAAGCGGCAGCCAACGAGCGGGGCATCGCGCTCTCGCCGCGCATCGAGCTGCGCAGCCTGCAGGCACTGCTGGCGATGGTTGCGGCGGGCGGCGGCATCGCCTTCGCCCCGGCGATGAGCCTCGCGGGCCGGCGCGATGTCGTTGGCATCCCGCTCGACCCGCCCCTGCAGCGCGAAGTGGGCTGGGTGCGGCGGCCCGGCCGCCACCTGCCGCTCATCGGGATGCGTTTGCTGGCGCTGCTGGGGCCCGATCGCTGATCGCCCGCCCGGGGCCAGTTCAGACCACTTCGAATGCCCAGGCGACAATCTGCAGGATCTTCCCGGTCGTGTCGCTCGGGTCCTGCACAGAGACGGCCGCAGTGTGCTTACCGACGGGGATTCCGGCATCGACCGCATAGCAGATCTGGCCGGTCTTCCTGTCGGCTTTGACCAGCACGGTGAGCTTCGCCGTCACCTCTTTGGCATCGACCGCCATGCGGAACCACTGGATGCTCTGGACCGGGCTGGCGAAGGAGATATCGGCACAGACGCCGCCAAGCTGGGTGTTCTTGTTGAGCCGCGTCGATGCCTGCGTGACCTTCGCACCGTTCGCCGGAAAGATAGCCGTGATGTTGGCCGTCATCGCCGGCGCGGGACCGGGCCAGGCGACTGTGGGGCTGGCGGCGGGCGTCGCCGTCGCCGCGCCGACCTGCGTGGGCGTGTATTGGGCAGCCACGGTAGCCGCGTTCGCGACCGTCTTGTTCGTGTTGCTGCTGCAAGCGCCGAGGGCCAGCGCCACGAGCGCAAGCAGGGCGATCGGCGCCAGCCAGGCACGGGTTCGCATTCGAAGCATACCGGGCGAGGGTAGCAGCGGGACGAAGTTCGAACCAGAGCGACATCGCCCACTTGGGTTAATCGCGCTTGCCCCTTCAACTCCTCACCAGCACACGCAAGGAGCTTGAAATGGAAGACGCACGCAACGAAGGGCCGGGCGCACCCGAAGGCGAAGGAGCCGCCGCACAGCCGGAGCTCAGCATCGAAACGCTGCAGGCCGAAATCGCAGCGATCCGCAGCGAGCGCGACGCCGTGACGGCCCGGCTGGACGGCTTCGCCAGCGAACACGAGGCGCTGGTGGCGGCGAACGAAGCTGCCCGGCGGGCGCTCGCGGGACGGCTGCGTGAATCGTTCCTCGCCAGCGACCCCGCGCTCGACCCGGAGATGGTGCAGGGCGAGACACTCGAAGAGCTGGAGGCGAGCTTCGCCAGCGCGCAGGCGGTGGTGGCGAAGGTGCGCGAGGCGGTGCGGCGCGAACAGGTCCAGCGCGTTCCCATCGGTGCTCCCGGCCGTACGCGCACAGGGCCAGCTTCGCCGCTGGAAAAGATCCGGCTGGGCCTCGCCGGGCTGGCATCGTGACGTCGCAGCCGCGCTATCCCGCCGCCGAGTGGGTGCCGTGGCGCGCACGTGGCCCGCGCGGCGAAGCCACCTTCTGGGCGGGCGAAAACGTCCCCGCGGCGGCCGTGCTGCACATCATGGCCGGCTATGCACACACCGCGCGCGAATGGGCGCTGGCCGGCCACGTGGGTGTCTCCTGGCACTTCACGGTGGCGCGCGATGGCGGCGTGATGCAGCACCTGGAGCTCAGCGATGCGGGCTGGCACGCGGGCCTGCGGGACGACGCCATCCCCGCGCCTTGGCCGTCCTGGCGCGGGCATGGCCAAAACGTCAACCGCTATACGGTCGGGATCGAACACGAGGGCTTCCCCGGCGAGCCGCTCACCGCCGCGCAGACAGCAGCTTCGATTGCGCTCTGCCGCTGGCTGGCGGAGACGCTCGGCTTCGCGTTCAACCGCGCCCACTTCCCGGCGCACGCCGACATCGACCCCACCAACCGTCCGAACGACTTCAACATGCCGGCGCTGCGGGAGCAGCACTATGCGGCACTGCTCGCAGCCACCCCGGAGGAGGACGAGATGACCCCGCAGGAGGTGCGGACGATCGCGGCGGAGGCTGCCCAAACCGCCATCAACGACGCCTTTGAGACAGCCCTGCCGGCCATCTTTCGGCGGCTCATGCACGCCTATTGGCTGCCCGAAAGCGAAGACGGCTATGCCGACGCCCAGGGGAAGCCGATCCCGCCGGACGGGGACGTGGTGCGGGCGGTGCGGGGCTAAGTCAGCTTGCGCGGGGGGCCAGTTCGGTGTCTCCTGGCACGACCAGGAGGCCACGATGGAGCGGCTGCTCGAAGTCATCTACGAACCGTACTCGCCTGAGTGGGCGACGCATGCCAGGGAGGCGTTCGAGAGCCTCTTCGGTGCGGGAGGCCGTTACCCGCAAACGGCCAAGGCAACCGTATCGGTTCGTGCCCCGTCCGGAATGTCCCTCGAATCTGACGTTCCATTCGCCGCGCTGATCAACCCGAACAATGCCACCGCCGGCGCATACGGCGGGATGAGCTTCGTATTGTTTCCGGGGCAAGACCGTGCTCCGGCGCTCCTCTCGATGGTCGTCGGCACGGCGGGGCTCAGTCCCGACGACGCTGTACTGAGTAGGCCCGGACACGGACGCAAAGTGAACGCAATTGCGACTTGGCTGAATCGCCAACACGGCGCAGCCGGGGCAATTGCGTGGGCGAAGTCCGACCCTACGCGAATCGACGTCGAGATCCCCAAACACGTGACTTCGAGTTATTCGGAGTACGGATCCGCCTTCAAGCGCTACGGCCAGGTCATTTACGGCTTCTGCGCCGCCGGTGAAGATCGGCCAGTTGCCCGTGAAGCCCTGACCGCCTTCCTCGACTTAACCTTTGAAGAGCGCGGCGTGAAGCCCTTGAAGGCTGCAGAAGCCGACTGCGAGCGAATCCGGACAGCATACTTCGCTAATCTCATGCCTCAAACCTCCCCGGAACAGGTCGCGAGTCTACTGTCCCAGCGAAAGTACGCGATCCTTGAAGGGCCCCCCGGCACCGGAAAGACGCGCTTGGCAACGGAGATGCTGAGGACGGCCTACGAGGGAAACGGTCGAACCATTCAGTTCCACCCCAACACGACCTACGAGAGTTTCGTTGGCGGCCTCGCTCCAGTGCAGTCTGAGGATCAACTTGGGCTCGCGTTCGCGCCTCACAGAGGCGCCCTGATGGAGGCCGTCGTCGCAGCCGCGAAAGATTTGAGCCGGCCCTATCTTCTGCACATCGACGAAATCAACCGCGCAGATCTTGGAAAGGTGCTGGGCGAAGCTGTGTACCTGCTGGAATGGCAGAGTCCAGGTCGAAGCGTGACCGTTTCGTATGACTTTGGCACAGGGATTGGGCGCGAACTATCGCTCCCGCCAAATCTGCACGTCCTCGGAACTATGAACAGCGCCGACCGCAGCATCGCAATTCTTGACGTTGCAATTCGCCGCCGATTTGCGTTCGTAAAGATGTGGCCCGACATCACGGTCGTTGAAGAACTCGGCGGAAGCGTCGCGCTTGGCGCATTCCGCGAACTCATAGGCATGTTCGTCGAGTACGCTCGCGGTGACACCTTTGCGCTTGCACCTGGGCATTCATATTTCCTCGAACCAGACAATGTGAAAGCACCGACCGCGCTTTGGGTCAGTCTGGTTCCATTGTTGGAGGAGTACCTACAACAGGGGTACGTAGCGGGCTTCGCCGAGGAGATCCGTAGTTTCGTTCAGCGGCTGGACAGCCTGCGCAGATGACCGTGAGGCAGCGCTCCATTCTGGCGCCAGAGCGTTTCCGGCCGCGCCGGAACGCTTGCATTGAACTTACCGACTGTACCACCACGCGGATTCCGGTGAGCGAAATCCTTGCTGTCCCTGACGCTCGCGATCCGCAGCCGCTGGAGGCGAGGTTGGCGGAGCAATTTCTGCGACAGAACCGCGGAGTGCTGGACTCTCTCGGCGTCGCTTCGCTCCTCTCTTACGATGGCCGGTCGGTGGCAGTCAGGTTGGAGAGTTCAACCACTGTTGGAGCCATCCCGCTGCAATCTCCGACGAGCGGCCAAAACGATTACGGCCTCATCGTCCGGCCCAGGTTCGGCTGGGCCGGAATCGGCTCAATGCTCGGCCAGATGGGATGGCGGGTACTTCCGACGCCTCTTCGACTCCCGATGTTGCCGACGTCAGAGCGTCGAGTCCCGCCGTGGGTTCTTTCCACCATTGTCCTGTTCCGAGTCGAGGCCCTGCTCAAGCAACTGTCACGCTCGTTTGACTATGTGGAGGCCGACGCGCCGGCGCCTCGAGGCACCATCAACTGGGAGTCCTACTCACGCGAGCGTATCCCGTTCGGAAGACTAGCAGATGTTCCGTGCAGGTATCCTGAGCTCCAGACCAATCGAACTCTCCGAGCAGCCATCCACTTCGTTCTGCTGAAGCAACACGCAAGCTTAGACGGTCAGCGATCCGCCAGCTCCGCCGTGGTGGAGCTGCTGGCCAAGTGCGAGTCGCTCCTTTCGCTGGTGCGTGATGTCCCGCCACGACCTCCCCGCGACGCCGACATCGTGCACTGGTTGAATGGCCCACTCCGCGCAAGAACAGTGACGGACGGCGTGGAAGCATTGCAGTGGACAGTCGATGACCGGGGGCTCGCCGGGCTCGCTGACCTTGCTGGACTGCCGTGGGCACTTCCAATGGAGACGTTCTTCGAGGGGTGGGTTGAGACTGTCGCTTCTCAGATTGCCCGCCGATCCGGAGGCCGAGTTCGCAGTGGGCGCGAGCGCGCCACTCTGGCACCGCTGGCGTGGGAGCCGCCGTTCGTCGGTTCCCAGCGGTACCTCTTGCCGGATGTCGTGCTCGAACGGCCCGCCCACACGATCGTTTTTGACGCAAAGTACAAGGAACACTTCGAGGAGCTCAACGAACATCGGTGGTTCGAGCTCAGAGACGATCTGCAGGAGCGACACCGCGACGACCTCTTACAAGTGCTCGCTTACTCGACCCTGTACCCCTCTGAACGCGTGACCTGCTGTCTCGCCTACCCGTGCCGCCCGGACACGTGGGACGCGCTTCGCGAACGAGGACGGGTGGCGCACCGAGCGAGTGTCGGGGTAGAGGGCCGCTCGGTCACTCTCGTGTTGTGCGCCATGCCGATGGGCCGACCGGTGGCGGATGTGGTGGACGAAATAGAACCGTTGCTTCGCTGATTTTGGGGACCGACAAACGGTGCTGGTCCCGATACGCTTGCACGCATCTCACTTGGAGCAAGCGAAATGGCTCTTCAGCGGTTCACGCTCAGACTCGAACTCAGTGCGATAGCCCACTCCGTCGAAGCAGCCCAAGAAAATTGGTCGCAACAAGTCAACGGGGCCATCGGCTGGTTCCGGAACGATGTTTCGAGCCGTCCAGCGGTCAAGGGCGTGGACTTCGACACAGACCCCAGCCAAGAGGACGAGATGAACCCTGCATGGGACGCGCTCGCCGTGAGCATTGAGGCGATCCCTTGAACACCTACACCATCAAGGTCATGGAGCACTTCGTTAAGACATACGAAGTGCAAGCCAATTCACCGGACGAGGCAGAGGAAAAGGTCTATGCGTTTGATGGCAAGTACCTCGACGAAACGGACGCCATCTGCGATGCAGATGTTGCCGGCGCCCGCATCGCGGTGACCCTCGTTGATGAGGACTGCACACTGTCGGAGATTCTGGAACTCACCGACGCCGACGGGAACGATCCCCGGCCATAGCCCACGCGAGGACGGGTTCCCCGAGTTGCACCCCCCCCCCCCGGTGCCACCCGCCCCTTTGAGCTCCACCCCTCGCCCTCCCACGCTCCCCGCACTACCACCCGCGGGAGGCACTCATGCAGCTCGTCACTTCGAGCGCGATTTCGACCACCGATGCCCTGCCCTTGCCGGTCGCGCTGCGGCGGCTGGATGAGGCGCGCATGCGGCGCTATCGCGACAACCTGGCGTTCTATGGCGGTCAGCAGTGGGAAGGGCGCGCGCGACGCGGCGAACGGCGACTCACCTTCAACTATGCGAAGGCGCTCGTCGATAAGGTCACGAGCTATCTCCTCAATGGCCAATCCGTGCAGGTGGCCGGGCGCGATGGTGAATCCGCCGATGTGCGGGGGCGTGCTCGCCGCGCGGAACGTGCCCTGCGCGAAGTGGAGGCGGCAAATGCCGTCGCACAGCTCGACTTCGAAACCGAATTGGATTGCGCCGTGCTCGGCGATGCCGCCTATAAGGTGACGTGGGATGCGGCCGATGGCGGCGTGCGCATCAGCGCGCCCGATGTGCAGGGCATCTTCGCCTGGCGGCGGCCCGACGACCCTGCGCGCGTGGTCGCCCTCGCGAGCCAATACCGCACGGCGGAGCTGCCCGCCGGCACGCCGTCCGGGTTCGCCAGCGACAATGGCCTGACGACGGAATACTGGACGGCCGATGTCTTCGAACTGTGGCAGGGCGAGGTGCTCGTGGAACGGCTGCCAAACCCCTATGGCTTCATCCCCTTCGTGCTCTTCCCAAACGTGCGCGAACCCAAAGAGACGTGGGGCTCGAGCGATATCCCGCCGCTCATGGCCTCCAGCCGTGAACTGAACCGCGCCTATAGCCAGCTAAGCCAGATCCTGGAGCTCTCGGGGAACCCGATCGCCGTTCTGGAGGGCATCAGCAGGGCGGAGGACATCGTGGTCGAACCGGGCGCGGTCTGGGAGCTGCCAGAACAATCGAAGGCATATCTGCTGGACCTCCTGCGCGATGGCGGCGTGCGCCTGCACACGGACTACATCGACCTTGTGTATCGCACCCTCCACGACCTCGGCGAGGCGCCGCGTTCGGCCTTCGGCTACAACGAGCAGGGGCTGAGCGGCATCGCCCTCAATACCGAGTTGGACCCGATCGCGAAAAAGGTGGCACGCAAGCAACTCATCCGCTCGGCGGTCTATGAACGGCGGGCGATGCTCGTCCTGCGGCTGCTGGCGCAATTTGAAGGGCTGGAGATCGAAGGCCTGCGGGCTGTGATGCACTGGGGCCCGGTGCTGCCCGTCGACCGCTCACGGCAGGTGGGGGACGAAGTGTCGCTGGTCGCGGCCGGCATCGCTTCGCACCGCACGGCGGCAGCGCACCTCGGCGCCGATGACCCCGAGGCGGAATGGGCGCGGGTGGTGGAGGAGCGCGTGTAGGGAGACGAAAGACTAAAGACGAAAGTGCCCAGGAGCGGCGAGATGAAGGCCGAGCGCCGTTGTCGATGGCAGATGGCCCGCTCTCGTCTCTCGTCCTTCGTCTCTCGTCTCTCGTCTCTCGTCTCTCGTCTCTCGTCTCTCGTCTCTCGCTATACTGGCCGCCATACCAGTGCGTTGCGCGGTGCTACGCACTTCGATGGAGGCGGTCTCGCGATGAGTGATGTCCTGCAAGTCACGGACGATGGACACGTCCGCACGCTCCGGCTGAACCGGCCGGAGGTGAAGAATGCGCTGAACCTCGAAATGGCCTGGGGGATCGTCGGTGCGGTCGAGGCCGCGGCGAAGGACGACGATGTCTGGGTGATCGCGATCACGGGGCGCGATGGTGCCTTCTGTTCGGGGCTGGACCTGCGCGGCACGGGCGAGGATTTCGACCCCCAATCGCGCCAGACGAAGTACCTGGACGACATGGGCTGGATCAGCCGCTTCCTGCTCGTCTTCCGGCAGCAGTGCGAAAAGCCGATCGTCTGCGGCATCAACGGCGTGGCTGTGGGTGGGGGACTCTCGCTCGCGCTGGCCTGCGATATCCGGATGATGGCCCGCGGCGCGCGCATCCTCGCCGGCTATCCGCGTATCGGCGGCTCGCCGGATGGGGGCATGACGTTTTCGCTCTCACAGCTCATCGGCTACGAAAAGACGATGCGCTTCCTGCTCGAAAACGCGACCGTCGATGCGGATGAAGCCCACCGGCTCGGGATCGTGGGTGAAGTGGTGGACGCAGAGCAGTTCGAAGCGCGCTTCGCCGCCTATTGCCAGCAGCTCGCACAGGTCTCGCCCATCACCGCGCGTTTGACCAAGCGCACGGTCGCAAAAGCAACGACCGCTATCGACCTGGAAGCGCAGTTGCGGCTGGAGATCGTGAGCATCGGCCGGGCGTTCGGCAGCCACGATGGCAAAGAGGCGCGCCAGGCCTTCCTGGAGAAGCGCACACCGGTGTTCGAAGGGCGTTAGGGCCCGTGCCGCGGAGGTGACACGCAAACCACCCACGCACCCATGTCTTCGCTGATAATGCGCCAATGGCGACCAGGCATGGCATCGTCGTGGTGCATGGGCAGGCCGATGGGCTGGTGCTGGGCGACCAGCTCGCGGTCGTGGCAAACGCGATCGCGGACGCGCTCGAAAACGCGGGTGGCCGCGTCGCCCGCGAATTCACCGTCGCGGATGGGCGGGCGACAGGCCGGCTGACGGTGACGAAACCCGGCGAGCAGGCCGCCGGTGATGAATTCGACTTTGTCGAAGGCTATTGGGCGCAATCTTTGCCGGTTGCCCCGGCGGAGGCGGTCGCAAAGTGGATGCTGCGGCTGGGCCCGCAGGAAGCGGGGCGCGTCGTCCGGGGCTTTTGGGGCAATCTCGCGAACGACCGCATCGACGACGGTGGCACGTCCGGCTACCCGGAACGGACGTGGATGCGTATCGCCTTCGCGCTGGAACTGCTGCCCGTGACCGTCCTGATCGGCGTCATTGCCGCGCTGCGAGTGCTGCTGGCTCCAATCGCCTATGCGTTTTATTCGATGACGAGCGTGACGCGTTCGAGCACGATGGCGGTGGTCAGCCCGATCACGAAAGCGCTGCACAAGCTGGACCCGTTCCTGACCAACGTTCTCGGCGACACCTGGCGGTTCGTCGAAGATGGGATGTGGGCGTGCAACATCCGCGAGGCGGTGGAGGTCCCGCTCGTCGCCTTCTATGGTGACCCGGAGGTCCAGGACATCACGATCATCGCTCATTCGGCGGGCTGCGGCGTGTCCTACGACGCGCTGGCCGAGGGCGGAGTCGTGGGCGCAGCGGCCGCACGAACCCCCAAGCGGCTGACGCTGGTGACCTGCGGGAGCGCCGTCAATCGCTTCTACTGGCTTTCG
>Ga0307373_10006859_pt1 | contig 17960 bp, 11 predicted proteins | sample OX2MG_FD_202534 | JGI IMG/M metagenome (GOLD analysis project Ga0307373, IMG submission 202534) | Soil microbial communities from Risofladan, Vaasa, Finland - OX-2 | ecosystem: Environmental > Terrestrial > Soil > Coastal area > Acid sulfate soil | place: Finland: Risofladan, Vaasa | collected... | reverse complement strand
GCCTGATCGTATTGGCCTTCGCTGGCGTAATAAAGCGCCAAGTCCGCCATAGTGGGCGCGTCGCGGGGATTTACCTGAAGTTGCTTGTAGGACATAGCGATGGCCTGATCGAACGTCTTGTGCGCTTGCTCGTTCCGCCCTGCGAAGCGATACGCTTGCGCCAGGTTTCCCACTAACGCCTCCTGCTGCGGACTCAGTTCCACCGCTTTTCCCAACGTCTTGATTGCGTCGTCGTAGCGCTTGAGATAAAAGTAGGCCGTGCCCAAATTGGAGTAGTGGGCGTAAGTCGGACTGAGCTGCAGGGCCTTTTGCAGCACCGGAACAGCTTGGGCGTATTGCCCTTCCTGCAGGTAAACTCCGCCTACATTCTCATAGCCTGCGGCGGCGTCTGGCTTGAGCTGAATCACGCGGTTAAAAGCGCGCCGCGCCTGGCCGTAATCACCAGCAGCATCGTACGCCTTGCCGAGGGCGTCGGCGTTGGCCCAGTAGTACGGATCAATCTGAACCGCTTTCTTGAAGGCCGCGACGGCCTGCTGCGCTTTGCCGCTGGCTTCGTAGGCCGCACCCAGCCGGCGATAGCCTTCGTCGGAATTCGGCGCGAGTTGAATGGCCCGCTTCAACACGCCAATGGCCTCAGAATACCTGCCCGTCGCCCGGTAAACGTCCCCGAGTGCGAGATAAACCTGCGGTTCGTTGCTGTTAAGCTGTTGGGCTTGCTGAGCGGCGCTCATGGCCTTCTCCATCCAGAAGCGGTCCTTTTTCTCCTGATACATCCGGAGGGTTGCGTCGGCTAGCCCAGCGTATGCGAGCGCAAAACCGGGGTCTTGCGTCAGGGCGTTCTGGAAGAGGTCAACCGCCGCCTGCGCCGTCTTTTCATCCGGAAGGCCGCGCATCGCATCGCGCCCCTTCAGGTACATATCGTAGGCGGCGACGTTTTCCGTTGGGTGCGCGGCAGCCTGAGCCATTTCCTGGTTGCCCGGATGAAGCTGAAGGGCGTCAACCAACTTGGTTGAAATCCGATCCTCTATGGTCAGCAAGTCCCCGGTCACGCCGGTGAACTCCTGCGTCCAAAGCAGCCGCCCCTGGCCAACGTCCACCAGCCGCACGACGATGGCGACGTGGCCGCCCGCCCCTTGCAACGTGCCCTCGACCGCAAGATTCGCGCCCAGCTCCTTTGCGACCTTGGAAAGCGAGCCTTGCTTTGCGCCTTGCCCCGCGGCGTCCGGGGACGCAACGTGGAGACCGCGAATGTTGAAAAGCTTGGCTGCAAGCGCCTCATTCAGTCCTTCCGCGACATAGCCGAGGCTGGATTGATTCCCCAATACTCGAAACGGCAGCAGCGCCAAATACTTTCCCTGGGCGAGGGAAGGAACTCCAGCTACGGTCGGCTGGTTGCGAACCGCCAGGGCAGGGTGGGTTAGCCTGCGGACGGTAAAAAAGGTGACGCCGGTTATTACCAGCAGCACAATCGCGGCGGCGGCCAACCGCGCGCCCTTACTTTCGGGCGCAGGAACCGAGATCTGAAGCGACCGGAAGGATCGCGGAGCTTGCCCGGCATCGAGATCGCGCAGAACCTCGCTCGCGCTGGCGTAGCGGCGTGCAGGATCCACTTCCAGGCACCGGAGGATGATGCGCGAAAGGTATTCGGGAACATCCGGATTCAAAGCTCTCGGATTCTTAACTTTTTGCGTGATCCGCTGCAGCATCAACTGCGGAACCGAGCCACCGCTGAAGGGGATGCCACCCGTCACCATCTCATAAAGCATCAAACCGAGCGCGTAAAGGTCGCTGCGGTGGTCCGCAGGCTGGCCTTGAGCCTGCTCCGGCGACATATAGCGCGGCGTCCCCAAAACTTCGCCGGTCTGAGTCATCATGCCGGAAGCGCTTTCAAGCGACTTGGCAAGACCGAAGTCGGAAACATAGGCGTTTCCCTCGCCGTCGATCAAGACGTTTTGCGGCTTCAGGTCGCGGTGGATCACCCCTTCAGCGTGCGCCGCCCCCAACGCGGAACAGAGTTGCCGGGCAATCGCCACCGACTGGTCCACACTCAGGCGGCCGGTCCGCCGGATGAGGCGATGCAGGTCTTCGCCCTCCACATACGCCATGGAGATGAATTTGACCCCTCCCACTTCGCCCAGGTCGTGGATGCGCAGAATATGCTTGTGCGAAATTTTGCTCGCAAGCAGCAGTTCCTGCTTGAACCGGCGCATCGCTTCCAGGTCCATCGTCAGTTCGGGGCGCACCAGCTTTAGCGCCACCTCACGATCCAGCTCGCGATCGTACGCCTTGTAGACCAGCCCCATTCCGCCTTTACCGAGCAGAGATTCTATGCGGTAGCGCGGACCAAAATCTGCGCCCGGCGCGAGCGCCGCTGAAAAGGCGGGCGATGCGATTGAGGGATCAAGACCGGAAGGATTCTGGCTGAATGAAGACGGAGGGGTAACTACACCAATCGTCTCACCCGCCTCTTGGCGCAGCGGAGACTGAGCGCCGCCCCCAGCCTGTGCCCCGATGATAGTTTCCGCTTCGCTGAACTCCGCGAACAGTCTGCCACATTGGGTGCAACTCAAGCTGTTATTCGCGCTTTCGGCCTTGCAGTAAGGACACTTCATGCGAGAGCAGCGCCGCCGCCGCTAAATCCGGATGGCGCTATTATCGGGCAGTAGAAAGTCCACTGCAAGATAAACCGGCTCCAGCACTGTGGCAGATGAAGGGAAACCGGCGCGCAGGCCGGATGTGCGGCGCGGTTACAACGCCAGCTTGCGCAGGCGCAACGCGTTGCTGATGACCGATACGGAGCTGAAAGTCATGGCCGCGCTCGCAATCACGGGGCTGAGGAGCAGCCCGAAGAAGGGATAAAGAACGCCCGCTGCAAGAGGGATGCCGAGCGAGTTATAGATAAACGCGAAGAAGAGGTTCTGCCGGATGTTGCGCATGGTGGCGCGGCTCAGCCGCCGCGCCCGCACGATGCCCTGCAAGTCGCCTTTCACGAGAGTAATTCCGGCGCTTTCGATGGCCACGTCGGCGCCCGTTCCCATGGCGATGCCCACCTGCGCCAGCGCCAGCGCGGGAGCGTCATTAATGCCGTCGCCCGCCATAGCCACGATCCTGCCTTGCGCTTGCAGCCTCTTCACCACTTCGCCCTTCTGCTCCGGCAGCACTTCCGCTTCAACCTCGTCAATACCCAGGCGGCGCGCCACGGCTTCGGCGGTGCGCCGGTGATCGCCGGTCAGCATCACCACGCGCAGACCTTCGCGCTGCAACATCCGGATGGCTTCCGGGGTGGAGTCTTTGATAGGATCGGCGACGCCGAACAGGCCTGCCGCCCGCCCGTCCACAGCCAGAAACATAATCGTCTGCCCCTCGCCTCGCAGCGCTTCAGCCCTGCCAAGAAGGTCTTCCGGATCAATTTTCATTTCGTTCAGCATCGCGACGTTGCCCAGGGCGCACTCGCGGCCCTCCACCCTCCCCATCACGCCTTTTCCGGCCACGGCCCGGAAATCCGCTGGCTCGGAAATCGGAAGGCCCCGCTCCCGCGCCGCCGAGGTGATCGCAGCGGCTAGCGGGTGCTCGCTCAAAACCTCAAGGCTTGCGGCGAGGCGGAGCAGATCCGAATCCTTCCAACCGGGAGTAGCCACGACAGAAACAAGTCGAGGCTTGCCCTGGGTCAGCGTGCCGGTTTTGTCCACCACGACCGTGTCAACTTTTTCGAGCGTTTCGAGCGCCTCCGCATTCTTCACGAGCACGCCCGCGCGCGCCCCGCGGCCGGTACCCACCATGATCGCCATGGGGGTAGCGAGTCCCAGGGCGCAGGGGCAAGCGATGATCAGCACAGCGACAGCATTAACCAGCGCATGAGCCAGGCGCGGTTGCGGTCCCACGAATTCCCAGATGATAAACGTCACCACCGCCACACCTACCACCGCCGGCACGAAATATGCGGCGACCACATCCGCCAGTCGCTGGATGGGAGCTCGGCTGCGCTGAGCCTGGGCTACCATGCGCACGATCTGCGCGAGCAGCGTGTCGCTGCCCACGCGCTCTGCTCGCATAATCAGACCGCCCGTGCCGTTGATTGTCCCTCCGGTCACACGGCTGCCGGGCGGCTTCTCGACAGGAATGGATTCGCCGGTCACCATGGATTCATCCACCGAACTTGCCCCGTCCAGCACCGTGCCATCCACGGGGATTTTTTCGCCGGGGCGCACCCGCAACCGGTCGCCGATTTTCACCCGCTCTAGTGGAATTTGCTCTTCCGTTCCGCCGTCCTTCAGCAACGTGGCCGTCTTCGGGGCGAGCCCCAGCAGCGCCTTGATGGCGCTTGAGGTGCGGCTGCGCGCGCGCAACTCCAACACTTGTCCCAGCAAGACCAACGTAACGATGGCCGACGACGCCTCGAAGTAAACCGGCACGCCGCCCTGCCCGGTCCGAAATGTGGCAGGGAAAATCCCAGGCGCGATTGCGGCAATGCAACTGTAGAAATAGGCAACGCCGGTGCCGAGCGCGATCAGCGTAAACATATTCAGGCTGCGGTTCACGATGGACGCCCAGCCGCGCTCGAAAAACGGCCACCCTCCCCATAACACGACTGGAGTGGCGAGGGCCAGTTGCATCCACTCTGCGTTCCGCCCGCTCAGGGCATTGCGCAGCAATCCGGGAGGCAGCACATCTGCCATGCCGAGCGCAATCACCGGCAGGGTCAGCACAAGGCTCACCCAGAAGCGCCGTCGCATCAGGGCGAGTTCCGGATTCTCAGGCTCTTCGAGCGTCACCGTGCGCGGCTCAAGCGCCATGCCGCAGATCGGGCACGAACCTGGCTCCGGGCGGACGATTTCAGGATGCATCGGACAAACGTATTCAGTTCTGATGGCCGGTGCTGCCGCCACCTCCGGTTCCAGCGCCATGCCGCACTTCGGACACGGCCCAGGAGCGGGCTCGTGCACTTCCGGGTCCATCGGGCAGACATAGGAACCGGCCACCGGCGTTTCTACCGCCGCTGGCGCAGGACTGAGATACCGGGAGGGGTCAGCCTGAAATCTCTCTCCGCACCCCGGATTGCAGAAGTAGTACGTTTGGCCGTCATACTCGAACCGCGCAGCCGCCCGCTGCGGGTCAATCTTCATTCCGCAAACAGGATCAATCACCGTAAGTACAGGACTCGCCGCTTCCGAAGCCGAGGGAAAATTTGAGGATTGCTTGACCGGCTCACTCATAAATCACCTGTAACCATTGGATGCACAAGAAGTCAGTGCGATTGTCAACGATCCCTCCGCAACAATATCACTCTCGGCCGGGCGTCGCTAACCACTCGGAAATTCCTTGGGCTGCTTCGCGCCTTGGTACCGCTCGTAATTTTGGTCTATGTGGCTCAGACCATAGAGTGTTGCTGGATTTTTATCCTCTCGCGGAACGGGCGAACGTTTGCCCACAAAATGCCGCCTGCCTCCTGACTTTGGGCGGCCATGGCGCGCAGCCCACAGCCGCTGCTTTATGGCGCTCGCGATCACAACACGAATCATACACGCAGTGTTCAACTAGATGTCGCACTTGCGCAACAGATGCGAGGATAAGATGATTCGGAAGCCTGAAAAAGAGTTTTCTCAAGAAGCGGCAAGATTCAGCCGATTTAACTTACGGGATGGCTGAAGCTAAGCGCCCACAGGTAGGAAGGTTCTGCGGGGGTGACTCGCACCACCTCAGCGCGGAATGTTCTAACCAGTTTTGGCCGGCTGGAAAGCTTCGGCAAAGGCGCCGCTGGAATTTCCAGCGTGACGGAGCTTTCAGGGGACAGATAACGGCGCATTGCCAAAAGCGCGCCGCTGTTACTGATGTTCAGGGTTGTGGTGAATTCCAGGAATTCCTTGCCTTGATCATCCACTCCCCGCGCGAAGATGGGAATTGCAAGGGGTATGCGTTCTGAGCGGCGGCGTTCTTTGCGTCGCCTTTTGGGTTCCACGTGAGCTCCTTGCCCGATGACATGAAAAGAGGCCCGCACCGCCGTCGAGTAACTCCAGTGATTGACTATAGCTTACCGCTGGGTTTATACTCGCAAGTAAAGGGCCAAATAACTCCATGAAGACTCTTGTCAAAATGTGGGCAACTTGCAGTGTTCTCACTAACTTGACGTTCCTCGCGCGCACGGCAGCAGCCCTGAACCCCGTGAAACTGGCTGGGGCTGGGCAAACCTTTTCTCACTGAGGGAAGGAAATTTCCTTTTTGATGCCATGTACTTGGCGCACGCAGGAAGCAGACGAAAGAGCAATCGAGGCAGAGGGACAAGCCAGTTGAAGGCTCCGTCCGCCGGGTTTCTTAAGTCTGGAAGGTCTTTTGTAGATACTCTGAAGAGGAGTTCATAGAGCAATGGCCACCACTCGTCAAGACACCTTTTCTGCTGCAATTGGGTCAGGAATTGAGTTGAACGTTACTCAGACTCCGGGAACCGGGGCTAATCCGGATCTTGCGTTGTGCGCAGAGACGCCGCCTTCCGGGTACATGGAGTTGCTTGAGGCCTACCAGCGACTGCAGGAGGAGAACCGCCGCCGCACGGTGGCGTTGGGGACGGCCGCCCATCAGTTGAAGACGCCGCTCGCCATCATCTCGGGTTACATCGAACTGCTCCTCACCAAGAAACCCGGGCGCCTCAACGAACGCCAGAACCAGATCCTCCAGGAATCCCAGTACAATTGCACCCGGCTGCGCCAATACATCGAGGATTTCCTCAGCTATAGCGCGCTCGAAACGGGAAAACTCACGCTGAAGTACGCACTGGGCGATTTGAATGCCTGCTTGTCCGAGCTATATACGTATTGGCTTTCCTCGTTCCAGAAGAAGGGTGTAGCGCTTTATCCACCCATGCAGAAGAAGATGACGCACTTCCCGTTTGACTACGATAAGGTGCAGCACGTAGTCTCGAACCTGCTTGAGAACTCCCTCAAGTTTACGCCCCCAGGGGGAACGGTGTGGCTGACCGCGGAGCCTTACATTTGGGAGCGCCGCAGCCGCGAGGAACAGAGTGTTCCCCACGACCGGCGCAAACAGGCGTTGACGGCTTCAAACTCGGTTCGAGTGGCGGTATCGGATACGGGTCCGGGGATCGCCCCAGAGTATCACCAGGAAATATTCGATGATTTCGTAAAGTTGCCCCAGCAAGGAGACCCGGCGGGTGGAATGGGATTGGGTTTGGCGATTGCCAAGCGTCTGGTCGCCGCGCATAATGGCAAGATATGGGTGGAGAGCGAACTGGGATCGGGCAGCACGTTCTGCTTCTTGCTGCCCTCGAACCCGCTCTGACATGATGATCCTAGGGCGCGTTGCCCGGTCTTCAGGAATCTTTGACCAAGCTGGCCGTGGCGTTTGGCATATCGGGTATAACATATTGGGCGCTGGCCTGATGAGTCTGTGTGAACACTGCGGCTGGTGCGGCGGTCTGCGACCGCCGGCCTTTATTTTTCAATAGCCTCGGCGCTCATAGAGCGCCGCACCAACTCAAAAACGGCAGTTTTCACACAGACTCTGATGGCTAGCGTAATCCTTGCATACGGAGCGTTCTTTTGAGCGATAAACCGGCTCACATTCTGGTGGTGGATGACGAGCCCAGCATGTTGCGCTATTTGCAAACGCTGCTCGAGGTGGATTCATATGACGTGACCGCCGTACAAAGCGGCATCGAGGCGGTGAAGCGGTTGCAGAACGGCCACGCACCGGACCTCGTGCTGCTCGATCTCCTGATGCCGGGGCTCGACGGCCTGCAAACACTCGAGCAAATGCGGCAAGCGCGCCCGAACCTGAGAGTGGTGATGCTTTCCTGTGTCACCGACACGCGCAAAGTTGCGCAGGCAATCAAGCTGGGAGCGCAGGATTACCTGACCAAGCCGTTCCAGAAGGCGGAGCTCGATGCGGTGCTGAATCATTGTCTCGGCGACCGCATGGGACCAGGTGGCGCAGAGGACGCCGTCGGTGAAGTGGAAGAGCTGAGCGACGATCAGTTTTTCGTAGCAGCCAGCCCGGCGATGCGCAAGATTCGCGCCCAAGTGGCGCAAGTGGCCGGCGTGGACGTTCCAGTCCTGATGCTTGGCGAAAGCGGCACCGGCAAGGAAGTGGTCGCACGCCTCATCCACAAGCTGTCGCCGCGGTCAGACCGCACGCTATTGAAGGTGAACTGCGCGGCGCTGCCTGCGGATTTGCTGGAAAGCGAGTTGTTCGGTTATGAGCCGGGAGCCTTCACCGGCGCCACGCGCTCGAAACCGGGCAAGTTTGAGTTGTGCGACAAGGGTACTATCCTGCTCGATGAAATCGGCGAAATGGCGCCCGCGCTGCAGGCCAAACTGCTTCACGTTTTGCAGGATCAACAGTTCTCGCGCCTGGGCAGCCGTTCCATGGTTAAGGTGGATGTCCGCATCCTCGCGGCGACCAACATCAACATTGACGAGGCAATCTCTTCCAAGAAGTTTCGCGAGGACCTCTATTACCGCCTGAACGCCTTCACCATCGTTTTGCCGCCGCTGCGCGAGCGCAAGGAAGAAATCCCCTTGCTGCTCCGCCATTTCATTGGGCTGTTCGCCACAAGGTACGCTAGAGCGCCACTCCCCGTTTCACCGGCGCTCGTGGAAACGTGCCTGAATTATCGATGGCCCGGCAATTTGCGCGAGCTGGAAAACTTCGTCAAGCGCTATCTGATTTTGGGCGATGAGGCCCTGGTTCTGAGCGAGTTGGAAGCGAAGAGGGAAGGACGGCCGTCTTTTGACGAAACCGCTCCGGAACCTGAAACTCCCAAGGACCATGAGAAGTCTTCGGACCTCAAGTCTCTTGTTCGCAGCAGCAAGGACGAAGTCGAGTGCGAAGCGATATCCCGCACGCTGAAACAGACCAAGTGGAACCGCAAGGAAGCCGCCCGCTTGCTGAACATCAGCTACAAGGCCCTTCTATACAAAATCCGCCAATATAACTTGGACCGCAGCTAAGTGCTGCTGTTTGGAATTACGGCGCCGTATTCTTTGTGCCAGTAACCCCTCACCCGTCCCGCGACGCGGTCCGCCCTCTCCCTGCGGGAGAGGGTGGCGCGGAGCGCCGGGTGAGGGGAAATACGTAACCGTAATTCCGAACAGCAGCAGCTAAGGTCGCAAACGCCGGTTTGAAAACGCCCGTTCCCCTCGCACCTTGCCTCTTCACTTGTTTGTTGATGCTCCCGTCACCTTCTTTATTCACACCTTTCTCCGTAGCGCAAGCAGCGCCCTATGTCGAAAAGTCTTAGCTATTTCGCATGCAATATCCATAAAGTAAAAACGACACAGTATGGGAAAAATTTTCCGGCTGCGCAGATTGATAGCAGGCAGATTTGGCAGATACAGCCAGCGGGCAACAGAAGCTAGGCGCTGCGTAACCAACTTTTCCTGCAATAGGTTAGCTCTCAAGTTGGTTCAATTTCATGCTCTGGTTGGATACGCGAATCTTATGGCGCAGCAATTGCTCCAGTGGTTGGGGCTTGGCAGCCCTTTTGGCTAAACTTGCGCAGGTTTTGCGTCAAGCTCCGCGAAACTTTCTTGAGTTGTGGGCTTGTCCATTGAGTGCGATTTGCGGATTCAAGGGGCTGGAAACAAGCTGATGACGCCACCGGCGGACATGATGGGAAACGAGGAGACCTGGGCAAGCACTACCGCAACGCCTTCAGTCGCTATGTCTAAATTGGTGAGTTGGCATGAAGTCGCGAAAGAATTCGCCGGGCTTGTGTTTACTAGCGACGAACCGGTCACATGCTGCCACCAGGAATGAATTACGAGCCGTTTGACTAATGTGTGCGTTGTTGAACACCTACGTGTCTAATTTTGACCAGACGGCTCAAGTCTGACCTGTTAACTTCTTTAAGGAGCCTGATTCTCTGGAGCGTGCATCGACAGCTACCTAGAATTCAAAAATGGGAATCACGCAGGAAAGTAACGAAATCGATCAAGAAAGATGACGGTAAAGCATTTTGCCGCAAGCGGGCAACGAAAGCGAAGAGACGGTTTTTCCACTTAGCTGAACGGATTTTGATCTGCAAGCCGTTCGGATCACTTACTTGGTCTAACCTAATCGCAACTGATTTACAGCTTTAACAAATAAACTTAACTGTCAGGGATTCGACAATCGCTAAACGGTTTACCTTTCGACCGCAATCGTACGAACGAGAAGACTAGTGAGCTTAATCCAAAGGAGAAACAGTGTTATGAGAAAGTCTTTAAGACTTCTGGCTGTCGTGGTTGGTATTAGCGCAATGACGGTCATCGGAGCCGGGCTGGCAAAAGCTACTAACGTCACATTTAACTTTGGGGCGTGCCCCAGCAGCTCAGTAAGCGCCTGCCCTGGTAATTTTGGGACGAACACTGCAACCTTTACGACCAGCGGACTGAGCGTCGTAGCGTTGGGTTTCGGCTCTTCCGGCACGTCAACCCCAGTCAACCTGTTTTTGAAGGCTGGTGGGGGTGCTGAAAACGGCTTGGGCTTGAACGGAACGTCCGATAATGAGATCAATGCGGGTCAGTATATTTACCTGGATATGTCCAATCTCGTGTCGAACGGCCTCTTTAGCGGAGTCGTTGGCTTTGGGAGCGTGCAGTCTGGAGAGGTTGCCAGCGTCTGCACAACGGCCGCGGTAGGGACGCCTGGAAGCACCTGCGTGAGCGTCACCGACTCTGGCTCGAGCATGGGTTCGGCAAACATCACCTGGAGCGCAGCAGATCCCATACTGAGCATCACGGCGACGTCTGGAAACGTGCTGCTGGCTAATATTGGTGTATCGACGGTTCCGGAGCCGGCTTCGCTCGCGCTGTTTGGGACCGGCTTGTTCGGCCTCGGTTATCTACTCCGGCGCAAAAAGCTCCTCGCGCGGCGTTAGCTTCCTATTTCCGCAGGACATCCAAACCCCGCAGGCTTTGTCTGCGGGGTTTTCCTTTTCCAAAGCCGCCTTCCCACCGCAGTTCGCAGGTCCAGTTGCCGCTTGATGACCGGGCAGGATTAGTCCGCCTGCATGAAATCGCGGCTATGGCGTTCCCGGCCCAGGGAGATCACCACGATCGAGCTCATAATCACGACCATCTCAAAACCGCCGAGCGCCCAAGCGTAGCCCACGCGATCGCGCAGGGCGTATAAAAACGTGTTCGTGAATGCTGCAAACAAAATCGCCATTTGATAGGCCATGCCGGGCAGCAAGCTGCGGGCGGAGGCCGGAGCAAGCTCGGTGAGATGTGCAGGTATCACGCCCCATGCCCCCTGAATGCCCACCTGCATCAGGAACGCGCCCAATGTGAGCATCGCAACCGAATGGCCAAAGGCCCACAGAGGAATGACAAGCAAGGAAAGCGCCAGCGCCGATTGCATTCCGATGCGGCGGCCGGCTCTCTGGGAAAACTCTCCAAAGATGATTCCGCCGAGCAGGGCGCCGCCGTTGTAGAGCATGGCGATGGAGGCGGCGGAGCGCGGCGCAACATGATGCGCGGACATCAGAAAGTCCGGGTAAAGGTCCTGCGTGCCGTGCGAGCAGAACATCATGAGGATCAGGAGCATGACCAAATATGCGAATTCTTTCGAGTGCTCCCCGAGCGTGCGCAGGATGGCGCCGGCGCTTGCAGCCCGGTGCACGCGCCACGCTTCAGGCTCCGGCATTTTGTAGGATACATATAGCGCCAGGAGCGCGGGCGCGACTCCCGCAAAAAACATCGCTCGCCAGCCCCAAACCGGCAGGATGAATCGCGCTGCCACCGCAGCCATCAGGTAACCCGCAGCATACCCGGCCTGCAAGATGCCGGATATCAGCCCTCGCCACCGGCTGGGCACGGTTTCCATGGCGAGCGAAGCGCCCACTCCCCACTCGCCTCCCATGCCGATCCCGAACAGCGCGCGCAAAATCAAAAAGACGGTGAAACTCGGCGCAAAGCCGCAAGCTACTTCCAAGACTGTAAAGCAGACGATGTTTCCGATCAGCGAGAGGCGGCGGCCGTAACGGTCCGAAAAAAGCCCAAAGATGAATGCGCCAATGGGGCGCGTGGCGAGCGTGGCAGTCAGAGTCCAGATGATGTCGGCCTTGCTGACTCCGAATTGCGCGGCGAGGTGGCCGACCAGGAAGACGACAACGAAAAAATCGAAGGCGTCAATCGACCAGCCGAGGAATCCGGCGGAAGCGCCCATCCACCGGCTCAACCCGCAGGGCGACCTGCGATTCCGGGCGATGTTGACATCCGCACTATCCGGCATGCGTCTCCGCGAGCGATTTGGCCGCCGGACGCGCTGCACTCAGCGCTCCTGCTGCGGCGCGCGCAGGAAAGGAAAGAAGGGAGCGCCTACGCGTGAGTACAGCCGCCATATTTTGTATTGCCCGGTAGTGCGGTTTTCGCTTGACGATCGGGCCGGTTAGTCCGCCAGCATGAAATCGCGGCTATGGCGTTCGCGGCCAAGCGAGACTACTATGATCGTGGCCACGATGACCACAAGTTCGAAGCCTCCGATCGCCCACGAGTAGCCCACGCGGTTACGCAAGGCATACTCGAACGTATTGGTGGGAGCGGCGATCAGGATTCCCAATTGGTAGGCCATGCCAGGCAGCAAACTGCGCGCCGCCGGTGGAGCGAGTTCAGTGAGGTGGGCAGGTATCACGCCCCAAGCCCCCTGAATGCCCATTTGCATCAGGAACGCGCCCAAGACCAGCATCGTCACGCTGTGGCCGAAAGCCCACAAGGGGATAACGAGCAAGGAAAGTCCCAGCGCACAGTCCATCCCGATACGCCGCCCGGCGCGCTGAGAAAGCTCTCCGAAGATGATCGCGCCACATATGGCACCGATATTGTACAGGATCGCAATCAGCTCGACGGAGTGGACCACAACATGATGCGCGGTCTCGAGAAAGTCCGGGTAAAGGTCCTGCGTGCCGTGCGAGCAGAACATCATGAGGGTCATCAGCAGAACGAGATACGCAAACGCCTTCAAGTTGCCGGTGATCGTGCGCAGGATCGCGCCACTGCTTTCCGCACGATGCACCTTCCACGCCTCCGGCTCCGGCATCTTGTAGCATACGTAGAGCGCCACGAGCGCTGGTATGGCGCCAGCAAAAAACATGGCTCGCCAACCCCAAGCGGGCAGGATGAACCGCGCTGCGACAGCGGCCAGCAGATAGCCGACCGAGTATCCGCACTGTAGAACGCCGGATAACAGCCCTCGCCAGCGGCTGGGCACGGTTTCCATGGCCAGCGAAGTGCCTACGCCCCACTCGCCGCCCATGCCGATGCCGAACAGCGCACGCAGGACCAAAAAAGCCATGTAGCTCGGCGCGAGTCCACAAAGTATTTGCAGTACGGTGAAGCAGACGATGTTTCCGATCAGCGCCCAGCGCCGGCCGTAACGATCCCCGAAAAGCCCAAAAAAGAACGCGCCGACGGGGCGGAAGGCAAGCGTGGCCGTGAGAGTCCAGACAATCGCCGCTTTGCTGACCTCAAATTGCGTGGCGAGGCGGGAGATCAGGAAGACAACGACAAAGAAATTGAACGCGTCGAGCGACCAACCCAGGAAGCCCGCCGAAATCCCCATCCAATTGCTCTGGCCGCGCGGCGCGCCGGGCCTCGGAGCGGTTTTGACATCAACGTTATTTGCCATGGGTCTCCAGGGGCGCATCGTTCGCGCAAGCGCAAAATGTTACATCCGGCATTGGGTCTCGAACATCAAGGCAAAAGGACCGCGAAAGATGAAGCCGAGTCTAACCGAATTCGGGAGGAATATACAAGAGCAAGCACGGCGGTAGGGGTAAATTTACTGTCGTGGTGCGCCAGGCCGGAGGGCCCGTGCGCCGGGTGGCGCATACATCGCGCTTGTCGCGATGTGTGCGGCTATGAGAGGCAGCGAACAGCGTTAGTGGGGCGAGCGTCCTTCAGCAAAATCTGGGCGTGATTCAAGGCCGATTTTTCAGGCGGGCTATTCTCTAGATCGTACGCATGGCATACCACGCCCTGTAGCGTCACCCGCCGGATCATATTTGCGCATGACCTCAAATCCGTATCATTTGGGCAAAATTCCGGCGAAGCCACCGCAAAATCACCGTATCCTATTGAATATAAGCGTGATAAATCCAAACATCCGAGAATTCCCTGCATTTTATTTATTATCAATAGGTTACGCGGAAATTGAGCGTTCGCGCGGTGGGTTCGTTTGGGTTCGTTCCAAAGTTTTTCCTTTATTTTCATATACTTATGGGTTCGCTGGCCTCAACAATCCTTTGTGTTTTTTCGCCCTTTTCTTCTCTCCAACCGCGTCCCTGGCTGCTGAACCTGCGGTTTTCCCATCATCTCGGCCTGTGATGCCCTCGCCACCCGCTTCTCTTTCCTCAACGCCTTCGGCCTCGCCTGCCACGCCCGGCAACTCATGGTTCCATTCCTCAATCATGACGCCTCCGTTTTCTTGGGTGCAGCCTCTGACGGCAAGTCGTGCTTGCCGAAGCGCCGGAAAAAGCCGTCGACCTGAGCGGAGCGAAGGGCCTGCTCTTCCACTGTAGCGGCGCTGTCTTCAGCGCCGAAAGACGCCGGTGGGGACACCGGCGCTACAAAAAAGCCGTCACTATGATTTGTAATTCTCAATAGCAGGAGTGCGCGCGCTTGATTATGGGTTGTGGTCCGGTCCATGAAGAGGAAGGCCTCGGGGCCTTCGCACGGCGAGGGATTAATACGACTAGGCTATTAGACTGGTCAATCGCGGCAGGGTCAAGGGATTTGTGGGTAGTGACTTAGTTTGTCGTAGCGCCGACCTTCAGGTCGGCATTTTGAATGCTGTCCGGGCTGAAGCCCGGCGCTACAAAATCAAGATGAGTCACTACCGTGAAATGGAGCCTGCCTCTAGCGCACACATCACGACAGGCGCGATGTGTGTGCCACCCGGCGTTGTGTGCGATGATGAGGGCAGCACATAAGCAGTGCGGAGGGGAGTGTCATTGCAAAGAACTGAAGCTGAGTCTGGGTCAATTTTCAGGCGGCCCTGCTCTTGATCGCACACATGGCAAGGGCGCGATGTCTGCGCCAGCCGACGGCCAGAGGCCGCTGCTACAGCAGCAACGTGCAACAAGCGCGCTGATTTACCGCAAGAATGCCACGATAGCCGAGCCGCGCAGAAATCAGTCAGTTGGGCCATCCTATACATGCTGCGAAGGCGCTGGTATCATTTCCGGGATGGGCGATCCAGCAATTCCGCCAGTTACGCCACAACAGGGCGATCTGGCCCGAAAGCGTAGCAGGTTTGCTCGATTTGGGTTCGGAGGTCTGTGCCTTCTCGTCAGCATTGTCATATTTGCCGTTCAGCAGGCAGGCTCGGACCTCAACCCTTCTCCAAGTTGGATTGCTGGCCTTGCGTGGTATTTCGTTGCTGCGACCTTGATGATCGTTGGCATTTGGAGGTGGGATAGAAGCGCTGAGCAACGTTGGGCGCACAGAACAATTTTCACCGTGCTAGTGCTATTTGCAATGGCATCCTTAGGTTACGGCCCCATACAACGACAGTACACAGCCGAGCATTCTAAGAGACCTCTCCACACCACCTCGGGACCGGCGGCTCGGAGGTCTCACATTCACGTAACAGGATTCCATTTTACCGCTCCCGATGCTGCTGGCGGCCATGCAGACGTAAGAGTTTTCTTTGAGAACAACGGGAATTTAGAGGCTGATGATGTGGTGTCCTGTGCTCACACTGCCTTTTACCCTTTCGAGTCTAACGTCGTCGAAAGGCTTAAGCTAGAGGATTCACTCTTTAATGACGTCCCGCAAGTGGATGTTAAGACATACAAGGGAGCCTTCACACTACCGTACGGGACTGACAGAAGTGTGGTAGTCTCATCTTCCGCGTGGCCAGAAACTAGGGTTGAGGCGTTCATGAATGGCAGAGGAGTGCTTTATGTCGCAGGAATTCTTTCGTACTCTGATGCGCACGGCGCGTATCGCAGCACCTACTGCGCCTATGTTCGAGTCGACGGGCAGACTTATTTCTGTAATAGGCACAACGATGAGCCGTAACTGACAGCAGATAGCATCTATGAAGGAGGCGGCGTAGTCAGGAGGTTTTTATCGCGCCCTTGTTTTCTGTGGCGGAGCGAGCACCCTTCGGTAAAATCTGAGCGCGATTCTATGCAGGAGGGCTGCTCTCGGCGGGTGGCGCAGACATCGCGCTTTTGTGATGTCTGCGATCTCGCCGGAAAGAGCACAAAATGCCCCCAAAAGAATGTTTAAGGGAGCCAACCCACAAGTTATTGAAAACAAACAATCATTAGAGGACCAAAGCCACTCAAAGCCAATAAGTAAAGCCACTTGATTCCTCGTAAGTACTTGACACTAAGCAAGATAATCGTAAATTCACCGACAAGCCCACCTATCTCTCGCAAAATCATAGAATTGTAGCCGCTATTGGCTTTGCTTTGCGCGCGGGCGCTGACGCTGCGAGAAATGGCCGTGCGAAGAGGATCGCCGGGCCCGTCCGTTCGCTGTCGTGAGAAGCCGCAATCCGCGGCTATGCGGGGATATAATGAGTTATGATTGGGTGCTGAAGAACTCAATGGACGGCCTAAATTCAGAACGATATTCCCGGCAGATCCTCTTTCCGCCCATCGGGCGCGAAGGCCAGGAAAAGCTGCGCAACGCGCAGGCCGTAATCCTCGGCTGCGGCGCGCTGGGCACGGCGCAAGCTACGCTGCTCGCTCGCGCGGGCTGCGGAAAGCTGCGCATCGTGGACCGTGACTACGTGGAAGAAAGCAACCTGCAGCGCCAGATGCTTTTTGACGAATCTGACGCCGCCCAAAGGCTTCCCAAGGCAGTCGCGGCGCAGCGGAAATTGCAGCTCATCAATTCGGACGTCGAGGTTGAGGGTATCGTGGCCGACGCCCGTGGCAGCAACATTGAGGAATTGATTGCCGGCTCCAACCTGATTTTGGACGGGTGCGACAATTTCGAAACCCGCTTCTTGCTGAATGACGCCGCCGTGAAACACAACATTCCCTGGATATACGGCGCCGTCGTGGGCAGTTACGGCGTTACGCTCACGATTCTGCCGGGCCGCACCGCTTGCCTGGCTTGCGCGTTGCCGGAACCTCCCCAAGGGCTTGGCGAGACCTGTGACACGGCGGGCGTCATCGGTCCGGCGGTGAGCTGGGTAGCGTCAATTCAGGTGGCCGAAGCGCTGAAAATCCTGCTGGGCTTGGAAGCGGAGATGCACGGCAAGCTGATGGACTATGACATCTGGACGAACCGGCACCAGCAGGTGTGCGTCGCCCGCAACCCCGAGTGCCGCGTCTGCGGCAAGCGCGAGTTCGCTCACTTGAGCAGAAAGTTACCCGGCCACATCGCGCTTTGCGGGAGAGACGCGGTACAAATCCATCAGAGCTGGCCGCGGCAACTCGATCTTGCTGCGCTCAAAAACCGCCTCGCGGCATTCGGAGAAGTCCGCGCCAACGCCTACCTCCTGCAATGCCGCCTGGAACAATACGAGCTCACAGTGTTTCCGGACGGCCGCGCCCTGATCAAGGGGACGCAGGACCCCGCCGTGGCTCGTTCGCTCTATGCGCGTTACATCGGCGCGTAGCAGCCCCAATGAGGAGCGGTTGCCGGGCCTGTTGTTGCAACCCCGGCGTGGCTTTTGACATCCAGATTGATAGGATATGGCCGAGCAGCGCCTATGAAACCTCTTTCGCGTCTGCCTTTCCGGATTCTGTATGCCACGCTCTTCGCGGCGCTCGCTGCTGGCGCGGCGCGGTCTCAGGAAAACCCGGCGGCGCGAGTGGCGCGCCTTAGTTTTGTCGAAGGCTCTGTGAAGCTGGAGCCTGCGAATCTTTCAGAGTGGGTGCTCGCCTCCGTCAACACGCCTATCGAGCAGGGATACAAGCTCGCAACCACCAAGAACAGCTTTGCCGAAGTGCAATTTGAAGATGGCTCGACGGTTCGCGCCGGCGAATCCTCCGAGGTCGATTTCCG
>Ga0307373_10006857_pt1 | contig 17963 bp, 16 predicted proteins | sample OX2MG_FD_202534 | JGI IMG/M metagenome (GOLD analysis project Ga0307373, IMG submission 202534) | Soil microbial communities from Risofladan, Vaasa, Finland - OX-2 | ecosystem: Environmental > Terrestrial > Soil > Coastal area > Acid sulfate soil | place: Finland: Risofladan, Vaasa | collected... | reverse complement strand
TCCGCCAGCGCGAAAGCCTCGGCCACGGCAATCATCGACACGCCAAGGATCATGTTGTTGCAGATCTTGGCGGCCTGGCCGCTGCCGGCGGGGCCGGCATGAACGATCGTCCGGCCCATCGCCTCGAGCACCGGACGGGCGCGGGTGAACCCGGCGTCGCTGCCGCCGATCATGAACGTCAGGCTCGCTGCTGCGGCACCCGCGACGCCGCCCGAGACCGGCGCGTCGAGCATGTCGAAGCCGCGCCGCGCCGCCGCCGCCGCGACCGACCGGGCCGTCGCGACGTCGACGGTCGATGAATCGACGAGCAGCGCCGAAGCCGGCGCCGCCGCCAGCACGCCCCCCTCGCCTTCATAGACCGCACGCACCGCCGCGCCCGCCGGCAGCATGGTCAGCACGAGTTCGGCGCCGGCAACGGCGTCGGCGACGGCAGCGGCACGCGCGCCGCCTTGTTCCGCGAAGCCGTCGAGCGCCGCGGGCGTGAGGTCATAGCCGACGACCCGATGCCCCGCCTTCAGCAGGTTCGCCGCCATGGGCCGGCCCATATTGCCGAGCCCGATGAATCCGATGCGCATGCGGCCTCTCCTCGTGCCGTCGCGCCCGCCCTTGGCGCGGCGCGGGATCGCGCAGCATACCGGGAAGCGGTGGCCAGCGGAACCGGACCACGCCCGGCGTATGACGTGACGCGGCGGCGCATTGCGCGCTAGCATGATCGGAAAGGACAGGGAGGACGGCGATGCGGTCGTGGAAATCATCGGCAGCGATTCTTGTTGCAACAACGTGGCTCGTTCTCGTTGCGCTCGCTTCCAGCGCCAGCGCGGCCGATACCATCGTCGCCGGCTCGCTCGGCGGCCAGGCACCGCTCTGGCCGTTCTACGTCGCCATGCAAAAGGGAATCTTCGCCGACGAGGGCATCACGCTCGATCTCAATTTCGCGCCGAGCGGCGCCAGCGTGGTGCAGCAGCTCACCGCGGGATCGATCGAAGCCGTCGTCAGCGTCGGCTTGACCGAGCCGCTCGAGGCCATCGACAAGGGCGCGCCGATCGCCATCATCCGCATCATCGGCCGATCGGCGCCCTATGTGCTCATCGCCAAGCCGACGATCAAGTCGATCAAGGATCTCCGCGGCAAGACCATTTCGATCGGCCCGCTCCCCGACATCATCACGATCTATTTCGAGCGCATGATGGCCGCCAACGGCCTCAAGAAGGGCGATTACGACGTCATCAGCGCCGGGGTCGCGGCGGCCCGCTTTGCCGCGCTCAGGGCCGGTGCCGCCGATGCCGCCATGGTGCTGCCACCGCTCAACTTCCACGCCGCCGAGCAAGATTATCCGACGATCGGCCTCGCCGCCGACTACGTGAAGGACCTGCCCTTTACCGGGATGGTTGTCTACAAGACCTGGGCGGCGTCCCATCGTGCCCTGGTGCAGCGGCTGCTCGATGCCACCACCAAGTCGATCGCCTGGCTCGACGATCCGGCCCATCGCCAAGAGGCGATCGATCTCCTAGTCAAGTCCGCCCATGCGCGGCCCAAGGACGCGGCGGCGAGCTATGATTTCCTGCGCCGGATCGGCTATTTCGAGCCGACCGGCAAGGTCTCGCGCAAGCTTTTGGGGAACATGATCGCGGCGGACCAGAAGCGCGGCAATGTCGGCGCCGCGCTGACCGTGGACCGCGTCACCATGCCCGGCCTGACGCCGCTCACGGACTAACCGGATCGAAGCGCAGTTCGCGCGCGCCGATGGGCGCGAAATAGCCCGCCACCTCGGCATCGATCACGGCTTTGGGCGAGGCGTGCTGCCAGCACGGCTTGCGGTCCTTGTCGACGAGAAGGGCCCGAATGCCTTCGTAGAAATCGTGGCCTGCCAGGACGTGCTGCGTCAGCCGGTACTCGAGCGCCAGCGCCGCCTCGACATCGGCCGCGCCGAGGTGAAGCTGGCGAAAGGTGATCTTGAGGCTCAAGGGCGAGGCGCGCGCCATCGCCTCCCGCGCCTCCTGCGCCCAATCGCCCGGCTCGTGCGCGAGCGCGGCGGCGATGGCCTCGACGCTGTCGCCGGCGAAGCAGCGATCGATCGCTTCGCGCAGCGGCGGCAGCGCCGCCTCGCCCGGATCGCCGGCAAGCGCGGCGAGCGCCGCCTCGATCGCCGGCGCCTCCCGCATGCGCTCCAGCAGCACCGCGACCCGGTCGCGCGGCACGAAATGGGTGGCAAAGCCGCAATAGAGCGCATCGGCCGCGCCGATGCTGCGACCGGTGAGGGCGAGATAGAGGCCGATCCGGCCCGGGCAGCGGTTGAGGAACCGCGTCGCGCCGACGTCGGGGAAGAGCCCGATATGCACCTCCGGCATGGCGAACACCGTCCTCTCGGTGGCGACGCGATAGCTTCCGTTCACGGCAATGCCCGCGCCGCCGCCCATGGTGACGCCATCCATCAGCGCGACATAGGGCTTGGAGAAGCGGTGGACCCGGTATACGAGCGTGTATTCAGCGCGGAAGAAATCGGCCTCGACGCCGCGATTGCCGGGCGCGGCGCGCGCTTGGTAGATCGCCACGACATCGCCGCCGGCACAGAACGCCCGCTCGCCCGCGCCCCGCACCACGACCGCACGCAGCGCCGCGTCGCCGGCCCAGGCAGCAAGCGCCGCATCGAAACGTCCGCACATCGCGAACGACAAGGTGTTGAGCGCGCGCGGACGATTGAGTGTGACGATGCCGAGCCCGCCGTGCCGCTCGAGCAGGATCGCGTCGTCGTCACTCATGCGCCGAGCAGCCGCCGGGCGATGATCACCCGCATGATCTCATTGGTGCCTTCAAGGATCTGGTGCACGCGCAGGTCGCGGAGATAGCGCTCGATCGGATAGTCCTTGAGATAGCCATAGCCGCCGTGCAGTTGCAGCGCCTCGTTGGCGATGCGGAAGCCGGCATCGGTGGCAAAGCGCTTGGCCATGGCGCAATGGAGCGTGGCATCGGGATCGCCGCCATCGAGCGAGCGCGCCGCGCGATGCACCATGAGCCGGGCCGCCTCGAGCTCGGTCGCCATGTCCGCGAAACGGAATTGCAGGGCCTGGAATTCGGCGAGGCGCTTGCCGAACTGGTGCCGGTCCTGGAGATGACGCTGCGTCGCCTCGAGGCAGGCCCGCGCGCCGCCGAGCGAGCAGGCGGCGATATTGATGCGGCCGCCGTCGAGCCCCATCATCGCGATCTTGAACCCCTCGCCTTCGGCGCCGAGGCGGTTCGCCGCGGGCACGCGGCAATCCTCGAACATCACCATCGCCGTCGGCTGGCTGTTCCAGCCGAGCTTCCTCTCGCGGCGGCCGAAGGAAAGGCCGGGCGCATCCTTCTCGACGACGAAGCACGAGATACCCTTGGCGCCCGCCCCGCCGGTGCGCAGCATGACGACATAGATGTCGCTTGCGCCGGCGCCGGAAATAAAGGATTTGGCACCGGTGATGCGATAGTCGTCGCCATCGCGCACCGCGCGCGTGGACAGTGCGGCCGCATCGGAACCCGCGCCCGGCTCGGTCAGGCAATAGCTCGCGCAATGCGCCATCGTCATGAGATCGGGCAGGAAGCGCCCGCGCTGCGCCGCGTCGCCGAAGCGGTCGATCATCCACGCTGCCATGTTGTGGATGGTGAGATAGGCCGCAGTCGATACGCAGCCGCGCGCCAGTTCTTCGAACACGATGGCGGCATCGAGCCGGCTGAGGCCGCTGCCGCCCGCGTCCTCGCGGACGTAGATGCCAGCGAAGCCGAGTGCCGCCGCCTCGCGCAGCGTCGCGACCGGAAAGATCGCCTCCTCGTCCCAGCGCGCCGCATGGGGCAGTAGCGCGCGCTCGGCGAAGTGCCGCGCCGTCTCCTGAATGGCGCGCTGCTCGTCGGTAAGCGAAAAGTCCATGGCCCGATCATAGCACGGATCGGCGTTGCCCCGCTCCGGCCGGCTGCCTATCATCGGCCGCCCATCGCCGCCCGCACCGAGGCCGCCGCCCTTGTCCCGCTTTCCGTCCCAGCCGCTCGGCGCCTATCCCCGCATCCGCCTGCGCCGCAACCGCCGCGATGCGTGGTCGCGCCGGCTCGTGGCCGAGCATGTCCTCACCCCGGCCGATCTCATCTGGCCGGTGTTCGTCCATGACGAAGCGGCGGCACGCACGCCGATCGCGTCGATGCCGGGCGTGAACCGGCTGTCGATCGCGGCGCTCACGGACGCGGCGGGCGAAGCACAGTCCCTCGGCATCCCGCTCATCGCCGTCTTTCCCGCGACGCCGCCCGAGCGCAAGACGCCGGACGGCGAGGAGGCGGTCAATCCCGACAATCTCGTCTGCCGCGCCGTGCGGGCGGTGAAGAAGGTGCATCCCGCGCTCGGCGTCATGTGCGACGTGGCGCTCGATCCCTTCACCACGCATGGCCATGACGGGGTGGTGCGCGACGGCGAGGTCGCCAATGACGAGACGGTCGCGATCCTGTGCCGCCAGGCGGTCGTCCAGGCCGAGGCCGGTGCCGACGTGATCGCGCCATCCGACATGATGGACGGGCGCGTCGGTGCCATCCGCGACGCGCTCGACGGCGCCGGCTTCGAGCGCGTGCGCATCATGTCCTATGCGGCGAAATACGCCTCGGGCTTCTATGGTCCGTTCCGTGACGCGATCGGGTCGAAATCCTCGCTCGGCAAGGCCGACAAGCGCACCTATCAGATGGATCCCGCCAACGGCGACGAGGCGCTGCGCGAAGTGGCGCTCGACCTCGCCGAGGGGGCGGACATGGTGATGGTGAAGCCCGGGCTGCCCTATCTCGACATCGTCCGGCGCGTCAAGGAACGGTTCCTGGTTCCGACCTATGTCTATCAGGTGAGCGGCGAATACGCGATGCTCCAGGGCGCGATCGAGCGCGGCTGGCTCGACGAGTCGGTGGTGATGGAAACGCTGCTCGGGTTCAAGCGTGCCGGCGCCGACGGCATCCTCACCTATGCCGCTCTATGGGCGGCAAAGCGGCTCAGCGCCGGCTGAGCGCCGCCACGAGGAACCGGGCGATGGCGGCGTCGTGCCATGACGTGGGCGGGTCGCTGCCCTGGAAGCCGATATGCCCGCCCTGCTTCGGCAACAGCGGCACGAGATGGGGATTGCCGCTCCAGTCGACCGCGCGATAAGGATCGGACGGGACCCAGGGATCGTCGAGCGCATGGATGACGAGCGTCGGCACCGCAATCGTGCCGAGAAAATTTTGCGCGGCGTTGCGCGCGTAATAATCGTCGGCGCCGGCGAAGCCATTGTGCGGCGCAGTAAATAATTCGTCGAACTCCCGGATGCTGCGCACGCGGCCAAGGACGCGGCGCTCCTCGGGCGAAAGCACGGCGGCGGGCGCCGCCGCCTCGCGGCGAATGTCGCGCATGAGATAGGCCTGATAGGGTGCGTTGCGCCGGCGCTGCATGTGCCGTGACGTCGCGGCGAGGTCGATCGGCGCCGATACCGAGACCGCCGCGCGCACACGCGCCGCCGCGCCGCGCTCGCCCAAGAACTTGAGCAGCATGTTGCCGCCGAGCGAGAAGCCGATCGCGACGATCCCCTGGGACGCGAGCGGCTCTGGCAGCGCCGCCAGCGCCATCGCAAAATCGTCGCTCCTTCCACCATGATATTGCAGCCGGCAGAACGGTCGCGACGGCCCTGCCCCGCGCAGGTTGAGGCGCAGCACCGGATAGCCGTGCGCGCAGAAATGCACGGCGCTGCGGCGCATATAGGCGCTCAGTTCGTCGCCGCCGAGGCCATGGATGAGCACGACCAAGGGAAGCGGCGGCGCGCCGGGTGCCGGGCGGTTGAGCGTCGCCGCAAGGCGGTCACCGCTGCCGTCGTCCAGCGGCAAGATCAGGCGTTCGGCCGAATAGCCGTGCAGCCTCGCGCGCGGGCGGAGATAGTTGCTGAGGCTCTGCAGATCGCCGCCCCACCATGGCGCGCGCGGCGCGAACGGCGCGAACGACAATCCTTCGAGCGCGGCCGGCGGGATCAGCCGAGCCTGCTCCATCTCAGCGCCGGCCTGCCATTCCGCCGCTGGCGGCGGGTCGGTCCATCGAAAGCGACATCACGCGAGCAGGAAATCTCGCACCAGGGCGATCTGGTCCGCCGCCATCAGCGCCGGCGCATGGCCGATCCCCGGCAACTCGACGAGGCGCGCGCGCGGTCCCCGCGTGGTCATCGCGACCGCGTCCTCGTGCCGCAGAATGTCGGAATCCGCGCCGCGCAGGACCAGCGTCGGCACCCGGATCGCGTCCCATTGCGCCCAGAGATCGATGTCCGTCGCTTCGCCCGCCCGCAAAGCGTCGCCGATGCGCGGGTCATAGGCCCAGCCGAGCCGCCCGTCGGGCAGATTTCGCGCGCTGAAGCGGGCGAGATGAGCCCATTGCTCGTCGGAAAGCGGGCCGAATGGCGCGGCGACCCGGCGCAGCGCCGCCTCAAGCGCCGACAGATCGGCAAAGCTCGGGTCGTGCCCGACATAGGTCGAAAGCCGCCGCAGCCCCGCGGCGGCGATGACCGCGCCGATGTCGTTGAGCACGATGCGGCGGATCGGCGATCCCGGCAGCGCCGCCAGCAACATGCCGATGATGCCGCCCATCGAGGTTCCGATCCAATCGACCTCGCTCATGCCGAGCCGCGCCAGCAGCGCGGCGACGGCGCCGAGATAGGTGGGATAGGCATAGTCCTCGCCATGGGGCAGGAAATCGCTCCGTCCCCGCCCGGGCATGTCGGGGCAGACGATCCGGGCCTCGGGCGCGAGCGAAGCGGCGAGGGCATCGAAGTCGCGGCCGTTGCGGGTGAGGCCATGGACGCAGACGATGGTGCGCCCCTCCGCCTTGCCCCATTCGGCATAGGCCATCCGATAGAAGCCGTGCGGCCCCAGACAGAGAAGCGAGCGCTCGATCATCGCGGCACCATCCCGCAACCGTGCCGGCGGCGCAAGCGATTGCCGCCGGACCGGGGAGGCGGTATGAGGGCGCGTTCCGTGCTGTGGTGAAAGGCATCGCGATGGCCGCCAATGGCCCGCTTGCGGGCATTCTCGTGCTCGATCTGTCGCGTATCCTCGCCGGGCCCTATTGCACCATGCTGATGGCCGAGATGGGCGCGCGGGTGATCAAGGTCGAGCCGCCGGGCAAGGGCGACGACGCCCGCGAATACGGCCCCTTCCGCGCCGGCAAGTCGACCTATTTCGCCTCGGTCAACCGCGGCAAGCAGTCGATCGCGCTCGATCTCAAGGCCGATTCCGACCGTGCGATCTTCGCGCGGCTTCTCGCCAAGGCCGACGTCCTGGTCGAAAATTTCCGGCCCGGCACGATGGAGAAGCTCGGCTATGGCTGGGAAACGCTGCATCCCCGCTATCCGCGCCTCGTCTATGCCGCCGCCTCGGGCTTCGGCCATACCGGGCCCTATTCGAGCCACCCCGCCTACGACATGGTGGTTCAGGGCCTGGGCGGGATCATGAGCATCACCGGCTATCCCGGCCAGCCGCCGGCGCGCGTCGGCACGTCGATCGGCGATATCGGCGCCGGGCTCTATACCGCGATCGCGGTCAATGCCGCGCTGCTGCATCGCGAGCGCAGCGGCGAGGCGACCAAGATCGATATCGGCATGCTCGACTGCCAGATCGCGCTCCTCGAAAACGCGGTGATGCGCTACACCGTGCTGGGCGAGATTCCGGGTCCGCTCGGGGCGCGTCATCCCACCATCACGCCGTTCCAGGCGCTGGCGACCGGCGATGGCAACATCATCATCGCCGCCGGCAATGACGGGCTCTTCCAGAAGCTCTGCGCCGCGCTCGGCCGCAAGGATCTGGCCGAGAGCCCGCTTTACCGCAGCAACGATCTCCGGATGCAGAACCAGCCGCGGCTCCAGGGCGAGCTCGAGCGCACGCTCAAGGAGCGCCCGACCGCGCAATGGATCTCGGTGCTCGAGGCGGCCGGCATTCCTTGCGGCCCGATCAACAACGTCGCCCAGGCGCTGGCGCATCCGCAAGTGGCCGCGCGCAACATGCTGATCACGGTCGAGGACAAGGACGCAGGCACCCTGCGGCTGGCCGGCAATCCACTCAAATTCTCGGCATTTCCCGACCCGGCCACGCGCGATCCGGCCCCCGATCTCGACGGCGACCGCGCGGCCATCCTCAAGGAGCTGGGCTAGGCACCCGGCCGGGTTGGCTCCCACCGAATTTCGCCGGCCGGCTTAATCAAGCGTTACCGGTTCGCCGCTACCTTGGCGGGAATGCTCAATCCTGTTTTTACCTGCCTCATCCAGCAGCACGATCTGCGCCTGGTAGTCCTCGCCGGCGTCGTCTGCCTGTTCGCATGCTTCACCACGACGAGCCTCTTCGGACGGGCAGAAAACGCCCAAGAGGGAAGACAGATCGCCTGGCTGGCGGCATCCGCCGTCGTCTTCGGCTGCGGCGTATGGACCACTCATTTCATTGCCGAGCTTGCCTACCGCCCGGGGATACCGGTCGGCTACGACCTCGGCCTGACTGCGCTCTCGGCCGTGATCGCCGTGCTAATGAGCGGACTGGGCGTGACCGTCGCGCTGCGCGCGCGCCGAGCCGCGTTCGGCGGTGCCCTGGTCGGCGGGGCGGTCGGCGCCATGCATTATGTCGGCGTGGCCGCGATGCGCTTTCCCGGCAATCTTAGTTGGAACGCCGGCTATGTCGTTGCGTCGCTCGCGATCGGCGTCGGGCTGTCCGCCTTGGCGTTTTGGGTTCGGGCGCGGACGCCGAGCCTGACCGTGCGCTCGGCCGCCGCCTTGCTCCTGGTACTGGCGATCGTCGGGCTCCACTTCGTCGGCATGACCGCCCTTTCCGTCGTCTATGATCCGACGGTGGCGATCCCGAGCGCGGCCATCGCGCCCCAGTATCTCGCCGTCGCGGTGGCCGGCGTCACCGCCGCGATCATCACCATCGGCCTCGCCGGGTCGATCGCCGACGAGAGATTGACGCGTCAGGCCATCGATGAAGCCGCGCGCTTGCACGAGAAGATCGACGCGCGCACGGCCGAGCTGCGCCAGGCGCAGGCGGATCTGCTATGCAGCGAGCGGCTTTCCACCATCGGCCAGCTCACCGCGTCGATCGCGCACGAGCTGCGCAACCCGCTGAGCGCGATTCGCAATTCGCTCTTCACGATCCGGGAGATGGCACAGGCCCACGGTACCGATTTCGAACGCCCGCTCGGCCGCGCCGAGCGCAGCATAATGCGCTGCGCGCGCATCATCGACGATCTGGTTGACTATACGCATTCGCGCGAGTTGCACTGCGCCGGCATGATCGCGGACGACTGGCTCGAGACCGCGCTCGCCGAACAGAAGCTGCCGCCGAACGTGGAGCTGCGGCGCGACTTTTGGAGCAGGAGCTCGCGGGTCTATTGGGATGCGGTGCGGATGCGGCAGGTCCTCACCAGCCTCGTCGAAAACGCCGCGCACGCGGTGAGCGAGCGCGAGGGTGAGCACCGCATCGCCATCGGAACACGGGTGTCGGGCGAACTGTTCGAACTCAACGGCACCGGCATTCCGCCCGAGATCCTGGGGCGGGTCTTCGAACCGCTCTTCACCACCAAGAGCTTCGGCACCGGTCTCGGCCTTCCGTTGGTGAAGCAGATCGTCGAGCAGCACGGCGGACGGATCGACATCGAAAGCGCTGTCGGCCGGGGCACGACCGTCATCGTCCGCATGCCCTGCCTCGCCGCCGAGCGCAGCGCCGCTTAGGTCCGACATCGACGCACCCCGCACGCACGGCGCCGCATCCGGTTGGAACTTCCTTACGCGCGGGCGATGCGGTAAAGCTGCGGCTCTGACATCGCGGCCAGGGAGGCACTCCATGCCGGGCAATCGCCTCGAGCCGGTGCTCGATCCGCGCGCGTTGGCGCGCGAGCTTTCCAACAAGATGCTGATCGACGGCGCCATGGTGCCCGCGGTGACGGGACGGACCTTCGCCATCCTCAATCCGGCGACGCAGGAGCACGTCGCGGACGCGGCCGAGGGGACGGCGCCCGATGTCGACATGGCCGTCGCCGCGGCGGCCAAGGCGCAGAAGGGTTGGGCCAAGCTCGCGGCGCGCGAGCGCGGCCGGCTCGTCTATGAATGCGGCCGACTGCTCAACGACCATGTCGAGGAACTGGCGCGCCTCATCACGCTCGAGACCGGCAAGGCGATCCGGACCGAGAGCCGGGTCGAGGCGGGCGTGTTCGCCGACGTGCTGATCTTCTATGGCGGGCTCGGCTCCGAGCTCAAGGGCGAGAGCGTCCCGTTCCGGCCCGGCTCGATCACCATCACCCAGCGCGAGCCGGTGGGCGTGGTCGGCGCCATCATTCCGTGGAACGTGCCGCTGCTGCTGATGGCGCTCAAGATCGCGCCTGCGATGGTGGCCGGCAACGCGGTGGTGGTGAAGTCGGCCGAGGAGGCGCCGCTCGCCGTGCTGCGCGCCTGCCAGGTGATGAACCAGGTGCTGCCACCGGGCGTGCTCAACATCCTCTCAGGCGACGGGCCTGGCTGCGGCGCGCCGCTCGTCGCGCACAAGGGCGTCGGCAAGGTCACCTTCACCGGCTCGGTCGAGACCGGCAAGATGGTCTATCGCAGCGCCGCGGAGAAGCTCATCCCGGTGACGCTCGAACTGGGGGGCAAGAGCCCGATGATCGTCATGGGCGACGCCGATCTCGACAAGGCGATCGACGGCGCGGTGATCGGCATGCGCTTCACCCGCCAGGGGCAGAGCTGCACCGCGGCGAGCCGCATCTTCGTCGAGGACGGTATCCACGATGCCTTCGTCGCCCGGCTCAAGGCCAAGGTGGACGCGATGAAGATGGGCGACCCGCTGGACGAGGCGACCGATATCGGCACCATCATCTCGCGCCAGCAATACGACAAGGTGCAATCCTATATCCGGCTCGGTGAAGCGGCGCCGGGCGCGCGGACCCTGCGCTGCTCGGCTATGCCGTCCGACCGCCGGCTCGAGGCCGGGTATTTCGTGCAGCCGGTAATCTTCACCGGGATCGCCAACGACCATCGCCTCGCGCGGGAGGAGATTTTCGGTCCGGTGACCTGCGTCATCGCCTTCAAGGATTATGAGGACGCGATCGCGCAGGCGAACGACACCGAATACGGGCTTGCGGCGACGATCTGGACGCGCGACCTCAAGACCGCGCTCGACGCGACGCAGCGGCTCGAGGCGGGCCTCGTCCAGGTCAACCAGAACATGGTGGTTCAGGCCAACATGTCCTATGGCGGCATCAAGCAGTCCGGCCTCGGCAAGGAGGCGTCGCTCGAGGCGATGCTCGAGCACTTCACCCAGAAGAAGACCATCATCGTCAATCTCGGCTGATCGTGCTGCGCCGCATCGTCGCTGGAATTCTGCTGCTGTGCGTGCTGGCAGCGGGCGCCGGCTACGCGTTCCTGCGCTCGTCGCTGCCGCAGACGGACGGCGTTCTGGCGCTGCCGGGGCTGACGGCCGACGTTCGCATCACCCGCGACGCCTACGGCATTCCGACAATTCACGCGGCGAACGAGCACGATGCCGATTTCGCGCTGGGATTTTTGCACGCGCAAGACCGGCTCTTCGCCATGGACATGATGCGGCGCTATGGCGCGGGGCGGCTTTCCGAGGTGTTCGGCCGGCATACGCTCGCCCTCGACCGCACCATGCGCACGCTCGGCCTCTATCGCGCGGCCGAGGCGCAATACCGGTTCCTGTCGCCGCCGGTGCGCGCCGCGCTCGACGCCTATGCCGCCGGCGTCAACGCCTTTCTCGCGACGCGGCGGGGTGCGCTGCCGCCCGAATATTATCTCCTCGGCATCACGCCAGCGCCGTGGCGGCCCGCGGACTCGCTGGTCTGGGGCAAGATCATGGACCTGCAGCTCACCGGCAATTACCGCTGGGAGCTGTTGCGAGCGCGGCTATTGCGGCAAGTATCGCCCGCAGCGCTGGCGGTGCTGTTTCCGACCTACCCCACCGTCGCGCCAGCCGCATCCGGCAATATTCGCGCGCTCTATCGGCGACTGCCGCTCGACCGGCTCTATGCGCTGCTGCCACCGGGCACGGGGCCGCAGGCCGCGTCCAACAACTGGGTGCTCGACGGCGCACATTCGCAATCGGGCAAGCCGCTCCTTGCCAACGATCCGCATCTCGATTTTTCGGCACCAGGGGTGTGGTACCTGGCACGGATCGTGACACCCACGACGAAGCTCGCCGGGGTCACGGCGCCAGGCACGCCGTTCATGATCATCGGCCACAATGCGCGCATCGCCTGGGGCTACACCACCACCGGCGGCGACGTCGAAGACCTTTTCATCGAGAAGCCCGATCCTGCCGACCCGAGCCGCTATCTCGCCCCGGGCGGCCCGCGTCCCTTCATCACGCGAACCGAGCGGATCGGCATTCACGACGCTGCGCCCGTCACGATCACGGTGCGCGCGACGCGGCATGGCCCCATCATCTCCGATCTGGCCGATGGCAAGAGCGGCGAGATGCTGGCGCTACAGACGACCTGGCTCGGCGCCGACGATCGCACGCCGCAGGCGCTGTGGGAAATGAGCCATGCTGGCGACTGGATGAGCTTCCGCGCGGCTCTGAAAGACTGGGTCGCGCCGCAGCAGAACATCGTCTACGCCGATGTCGACGGGCATATCGGCTTTGCCGCGCCGGCACGGATTCCGATCCGCGCCTCGGGCGACGGCTCGCTGCCGGAGCCGGGCTGGACCGGAAAATACGACTGGATCGGCACGGTCCCGTTCGACGCCTTGCCGAGCGCCTATGATCCGCCGTCGGGCCGCATCGTGACCGCCAACAACAAGATCGTGCCCGACGACTATCCCTATCTGATCACGCGCGACTGGGAACCGCCCTACCGCGCCGAGCGCATCAACCAGCTGCTCGATGCCGTGCCGCGCCAGTCTCCCGCGGCGAGCGCGGCGATCCAGGCCGACGATCTCTCGCTGCCGGCGCAGCGCCTGCTGCCGCTGATGCTGCGGATCGTGCCGAGCGATCCCGGCTCGCGCGACGCCGTGGCGCTGCTGGGTCGATGGAATTTCCGCATGGACCGCACCAAGCCTGAGCCGCTCATCTACACCGCCTGGCTCAGGGCGTTCGAGCGCGTCGTCCTGGCACCGCGGCTGGGCCCCTATTTCCATGATTACTGGGGCCTGCAGCCGGGCGTGACGCGCCGCATTCTCACCGCGCATCCCAATTGGTGTGTCCCAAGCTGCGCCGAGGCGCTAACGACCGCGCTCCGCGAGGCGCTCGCCGGTCTGCGCCGGCGCTATGGCGCCGACATGGCGCAGTGGCGCTGGGGCGAGGCGCATCGCGCCACGTTCCGCAGCGGATTCTGGTCGCACGTGCCGGTCATCGCGGATTGGACCCGGCTTGCCATTCCCGCCGACGGCGGCGACTTCACCGTGAATGCCGCGGTTATGGATGTGCGCAGCGAAGCCTCGCCCTTCCGCGACCGCCATGGGCCGACGCTGCGCATGATCGTCGATCTCGCCCGCCCCGATGACGCGCGTTTCATGATCACGCCCGGGCAATCCGGCAACCCAATGTCACCGCATTGGGGCGATCTCATGCGGCAGTGGCGCGACGGGGACTATGTCACCTTCGGCAAGGATGCGAGCGGCGGCACGCTCGTATTGCAACCGAAATGAGCGGCTGGCGCCGCTGTCAGACATGCGCGCGGGCGATGTCGAGGAGCACGTTCGCTTCCTGTTCCTTGTCGATGAGCCGCTGCTTGACGAGGTCGCCCATCGAAACGATGCCCAGGAGCCGCTCGTTCTCCATGACCGGCAGGTGGCGCACGCGATGCGCGGTCATGACCGCCATCACGGCGTCGACGCGGTCGTCGGGGGCGCAGGTGGTGACATCCGGCGTCATCAGCTCGTGCACCTCCAATGGCAGCGCCTCTGCCCCGTGGCGCGCGAGCCCGCGAATGACGTCGCGCTCGCTGAACATTCCCGCGAGCGCGCCCCACCGGTCGGTGACGACGAGCGCGCCGATGCGTTCCTCGGCCAGCTTCTGGACCGCCGCATCCACGGAATCGACCGTCCGGATCTTGGCGATACCGCTACCCTTGCGATGAAGTATCTCGGCGATCCGCATGGCACGCTCCTGCATTCCGATCCATCGTGATTTAGATAGGCAGCGGCCGCGGCCGCAGCGACTTCGCAAGCATTAAAATTTCTTCATGTCGCCGGCGGGCGGGAGCCACACCCGCCGGCATGGCTCGATCCGACATGCCGATCCACGGCGCGCGCCGCTGGCAGAAGCCCGCTCAACAGCGGTCTTGAAACGGGGCCGGATTCGAGCGTCAATGCGGACCATGCCATTCTCCGTTCCCGCACGCAGCGGCGATCGAGGGTGACGCGATCCAGGGGGGCGCATCATGAAGTTGGGTTTCTTCGATGATTTCAAGCTGGGCGTGTACAAGGGCGACGTCGTGGTCGATGTATCGGCGCTGGTGCGGGACATCCCGCATACCGGCCCGGGCAATCTCATGAGCGGCCTGATCGAGCGGTTTTCCGATTACCGCAAGCGTCTCGAGGACGAGGCGGCGCGCAGCCAAGGCGTTCCCGTCGCGCGCGTGCGCATCCGTCCGCCCGTGCCCAAGCCGACCAATATCGAATGCATGGCGGTGAACTACATGGAAGACGGCACGCTCAAGGAGCCGGCGCCGATCAACGCCTTTCATAAATCCCCCTCCGCCGTGATCGGCGAGGGCGACACCATGGTGCTGCCGGACGTTCCGGCCTCGGTGTTCGAGGGCGAGGCGGAACTCGCGCTCATCATCGGCAAGCGCGCCTCGAATGTCCGCGCCGCCGACGCCATGAGCTATGTCTTCGGCTATACCTGCTTCATCGACGGCTCGGCGCGCGGGTTGCCGCCGGCCGGCAACACCTTCTATCAGATGAAGTCGCGCGACACCTTCGCGCCGATCGGCCCGTGGATTGTCACTGCCGATGAGATCCCCGACCCGGGCCATCTGCAGATCCGCCTGACCAACAACGGCAAGGTGATGCAGAACTTCAACACCGACGACATGGCGCACAAGATCCCGCGCTGCATCGAGTGGATGACCTCGATCCATGCCTTGGAACCGGGCGACGTGCTGGCGACCGGCACCAACCACCGCGGCCTCAACGCCTTCCAGGACGGCGACCAGGTCGAACTCGAGATCGAGAAGGTCGGCAAGCTGCGCTTCAAGGTGCGCGACGATCTGAAGCGCACCTGGTCGCGCGATACAAGGCTCGAGCACAAGAACAAGGGCCTCGAAGGCGCCCACACGCCGCAACTCACCGGCAAATACGCACCCGCGCGCTGAGCGCACTCGCTTCCGTTCGCCTCCCCGCTCGCGGGAGGCGAACGGGTCGCGCCTGTTCATTGCGATGCGGCATCACCGGGGCGGATCGTCCGACCCCGCGCCAGGCCGCCCTGGATTCCCGACAGGCCTTCGCTTAGCCTTCCCGGACCGCCCTCTTGCCCGGGAGCGACCATGACAACCATCACTTTCGACGGCGCAGCCGGCTATCTCGTGCGTGCCAAGACGCAGCGCGCCGGCGTGGTGCTGCTGCCGACCATTTTCGGCGTCAATCCTTTCGTACGCGACTGGGCGTCGACGCTCGCCGAGCACGGCATCACCGCGCTCGTCTGGGACATCTATCCCGGTGAGGACCTGCCCGGCGACTATAACGCGGCGATCAAGGCCGCTGGCCGGCTGCGCGACGCGCCCGCGCTGGCCGCCATGACCAAATGCGTCGATTTCCTGGCTGGCGAATTGCACGTCACCACGGTGGGGACGATGGGGTTCTGCCTCGGCGGCCGCTATGTGTTCATGCTGGCGGCGCAGGACCGCCGCCTCGCCGCCTGCGCGGCGATCTATCCGTCGATCCACGCGCCCAATCAGCCGAGCCAGGACGAGGACGCCGTGGCGCGCGCCGCCGCCATCGCCTGCCCGGTGCAGCTCGTCTATCCCGGCCGCGACCACATCACCAGCAACGAGACCTTCCACCGCCTGCAGCAGAACCTGCAGCGGCGCGACGCTCCCACGGCGGTGCAGTATTATCCAACGGCGGGACACGGGTTCCTGCACAACGACGCCCCTGAGAACCAGGCAGCCGCGCGCCAGGCACGCCCCCTCATCAGCGCTTTCCTCGCCGGCTGTCTCGGCTAGATGATGGCGGGACGCAACCCCCGCGGCGTCGCCACGCGCGGCGACCGTGCTCGACCTGTTCGAGCGCGGGTGGGCCGGGTCCATTATCCGGGGCTGCCGAGCCACCCCCGGCACGCGCTTGCGCGGCGGCAGGTGAAGGGCTTCGGCGGCATGGTGACGGTCGAACTCAAGGGCGGGCTCGCGGGCGCGCGGCGCTTTCTCGAACGGGTGGAAATCTTCGCCCTCGCCGAGAGCCTCGGCGGGGTGGAGAGCCTGTTCGGACATCCGGCGATCTGACGCGTGCCTCGCCGCCGGCCGAGCGCCGCGCGCTCATGGGCATCGGCGACACGCCGGTGGGGTTGTCGGTCGGGATCGAGGACGAAGCCGATCTCGTCGCCGACCTCGATCCGGCGCTGGCTTGAGCCGCGTTAACCGTAAACGGAAAGGGAACCTTAACCTCGGTCGCGCACTCTGCGGCACTCAAGCAGAACGCGCGGTCCCATGTTCGTCCTCATCGGCTCGGCGATCGTCCTGGCGAGCGTCCTCGGCGGATACCTCGCCAATGGCGGAAATCTCGCGGTGCTCATCCAGCCGTTCGAAGTCCTGATCATCGTCGGCGCGGCGATCGGCGGCTTCATCACCTCGAACCGCAAGCCGGTGGTGAGCGCCACGGCCAAGGCCATCCCCGGACTGATCAAGGCCGAAAAATACGACAAGGAAGGGTTTCTCGAGCTGCTGAGCCTGCTCTACTCGGTGTTCAAGCTCGCCAAGACCAAGGGTCCGCTCGCCCTCGAACAGCATGTCGAGAAGCCCGAGGAGAGTTCGCTGTTCCAGCGTTTTCCCCGCTTCTACGCCGACCATCACGCGGTCACCTTCGTGTGCGACTATCTCCGTCTCCTCACCCTCGGCACCGACAACCATCACGAGATGGAAACGCTGATGGACGAGGACATCGAGACCACCCAGGCCGAGCACCACGCCATCGTAACGGCGGTGCAGTCCACCGCCGACGCCTTGCCGGCGCTCGGGATCGTCGCCGCGGTGCTCGGCGTCATCCACACCATGGGGTCGATCACCGAGCCGCCCGCCGTGCTGGGCCACCTCATCGGCGGCGCACTGGTCGGCACCTTCATGGGCGTGCTGCTGTCCTACGGCTTCGTCGCGCCAATCGCCAACGCCATCGGCGCGCGCGGCGAGGCCGAGGCGCGCTATTTCCTCTGCATCAAGGCGGGCATTCTCGCCTACATGCAGGGCTATGCGCCGTCGGTTGCCGTCGAGTTCGCGCGCAAGGCGCTCAGTACCGACATGCGCCCAACTTTCTACGAGGTCGAGGAGGCGGTCCAGAACCTCCCGTTGGCGGCTTGAGCCATGGCCAAGCGCGACGGCGTCGTCATCATCAAGAAGGTCAAGGCCAAGGGCCACGGCGGCCATCACGGCGGTGCCTGGAAAGTCGCCTACGCGGATTTCGTGACCGCGATGATGTCGTTCTTCCTGCTGTTGTGGCTGCTCAATGTCACGACCGACGTGCAGAAGCGCGGCATCGCCGACTATTTCGAGCCGACCATCTCGTCAAAATCGGAGAGCGGCGCCGGCGGCGTGCTCGGCGGCCTCACCATCGGCAGCCCGGGCGCGCAGGCCATGCCAATGTCGCGACCCGATGTCGAGGAAGCCCAAATGGCGGCGCCCGATACGAGCGACGACGACGACAATGACAGCGGCGGCGCGGCGACCGATCGCAACAAGGACGGTCAAGCCGGATCGAGCCAGGGCAGTGCGGCCAAGCCGATCGACCAGAAGGCGCTCGAGCGCCAATTCGCCC
>Ga0307373_10006856_pt1 | contig 17964 bp, 21 predicted proteins | sample OX2MG_FD_202534 | JGI IMG/M metagenome (GOLD analysis project Ga0307373, IMG submission 202534) | Soil microbial communities from Risofladan, Vaasa, Finland - OX-2 | ecosystem: Environmental > Terrestrial > Soil > Coastal area > Acid sulfate soil | place: Finland: Risofladan, Vaasa | collected... | reverse complement strand
GCAGACCATGGAAAGTGTGCTGAGCTTTCTTCAATGACGCGCCGACTCTCGGCCCTCGTCACCAGGGGTCCTGGAAGAAATACCCGAGCGGCGCGCCTGCGCCAACACGTCCGACGTCAACTCAAGCGTCGAGGACCTTGGAGGAAACGAGTGCGCGTTTTTGCGGCTCGGGCGCGTTTTTTCGGGCCGCGATAAGTCATTTCTCGTCGGATTTGGCGGTTGCGAACTTTCTTTCGCGCGCCTTCGTGCTACGTTCTCACCGGACGTTGCTTGTCACTGGGCGTTCGTGAAGTAATCACAAAAGTTGGCATCGTTGGGGTGCCACTGAAGGGTTGGGGAGAATAATGAAATTTAGAAAAGGTAGGGCCCTGGCGGCCGCAGCGATAGCGGGGACGTTTATCGTTATGGCGTTGCCGACGGTGGGTTCGGCGAGCGGAGGCGGCGTTTCTGCCAACTCGTTCAACTCGAACTACACAACGATGGCGGCACTCTCGCACATCGCGGCTGCTGGCAAGGGTGGGATCGGCGTGATCCTGCCGGACGAAGTCTCTTCGAACCGCTACGTCGAATTCGACGCGCCGAACTTGACGACGGCCCTGACTGACGCAGGTTTGCCGCCGGCGGATTTGAACGTACAAAACGCGCTTGGCTCAGTCTCCACGGAGATCAGTATCGCCCAGGGCGACATCGCCGCGGGCGACAAGGTCTTGATCATGGACCCGATTGACTCACCGACGGGCATCACGATTGAGCAGGACGCCGCGAAGGCCGGTGTGAAGGTCGTGGACTACGACCGTCTCACCGTTGGTGGATCCGCTCAGTACTACGTGAGCTTTAACAACGTGTCGGTGGGTACCCTCATCGGTCGGGGCGAGATTTCTTGCCTTGCGGCGTGGCACATCAAGAAGCCACTGTTGTACGTGATGAACGGCAGTACGACGACTGACAACAACGCGGTGTTGTTCGCTCAGGGTTACGACAAGGTTCTCAACGCCAAGGGCTTTAAGGCCAGTGTCGGGGGAGCCGGTAACGCAAAGACGATCAACGAGACCGGAACTGGAACCTGGACGCCTTCGCAGGCGCTCACGGACTTCCAGGGCGCGTACTCCAAGAACGCGAAGATCAATGCAGTGTTGACGCCCAATGACGAAAACGCCGCGCCGATCATCTCGTACTTGCAGGGTAAGGGCCTCAAGCCGGAGAAAATCCCCTTCACGGGACAGGACGCGACGCTTACCGGTTTCCAGAACATCATCTCTGGTTACCAGTGCGGCACCGTCTACAAGCCAATCTGGCAGGAGGCTCAGGCCGCGGCAGCGTTGGCACTGTACCTGCGTGACGGCAAGACACCACCCAAGGCGCTAGTGAACGGCAAGACGAAGGACCCGACGACCAGTCGTCAGGTTCCGTCGGTGCTGTTGACCGCGACGTGGGACACGGCGAAGAAGATCGAGTCCACGGTCATCGCCAACGGCGTGATCAACGCGGTGTCGCTGTGCACTACGGCGCGTCCTTCGGTCTCGGGAGACAAGAGCATCCCGACCTACAAGGCGGACTGCAAGAAGTACGGCATTAAGTAAGTAAGCAAGGGTTTCCCCCATGTCTGAGTCTGTTACTGGTGATCGCGATCTCGCGGGTCCGGTAGTGGGCTCGGACATGGGGGTTGATCCCTCGATGCTGCTCAGCTTGCGGGGCATCTCGAAGAACTTCGGGGCCGTGCAGGCGCTACGTCATGTCGACCTCGACGTGCCGGCCGGCCAAGTCACCGCGCTCATCGGTGACAACGGCGCCGGTAAGTCCACCCTCATCAAAGCGATCGCCGGGATTTGGGAACCTTCAAGTGGTGAGAAGTACTGGCAGGGCAAGAAGGTGGACACCCATACGCCACGGGACGCCACCAATCTCGGCATCGCCACGGTGTACCAAGATCTCGCACTCTGTGACAATCTCGACATCGTGGGAAATATGTACCTCGGTTTCGAGGCGACCCAGCATCGCGTGGTACTCGATGAGATCACGATGGAGAAGCGCACGCAACAGATCTTGCGAGATCTTTCAGTGACGACGGTGCAATCGGTGCGCCAATTGGTGGGGTCTCTTTCGGGCGGTCAACGTCAAGCCATTGCCGTGGCGCGCGCCGTCATGCGCGACGCCAAATTGGTAATTATGGACGAACCGACGGCGGCGCTGGGTGTGACGCAAACGGCGCAGGTCCTCGAACTCATCCAGACGCTGGCGTCACGAGGTCTCGGCGTGCTCCTTATCTCGCACAATCTCAATGACGTGTTCGCGGTGGCCGATCGCATCGCTGTCATGTATCTCGGCAACTTGGTGAGCAGCGGACCGATCTCGAACTACAGCATGTCCAGCGCCGTAGAGTTCATCACCACCGGCACCAATGCGCGTGCTGCGTAACTTGTAACTGGCCCGCTGACTCGTTCGCGAAAGGCAATTTCTTGTCTACGTCTTCTGATCCATCCGTCACCGACTCGAAAGCAGACCGCCTCCCCCTGAGTGGCCGACTGGGAGGTCTCATCGGTCCGGACCTAGGGATCGTGCCGGTCCTCATTGCGCTGGTCGTTCTCATTATCTACTTTGAAGTTCGTAGTTCTGTCTTTCTCTCCGCAGACAACGTCACCAACCTCTTCATCCAAGCGGTCATCTTCATTTTTCTCGGCATGGCTGAGGTGTGGCTCTTGCTCTTAGGCGAGATCGACCTCTCGCTCGGTTGGGTTGCCGGAATGGCGGGCTCGATCGCCGCGATCTACACCAACGTCCAATTCCACTGGCCCTGGTGGCTGGCGTTCCTGCTGGCGTTGGCCTTTACCACCGCGATCGGGGCACTGTGGGGTGTCATCGTCGTGCGCCTCAAGCTTCCTTCGTTTATCGTCACGCTGGCCGGCAGTTTCATCGTCGAAGGCGTACTGCTCTACATTCTCGATCACGTGTTTGAAGGGGGCGGCGCGCCGGTGCAAGAGGACGTGCTGCGTAATCTGACTCAAGGGACTCTTACGCCGACTTTCACGTGGATTTTCGTGGTCGTCGTGGTTGCTGTCTCGGCAGTTGTGATGATCGTGCGAGAACGGGCTCGTCGCGTGGCGGGTCTCAAGGTATCCCCGTTGTACCGGATCGTGGCTAAGTTGGCCGCCCTCTCGGCCCTGGGGATCATTCTGGCGATCGTGTTCAACACCAATCGCGGCTCGTTCATTCCCATCCGGGGCATGCCCTTTGCTGTGCCGCTGGTCTTCGCCGTGCTCGCGATCTACTCGTTCATTTTGGCGCGCACGAAGTTCGGTCGCTACATGTACGCCATTGGCGGCAACAGCGAAGCGGCGCGCCGCGCCGGTATCCCGGTCAACCGCTATCGCATCTACGCCTTCATGCTGGGCGGTTTTACGGCCGGCATCGGTGGACTCTTTTACGTATCACGCCTCGGCGGGTACTCCTCGAGCTCCACCGACTCCACCGTCGTGCTCTACGCCGTGGCCGCGGCCGTCATTGGCGGCACCAGCCTGTACGGTGGTCGAGGCAAGATGACGTACCCCGTGGTGGGCGGGATCATTTTGGCGGTGATCATTAACGGCCTGGTGCTGATTCAGGTCTCGGCCACGATGGAGTTCGTGGTCACGGGGGTCGTGCTCTTGGGCGCCGTCACGGTCGACTCGCTGGCCCGGCGAAGTCAGACGTTGTTGAAATAGAACCGTGTGCGGTGGCCACCTGTGGCCACTCGAGTTTAAAAGAGGTCCGTTAACTCGCCGCGGCGAATCTTGCCGTTGGCGGTGCGGGGAATGGCGACGACGTAGCGAATCTCTTTGGGCTTGGCCCACGGGCCCAGTCGTTCCTCGGCGGCGCGGCGTAGAGCGTCGTCGGGCTTGTGCCCGTCGCTCACCACGAGCGCGACGACCCGCGCACCCCACTCGTGATCCTCAACTCCGGTGACCGCGACGTCGAGCACGCCCTTCACGTTGGACAGGATCGCTTCGAGATCTTCGGGCCAGAGCTTCTCACCGCCCGTGGTGATCACAAAATCGATGCGCCCTCGCACGCTCACGCGGCCCTTCGCGACCTCGCCCGCGTCACCGGTGGGGAACCAGTCGCCCCTTCCATCGGGCCCTCGGACCGAGGGACGCGGCGCGTGGCGATACGAGCGAAAGAGGGTGGGCGAGCGCACGCACAGTTCACCGTTCACGGCCACGATATCGACGCCGGGTAGGGCGAACCCGTTGTAGACCACGCCCGAACCGGTTTCGGTCATGCCCCAAGTGGTCACGACGTTTTCGGGGAGTTCGGCCGGTGGTCGTCCCCCGCCGAGGAGCACTCGGTAGTAACCGCTGACGTCAAAGCGAGCGAGTTGTCGTCGCACGAGGGCCACGTGGGTGGCACCGTGGCTCGGGGCCCGGTCGAGCTCATCAGCACTTCCCCACTGGAGAACGGCGTCGCTCAGTATCGCGCGCAGCAGCACCGCGAGTCCGCCAATGTGGTTGGCCGGCAGACAGGGATACCAGACCGGCGCGGTCTCGGTGCGCAAGGTGCGTTGGGTGAGCTCGGCACTGGCGCGAAGGGCGGCCCAGGTCAATTCGGCCGCTTTGGGTACGCCACTCGACCCCGAGGTCAACATCACCAGACCGACGTCGTCGTCGACGAGTCGCCCCTCACGTCGTTCGTGACGGCCCTGCATGTCAAGTACCGAAGTCGCGCCGAGCCATGCGAGTTCCTCGTCTCGCCGCCGTGGCGAGAGGCGTTGGTCGAGCACGCAAAAGGCTTCGCCCGCGTCGACGCAGTCACGCAGCGCCGTTTCGAGTTCGACCCCGAGCGCTAGGTCGAGCGCCAGCAAAGTTCGCACTACGTGACATTAGAGCGAGCGCGCGTTGCCGCGTGAGTTAGTTTCGCCCAAGTGATTCAAAGGTAGCGTGGACGCTATGGCCAACACCGTGATTGAGGGTCCTCTGCCCGATCCGCTGGACGAATTTCGCCCCATGGCGCTTCCGGTGTGGGCGCGCGTCGGGGAGTTCCGTGACGTGATCTACGAAGTCGCCGAAGGCATCGCGCGCATCACGATCAACCGTCCTGAGGTTCGCAACGCCTTTCGCCCTCAGACGCTCTTTGAACTGTCGAGTGCTTTTGAGCGGGCGCGCGATGACATCACCGTGGGAGTCGTCATCTTGACCGGCGCGGGACACGACGCTTTTTGTTCCGGCGGCGATCAGCGTATTCGCGGCGATGACGGCTACTTGGGCGACGACGACGTGGCCCAACACGGCGTGGGACGACTCAATGTGCTGGACTTGCAGATTCAGATCCGTCGACTGCCCAAGCCCGTTATCGCCCAGATCGCCGGCTACGCCATCGGCGGAGGACACATCTTGCACCTCGTGTGCGACCTCTCCCTGGCCGCGGACAATGCTCGCTTTGGCCAGACCGGACCACGGGTCGGCTCGTTTGACGGTGGCTACGGCTCGTCGCTGCTCGCGCGCACCATCGGTCTCAAGCGCGCCAAGGAGGTGTGGTTCCTCTGTCGCCAGTACGACGCCGCTCAGGCGTTGGCCTGGGGCCTGGTGAACACCGTCGTTGCGCTCGATGATCTCGAGCGTGAGACCGTCGCGTGGTGTCGACAGATTCTCACGCTCTCGCCCATTGCGCTGCGGATGTTGAAGGCGGGCTTTAACGCCGCTGAGGACGGATTGGCTGGCGTGCAGCAACTGGCCGGCGACGCCACCATGCTCTTCTACATGTCCGAAGAGGGCCAAGAGGGCCGTAACGCGTACCTCGAGCGGCGAAAGCCGGACTTTTCGAAGTTCCCTAAGCGTCCATGAGCGACGTCGCCACGCCGGCGCGCCGCTGGGTAATGGCGGCGCGACCGAGAACGCTACCCGCCGCGGGAGTTCCGGTCGTGCTCGGCGCGGCCCTGATCCGTCCCGCCACCATCAACTGGTTGAACTCGGTCCTCTGTCTCGTCGTGGCGCTGTCATTACAAGTTGGAACGAACTTCGCCAACGACTACTCCGACGGGGTTCGAGGCACTGACCGCGACCGCGTCGGTCCCCTTCGCTTGACGGCCTCAAAACTGGTGGCGCCGCGCGTCGTGCGCCGCGCCGCGTGGTGGGGTTTCGCCGTGGCGTCGGTGGCGGGGGTGTGGCTGTCGGCACGGACGTCGTGGTGGTTGATTCTCGTGGGCGTGAGCGCGGTTTTGGCCGGTTGGTTCTACACCGGCGGCCCCAAGCCCTATGGCTACTACGGCTTCGGGGAACTCTTCGTCTTCGTCTACTTCGGCCTCGTGGCGACCGTGGGCACGGCGTTCGTGCAGCACCAGACTATTCCGCTACGGGGGTGGTGGCTCGGCGCGGCCGCGGGCTTCATGGCCTGCGCACTCTTAGAAGCGAACAACCTGCGCGACGCGACGGGCGACCTAGCCGCGGGCAAGTTGACCTTGGCGGCGCGACTCGGGCGCAGGCGAGGCGCGTGGCTCTACGCGGCGTGCGTGCTCGGTGCGGCCGTGGGTGCGATTGGTGCCGGACAGTTGATTGCGGGCGTGCTGGCGATTGTGATCTATCTCCCGGGAGTGCGCGTCGCGTTCTCCTCATTGCGCGGTCGAGAACTCCTGGTTTTGTTGAAGTACTCGGCGCGAGCGCAGCTCCAACTCGGCGCGCTGCTCGCGGTGCTGCTCGCGTTGAACGCCTACTGGGGTTGAGCGTGGAGCAGGAGTTGGGCGAAGGTGTCGGGCCGTTCGAGGTGCGCCGCGTGACCGGCGCCGGCGACGAACGCGGCGGAGGCGCTCGGAAGCGTCTGGTGCAAGAGACGCGCCTCACCCACGAATTTTGTGTCGTTCGCGCCCGCTACGACCAGGGTCGGCACGTCGAGTGACGCCAGCGCGTCGCCGAGCCACGCCTGGGTGCCCGTACCCGCACATCGCAACGAGTTCGATAGTCCCTTCGTGTCACGACTGCGGACCGCGCGCTCGAGGGGATCGCGGGGGAGTGACGCGAACATCGGCCGCGCGAGCCACTCGTCCAAGAACGCCTCGGCACCGATCAGGTCAATCCGATCGGCGAGGACGCGGTCTTGGTTCCGGCGACTCTTGCGCTCCACCTCGTCACGTATTCCCGCCGTCGCACTGAGCACGACGAGGTGGGTGAGACGCTCGCGGTGGCGTAGCGCGAAGTGCAACGCCACGCGTGCGCCCATGGAGTATCCGCCTAAGACGAAGGGTTCTGGGGGTAAAACGTCAGCGAGGAGGTCCGCGGTGTCGTCGAGGGACGCCGATATTGAGGCGTTTTCTCCATGACCCGGCAGGTCGAGGGTGAGCACTTCGTAGGTTCCTGTCAGACTGGAACGAAACCGATGCGCCGAGTCTCTGGTCTGGGTGAAGCCGTGGAGCCACACCAGGGCCGGACCCGAGCCCACACGTTGTAATCCGAGGAGCGACATTGTCACGTAGCGTACCGAGCCTCAGTGAGGCGCAGGCCACGTTCGCCGCGACGCTCTTTGACGAGTGGGTACAGCGTGGTCTGTGCGACGTGGTCCTTTCGCCCGGATCGCGCTCGTCCCCGCTCGCGTTGGCCGCGGCGGCGCGGCCCGAGTTGACTCTTCACGTGCGCATTGACGAGCGCAGTGCGGGGTTTTTCGCACTGGGACGGGCCCTGGTGACCGAGACGCCCGTGGCGGTGGTCGTGACCAGTGGCACGGCGGCGGCGGAACTTCACGCCTGCGTGGCCGAGGCCGACCTGGCATTCGTGCCACTCCTCATCCTGACGGCCGATCGTCCCCCTGAACTCCACGGCGTCGGCGCGCCCCAAACGATCGAACAGCGTCACCTCTACGGCGCCATGGTGCGTCACTTCGAAGAGCCGGGCGTCGCGCGGATGGAGGCGGCCAGTTCGTGGCGTCCGTTGGCGAGTCGACTCTGGCACTTCGCTCTCGGCGAGGCGACGCCCGCGGGCCCGGTGCACTTAAACGCCGCCTTCGTAGAGCCGCTGATCGCCTCGGCGCTCGCGCTGCCCGAGCGTGACACCGAGGCCATGGTACCGCGTGCGGGTGAAGAGCTCTTGCCCGACGTCGAGTCGTTCAACATAGCGGGCCAGTCGGTGCTCTGCGTGGTCGGTGCGGGCGTGACCGCCAGCGTCATCGAACAGTGCGTGGCCCTCGACTGGGTGGTACTGGGTGACGCGACGGCCCAAGGCTCACTCGCCCACTTCGACGCCCTCCTGCGCAGCCCGGACTTTGTCGCGCGCGCGCGGCCCGATCTCGTGGTACGACTCGGGGGCATACCGGCGTCGAGGGTGCTCGCCGAACAGCTTCGCCTCTGGCAGGTTCGCACCGTCAGTTTGAACGGCGCCGGTCTCGTCGCCGACCCGGACCGGCTGATCCACGAGGCGTACGCCGGTCTGCCCCACGGCGACATCGCGCCGCTGGTGGCGAATCGCGACTATTCGGCCACGTGGTGCGACGCATCGAGCGAAGTGGCGCGCTGGCTCGTGACGTTAGAGGCCGGTGCAAGTTCCCTGAACGAGCCACTGGTCGCCCGAGCGGTGGTGGCCGCGAGCAATGCCTCGGGCGTGGCGCTGGTCGTGGGTTCTTCGATGCCCGTGCGCGACGTGGAATGGTGGGCACCGACGCGCCTAAGTGCCACGTTCGCCAATCGCGGCGTGAACGGCATCGACGGTGTGGTGTCGACGATTCTCGGGGTGAGCTGCGGATCGAAGGCGCTGGGTTTGATCGGCGATCTCACGATGCTCCACGACGTCTCGGGGCTGGTGGACGGTCTCGGCGACGCCGGAGGATCGTGCGTGTTGGTGGTAGTGGATAATCAAGGCGGCGGCATCTTCTCGTTCCTGCCCCAGGCGCAGGCGATCGAGCCTGGGCGATTTGAACAGCTCTTTGGGACCCCTCGGCCCCACAACCTCGAAGCGGTGGCGAGCGCCTTTGGTCACGCCGCGACGACGGTCGCGACGCTCGATGAGCTTCGTACCGCGCTGAGCGAGGGTCTCGAGCGCGACGGGGTGAGCGTGGTTGTGGCGAGCGTGCCATCGCGCCAAGAGAACGTCGATGTGCACGAGTCGTGGAACGATGTCGTCACGAAACTCATGTCGCGGAGTGGCGCATGATCGCACTGTTGCCGGCGTCGCTTTTGGCCGCGATACCGGTAGCTATAGCGGCCGGACTGGTCTCGTTCCTCTCGCCGTGTGTTTTGCCACTGTTACCGGGTTACCTCGCGTTCTTGAGCGGCGCGACGGGGCGAATCGAAGGACGCTCGGGCCGAGGGCGAGCCTTTGTTGGTTCGTTGGCCTTCGTACTGGGTTTCACGCTGGTGTTCGTCAGCTTTGGTGCACTCTTTGGGGGATTCGGCGGCGCGTTGAAGGCGCACCAGCGTGTGTTAGAAGAGATCTTTGGCGTCGTGACGATAGCGCTCGGATTCTTCTTCGCTGGATGGTGGCCATCGAAGTGGTTGCAGCGCGAGCGTCGCATCCATTGGCTGCCGCGCGCCTCGATATTTGGCGCGGGCGCGTTGGGCTTCACCTTCGGGCTCGGTTGGACCGCGTGTATTGGTCCGACACTCTCGGCGATTCTCGTACTGGCGGCGGCGTCGTCGGGCGCGACGGCTCTACGGGGATCGATCCTCGCGGCCTTTTACTGCTTCGGGCTCGGTGTGCCCTTCATCGTCGCGGCGCTGGCGACGGAGTGGATGGCGACGGCCTCGAGGTGGTTGCGTCGCCACGCCCGGGTCATCGGCGTCATCGGAGGAGTCCTGCTCATCGCCATTGGCGTGTGCGAGGTGACGGGCTGGTGGCACGCTTTGGTGCTCTGGCTCCAGGTTCACTATCCCGCTTCCAACGCTCTGTTCTAAAGAACGAGTCTCGTAGACTGACGCGTATGAATGTTAAAGATGACTGGCGCTTTCGCGGTCTGATTCATATGACGACCGACGATGAGGTCTTTGATCGTCTCAGCGCCGGTGCGGTCACGGTCTACGTCGGCTTCGATCCGACGGCGTCGTCCCTGCACCTCGGACATCTGTTTCCGCTGTGCAATCTGCGCCGTCTGCAGCTCGCCGGCAACGCCCCCATCGCCCTGGCCGGCGGGGGGACGGGTTTGATCGGCGACCCTAGTTACCGTGACGTGGAGCGCCCGCTGCTGACGAGAGATGAGTTGGACGCCAACGTGGCGGGCATTCGTGAACAGATGGCGCGGTTCTTGGATTTTACGCCCAGTGCGGGCAAGGTGCGGGCCAAGTTGCTCAACAACGCCGACTGGTTGACGACCATTGGACTCACCGATTTCCTGCGCGACGTCGGCAAGTACTTCACGGTGAACCAAATGATCGCCAAGGAGTCGGTGAAGAGCCGCCTCGACCGCGAGGACGTGGGGCTCTCCTTTACCGAGTTCTCCTACATGTTGCTCCAGGCGTACGACTTCTTGCGACTCAATCTCGATCACGGGTGCACCTTGCAGTTGGGTGGCTCGGACCAGTGGGGCAACATCACCATCGGCACGGAACTGGTTCGAAAGGCAGCCGGTCACGCCGCTGCCGGGCTGACGTCACCGTTGCTGCTCCGGGCCGACGGCTCGAAGTTCGGCAAGTCCGAAGGCGGCGAACAGGTCTGGCTGGACGCGGCGCGCACGTCCCCTTTCGCGATGTACCAGTTTCTGCTCAAGAGCGAAGACGCCAACGCCGTGGCGCTGCTGCGATACTTCACCTTCCTCGATCACGAAGCCATCAGCGAACTCGACGAAGCGACGCGCGTCGCGCCCCAAGAACGTCGCGCCCAGCGCGCGGTGGCCAACGCGGTGGTGGCGATGGTGCACGGCGAGGGGGCCGCGACGAACGCTGAACGGGCCAGTGACGCCCTCTTTTCAGAGTCCATTGGCGAGCTTGACGAAGCGACGTTGCTCGAGGCCGTCGCGGACGCGCCGTCGTCCACGTGGTCGCGCGAGGAAGTGGCGCGCGGCGTCGATCCGGTGACATTGCTCATCAAGTGCGGCCTCGCCACGTCGAAGGCCGAGGCCCGTCGCTACCTCGAGCAAGGGGGCGCGTACGTCAACAACGAGCGCCTGGACCCCGCGAGCCCGATTGACCTCGAGCGCGCCCTGTACGGGCGTTACTTGGTCGTGCGTCGAGGGCGACACCAATTGCACCTCGTGGTCGTGGCGTGATTCGCGCGCTCGGCGCGCTGTTCGTGGGTGGGCTTCTCCTTAGCGCGTGCGGTTCGATCAGCGCCGTGAGCGCGCTGCGGTCGTGGGTGGTACAGAGCGGTTACCGCTCGTCGGCCACGACCCTGGTGGGCGACGCGCGCCACGCGGCCGACGTGCTGAACATCTCCACTGCGTCCAACGCCGACTTACACACCGTGTGTGGCGTGTTGCTGGTGGACACCGAATCGGCCAACGCGTCACTGCCCACGCCCGACGCTCGGGCCACGACGCTCTTGTCCAAGGCGTACACCAACTTGGGTGCGGGCGCGAACGAGTGTTACGTCGCCTCGACGAGCGTTCGTGCACGCGCTAAGGCGCTCAAATCATTGGCGAGCGGCCTCGCCGACCTCTCGGAAGGTTCGGCGCGTATTACGAGTGCGTCGGCGCCCTAGTCGCTCGGTGGACGCAAGTCGATTTCGAGGCGCAAGATTCCCTCTTCGAGTGTGGCCGTGGCGTCACCGAGCATCGCGAAGTCCTGGAAGTCAATGTTCGCCGCTTCGAGAAAGCGCAGACGCTCGGGACCTTCGACGGGAGGGATGCCCCGACGCTTGACCGCGTCGGCACGTTCGCGAAAGCGTTGAATCATCTCGTGGGGATCAAAGGCTGGGCTCACAGGCAAATGCTAGGGGTTATCAAACCGGCTCTGGTTGGTAGTATGGACTTTCAACTCAGAGTGGTTGAGTTGGGCCGCCGCCAGGTTTTGGCCCGCGGCCAGTGAGGAGTTCAAGTGAAAAAGGGTCGCCACCGCCGATTTGTCGAAGCCCGAGAACTGAAGCGTTCTACGGTTCCTCGAGCCACGACCTGCGTCGAATGTGGCGCCGCGCCCGACGACATTCACGCCGAATGGTGCCTGGCCGAAGAGGATCGCTACGACGAAATACTTGGCTCCTTGCCGCGCACGTCCTTTAACGAAGAAGACCCGCTCGCCGCCGGCGACTAAGCCCGTTTTCGAAGGACGGGATGGGCCAGGCGCGTGGCTTTGGGTTGCGTGGCGCGGTTGTCGAGGTACGCGCGCAGCCGGTCGTAGACCTTCGCACTGACCATCGCGGTCAACTCTTCTCGCATTGAATCGACGACGCGGGTCTTGCCGACAAAGGCCGACGCCGACTCCGTGCACCACCAGTGAAAATCCGCGCCGCCCGCCCCCCAGTCGCGTCGATTCCACTGTCCGATGCGTGTGACGACGTGACCGTCTTCTTGCACTTCGTCATCTCGGTGCAGGGGGAGTTGCCAGCAGACCTCAGGTTTGAGTGGGATGTAACTCTCATTGTTGTCGATGGCCATTACGTGGAGCGCGCAGCCCGCGCCCCGGTGAAAGTCGGGCCGATTCAAAAAGATGCACGCGTCCTGGACGAGCTTGGTGACCATTTCGCCATTCTTTTTCACTCGGGTCGTGCCGGACTTACCCTTGGATTTGAACTGCCACTGGTTGTCGGTGAGGAGCTTGGCCGCCTTCTCAACTCTTCGACGATCCTTCTCGTCCACGAAGTGCGCGCCGTAGCTACAACATCCTTGAACCAACTCCGGTGATGGACCGGTGAGGACGCCTTGACAGCCGTTGCCAAAGATGCACGTCCAGTTGCTTTCGAGAAAGGTGACGTCGAACATCCAGGTTCTCTCGCGCTGGGTGTCTTCGAAGCTCACCCATTCGTGGGCGTCGCTTGGTATTGCGGTCACGCAGAGACGTTACCGGGCGTGGCGCACTCCTCGACGCACCTCTAGACTTTGTCCATGACTTCAATCGACACCTTCGACGTGCTCACACTCACCGACGAGGCGCGCCAGGTCGTCCTGGACGCCTTGAACAACGAGACGCCGAGCGAGACACTGGCACTGTGGATCGAGGTGACCGGGACCCGTGGTGCGGGCTACTCCTACGACCTCTACTTCTCAGAGTTGAATCTCGCACCCAGTGACGCCGCCATTGGCCGTGACGGCGAGGTCACCATCGTCATACCTCAGGCGAGCGTCGAGCGTCTTCGCGGTAGTCGCCTCGAGTTCGCGAGTGAAGGCGGGGGCGGCTTGGTGCTGGTCAATCCCAACAGTCCCGCGCCCGAAGAACTGAACCCGGGAGTGTCCCCCGAGATACTGGCCCTGGGCGTCGACGGCCCCCTGGGTACGGTAGCGGTGGCCGTGCTCGAACAACAGGTGAATCCCTCCATCGCGGCACACGGCGGACACGCCGATCTCGTGGCGCTGGACGAAGAGAGCAAGACGGCCTACATCAAACTCTCGGGCGGTTGCCAGGGATGCGCTATGAGTCGCCTGACCTTGACGCAAGGCATTGAGACGACGTTGCGTGAAGCAATCCCCGAACTCGTTGGTGTGCTCGACGTCACCGACCACGCGTCGGGCGTCAACCCCTTCTACACACCTGAGTAGGGACGCGGGGAAACCTTCACCCTAGAATTGAACAATGTTGCGCTTCCTCACCGCTGGTGAAAGTCACGGCCCGTCGCTGAGCGTCATTGTCGAAGGGCTGCCGTCGGGACTTTCGGTGCGAGAAGATGAGCTGGCAAGTGAACTCGCGCGACGGCGTTTGGGTTTCGGACGTGGTCCGCGCATGCGCTTTGAGCGAGACGAGCTGCGGTTGATCGGCGGTGTCCGCCACGGGCGCACGCTCGGCTCGCCTGTGGCCATCGAGATTCTCAATACCGAGTGGCCCAAGTGGGAAGTGGAGATGTCGGCCGCCCCGGGAACACCGGGTAAGAAACTGACCACACCGCGCCCCGGACACGCGGACTTGGCGGGCATGCAGAAGTACGCCTTTGACGACGCGCGCGACGTCTTGGAACGGGCGAGCGCGCGTGAAACGGTCGCGCGGGTCGCGGCCGGGCACTTCGCCAAGGCGCTTCTAGCGACAATTGACGTCGACGTGTTGAGTCACGTCATACGAATAGGGGGCGTGGCGACGCCCGAGGGCACCCGACCCTCGCCGAGCGAGCTCGCTCAGGTCGACGAGAGCGAGGTGCGTTGTTTTGACGCGTCGAGCGAGACCGCGATGGTCGCCGAGATCAAGGCGGCGGCCAAGGAGGGTGATTCGCTCGGGGGGATCGTGGAGGTCATCGCGTACGGGGTGCCGGTGGGGCTGGGCAGTTACGTCCACTGGGACCGCAAGCTCGACGGGCTGCTCGCCGGGGCGCTGATGAGCATTCAGGCGGTGAAGGCCGTGGAGATCGGCGACGGCTTCGCCCAGGCCAGCCAACGAGGCAGCGTGTCCCATGACGCCATCGCGACCGACACGAGCCACGCGCGAGGCGGCGGTTATATACGTCGCACCGATCACGCCGGGGGACTCGAGGGGGGGATGTCTTCGGGCGCGCCCATCATTGTCCGGGTCGCGATGAAGCCGCTCGCCACCTTGAATCGTCCGGTGCTCGAGACGGTCGACGTGGCGTCGGGTGAATCGGCGATCTCCTTCAAAGAGAGAACGGACGTGACGGCGGTGCCGGCGATGGGCGTGGTGAGCGAAGCCATGGTGGCGCTGGTCCTCGCCAATGAGGCCCTGCGAAAGTTTGGTGGCGACACGGTGGAGGAGTTCACCAGAAACTACAACGGCTACCTGGCCAATTTGGGATCGACCGCCTCGGCCGCGCGACCCGACTAGTCGTGGCCCGTCTCGTTCTCGTGGGTCTTCCGGGCGTGGGCAAGACGACGTTGGCGCGGGGGTTGGGTGAGTACTGGCGATGTACCACGCTGGACACCGATGACTTGATCGCCGCGAGCGAGGGAATGCCAGCGGCGCGGTACTTGCGTGAGCACGGGGAAGTGGCGTTTCGCCAACGTGAGATAGAGGCGTTATCTCAAGCGCTCGAGAGTGACGCGGTCGTCGCCACGGGGGCTGGCGTCGTAACCACGAGTGCGGCCCGTGGGCTCCTCGAGGGCGAGATCACGTTGTGGCTCGACTGCGACGATGAGACGCTGGTGCGACGAGTCGGCGACGGTGATCGGCCGCTCTTGGGCGAGGACCACCGTCACGCGCTCGCGCTGCTGCGCGCGCAACGAGAGGAGTGGTACCGATCGAGTGCTCGGCTCCGAGTGGACTCGTCGGGCTCGCCCGATGAAGTACGTCAGCGCGTACTCGACGAGCTTGAGCGCGTGTCACCGTGAACTTTACCGTCGACTTGGGCCAGCGCAGTTACGACGTCGTCGTGGACGAGGGCGCTCGACACCAACTACGCGCACTCCTTTCGAGTCGCGCGCCGCGCGCCCAGAGTGTCGCCATCGTGACGTCCCCATCGCTCGCGAGCCAACCGTGGTTCGACCTGGAAAGCGGTGTGGAGCAACACATTCTTCTGGTGCCCGAAGGTGAGTTGGCGAAAACCTGGGCGTCGACTGAGGAACTTCTGGGACAAGTAGCGGACCTACAACTTTCGCGCGAGGACGTCATTGTGGGCGTCGGCGGGGGCGCGATCACCGATCTGGCCGGCTTCGTCGCGGCGATCTACCTACGCGGCGTCGACCTGGTCCAGATTCCGACCTCACTCTTAGGTCAGGTCGACGCGGCCCTGGGTGGCAAGACCGGTGTCAATCTGGCGGCGGGCAAGAACCTGGTGGGCGCCTTCCACCAACCCCTCGGGGTGCTCTGTGACGCGAGTGTGCTCGCGACACTGTCCCCGCGTGATCGCTTGAGCGGTCTAGGTGAGATCGCCAAGTGCTGGCTCTTGGACGGGCGAGACGCGAGGGCCCTGTCGTCGACCTCGTTCGCCGGATTGGTCGAGTTGTCGATTGGTCTAAAAGCCGCCCTCGTCTCGGGCGACGAGCGTGAGGGTGGTTCGAGGTCTTTGTTGAACTACGGCCACACCCTCGCGCACGCCCTCGAGAAATTAGCGTTGCGACGCGGACCCGATGAGCTGCGCCACGGCGAGGCCGTGGCCACCGGTCTCGCCTTCGCGGCGCGACTGGCCCACGCGCTGGACTTAGTCGACGCGAGCGTGGTCGCCGCGCACGACGCCGTGCTTGATCACTTTGGACTCGTGCGACGCCTGCCGGCGTACGTCGACACCGGTGAGATCGTCGAAGCCATGGCCTACGACAAAAAGGCCCACCACGATCTGAGTTTCGTGCTCGCGGGTCCGCGCGGCTTCACGGTGGTGGCGGGCGTTGAGCCCACAGTGGTGCGCGAGGTACTAGACCGATTCCAAGGAGAGCTATGAGTGGCGAAATTCTACTGTTGTCGGGACCAAATCTGGACCAACTCGGCACCCGCAGTCCCGAAATCTACGGCGGGTCGACTTTGGCCCAGCACGTCGCGCGCTTCGACGCCTTAGCGAGTGCCGCGGGCTACAGCGTGCGTCACCTGCAGTCCAACTTTGAGGGTGACTTAATTGAAGCGATTCGTGACGCGCGCGAGCGTTGCGTGGCCGTGGTGGTGAACGCCGGGGCGCTCACGCACTCGTCGTGGGCACTCGCCGACGCACTGAGCACCTTTGACGGGGTCAAAATCGAAGTGCACCTGTCGAACCCTGCCGCGCGCGAACCGTTTCGTCAAGTGAGTACCATCGCGGCGGTGGTGAACGGCACGATTGCCGGTTTTGGCGCGGTCAGCTACGACTTAGCCTTCGACGCGGTTCGCCGACTGCTCGACAGGTCGTAGACCGAGCGACGGCGCGCGCTGCGTAGACTGGGCTGCGCACGAATCGCGAAAGGCACTTAGGCCCATGGCCGCCATCTCTACCTCGGACCTCAAAAACGGCATCACCCTCAAGATTGACGGCGGACTCTTCACCGTCCTGGAGTTCCAACACGTCAAGCCGGGCAAGGGCGGTGCCTTCGTGCGTACCAAGTTGCGCAACGCGCGCACCGGTGCCGTGATTGAACGGACCTATCGCGCCGACGAACGCCTCGAGCAGGCCATCATCGATAAGCGTGACACGCAGTATCTTTACCGAGACGGTGACGACTACATCTTCATGGACCAAGTCAGCTTCGATCAGGTCCCAGTCTCGTCCAAGAGTTTGGGTGAGGCGACGAACTTCTTAGTCGAAACGGGTCGGGCCATGTTGATCTCGTACGACGAGGAGATCATCGGCGTGGAACTTCCGGCGTCGGTGGAACTCACCATCGCCCAGACCGAACCTGGCGTGCAGGGCGACCGCGTGTCGGGCGCGCGCAAGTCGGCCACGCTCGAGACGGGGTACGTGGTGCAAGTGCCACTCTTCGTCGGTCCGGGAGAGGCCATCAAGGTCGACACCCGAACCGGTGAGTACATGACCCGAGCGTGAGTTGAGCGAGCTCGGTCGACGTCGCCACCGCGCTCGCGCCAGGGCCCTGGAACTCGCGTACGAAGCGAACATGAAGAGTCGTGCGTTCACGTTGATCGTTGGCGAACTGCCGGTGACGCCCGATCCGTACACGGTTTTGATCTTGACGTCGGCTGAGGAGAATCAAGTTCGCATCGAGCAACTCATTGAACAGTTCTCGCGCGAGTGGCCTCTCGATCGGCTCGCCGTCGTCGATCGATTGATCATGACCCTGGCTCTCGCGGAGTTGATCATGAGCGAACCTCCGCCCACCGCGGTCGTGCTCGACGAAGCCGTCGAACTTGCCAAGGTCTACTCCACCGAAGAGTCGGCCTCGTTCGTCAACGGCGTGCTCGCCGCTTGCGTTACGCATCTACAGTGAGACTCATTAACTTTTAGAGGAGACGTTTCGTGCCGGGCATGAGTCCCAAGTCAATCGATTTGACTAATTCGCTCGTCGTGTCGATATTTCGCCACTCTCTCTTCGTCACGGGCGTGTTGTGGCTGAGCGGTCTGGCCATGGTCCTCATGGTCA
>Ga0307373_10006855_pt1 | contig 17964 bp, 12 predicted proteins | sample OX2MG_FD_202534 | JGI IMG/M metagenome (GOLD analysis project Ga0307373, IMG submission 202534) | Soil microbial communities from Risofladan, Vaasa, Finland - OX-2 | ecosystem: Environmental > Terrestrial > Soil > Coastal area > Acid sulfate soil | place: Finland: Risofladan, Vaasa | collected... | reverse complement strand
GGCACGGTGTTCGCACAGGCAGGGGAGAAGGTCGTGCTCGTCTCCTGCGACCTGCGCCGGCCCCGGCTCGGCCAGTTCTTCGGACTGGACGAGCAGGCGGGCCTGACCACGGTCATGCTCGGCCAGCACACGCTTGAGCAAGTGCTGCAGCCGATCCCCGGGCAGCCGAACCTTTGGGCGCTCCCCTCCGGGACGCTTCCTCACAACCCGGCCGAGCTGCTCAACGGGGTGATCGCCCAGCAGGTCTTCGCCGCCTTGCGGGCGCAGTTCGACCTCGTGCTGATCGACAGCCCTCCCCTGCTCCCGGTCACCGATGCGGCGGTGCTCTCCAAGATCGCCGACGCCACCCTGCTGATAGTGGCCGCTGGCCAGACCAAGCGGGGCGATCTGCGCCGAGCCGCCGAGAAACTGGCACAGGTCAACGCGCCGGTGATCGGCATCGTTCTCAACCAGGTCACCAGGCAGGTCGGGTACGGATATGGGTACGGGTATGGGTACGGGTATGGGTACAAGCCATACGTCTCTGTGACCGCGGAGCAGGACAGCGCCGCGAACGGCAACGGCAAGGTGACATCAGCGAGCATCACCAACCGGTGATCCCGGTCACGCCCCAAGATCCGGGCGAGGTCTGCGCACCGGCGTTGCGGCCAGGCCGCGGTTACCGGAAGGGCGAAGGCGCGCCGGGGACGGCGGGCTCCTCCTCCCGGGCGGGCATCGGCGTGACACTCAGCAAGTAGTTGGCGGAGCGGAAGGAGCATCGCCCCACCGGCACCAGGTTGTCGTGGTCGATGCGGTAGGCATGCTGATAGCCAAAGCCGGAGGCGCAATGGCACAGCCGTTGCAGTGCCTGAGGACTGAGGCACTCAGCGATGATCTCTGGCTGGCGGCTGGCGAGGATCCGTGACATTCCCGTGAGAACCTCGGGTTCCAGGCCCTCCACGTCGACTTTGACGAGATCCACGGGCAGCCCGTCCAGAACCAGGTCGCCTGTCGTCACCTCGACATCGATGGCGCGGACACCGGTCCCGGTATCTTTCAAGGAGGCCGCGGAATCATCGACGGGTATCGTGAGAACAGCCTTTCCAGTCCGGTCCCCCAACGCCTTTCCGATGAGGGTTACCCTGTCCTCCAGGCCGTTTGCGGCGACGTTCGCACGCAACTGCGGCAGCTTCACCGGGTTCGGCTCGAAAGCGACCACCTTGAGCTGGGGATTCGCCATGCAGGCGAGCACGGTGTAAACACCGGAGTAGGCACCCACGTCCACGAAGACTCTTGCCTTGCCGGCAAGACCGAAGAGTACCGGCTGGGTCCCCGTCTCCCAGTCCCGCATGTCCGTCCATACGATGTTGCGGGCAAGCCCGTCGTGCTCGTAGACCGAGTCGTACGCGAAACAGGTGCCATCCGGTGCGTGCAAGTTCCACACGCCGCGCGGATGAAGCCGACGCCAGACCCACGATGGCACGAGCCCTCGTCGAGCCGCCTGGAGCACCAGTTCCTGTAGCAGCGGCGTACGCCACAGCACGAAGTCCAGTATCCGCCTGATGAGTGCGCGCGCTTTCTTCTTCGTCATCGGAACCCTGCTCCAGTTCGTGCTGGCCTATTGAGTGAGCAGGTTGCCGGGGATCGGCGCATGTCACTGTCTGAACTGGTTATCCGCAGGCATGTATGACTATCCTGTCTCGGGAGCTTATTCATGCAACTGGGTAGCAATTGGCGAAGGAGAAGGGGCCGGTGGTGGCTTGAAGGGTTCCGCCGTGTTCGCCGATGGAGGGCCGACAGCGACCGCCTTCACCGGAGAGCGTGCGCCGGGTTTTGAGGTGGGCGGCAGCACGATCGATGGCAGCGCGGATGGAGCGCAGGCCGACGGGGGGGTGGCAGCCGTCGGGGAGGTGCTTGAGGCCGGCGGCGGCGTTGTGCGCGTCGTGGCGGGCGCCGCGACCCGCACCCGCTGCGCGAGCACCACCAGGACGATTCCGAGAGCGAGCGTAACGGCAAGTGAGCCAGCGGCGGGCACCACGCCGAACGTGACCAGCAGCCCGAAGGTGCAGGAAAGCCCGGCTCCCCCCGAGAGCAGCACGGCGGCCTGCGACGTTCCCAGGCCCAGGACCCGCAGTCGGTGGGCGGCGTGATCGGTACCACCCCGTACCAGTGGGAGTCCGGCGCGATGCCGGGACACGATGACCGTGCAGGTGTCCACCGCCGCGACGAAGGTCAACAGCAGCAACCCGCACACCCGCGCGATCCAGGAAGTTCCCGAGGCGGAGGATCCGGGAGAAGTGAATATCAGGACCGCCGAGACAGACATCACGAAGCCAAGGAAGAGCGACCCGGCGTCGCCCATGAAGATGCGGGCGGGTGCCCAGTTGTGGACAAGAAACCCGGCACACCCAGCGGACAGAGCAAGCTGGAGTATCCCAATGCTCTCCCAGCCGGTCCCGAACGCAAGGGCCGCCAGCGCGGCACCAGTCACCATGGCAATGCCACCCGCGGCGCCATCGCTGTTATCGAGCAGGTTGAAAGAATTCGTCATCAGCACAATCCACAGCAACGTGATGATGATGTCGGGCCACCTGCCGATAACAGGCATGTAGCCGAAGATATCGACCCGTGTCCCGGACGCGACTACCAGCACTGCCGCGAGGCCTTCCGTAGCAAGCCGGACAGATACCCCGAGCGGCTTGATGTCGTCGACCAGGCCGAGTACAGCGATCACGGTCCCAGCCACGATGAGAGTCAGAACCCGTGGGTCACGCGGGGGGGCCGCAATGACCGCTGCCGCTAGCGTGCCGGCCACTATCGCCACCCCACCCAGATACGGCGTAGGGCTGCGGTGAGCTTTGCCCTGGCCGGGCCGGTCCATCAGCCGGCGCCGGAGGGCGATCCGGCGCAAGACCTCGGTGAACAGCGCGACGAGGACGAAGGCTCCGGCATCGGCGAAAACGTACGGTACGGGCAGGGTCACGGTGCGACCGCCGGTGGGTCCTCAACTGTCATCTCAGTATCGGCTTCCGCGATCATCTCCCGCAGGATGTCGTCCAGCGAATGACGCGGCAGCCACCCCACCAGGGACCGGAGTTTCGTGGTGTCCGGGACGCGGCGTTCCATGTCCTCGAACCCCGACGGGTAGGCCTGCTCGTAAGGGATGAGCGTCACTGGCGAGAGACTGCCGCACCGGGCGACGATGAGGCGGGCAAGGTCCGCGATGCTGATCTCGTCGGGCGACCCGACGTTGAAGGTCTGCCCGACAGCGGCCTCATGGCCGAGCAGCAGCAGCATCGCTTCCACTGCGTCCGCCACATGGGTGAAGCAACGGGTCTGGTGGCCGTCGCCGAAGACGGTGAGCGGTTCGCCGCGGACTGCCTGACGCACCAGCCGGGGGATGACCATGCCGTAGGTCCCGGTCTGCCGCGGTCCTACGGTATTGAACAGCCGCACCACGATCGTCGCCAGCCCGCGTTCGGCGTGGTAGGCGTTGGCCAAGACTTCGTCGATGCCCTTTGCCGCGCTGTAGGCCCACCGTGCCACGGCCGGGCTGCCGAGGATCCGGTCCGACTCCTCGTGCAGCGGACCGGACGAGTTCTTGCCGTAGATCTCCGACGTGCTGGCCACCATGATCTTGCGGCGGTAACGATGAGCGGCCTCGATGACGACTTCCGATCCGCGAAGATTTGTCGTCAATGACCACAGTGGCCGTTCGACGATGAGCTTGACGCCGACGGCCGCGGCCAGGTGGACCACTGTGTCGCACTGGCTCGTGAGCTCATCCACCAGAAGGGCATCCAGTACGGAGCCATGAACGAAACGCAGTCCGGGATGCCGCTGGGAGTGCGCGAGGTTGGATTTCCGGCCGGTGGACAAATTATCTAGGATCGTCACGGTGCCGCCGTGCGCCAGGAGCGCGTCCGCCAGATGGGAGCCGATAAAGCCACCTCCGCCCGTAATAAGATAGGACATCCCGACCAAGGATCTACCATTTCCGCTCGCCGTCGCTGAACCTGACACGCTTGATTACTGCCCGCCACCACCTGTTACCATGCGTTACCAACGGGGCAGGAGTCACGCGGTTGCACGGGAACCCGGCGACTCGCCCGCCGGGGGCGTCCGGCAGTTTCCCGGACGAACAAAACGAGAGGAATCATCCCCATGTCGGGAAGTCTGGCGGATATTCGCACACCGGCCCGCTTCGACTTCGGCAAGAACTGGCGCTCGTTTATCGAGATCGTGGACGAGGCTAGGATCAGGTCCGCTCGAGACTCACTTGCCGAAGCCCTGCATGTCTCCACGCTCTCAGGCCAGACGTTCCTCGATGTTGGATGCGGTAGCGGGCTCTTCTCCCTCGCCGCGTGCCAACTCGGCGCGCGGGTTCGCTCGTTCGACTACGATCCGGAATCGGTTCTGGCCGCAACCGAGCTGCGCCGCCGGTTCGCCGTGGACAGCGACTGGCTCATCGAGCAAGGATCCATTCTTGATCCGCAGTTCGTAGCCAGCCTGGGACGCTTCGACGTGGTGTACTCATGGGGGGTGCTGCATCACACCGGCGAACTGTGGCGGGCCATGGATGCCACCGCCCGATTGGTCGCTCCGGGCGGGCTCCTCTACGTTTCGATCTACAACGATCAGGGCCACATGAGCGAACGGTGGCGACGAGTGAAATGGCGTTACAACACCTCCGGCGAGCTGATGCGGGCCATGCTGATAGCTGGCTCCGCTGCCTATCTGTATCGTTACTTGCCATTGCATGCCCTGCGGCGGGCGACCCTGCGGTCAAAACACGCCACGGCATCCGTCTCCCGCGCGCGCGGCATGTCACGCAAGCATGACCTGATCGATTGGGTCGGCGGCTACCCATTCGAGGTGGCGAAGCCCGATGAAGTCTTCACGTTCGTCCATCGGCTGGGTTTTGAATTGCGGTACCTCAAGACATCGGGGGGTGGGCTCGGCTGCAATGAGTATGTTTTCAAGGCAGCGCCTTGACCGCAGTTGGCGGACTGGGGCCAGCGCTGTGACCACACCCACGAGAGCTGCGTTGGGGCCGAGGCAAACAGAGCACCCACTGCGCCAAGACTCGGGCGCTCGTCCGCATGCCTGTCCGCTATGCACCGGACTTGCGGACACGCGCATCTGGACAGTGACTGCCGAGGCGGTACGGAGCCGCCTGAACCGCGAGTGGGGCGCGGACTTCTCTGAGGACGCGTTCCCGGTGAGGCCAGGCGCCACGTTCGTGCTCTACGAATGCGGCACCTGCGGACTCCATTTCTTCGCGCCAACCCTTTCGGGCGATGCGGCCTTTTACCGGCAGTTGATGGCCACGGTTCCGTACGAGTCGTCCCGGTGGGATTTCGGGCAGGTCGTCCGCGAGATGAGGGCCACGGATCGCGTGGTCGACTTCGGATGCGGCGACGGCGCCTTCCTCCGCATGGTGAAGCCGCTCGTCCGCCGGGCCGTCGGCGTCGACCACAACCGCGACGCGATTGAACGCCTTCGCCAGGCAGGGGTAGCGGGCGCGGCGGCGTCCTTCTCCGAGTTCGCGGAACGCCATCCCGGGGACTTCGACGTGGCGTGCGCCTTTCACACGCTCGAGCACCTCGCCGAGATCAATCAGTTCATGAGGGCGATCACCCGTTGCGTGCGTCCCGGTGGCCGCATCTTCCTCTCGGTGCCCAACCGCCGACGGTTCGCGCGGGAAGATGCCGCACCGCTGGACTGCCCGCCTCACCATGTGAGCCGATGGGACCCCGACCAGTGGCGGGTGCTCGCCGACCGGTTCGGACTCGACCTCGTGGGAGTGCGGTTCGAGGAACCGGACCTGTCCCATATCAACCTGCTGCACCGGCAGCACCTCGAGCGGCAGTTCGAACGCCTGCTTGGCAGACCGGCACCCTCGCTCGTCTGGCGAGCGTATCTAAAACTTATGGTTGGGTCGGCCCGTCACGCGCGAAGGGCGCGGCGCGGCCGGTACTCGCGGCGAGGCATCTACGGCCACACGATGCTTGCCCAGTTCCGGGTGCCGCCGACGTCATGAGCCCACCCGGGCGACCCCAAGCCCCTTATGGCGACTTGACAATGAAGGCTTGGCCGGTGGGACAGCGCACGATCGGTTCGGGCCGATCGGCCATGAACTCGTCCACCGCTCTCGTGGCACCGGGGCACGTCGCGAAGCCGTGGTCGTCACAGAGGATGATCCCTCCCGGGACCGTCCGCGGGTAGAAGAACTCGAGCGAAGCCTTCGTCGGGCTGTAGAGGTCGACGTCAACGTGAACGAAGCAGAATCGTCGATTCCCGGCCTCGGCAAAGCGTTCGGGGATCCAGCCCGGGTAGAAGCGCACGTCGAAGTCCGCGAGCGTCGCCCGTGCGCGAGCCTCAACCGTCTTGAGGTCTCCGGGCTGCCAGTAGCGGCCGTCGAGGTGCGCTGGCTCCGACAGCCCCTCGAACGAGTCGAACACATGATGCGCCTTGCCCGAGCCCCGGAAGTGATCGCAGATGAACCACGACGATGCACCCTGGTACACGCCGCACTCGGCGGTATCGCCGGACCGCCCGTCGACGAGCTGCAGCAGCGACCGCAGGAAGTACTTCCGATCGGCAGACCGGTCGTTGCCGGGGACGAGCCGTCGATAATCCGCCAGGAAGGTCTCGTCCTCGAACCACAGCTTCCCGTAGTCGGTGACCACATACGAGGGGCACAGGCGCGCGCCCAGCCGCACGAGCAGCGTCCAGCCTGCGTGTTCCCGATCGAAGCGGTCCGGTGCTGACCGCGCCGCCACGAACAGGCGCCGCATCGTCTCGGTCTCCCGGGCGAATTCGCGCAGCCGGTACGGCACTTTGCCGACCAGGACCTTCCCGTCTCGGCGCGGCGTGGCTGTCGCCTCGAGACCCTCGCGCTGGTCCCTCATCCTGTCACCCCACCTTTGAACACTATTAGTGACCTGTGGAATGCTGTCCATTTCTACGCGAAGCAAGGCTCCGCTCAGGGAGCCCTCGATCGCGACCGGTGGGGCGGGATCGGGGCGGTCGCCGGACACCTCCGCGATCACCTCGCGTAGCGGTCTCCCGGCCAGCAGGCCCTCGTATAGCCGCAGGGACTCCTCCACCATCCGATCGACCCCGAACCAGTCGCTCACGAGGACCCGCCCCTCGGCGCCCAGGCGCGTTGCCAAGGCAGGGTCCCCGAGCAGGGTGCACATGGCGTCGGCGAGTGCCTCCGGGTCTCCAGGCGGGACGAGGAGACCTCCGCCCCGGTCCAGGATCTCGGGCACGCCGCCCACCGCCGAGGCTATGACCGCGCGGCCATGCGCCAGGCTCTCGAGCACCGCGTTCGGCAGGCCCTCGGACAGCGAGGGCAGGACCGTGAACGAGCACCCGGCCAGCAGCGCGGGAACGTCGGCAACCGAGCCGAGGAACTCGACGTCCCCGTCGATCCCAAGCTCGCGCGCCTGGGCACGGAGCAACCGCTCCTCGAGTCCCGAGCCCGCGAGCTGCAGCCGAACCTCCACCGCTGGCAACAAGGCGCGGACCCGCGCGAAAGCGGCGAGGGCGACGACGTGACCCTTGCAGGCGCGGAGATTCGCAACGATGACGATGCGCTGGGGCTGCGTACTCGGCGGTGCCACTTCTGCTGCCAGCAACACCCCGTTCCGGATCACGACTGCCTTTCGCCGCGGCAGGCCGCTGTGCCGGATAGCGTCCTCCATCACCGCGCCAGAGTTGCAGACAACGGCGCCGGCGAGCCGGTCGCAGACCCGTTCCCACGGGGCCAGCAGCCGGGGCCGCCCGGCGACGGCGCTGAGGCTCCTCCGCGAGCTGACCACCACTGGCACGCGGCAGCTTCGCGCGATCGGCACCCCGAGCAGGTACGCCCACGGCAGGCAGCAGTGGACGACGTCGGGCGATGCCTCCCGAAAGACTCCACGGAACCGGCGGATCTCCGGAAGCGGGTTCAACAGTACCGAGCGCTGCAGGCCGGGAAAGCCGACCTCGACGACGCGGATCCCCGCGGCGCGCGCAGCGGCGCCCTGGTCGCCCGCGTTGTCGAGACAGATCACCGTCACCGGGTGGCCCCGCGCGACCAGTCGCGAGCCCAGCACCAGGATCTGCCGCTCCGTCCCGCCGCGGTTCAAGCTTCCGACCACGAAGGCCACTCGGAGCGGGCCCGCGCGCCGACCGGCTCGACGGCCCAGCCGCCCCCGGCCCAGGAGGCGCAGATCCGAGGTCCGCGGGACTACGTCCCGCCACCCAGCCACCCCTCGATGCCGGGAGATAGCCACGTACGAAAGCGCCAGCGCCGCGTAGCAGACCGAAGACGCAATGCTCGCGCCGCGGATGCCGATCCGCGGAAGGAGGACGAGGTTGAGGGCTACGTTCAGTCCGAGCGCGCCGAGGCTCAGCGCGCTCAGGATCGCCGCACGCCCCTCCTTGACTAGCACCGCGCCCAGCGGCCTCGTTGCAGCCAGGGCCACCACGCCGGGCAGCAGCAGGCGCAGCGCCGACGCGGTGCCTGCGAACCTTGGCCCGTAGACGATCTGGATCGCGAGCGGCGCCAGAAGCCATCCGCCGACGGCCGCAGTCATCGATATCCACAAGGTCAGCCGCGCCATCGCGAAGCTGAGGCGCCGGTCCTCCCCCGTCCGTGCCCGCACCTGATACGGGACCAGCGCAGCGGCAAGCGGGGCAGTCAGCAGCCAAAGCAGCTCCGCGACCGTCGTGGCGAGCGCGTACAAGCCGAGCTGACGGTACCCGGCATACCCACGCACCAGCACCTGATCCACCCGCAGCACCAGAAAGAAGAAGACCTGCGCGACATAAGCCCTCACACCGAACGCCACCGACCGCCGAAGTAGGGCCGGATCGACCCGCAGGTTCACGAGGCCAGCCCGGTGGCATGTGAGCAGCAGGAGGAGCCACGCGGACCCGTTCGTCAGCCACTGCAGCAGCAGCACGCGAAACGGCGTCAGCTCGTGCAGGGTGAACAAAACGCCGACGGCGACCGCCTGCAGGGCGACGCCGGACCAGGACGCCCAGGTCGCCGCTACCAGACGGCCGTCGAGCTTGAGCAGACTTGCCCAATACAAGCTCATCAGCAGGAGCGGCACCAGCCCCATCGGGACGGCGATCCACGACAGCGGCAGACCACCGGCTACGCGAGGGTCGATCGCAAGCACCCCTGCGATGCCGACCCAGCAAACGGCGCCGGCGACCACGCTGAATGCCGTGGCGTTCGCCCACAGGCGCCGCAGGTCCCGCCCCTGTCCAGCCTGGTAGATCTGTGCGAACTCCAGACCGACGTGCCCGAGCGCCATCACGATCCCGAGTAGGGCCACCGGGTAGGCGTAGAGGCCGCGACCGGCGGGGCCGAGCGCCCGCGCGATCAGGACGCTCGCGATGAAGCCGACCGCATATCCCGAGATGCTGACCCCCATCACGCGCACACCCGTGGACGTGGCGCGCGCGAGCGCGGAGTTCAGCTCCAGTTCCTCATCCATGACGCCGTCCGTTTGCCCCGGTCCCGTCCAGTGCATGCCGGAACCCTCCCGGCTTCCGCATGGCGCGCCGCACGCGGGCCAAAGCCGCCGAGTCCTCGGCGAGCCACAGCGCGCCCAGAGCGATCGCCATGAGCGCGAGGCCGACCGGCGGAAGCACACCCGCCTGCGCCAGCGCCGCGGGAGCGGCCACGCAGACACCGACGGCCGTCCAGACAGCGGCCCGTTGCGGGAGCCGCTCGAAGGCGTACAGGCCCACCACCAGCAACGGGATCTCGACCGTGTATCGCTGCCGGAAGAAACCCTGGCTCTGGAACACAGCCGCGTACAGATACAGATAGGCAAGCGCGGACACGACGACGTCCCTTGCGGCCCACGACCCCCGCCGAAGAAGCTCCCAGCACCCGAGCGCGACGGCCGGCAGCATCACGATCCAGACGACCATGCCGGGATATAGCGCGCGGTACACCGTGTCGGTGGCCGGGCCAAACGACCACGGGAAAGGGCCCAGCAGCGCGCGGAGAACGTCGAATGGAGACGGGCTGAAGCTGACCGCCACTGGGCCGGTGCCCAACGAGAGCGCCGCCTCACCCGCCAGACTGGCCTTCAGGATCGGCAGGTAACGGGCAGCCAAGAAGACGGACACCACCGCCAGGGTGGGAAGCCCTACGAGCAAGACCAGCAGGCGCGACCCGGTTCGGACAGGACGCCCCCGGCTGGGCCAGCGGCCCCGCACGAGTTCTATGGCTGGCACCACCAGCATGGCGAGGCCGACGATACCCACCACAGGACGGGACAGGAAGCCCACCGCAACGACCGCGACCGCGCAGGTCAGACGCCTCATGGTCAGTGGTCGAAGCGCGATCGCCGCCGTCGCGAGCAGCAGCGTCGTGAGCGGACCATCCTTCAGACCTGTCGCGCCCCAAAAGACCGCATTGGGATACAGGGCTGCGAGCCACGCCGCTGCAACGCCGAGACGGCGCCCACCCAGAGAATCGCCGAGGGCGGCGGCGGCCGGCACCGAGAGCGCTGACAGCAGCGCGGCTACCACCTTCACCAGCATCCAGTGGCGGCCGAACACGAAGTACACCGCGGCCACGAAGACGTAGTAGAGGTAGGAGAGCGTGCCGGCGTAGTCGACCGATGCTGGCGAAGGGAACGCGTGCATGTGCCACGCCTGAGCGAGCGACCATCCGATCTTGTCGTAACCCTGATCGTCGAGGAAGAGGAAGCTCCCATGCAGAACCTGGACGTAGACAACCACTAGCACGCGGAGGCTTGCGCCAACGGCAAGCGGGACCGCCGCGAGCCGCCAAACGCCCGCCCGCGTGACCCTCGATTCCCGTGTGGACAGCACGTCGGCGTCCATCTTTGTTTTGCGTGGCGTCATGCCGACAGGACGCCCGACGGGCAGCGAGCTGGCGCGGCGAGAGGGAAGGATGGCGCGTCCACGAACGCCCTGTGCCAGAGTTCGAACTGGATCAGCGCCCAGAGACGCGAGGCGTGGTCGCAACCCTGATCGTGTTCCGCAAGCATGCCCGCGATCGCCTTGGGCCGGAACAGGCCACGCGACCGGGCCGTGGCATCCGTGAGCACATCCCGGGCCAGCCCGCGGAAGTCCGTGCGCAGCCATGCCGCCAGGGGCACGCTGAAACCCTGCTTCCCGCGGCTGATCAACTCGGGCGGCAGCCACGGTGCCATCGCCTGCTTCAACAGGAATTTCGTGGTTCCCTGGCGGATCTTGAGCTGGGCGGGCAGTCCGGCCGCCCACTCCATCAGATGATGGTCGAGAAACGGGGACCGAGCCTCAAGCGAGCAGGCCATGGTCGTGATGTCCACCTTCGCGAGCAGATCCCCTGGAAGGTAGGTGTTGATATCAACGTCCATGATCTTGCCGACCGGAGTGCGTGCTCGCGAGGTCGCGAAAGCGCGGTCAAGCAGCAGGTAACTGTCAACGGCAGCGAGTTGCTCGCGCAACTCGTCTGTGTAGAGCTGAATTTTCTGTTCCGGCGTGAAATACGACACGAACCGGGCATAGCGGCGCGATGGCGGATGGCCGAGCGCCTCCAGTAGCCGCCCCACCCGCCGCATTCGTGATCGCTGCTCTCCTGCTACCGCAAGGGCCGAGCCGAGACGGCGCAGGCCAGGCTGGACGGGCACGGGCACCGGAATCCGTCCTGTCATCGCCATGGCCAGGTAACGCTGGTACCCGCCGAATGACTCATCGCCGCCATCGCCGGTCAGCACCACCGTCACGTGCTGGCTGCTCATGCGCGCGACGTAGAAGGTCGGGATCGCCGAAGAATCGGCGAAAGGCTCGTCGAAGTGCCACGTCAGCGACGGCAGCACGTCGAGAGCCGACGACGTCACGACCAGCTCGTGATGATCGGTGCCATAACGGGCGGCCACCATTCGTGCATACGCCCGCTCATCAAACAGGCCGTCCTCGAATCCGATGGAGAATGTCTTGACCGGTCCGGACGCGCTGCGCGCCATCGCGGCTACCACCGCTGAGGAGTCGATCCCACCCGACAGGAACGCGCCAAGCGGCCGCTCGCTGACCATCCGGACCCTGGTTGCCTCGAGCAGCAGTTCCCTCAGCCGTTCAGCAGCCTCCGGCACGGATGTGACCTGATGCTCTGCGCAATCCAGGCGCCAGTACTGGCGTACTTCGATATTTCCGTCCTGCCAGGTGAGCATGTGCCCCGGCGAAAGCTTCTCTGCTTCCTCGTAGATGGACCAGGGTGCTGGTACGTACTGATATGTGAGGTAATGGTGCAAGGCGACCAGGTCGACCCGGCGCCTGAACCCCGGATCGACCGCCAGTGACTTGAGTTCTGAGCCAAACAGCAGCGACCCACCATCGCGACGCCAGTACAGGGGTTTCTTTCCTACCCGGTCCCGGGCCAGCAGGAGCCGCCGCCGCCTGCTGTCCCAGATGGCGAAGGCGAACATGCCGCGAAGGTGGTCGACCAGTTGATCCCCGTACTCCTCGTACAGGTGGACGAGACATTCGCTGTCTCCGTCGGTGGCGAGCCGGTGACCACGCCGACGCAGTTCCGCCCTGAGCTCACGGAAGTTGTAGATCTCGCCGTTGAAGACGGCCACGACCGTACGGTCTTCGTTGTAGACCGGCTGCTGTCCCCCGGCCACGTCGATGATCGCCAGCCTCCGCATGCCGAGTGCGGCATGCGTGCTCTCGTGGTAGCCGGCCCCGTCCGGCCCGCGGTGAGCGAGGACGTCACACATCCGGCGCACCAGTGCGGCATCCGGATGATTCACGGACACGATTCCCGCTATCCCGCACATCGGCGCTCCAGCAGTTGAGAGTAGATCTGGACATGCCGGTCCACCATGGCACCGGCGCTGAGGTGGGCGTGGCTCCAGCTTCGCGCGGATTCCCCCAGCCGGCCGGCCAGGACACGATCGGCCAGGACCTGCTCGATCGCGTCTGCCAGCGCAGTGGGATCAGCGGGCGGCACGAGCAGGCCACGTCCGCAGAGCAATTCGGGCGTCCCGCCGACACTGGTGGCAACGACTGCCCGGCCTGCCGCCATCGCTTCCATGACGGCGTTGCTCATGCCTTCCTCAAGCGAAGGGTGAGCAACAACATCCGCCCGCGCGAGCAGAGGTGCCACATCTTCGCGCTCGCCAAGAAACCGGGCGTCAATGCCCAGCGACGCGGCCTGGCTCTCCAGAGCCTGGAGCTGCTCGCCCTCGCCGACGAGCAGGAGCGTGCATGGGCGGCCCTTGCGCTGGAGGCGGCTCATGGCTTCCAGCAAGTAACGGTGTCCCTTATATAGCCTCAGATTCGCCACGCAGAGCACGACCGGGTTCCTGGTCCCGACAACCGCGGGTGAAACCTGTGCGAATGCCTGCTCGTGCAGGCCATTGTAGACAATCTCGATTTTACCGTCCCTGACCCGCTCACGGCGTTTGGCGTCCTCAGCGACAGCAGCCGCATTCGCGATGAGCAGATCTGTGGCGCTCGTGGCCAGTCGCCCGAGCGCCAGAGCTATCGGATGGCCCTCCTTGAAGTTCCCGAGGCTGCGGCGGCCGGCCACAAGTACCGGGACTCGCGCCATTCGGGCGACTGGGGCGGCAATGACATAGGCGTGAAAAAGGAAGGCATGAACAATATCTGGACGTTCTCGGCGTAGCCGTACGACCAGGCCGCCGAGTCCGGCGGCGTTCGGCAAGGCGGAACCTGCCCGTCGGAATCTGCGGAGACCAACATGTACGACCGGAACGCCGGCAAGCCGGAGCGCGTCTTCGTTTCGCCCGCCACCGTATAGGACCCAGACACTGGTATCAATGCCACGGTCGCGGAGGCCGCGCGCCAGGAGAACGACCTGCTTCTCCGTGCCCCCCACGCCGAGTTGCCCGATCATCAGCACGACTTTGCGCACCAGCGGTGGCCAGGGCTGGTAGCCAGGTTCGCGGTCTTTAATAATCCCGTTCTCTACCATCACCTAAACCTTACACAGCGTATGCATAGGATGAACGCAGCGTGTGCATAGTAAGGACTGTACCCTACGATCGGAGGCAGGAATTGGGGGGGCGGCCCGGGCCACTTCGCGTAATGCGGATTATCGCGCGCACCAACGTCGGTGGCCCCGCGCTACAGGCCGTCACGCTTATGCAGGGGTTGCCGGCCGACCAGTTTGAGCAGCGGCTGTACACGGGCTCCCTGGCGGCGGGAGAAGCTGACTTCCTCGAGCTCCGCGCACCTGATGTTCCTGTCTACCGAGTGCCCTCTCTCAGTCGCCGCGTACGGCTGGGCGACGACGTTCACGCCATGAGATTCCTCGCGTCCGAAATGCGGAAATTCCGGCCACATATCGTGCACACGCACACCGCGAAAGCCGGGGTCACCGGGCGTCTCGCCGCGCTCGTGGCTCGTGCGCCAGCCCGCGTTCACACCTTTCATGGGCATTTGCTTCATGGGTACTTCTCGCGTCCTGCGACATACGGTGTCGTAATGGCAGAACGTGCCCTCGCCCGTCATACCGACAGGTTGATCGCCGTTGGCGCCCGGGTTCGTGACGACCTGCTGGCCGCTGGGATCGGCCACCGCGATCAGTACGTGGTGGTGCCGCCGGGAACCTCGCTTCGCCCGCTTCCTGACCGTCTCCAGGCACGGCGGGCACTGGGCGTGCCGCCGGATGCCCCAGTTGTCGCGTACGTCGGGAGGCTGACCGGGGTCAAGCGCCCTGACCGGCTTCTCGCCGTCGCCCAGGGAGTCACCCGCGCCGTTCCCGGCACCCGGGTCCTTGTCTGCGGGCATGGGGACCTCGCCGCTGACATCGAGTCCGCCGCCCGTAGCGGCGATGCCGCCATCACGCTGCTCGGCTGGCGAGCGGACGTGGAGACCATCTACGCGGCCGCCGATGTCGTCGTGCTCACGTCAGACAACGAGGGAATGCCCCTCTCGCTCATTGAGGCGGCACTCGCCGGCGTACCAGTCGTCGCCACGAACGTCGGCAGCGTGGCGGAGGTCGTCCAGCACGAGAGCACCGGCCTTCTTGTCGGCAATGACAACGCCTCCCTCGCTCAGGCGGTGACCCGACTGCTGGCCGACCGGCAGGTGCGTCGTGACATGGGCGCCCGCGCCCGCGCCTGGGCCAATGCCCAGTTCGGCCCGGAGCGCCTGGTGTCGGATGTCGAGCACGTCTACGAATCGATCGCCGTTTCGCGGGGCTGGTGGCAGGAAGCCCACCAGTCGAAAGCAGCCGAGGAGGTTATACGGTGAGAGTGCTTGTCACCGGAGCAGCGGGTTTCATCGGTGCCAACCTGTGCCGGGAACTGGCGGTCCGTCCCGGGATCGACCACGTCATCGGGGTCGATGATCTCAGTACCGGGTCCGCGGATAACCTCAGCGGAGTCGACGCAGAGTTCGTGAAGGGAAGCATCCTTGACCGGCACCTGCTGGATGACGCAGTGGATACCGCCGATGCGGTGATTCACCTGGCAGCGCTCCCGTCGGTGCCACGCTCCCTGGCCGACCCGATGCAAACCCACGAGGTTAACTCGACTGGAACCGTCCGGGTGCTGGAGGCTTGCCGCCGCAAATCAGTCCACGTGGTGGCTGCGTCATCGTCCTCTGTCTATGGAGCGGTGGGGGTATCCCCGAAACATGAGGATCTGCCCACCCGCCCGCTCAGCCCGTATGGTGCGAGCAAGCTGGCTGGGGAAGCGAGCGTTCTGGCATACGGCGCGGCCTTCGGACTGCCGTCCCTCGCGTTGCGGTTCTTCAACGTGTACGGCCCGCTGCAATCCGCAGGCCACCCCTACGCGGCGGTCATTCCCACGTTCATCGACGCAGCGCTGCGGGGCAAGCCGCTGCACATCCACGGAGATGGCTGCCAGGTACGGGACTTCACCTTCGTCAGTACCGTCATCGAAGTCCTCACCGACGCCGTGGTCCGCCGGGTAACCAGCCCGGTGCCGGTCAACCTGGCCTTCGGCACGCGGGTCTCGGTCGCGGAACTGGCAGAGCGCGTGGCCGCCGCAGTGGGGGTGCGTCCTGATGTGCGTCATGGCCCCGCGCGGCCCGGCGACGTGCTGGACTCCCAGGCCGATGCCGACCGGCTGCGGCTGCTGTTCCCGCACGTTCCGCCGGTACACCTCGACGAGGGCCTCAAGAAGACGGTGGCCTGGTTCCGGCAATCCCAGACCTCAACCGTCCGCTCCTCCATTCCGGGCGTCCCCGTCAGATCGACCGTCGCAAGCTTCTGACACGGTGGGGGATGGCTGACGAAGCGGGTCCGGTCAGCCTGTCAAAGGTGCTCGACCTGGTCCCCGTGGCAGCGATGGCGGGTGTCGAACACGTAACTCGCGGAGCGTTGCACAAGATCGTAGTCGAACGCGTCGTGATCGGTGAGAATCACGACTGCGTCGGCCCGGCTGAGTTCTTGCTCCGTCAGCTCGACAAGAGAGAGACCGCTGGGGATGTGGAACGGGTCCGCGAACGGCTCCGAAGCTACGATCTCCGCGCCATTCCGGCGTAGCCCCCGTGCCACCTGGATGGCAGGAGACTCGCGCACATCACCAACGTTTTGTTTATACGCGAGCCCGAGCAGAAGTATGTGGCTTCCGTTGACCGGCTTGCGCCGTTTGTTCAGTCCGCGGCTGACGCGGCTCACGACGTAATCGGGCATGTGGTCGTTGATGTCGTTGGCGAGGTCGACAAAGCGGAAGTTGTATCCGAGACGCCGTTTGACCTGCCACGAGAGATACGAGGGGTCGATCGGAAGGCAATGACCACCCACGCCCGGGCCAGGCGTGAACCGCTGGTACCCGAAGGGCTTCGTAGCCGCCGCGTCGATGGCCTCCCAGATATCGGTCCCCAGGTCTGCGGCGAACATGGCAAGTTCGTTGACAAGCGCTACGTTGACGTGGCGGTAAGTGTTCTCGAGCAGCTTGGTCAGCTCAGCCGTCTTGACCGACGAAACCGCCACCGTGCGCTGCACCATGCTTGCGTAGAAATCCTGGACCCTGGCGAGCGAACGCGCGTCCACACCGGCCACCACCTTGGGTGTGTTCTCCAGCCGCCAGTGCGAATTCCCGGGATCGATGCGCTCCGGACTGTAACCGAGGAAGAAATCTTCGCCCGCCCGAAGCCCGCTGCCCGCTTCGAGGAGCGGTCCCAGCAGTTCCTCGGTGGTTCCAGGATATGTGGTGGACTCCAGGATCACGGTGCATCCACGGGCCAGATACGGCGCTAGGGAGCGGGCGGCATCTGCGATGTGGCCCAGATCCGGGACGCCGTCACTCAATGGCGTCGGCACCGCGATGATGCACACGTCAAAATCGGCGATCGCCGAGTAGTCACCGCATGGCCGGTAACGCCCACTGTCAAGTGCGGCTGCCAGTTGCCCAGACGGGATGTCCTCAACGTAGGAGTCCGCACCTTCCAGTTGCTTCACCCGCCGGTCATCGCGGTCGACGCCAATCACGTCGTAGCCGACATCGACCGCCCGCATGGCCAGTGGTAGGCCGACATACCCCTGGCCGACGACAACGACCCTTCCCAGGGCAGACCTGTTCTCAGGCGAAAGCTCCGACATATGTTACCTATCGCATCCTTATGATTACGGAATGTAGTCACACACAGATGTTTCCCGGTGCCAACCTGCGAAACCTTGCCGTGCGCAAGGGCAGACTCATCTCATGACCGTTCCCGCGAGCTATCAAGAGCCACCCGCGCCCGCGTTCCTGTTCGACCTGGACGGAACCCTGATCGACAGCGTGTACCAGCACGTCATCGCCTGGCGGGCGGCGCTGTCCCGGCTCGATATCGACCTGTCGGTGTGGCGGATCCACCGCCGGATCGGGATGAGCGGCGGGCTGTTCGTGTCCGCCCTGCTCCGGGAGACCGGCCGCACGCTGTCCGCGGACGACATCGCCATGCTGCAGGAGGCACACCGGGACGAGTACCTGGCACAGGCCGATTCGGTCCGGCCACTGCCCGGGGCCGCCGACCTCC
>Ga0307373_10006854_pt1 | contig 17965 bp, 16 predicted proteins | sample OX2MG_FD_202534 | JGI IMG/M metagenome (GOLD analysis project Ga0307373, IMG submission 202534) | Soil microbial communities from Risofladan, Vaasa, Finland - OX-2 | ecosystem: Environmental > Terrestrial > Soil > Coastal area > Acid sulfate soil | place: Finland: Risofladan, Vaasa | collected... | reverse complement strand
GGTCACCAGGGCGCACTTGCCGGTCAGGACCGATTCAGCGGCCATTCGATCCCAGACCCGAGCCGATTATCCGATAATGAGCATTGAGGCGCGGCGGCTCCATCAGGCACAGGTCGGCGCGTCCCGCAGCCACGATATTGTTGACCTGGTCGGTGCTGGTGATATCGCCGCTGGTGAGCGTAGCGACCTGGGCCTCGTTGCGAATCTGATCGCTGAACGACGTCAGGAAGTACGGACCGTACACGGGCTGCGATTCGAGCGTGGTCTGGCCGGCCAGCACGTCGAACAGATCGACCCCGCGCTCCTTCATCGCCCGTACGATCGCGACCGTGTCCTCGGGCTGCAGGCCGCCCTTGACCCAGTCGGTGGCGGACAGCGCGACGCACAGCGGCTTGGTTTCCGGCCAGACGGCGCGCACCGCGTCGAGAATCTCCAATGGATAGCGCAGCCGGTTTTCGAGCGCGCCGCCGTAGTTGTCGCGCCGGCGATTGGTCAGCGGCGACAGAAAACTCGCCGCCAGGTAGCCATGCGCGAAGTACAGCTCGAGCAAATCGAAGCCGGCCTCGTCGGCCATCTGCGCCGCGCGCCCGAATTGATCGCGCACCCGCTCCATGTCGGCGCGGTCCATCTCGCGCGGCACCGGACCATCGGGGAGAAACGGGATCGGCGAGGCCGACAGCAGCGGCCATCGGCCCTCGCGCAGCGGCAGGTCGAGCCCGACGTTGCGCGGCCGCGTCGCGCCGCGGCGTCCGGCATGGCCGAGCCGGGCGGCGATTCGGGTCTGCTGATCGTGCGCCATCTTCACCAGCCGCGACCACATCGCCGCATGCTCGGGACGATAGAGCCCCGAGCATCCCGGCGTGATACGGGCTTCGGGAGCGATCGCCAGCAGGTCGGTGAAGACGAGCGCGGCGCCGCCCTGGGTAAGGTCCCGGAGTTCGGCGGTGTAGGCCTCATCGGGAACTCCATCGCGCGCCGTGTAGGCGGTGGCGGCGGGGGCGGCGACCCGGTTGTGCAACGTCAGGCCGCGCAGATGGAGCGGCGCCAGCATCGGCGGCGGCGCGACGATTCGCAGGTTGGGGGTCTGGGTACCGCTGGTGACGGCGTAAAACCAGCGGTCCATCGCGTCGACGAAGGAGGAATCGCGCCGGCGCAGCTCGTCGTAAGAGATTCGTCCGCTGCGGGTCAGCAGGTAGTAGACGAACTGCATCGGCTCGAAGGCTTCGTACCGGGTGGTGGTTTCGAAGTAGCGATTACTTTCGGCCGCGGCACGCTGGATACCGTCGATCATCGGACGGCGCTCGAGCTCGTAATCGTTCAGCGCCGCCTCGACGTTCTCGCCATAACGCTCGAAGGCGTTGGAGAGCGCGATCGCATCCTCCATCGCCATCTTGGTGCCCGAGCCGACGGTGAAGTCCGCGGTATGGGCCGCGTCGCCGATCAGCACCATGTTCTGGTAGCGCAAAGTCCGGTTGCTGATGGTCGTGAACAGCAGCCACTCGGACTTGTTGGCCAGCAACGGTTCGCCGTTCAGATCCTCGGCGAAGACCCGCTCGCAGTAGGCGACGGTCTCGGCTTCGCTGGCATGGTCGAGGCCGGCGCGGCGCCAGGTCTCGGGATCGCACTGCACGATGAAGGTGCTGGCCAGTCCGTCGTTGGGATAGATATGCGCCTGGAACAGGCCGTGCTCGTTGCGGCGGAAGGAAAAGGTGAAGGCGTCGAAAACCTTGTGCGTGCCGAGCCATGTGAAGCGGCTGTTGCCCATCACGACGGTGGGCTGGAACTCGTCGGCCCAGGTGCGGCGCACGATACTGTTGAGGCCGTCGGCCGCGATTACCAGGTCGTAGCCCTTGAGCTCGGCGACGTCGCGCACTTCGGTCAGGAACTTGAGCTTGACGCCCAGCTCGCGGCATCGCTCCTGCAGCACCATCAGCAGGATTTTGCGCGAAATGCCGGCGAAGACGTTGCCGCCGCAGCGCACGGTTTCGCCGCGGTAGCGCACCTCGATCGTGTCCCAGACCACGAACTTGTTGGTGATATCGCGATAGCTCGGGTAATCAGCCTCGCGAAACGACGACAGGGTGCGGTCCGAAAAGACCACCCCCCAGCCGTAGGTCGCATCGTGCGGATTGCGCTCGATGATCGAGATATCCCAGTCGGGATGGGTCTTCTTGATGAGCGAGCCGCTGTACAGCCCGCCCGGTCCGCCGCCGAGGATAAGAATCTTCACCGTTGAGTTGGGCCGCCCTTCATGGTTGGGTATCGCCTCCGCAATCCGAAATTATAGCGCGGCACAGACTTCGGCCAACCGCTCGAGCTGGCTCGGCTCGGCGCTGGTCGGCAGCAACACCAACTCGCCGCAGCCCGCCTCTTCGTAGCCTCTGATGTACTGGATAACGCTCTGGGTGGTGGCCAGCAGGCCGGCCGCGATCTTGTCCGCGAACGGCCCGGTGAAGGCGTAATAGTCTTTCAGGTATTGCGCCCCCCGTTCGGCCGCACCCTCGCCGAGCGCGAAATAGCCCTGCCCCCAAAGCTGCGGCAGTCCGGGCCGGCCGGCATCGCGCCACGCGGCGCGCGCCCGATCGGCGGCGCGGCCGAAGGCGCGCGGCGGGCCGCCGCCGTGGACGTAGCCGTCGGCGTAGCGGGCGACGCGAAGATAGGCCTGATCGCTCAGGCCGCCGACCAGGATTTCCGGGCCGCCGGCGCGCACCGGCTTGGGACCGATCGTGCCGCTCTCCCATAGATTGCGCATCGTGGCGAGCTGCTCGGTCAGAATCCGGCCGCGATGGCGGTATTCGACCTTGGCGGCCTGGTAATCATCCTCGCGCGCGCCGACCGCCAGGCCCAGCACCAGCCGTCCGCCCGAAAGCGCATCGACGGTCGCCGCGGTCTTGGCCAGGGTCGCGGTATTGCGCAGCGGTCCGACCACAATCGTGGTCGCCAGCCGCACCCGTTTGGTCACCGCCGCGGCCGCGGCCAGCGAGGTCAGCGCCTCGTACGAATCGTAGACATAGCGATCGATAACCGCGAGGCTGGTGAAGGGCCCCTCGTCAGCCCGGCGCGCCCAATCGATAATCGTGCGGCCGTCGGTGCCCGGCACTCCGCTTGGTAATCCTATTCCAACCCGCATCTGTTTCCCGATCTTCCTTTCATAGCCGGTATCGAAACGCGCCGGTGGCGCCTTGAGTGATCGAGAGTATCGGGTTTCTGGCGAGATTTCGATTGTCAAGTGAAGGTCGATGAAAATCGGCCTGTTTTCGCGGGAAACTCGGATACGGGATAGCAAACCAGCCGCGTCTAGGTTACAAGTTTGGTCCAGCACATTGGCGCAGGAATCACCGGGACGATTGGAACGGGAGAAGGGGGCGGACGACTCGCGAAGCCGATGAGCGCTACGCTGACACATTCGAAGATTGGCGCGGTGCCGCTGGAACGGGCCGACGACGTTCAGTACCGGGAGTGCAAGATTCTGCTCAAGGCGGGGCTTTTCGCCAAGCCTTCGTCCTTTCACAAATTCTGGAAGACGGTCCACCGCACCGCCAAGAAGCTCGGCATCGCGATGACCCGGCCGGAGAAGCCGGTGGCGCTTCATCTGCGCGAAGTGGTGTTCCTCGACACTCCCAAGTTTCGCCTCTACAACAACCACTTCATCCTGCGCAAGCGGACTTTCTATCGCCACGGCCGGCCCGAACCTAATTTCGAGCTGACCCTGAAGCTGCGCAGTCCCGATCGTAATATCGCCGCCGCAGTCGACGTCCGGCCGCTGCTGCCGTGCGTCAACATCGTGAAGTTCAAGGAGGAGTTGCTGCCGCTGTCGGACAAACTCGGCGGTTTGCGCACCATCTATTCCCATGGCTGCGAACTCGACACTCCGAACCTGGTCCTGACCCAGCGCTTCGAGACTATCTGCCAGGTCTTCCCGGCCCTGATGAAAGCCGGGGCCAAGGCCGAGACCCGGCTGAACGAGGTAAACGAGATGATCGTGGACGAGACCCTGGCGAATCTCGGGATGCTCGAGTTCGACTCGAAGACCATCGCCAAGGCGAATATCGCCATCTGGCGCAACCACCATACCAGGGCCGATCTGATCGGCGAGTTCAGTTTCCAGATGAAATTCGAACGGCTCGAAGAGCTGCGCCGCAAGCCGCGTGAACGCTCCGAGGAATTCTTCCGGCAATTGCAGGTCAACGCCGAAGAATGGATCCAGCTCGGCACCACCAAGACCTCGCTGATTTATCGGCTCGGCAAGGTTCCAGTCGTCAACCATGAGTGAGCCAGTCACGACGGACGTCGCCGCGGCCAAGCCCGCGCGCCCGAGTCTCGGCCGCATCTTCAAGATCTTTCTGATGGCCGGCGGAATCAGTTTCGGCGGCGGCGTGGTCGCCTACCTGCGCGAGTACCTGGTGCGCGGCGAGGGCTGGCTAAACGATGACGAATTCCTCGACGCGCTCGAGATCAGCCAGACCCTGCCCGGCCTCAACTCGGTCAACCTGAGCGTGGTGGTCGGCGATCGGATGCGCGGGATCGTGGGCGCCGCGGTAGCGGTGGCCGGCATGCTGCTGCCCGGGATGTTCGTCGTGATGACGCTGGGCGTGCTGTGGGAGCAGCAGCATCAGAATCCCATGGTCAAGCACTTCCTGATCGGCGTCGCCGTGGCGGCGGTCGGCTTGCTCGCCACCGTCACCGTCCAGCTCGGCCATCGCCAGTTCACCCACTGGCTCGATTTGAGCCTGCTGATGATCACCTTCGCCGCCGTCTCGGTCTTCCACGTCTCACTGGTCGTGGTGCTGTTCACCATCGGACCGGTGGCGGTATGGATTTACCGGCCCGGCAGCCATCATGGCGAGCGCGAGGTCAAGCTGCCCCACCCCCATTTCCATCGGCGTCACGAGTTGTTGCGCAACTGATCGGCGGCGGACGATGAAACTGCTCAATCTGTTCGGGGTCTTCGCGCTGCTCGGGCTGCTGGCGGTGGGTGGCGGCACGGCGGTACTGCCCGAGATGCGGCACATGACCGTCGACCATTTCCACTGGATCACCGACAATCAGTTCCGCTCGATCTACAGCATCGGCCAGGTCGCCCCGGGACCGAACATGATGATGGTGATGTTGATCGGGTACAAGCTCGCCGGCTTCGCCGGCGCGATGGTGGTGGGGATCGGCTTCTTCCTGCCCGATTGCATCCTGACCCTGTTTGCCAACCGGCTGTGGGTCCATTTCGAGGCGTCGCCCTGGCGCCGGGCGATTCAGCGCGGGATGGCGCCGGTAGCAATCGGGTTGATGCTGGCCGGCACGACGGCGATCGCCAAGCTCGCGATCTTCAACCTGGTGGGCGCGGCGATCGCGCTTACGGTTTTCGCGATGCTGCTGTGGCGCCACGTCAATCCGGCGCTGGTGATCGGCGCCGGCGGACTCATCTATCTGTTGTCGGTCGGACTCCTCTGATAGGTCGACTCAAGGCCCGAAGCTGCCCCGAGCCGTCAGCTCCCGAGCCCTTCCAACGCGCTCTGTAGTGCGCCGGAGGCGCCCGAAATCGTCCGTGCGGTGGTCGAACCGAGCACCCGCTCGCGCGAGGCCAGCACCGCTGACAACACCGCCTGGCCATGTTCGGAGGCGACATGGATCAGCGCCGGATCGACCTCGATCCGATCCAGCGACTGCAGGCAGAGCAGGTCGCCGGCCGTGGTACACGGAAAGATCGCGCCGAAACTGAAGCCCAGCTCTTCGGCCGCCGAACCGAACACCGCGGTCAGCGGATCGGCCAGCGGCAGTTCGAGTCTCAGCACGTCGAGATTATGGCGATGCAGATCGTCCATCAGGTGGAAAATCTCGCTGATGAAGTCGCGGCCGAACGTTCCGACGCGAATTCTGGCGAAGTGCGCGCCGCGCATCACCCGCACGTCGAGCGCCGAGCGCTCGGCGATATCAGTCAGCGACACGCGCCGGGAGTCGCTCGGAATGACCCGCTCGAGTCCGCACAAGGCCGAGATTTGCCCGACAATCTCGCGATAGACGGGCGGCGGAAAACTCTCACGCCGCTGGTCGGGCTGGAACGGAAAGTAACAGGCCATCATCGCGTGGCGCGTATGCTGCTCTTTGTCGGGAATGCCGAGCATCGTCACCCGCGCTTCCTGGGCGGCGAGCAGCACGCCGGTCTCGATCGCGCCGTTCTTGAGCGAGGTCTTCTGACTCGCGGTATGCACCGTCACCGCCATCGCCAGCATCCCGCGCAATCCCGTGGCGCGGGCGCGGGCGAAAGTAAGCTCGGTCACGCGCTCGCCAATCCCATGACCGCGAAACTCCGGGTCGACCACCAGGAACCCGGCCACGCCCAGCGGATCGTCCGCCGCCTCGCGCGTCACCGCGTTATGTCCCACGATGGTGCCGTTCGGGGTCACCGCCACCATCGCCAGGTGCAGCCCGGCCCGTACCTGCTCGGCGCATCGCTCGGGATGGTAGATCACCTCGTCGGCGAGCGGCGCGGATAGCCGATAAGTCCGGTAGAAGCAGCGCGTGAGTTCCAGCGCGTCCTCGGGCGTCATCTCCCGGTATTCGATCGCGGCGGCGGTCGGCGAGGCGGCGGCCGCCGCCTCGGCTTTGGGCGCGGGGGTCACCACCGGACTGCTGACAAACTTGACGAGCTCGCAGTGATTGCCTTCGCGGCCGCGAAACGAGGCCCGCAACTCGTCGGCGAAGCCGCGGCGCAGCAGATGAGCCAGCCAGCCCCGTGCGCCGGCCGCGGTGGTCTGCGCTTCGACCGGGCTGCCGACGTCGTGCACCGTCACCACGATCTCGCCCGCGCGCCGCTTGAGACTGACGTCGACTTCCGCACCCTCGCCCTCCGGGAAGGCGTGCGTGATGCGTTCCGCGCACAACTCCTCGACCGCGAAGCGAAAGCGGCTGGCCTCGATCGAACTCAGCCCGAGCGACACTGTCAGCCGCTCGATGGCCGAGCCGGCGGCCGGAACCGTGTCCAGGTTATGCGCGCGAACACGGAAGATCTCGCGCCCGCTCTCAGCAGTTTGTGCCACAGCCGTCCCCTTTACCGGCCATATTCTAGCGCATCACCTGGCTCAATCCCCCCACCGAGCCGTAGCGCTTGACGTCGTCGTAATTCACGCCATCGACGTTGCGGCAGGCTTGGTTGGCGACCAGGGCTTTGCCGTCGGGCCCGGCGGTCGCGAAGAAGCTCATGTGGTTTTTGGTGATGTCCCACATGGTCTCGATCGAATTACCGGTATTGAACTGCGTGCCTTCGCCCGGGATCTCGCCGGCAAGCTTTTGCGAAGACTGGATTTTAATCAGCTTCATCGCCGGATTGTATAAATCTTTCCACGACAAATTGTAGGAATACTTGTCAATATACAATATTTGTTTGCCGTAGCAGTACCCGGCCCGCTTCGACGCTATGCGCCGGGCGTCGAGCACGTAACTATCGCGCACTTCCCATTTGCCGACCACCGGCTTGGGAAACAATATCGAATAGTAATTAGCCAGCTTGCCGTAGAGTTTCGGATCGGAGTTAACCAACGCAAGGATCTGCTGGTCGTGGAGGTAATCCGCCTGGAAGCGCGCAATACCGCCGTTGAATCCCTCCAGATCGTCGGGGGTAAAATCGCCATTAGTCATCGGCGCGCAGCGCTGGTTCGGAGACTGGCGAACGACCCGGCGCAGCTGCGGCACGTAAACATAGTCATCCTCGGAGTGCTCCGGATTATCATAGAACAGCGTGAGTATCTGGGTGTACTTATACTGCTCAGGCTCAGTGAACATTGCGAATTCGCTGAACTCGACTCCCTCCGCCTGCGGATCGGTAATTGGTCCGCCAGGGCGGCTGATGTGATCGAGCCGCCGGAAGACCTGTTCGACGCGAAAGCCGGAAATCTGGCCGGCGCTGTTGACCAAATACTCACGATCCGAGTTGCCGCAAAACAGATAGGGCATCGGCCGGTACCACATATTCGCCAGGATCTTGAAACCCTTGAGCGGATCGGCGGGGTTCGGAAACGGCAGGCCGGCAACGTAGCCCTTGAGCGCGTGTCCGCCGCTGGACGTGCCCACCAGTTGCACCAGATGGCTGTATTTCTTGGTATTTTCGCGATAGGCCTGTGATATCGGATAGTGACTGGTCGGCCCGATCTCCATGCGAAAGTCGGCCGGCATCTTCCAGAAATAGGTTCCGCTGAACAGCAGCTCCATGCCGTGGGGCATGTATTGCTTGTATTGCCGCCAGTTCTTCATGGTGATCACGGTGCCGGGCGGAATCGGACTTTCGCCCGGCGACGCGCCGCCGATCACGGGACAGGCGATTACCAGTAGCAGGGCCGCGAGTGCGGCGTATCCCCTCGTCAACATTTGGCACCTCGGTTTATCACGTTAGGCATCAGCGCGGCCGGGCAGCATCGCAGCCGACCGCGCTCGCGTAATTGGTCGGTTTTCGTATACCGCTGACTACTCAGAAACGCACTTCTGAAGATTTGATTTTATGGCCCGCCCGCTGTTAGCCGAGAAAGTCGGGCGGCTCCTGAATGCCGCGATTGTACTGCGAAACCAGCTTGCGCCAGCCGACGATGATGGTGTCCATCGAACACAGCACTTCCTTGTCCCAGCCCTTGCCGCTGCCGTACACCCGCTGCATCGCCTCGCGCGCGAAGATGTCGCGATCGTTGAAGTCGCGCAGCGCGATCTTCTCGAAGGCGCTTTCGTACAGATACTCCGCCGCTTCGCGATCGTCCTCGTTGTGGCACGGATTGACTACCACTTCCCAGTACTCGTGATGCTGGTCGTCGGTCGGCACGTACCATTCATACTGCGCCCATCCCTGCAGCGGCCAGTTCTCGACCAGCAGCACGCCGGGCAGATACATCGAGGTGCGTACCGGATAATCGACCCGGCCCCGCACCTTCATCTTGACGATCGGATTTTCCTGCACCAGCCGGTAGGCCGACTGATCGTAGTACATATTCATGATGCCCTTGGGGCCGTTGGGCTCGTCGATCATCTTGACGGCCTCGGGCGTGAGCGGCTCAGCGCCCAGGTAGAGCTTGCGCTCGGTCGCGGCCATCAGGATGTTGTCGTAGTGAATCAGGATATGGCCCGGGTCGAAGCCGTTTTCGACCGCCAGCCGCCAGTTGGAATTGGCCGTGCGATGAATCCCGCGCGCATAGACGTCGGGGTCGAGCAGGTAACCCGGAGGATTCGGCACATCGGTAATTCGAATCGGCAGGTCGGCGGCGAGCGGCGGAACCGGTTTGTAATCCTCGTCGCCGACGAACAGGAAGATGATCCCGTTGACCTCCTCGACCGGGTAGGTGCGAATCTTCACCTGGTTGATGAGCGGGTCCTGCGGCGCGCCGATGATGGTCCGCAGCACCCCGTCCTCGAGCCCGTAGCAGAAGCCGTGGTACCAGCAGGTCATATGATCGTCGCTGACCCGCAGCGGCTTGTCGGACATCTTGACCCATCGATGGAGGCAGCGGTCCGCCAGCGCGTAGACCTTGCCCCGCGCGCGGCGCATCACGATTTCATGGCCGGCGATCATCACGCCCTTGGTACCGCGCTCCGGCAACTCCTTGCTGAAAGCGGCCGGATACCAGTGGTTCTTGATACCCCAGGTCGCCTCCAGATAAGGCGCATATTGGCGGCTGGCGAGTGACTTTGCTGGAATCTTTCTTACGCTAGCTCCCATTTCCCTGCCTTCACAGCGCCATGAGGCGCGTTAGCCTTGCTTATAGCCGATGACGCCGGGGTCCGCCAACCCGAGCGCCGCGCGCGGACGCTCAATGCCGGCTTCGGTCCGCCGTCGCAAGCGTCGGGGACGACGACTTGACGCTCGCGGCGGCGCGGCCGGCGAGAAACCCGGTCGCCCACGCCCATTGAAAATTGTAGCCGCCGATGCGCCCGTCGCAATCCAGTAGCTCTCCGATCAGATAAAGGCCGGGCACACGTCGCGACTCCATCGTCCGGTAATCGAGTTCGGCCAGCGGCACTCCGCCGGCGGTGACTTCGGCGAAGTCCCAGCCACGATCGCCGATTACCGGCAACTCGAAGGCGACCAGTGCCTCGACCAGCCGGCGGCGATGCGCCCGCGGCAGTTGCCCGGCGCCGAGCGCATCGTCAATAGCGCACCAGCGCGTCAAGGCTGCCGCCAGCCGCTCTGAGATACGCTCCGCCAGCAGCCGGCGCAGCGTCATGCGCGGATGGGCCGCGGCGGCCTCCAGCAGCCAGGCCTCGGCGCTCTCGCGATTGTTGTCCGGGATAAAATTGCAGCGCAGCCGGACCTTCGCGCCCGCCGATCGTAGTCGCGCCGCGATCCAATGCCGGCTCGCATCCATCACCACCGGACCGCTGATTCCGAAGTGCGTCCATAGCAGGCTCCCGACCCGCCGATCGACCAGCCGGTCGTCGGCGGTGACCGTGAGATCCACCTGGACCGAAAGCCCTGAAAGCTCGGCATGGAACAGGTTGCGATCGAGCTTCAACGGCACCAGCGCGGGATGCGTAGCGGTCACCGTATGGCCGAGCTCGGCGACGATCTTCCATCCGCTCCCGTCGCTCCCGGTGCGCGGCAGCGATCGGCCGCCGGTGGCGAGCACCACGCTATGCGCGCGCAGCTCGCCGTCGCGATAGTGAATGGCGAAACGATGCGGCCGGCGGTCAGATGCGCCGCCGGCGCCGGCTTCGATCGGCAGGCGCGCGATTTTCTCAACCCGGCGGCCGATGACGATCCGCACGCCGAGCTGGTCGCAGCGTGCGACCAGGGCGTCGACCACGGTTCGCGCCCGGTCGCTGACCGGGAACAGTTTGCCGCCCGCTTCGCGCTTGAGCCGCACGCCTATCGATTCGAACCAGCTCGCGGCGGCGCGCTGGTCGAAGGCGGCCAGGATGTTGCGGATCGGATGGCGCGAACCGTTGAAATCCTCGACCCCGACTTCGCTGTTGGTGATATTGCAGCGGCCGCCGCCCGAGATGAGAATTTTCGCGCCGATCTTGGCGGCCGACTCGAGAATCACGATCTCGATCGCGGAGCCGGCGGCGCGCGCCGCCTCGGCGGTGAAGATCGCCGCCGCGAGCCCGGCCGCACCGGCACCCACGATCGCCAGGTCGCACGCTTGCGCTGCCATACCGGTCTGATTGTAAACCAGTCGTGGGGAAGCGTCAGATAGGGTTGTTTTGCCGATCAGGAAAAAGAGAGGCCGGGAGATTTAACATCCCCCGTTCATCCCGGCCCCTCGTGGCGGTTGCAGCGCAGCGGTTGCGCCTTCTCGGGAATTATCGAAGTCCGTCGGCGGTGCACGCTCCCCCTCCGCGCGTGCACCGCCTCAAGCAGTTCAGCGATTGGAGGGCGCTTGCGTCGCCCTGACGGCGAGGCGTTTATCGTTCATCAGGCGCCTGATGCCGATCGTCCTAGTAGCCGCTTATCCGACTGTACAAGACGGTCAGGAAATTCGGGATCAGCTCGGAACCCAGCGCCTGACTGCGCGTCAGCGCGTCGCGGAACTCGCATAACCTCATGTACCAAATTGCGATGAAATCCATGATTCTCTCCTCGTGTTTTCAGTTCAGCTCGAGCTACGCCGCGGCGCCATGGGCCCCCGTTTTCGCGGAGCCTCGGCGCACCGTTGATGCGACAGTCCAGATCGCAGCCACTACCAGGAACGTCAGGCCGATGGTGTTGACGAAGCCACGCCCGAAATCGTTGGCAGCGAACGCGCCCAGCGTAAAGAACGAAAAGCTGACTATTGGCCACTCTTTAAGCCGAAGCAGGTCTGCGTTCATGGTTCCCTCTCCTGTCGCCCGTTTTTCCGGCTCCCTCGTGTAGCCGTTGCAATCGCTGTAAATGCATCTCGCGTGCCGGACGCAACTGGGGACAAGGTAGCCGGGTTAAGCCGAGCCCGGCCAAATAGAGATCAAGCGGCAGGTGCCGTGAAAAATGGCGAGGTGCCAGGCTGGGTTGGCAAGTCTGGCAGTCAGCGTTTGCGGATCAGGCTGCGAGGCCGGGGGCAGGCTTGATGATTAGCCCGCAACGTCATCGTCGGGCACGACGACTGACGATTCGCCTTCTTCACGAACGCTCGATTCTGAGCCACGCGCGCCGCGGGATACGAAACTCCGGCAATCCCAGCTCGCGCCACAGGTCGAGCGCCCGCATCATCGTCTCGCGCGGCGGCAAGGAGAACGAACCGGCATCGATCTTCTGGGTCGCATCGATCACCATCTTGCTGCCCGGCGCCAGGCTACCGTCAGTGGTGCGGATCGACGGGTCCATGTAAAGCGGAAAATAGACATCGTCGATAATGACGGTGTCGCGCACCGGATTGAAGCACGAGTTCATCGCCCACTCGACGTGCGTCGGATCGCGGATATCGACGTCGGCGTCGACCACCGTGACGCGCTTGAGCGGGGTGAGATCGGCCAGCATCCGCCCGACGCGTTTGCCGTGGCCGGGATGGCGCGGGGTCATCGCCACCACGCCGTGGGCCAGCAGGCCGCCGAAAGTCAGATCGATATAGACGTCGCGCACCGTGCTCTCGCCGAGGTCGTGACGCAGCAGCTTCAGAATCACGCCCGCGTTGGTGAGGCTCTGGATAACGGTGCTCTCGCTCGGCGGCATCTGGCTGGTGAGGCCGTAATAGATCGGATCGCGCCGATGGGTAATCGCCGTGATGCGGGCGCGGGGGCGCTCGCCCACCGGCCCCATGAAGCCGGCGAACTCGCCGAACGGACCTTCGTCGGCGGTCTCGCCGGGCAGCACCTCGCCCTCGATGATTATTTCCGCCGCGGCCGGAACCATCAGATCGACGCTGCTCGCCTTCACCAGATCGATCGGGCCGCCCTTGAGTCCGCCGGCGAAGCCGACCTCGTCGGTGCCGTAGGTCAGGTTGGCGACCGTGGCGAGATGGACCGCGGGCTCGGCCGCGATTACCCAGGCGATCGGCGCCGGCTTGCCCTGATCGAGATACGAGTGGACGCAGCGATAGCCGTGGCGGCCGGGCGAGAGATTGACTACCACGCTGCGGTCGTCGAGCACCTGGGTGCGGTAGACGCCCAGGTTCTGGAAGCCGCCGTGCGCGTCGCGGGTCACGACGATCGAGGTGATATACGGGGCGGCGTCCTTGCCGGGCGTCCAGGTCGGGATCGGGAGGTCGCCGAGCCGCACCTCGTCGCCGCGATGGACGACCTCCTGGCATGGCGCGACGGTCACGGTGCGCGGCGCGATCGGCTTGAGCAGCGCCTGCACCAGCTTGTCGTTGATACCGTCGGGCTCGACTTCCAGCGCCGCGGCGTAGGTCTGCGTCGACGCGCCCAGCGCGCCGGTGACCAGCGGAATCGCGGAACCCTTGACGTGGTCGAAGTAGAGGCCGAAGCGTTCGTCGTTGGGCAGCGCCTGGTACATCCACTTGGCGAGGCAGGCCGGCTCCCAGGCACGATCGACCGGCCGCGAGATCCGGCGTAGCTTGCCGCGGCGCTCCAACTCAACCAGGAAATCCTTCATGCGCTCGTAAGCCATAATCTGCTCCCCGCGGGAAAATCCGCAGTCGTCGCGGCGAAACGATCCAGCCAATCTAGCGTACGGGGGCGCGCGGCAGAAAGGCTATCAGCGGAAACCGTTTCGGTTTTGCGGTTGCTTTGATAACCTCGGCGAGTTCGACCGGTTTGTGCCTGAAATCTCGAGGAGGAACACCATGAAGCTGCTCTCTTTCGACGCCAATGGCGTGGTCCACGTCGGCGCGGCGGCCGCCGAGGGAATCGTCGACCTCACCCGCGGCCTGCAAACTACCCATCCGAAAATCAGCGGGGCCGACTCGATGCTGTCGATTATCGAGTCCGGGCTCGATATCGATACTATCGGCGCCGAGAGCATCGCGCGCCTGCGCACCGACGGCAAGCTCGCCGGCTACCTGGTGGCCGATCCGAAATGGTTGCCGCCGATCGCACGCCCGCCCAAGATTCTGGCGCTGGCGCTCAACTATCGCACCCACATCGACGAAACCAAGCTGAGCTTCTTCGACGAGCCCATCATCTTTACCAAGTATTCCTGCAACCTGATTCCGCACGGCGCCCCGATCGAACTGCCGCCGTTTCCGCAGCTGGTCGACGAGGAGCACGAGCTGGCCCTGGTCGTCAGCCGCAACTGCCGCCATCTCCGGCCCCATCAGGCGCCCGACTATATTTTCGGCTACACCATCTGCAACGACGTCTCGGCGCGCGACCGTCAGCGCGAGCGGCTCAAGATGGGCCAGCCGTACGCCTACGCGAAAAACTTCGCGAGCTTCTGTCCGATGGGTCCCTGGATCGTGACCGCCAAGGAGCTGCCCGATCCGCGCAACCTCAAGATGGAAGTGCGCATCAACGGCAAGGTGACGCGCAGCGGCAACAGCTCCGGCATGGTGTTCGATCCCTACGAAATTCTCGCCTACTGCTCCGACTACACGCTGATGGAGGCCGGCGACATCATCTCGACCGGCACCTATGCCGGCGACAAGCGGCTCACGGCCGGCGATACGGTGGAGCTCGAAATCGAGAAGATCGGCGTGCTGAGCAACCCGGTGGTCGCGGCGGGCGAGACGTGGCCGAACTTCACCACCGACAAGCCCACTGGGCCGCTGGTCCGGGAAAAGCGTTAGACGGCCGCGCCCGCGGGTAAGCCTCGATGCGGCGGCGGCGGTTGAACGTCCTGGCGCAGTGGCTGCCGGGCAACTTCACCATCCTGCTGTGCGTGTTGCTGGCGGTGATCCTGATTCCGCCGTTCTTTAAGGCCGAGCAGGGCGACCGGCTGATAATTCCGCTGCTACTCTGCGGCGTGGTGCTGCTGACGCTGAAGCTCTTCGCGCCGCGCCGCAACCAGTTCCTCGACGGGCACGCGCTGGCGATCCCGTCGAGCCCGCCGGCGCGTGCGGTGGCGGCGGTCGAGGGCATCGCGGGACAGTTCTATATCGCAGTGCTGATCGCGCGGCTGGTCAGTCTTCATTCCTCGCGCTGGGGCAGCGAGTAGCAGCGGCCCGACGCGGATTGCGCGCGATGCGCGGATTGCGCGCCGGAAGCGGTCAAACCAGCGCGGAGTGCGGCGGAGGAGGTGTAAATGCACGATTGGATCTACAGCACCCCGACCTGGTTATGGGGCACGGTGGTGGTGATCGGACTGGACGCGATCGCGTGCGTCGGCCTGCTGGTATTTCACCGCCTGCTTCAGGTCGAGGTGCGGCGCGCTCATAATGAGCTCACCGGCTTCACCCTCGCTGTGATTAGCGTCACCTACGCGGTCCTGCTCGCCTTCATCGCTATCGCCACCTGGGAATCATTCACGCACTCCGAAGGCATCGTGGACCGCGAGGCGGATTACGTCGGCAGTATCTATCGCGACACCCAGGGCTTGCCGCCGGCGCTAGGACAGGAGCTACGCACCGATGTCCGGCAATACACGAATATCGTCATTCACCAGGAATGGCCGCTGCAGCAAGCCGGCGAGATACCCAGCCTGGGATGGGAACCGCTGCGCCGGATTCACAGCGCCATCGTCACGATGCATCCGGCGACCCCCGGCGAGGCCGTGATCGAAGCCGGACTGCTCAAGACCCTGAACCTGCTCTACAGCGCGCGCAGCAGCCGGCTGTCAGCCGTGCAGGGCCATATTCCCGAAGTAATCTGGTGGATCATTTTCATCGGGGCCGCGCTGACCGTAGGCTATACCTACCTGTTCGGCTTTCACGATTTCCGCATGCACCTGCTGATCACGGCCGGCGTTTCGACCTCGCTGGCGCTGGTGATCGTGCTGATCATCGCGCTCGATTGGCCCTTTCGGGGCAGGGTGAGCGTCACGCCCGAGGCGTTGATTAAGACCGAGCAGTCGTGGAGCGACCTTTCGTTCGCGCCGCCGGTTCCCAGCCTCGCCCGTCCCCGGCCGCAATCATAGCTTCGCTCAGTTTGTAATTTCGCCGGGTTTGTTACGAGGGAGCGATCCTCGCTCCCTCGTAACAAGGTTTAGTTGGACTGCATGCAGGTGGCGAAAGCGGTCACGGTCGCGGTCTGATATGCGTGATTGACGACCGTTACTGTCCAGCCATGCGGGGCGCTGTCCAGGGGAGTGTCGGTGAAGACCGGCGCGGTATTCAACACCTTTGCCTTCGCCACATAACCGATCGTCGCGTCTTTCGGCATCACGGTATAGCCGCCGCCCATCGCGTAGGAGTCCGTGCCGACGCAATCCGCTTCCAACGTCACGATCTTATTGACCTTAACCTCTGCAGACGCAGTTTCGGTCGTCATCGTGAAAGTGGGATCGACGTCGGGCTGCCAGCAATAGTGCGGGTTGCCCTTGCCGTCGGCACATGGCTGCCCGTTCGCGCCTGCTATGCCGACAGTGCCCACCAGGGTGATGGCCGCCGTCAGAAATAGCCCCGTCAGCATTTTTTTTGCGTTCATGGTTGTTCTTATCTCCTCATGTCATCGTTTAGCTTCTATTAAGAGGTATCTGAGCTAAACAACACTGTCAACAAGAAATATCCCTTTTTAACCTTAAAAAATAATAATAAATTAGAATTTACATCTTAAAACATGTCTTAACCTAATATGACAGGGCAAAGATGACGAAATAGGCGCCTTGAACCGGGACATTTCTCAAAAGTGCTGGAAATTGCGGCACCGACGGGAGCGCGTGCGGAGCTTCGACCGTAACTTCGGATTCGCTGTCGACGCCGATCGCGAAAGGCCGCGCCGCTGACCTCCGGCCTCGCCAGGACTCGCGGCAAAAACGATTCGCAGTTGCGGCCCGCGCGATGAACGGTTCCTGACGCGCATCGCCCCTGACGCTCGCCACTTCGCACGCCTCGCGACCGCAGAACTATCCCGATTTGTGCCCGACTGGCACAATTACGCGCAGGGGGATTTAGGATGCGCAGCGATCTTCCGTCTCATCCAGCGAAAATCAGGCTGAGCAATTATGTGATGCTGGTGGCGCTGGCGATGCTGAGTGCGTGCGGTAACGGGGGCAGCAGCACTCCGAGTTCGACGCCACCATCGGTTGGCGCTCCCGGCCCTATCGATTCGATCGGAATTGATTACACGCCGGAGGCGCGTTGTAGCGACAACAACTGGTCGACGTCGACTCCCACGGCGTGCAATCCACAGCTTTCCTTCACTTGTCCCACCGGAAATCCACTGAGGCTTTGTCCTACGACCTGCCAGACTTGTTACGTCAACGATCTCACCAACCTTAAAACTTCGCTAAGCACCTCGACGATTACCTCGTATCAGCCGAACTACTACATTCTCACGGCCGCCAAACAACTGCATATCAAGGTACTGCAGGGACTGTTTAATGATGCGATCCCGAGCCTCGCGGCGGCGAGCACGGCGACGGATTGTACTTATTCGGGTGCGCCGATTGCGCTGTGCGGATCGAAATACGCGGCTGCGATACTGGATGGCGCCTGCGGCACCACGACGCCGTGGAACCCCGCAACATTCTGCACCGGCGGACCATATATCGAACCGCTGAGCTATCCCACGGGCACCACGGGACAATTCATCCAGGACGGAACGATTATCGGCATCCAGCTCGGCAACGAAGCCCTCGGCAAGATGGTCGATGGCCAACTGGTCACTACGCAGATGATCAGCACCGCCGCGCAAACCTTGCGCGCCGCGCTCGACGCGCGCGGTTTTACCGCCACACCGATCGTGGTCTCGCTGGTGTTGGGACAGGAGCAGACGTTCTGCAGCGGCGGCGCACCTCCGAGCGGCGTCGACTACATCGCGGCTCATCCGTACTGCAACTACGTCGCGAGCGTTCCACCGCAATGGCCGAACGACGGGGCGCAATGCTGGACGCAGACCCAAGACCTGTTCAGCACCATATCGCAAGCCGATTGCGGTGCGTCGCACACTTTTATCGGCGAGACCGGCTATAACACCGGCTGCCCCAACAGCCCCAACGTGCCCACGACGACCATCAGCGACGAGCAGA
>Ga0307373_10006853_pt1 | contig 17966 bp, 21 predicted proteins | sample OX2MG_FD_202534 | JGI IMG/M metagenome (GOLD analysis project Ga0307373, IMG submission 202534) | Soil microbial communities from Risofladan, Vaasa, Finland - OX-2 | ecosystem: Environmental > Terrestrial > Soil > Coastal area > Acid sulfate soil | place: Finland: Risofladan, Vaasa | collected... | reverse complement strand
CTAGAGATCGTCGAGCGCGAGGACCTGGCCCCGGGAGATATCGAGTCGATCGAGGTGGGGACCAATTCCAATGTCCTCAATGCCTTGATCCACCATCGGCCCACGACCGGGCTCCAGGGCAAGTTCAGCCTCGAGTACTGCGTCGCCACCGGGGTGGTGCGGCGCCGGGCCGGAATCGCTGAGTTCACGGATGAAGCGGTCCAGGCGGCTGCGATCCAGGAGTTCATCCCCCGAGTCCAGGTGGTGGTGGACCCCGAGCTTGAGGAGTTGGGATTCCAGCACGTCCGGACCCGGGTGGGCGTGGCCCTCAAGGACGGGCGCAGGTTTCGCGAGCAGGCCGATTGGGCCCGCGGGTATCCCCAGAAGCCGCTCACCGCGGCCCAGCTGGGGGCCAAGTTCCTGGACTGCGCCGAGCAGGCGTTGAGCCCGGAGGCGGCCCGGCGAGCCCTGACCTGCGCGCGCGGGGTGGTCTCGGCCAGCAGCGTGGCCGAGACGCTCTCGGCCCTTCAGCCATGAGCGCCGCGCTCTCGTCGGCGCCTCTGCGGGAGGGGGGAGCGGACCAGACCGTGGAGGCGATCATCCGGCTCGCCCGGTCGGTAACCTACTCTGACCTCAGCGAAATTGAGCGCCAGGGAGCCCGCCGGGTGCTCCTTGACTCCCTGGGCTGTGCTCTGGGCGCCTTCGACGATCCGGCCCCCCGGATCGCCCGTCGGCTGGCGGCCGGGGCCCAGGGCTCGCGGCCCTGCACTTTGATCGGCGACCCTCGTCAGACCCACGGCGACTTCGCTGCCTTCGCCAACGGTGTGATGGTGCGGTATCTCGACTTCAACGACACCTATGCCAGCCCTCATGGGGTGGGCCACCCGAGCGACTACATCGCGGCCGTGCTCGCCGCCGCCGAGGAGGCGGGCGCGGGGGGCAGCGCCGTGGTCGAGGGGATCGCGGTCGTCTACGAGCTATTCGCCGCCCTCACCGATGCGACCAAGCTCGGGGTGGAGGGGTTCGACCACGTCCTGGCCGGAGACGTCGCCAGCGCGGTCGCGGTCGGCGTCGTCTGGGAGTTCGATGATGATCAGCTCCGTCAGGCGGTCAGCCTGTCTCTGGTGCCCAACTTTGGTCTCCAGGCGACCCGCCTGGGGGAGCTCTCGATGTGGAAGGGCTGTGCCTCGGCGAACGCCTGCCGGAACGGGCTCTTCGCCGCCCGGCTGGCTCGCGAGGGGCTCACCGGACCGTCGCAGCCATTCGGCGGGCGAGCCGGCTTCGAGGCCGTACTTGGCACTAAGATCGATGCCGCCGCGCTGCAAGTCACCGGGGGCACCAGGGCGGTGGGCCGGAGCGATCTCAAGCGCTATCCGGCCGGCTACTTCTCTCAGGGGGCAATCGACGCCGCCCTGGAGCTGCGCGCCCAGCTTGAGGGCGATGGTCCGATCGCGACGGTCGAGATCGGAACCTTCGAGTACGGTTCGCGGGTCATGGCCGGCGACCCCGAGAAGTGGCGGCCCCAGACCAGGGAGTCAGCCGACCACAGCATTCCCTACGTGGTCGCGACCGCGCTCGTCCACGGCGACCTCGACGTCGGTCGTTTCAGCGAGCAGGCCCTGCACGACCCCGAGGTGGCCCGAGTCCTGGGCGGACTGACCGTGCACGAGGACCCCGAGTGCGCCGCCGCCTGGCCCGGTGCGGTGATGACGAAGATGCGGGTGACGACCGCCTCCGGGCGTGAGGTCAGCACCCGGGTCCGGCACTATCGGGGCCACGCCCTCAACCCGATGAGTGACTCGGAGGTGGAGGAGAAGGCCCGCCGGCTCTCCGCGGACGCTCTCAGCGACCGGCAGTTCCAGGAGCTGGTCGACGCGGTCTGGTCACTCGACCGGATCGCGACCGTTGAGGAGCTGCTCCGGCTCACCCATCCGCGCTGAGGCGAGCAGGCGCGAAGCCGCCCCCGCAGGGACCGATGGGCGGCGACTCCGACCATCTGAGGAGAGCTGCTCGACGACGACCGCCAGCGCTCCCGTGACGTGGACCCTGATCACCGCCGAGGCGGCCTCGGAGTCGTGCGCCTCGATCGCCTGAATGAGGAGCCGATGCTCGTCGGTGGACAGCCGGCGCCGTTCGGACTTGCCTAGGGTCAGCTCCCGGTAGCGGCGGGCGTGGGCCCAGACCTGCTCCAGGACCAAGGTGAGGATGGTGCTGTGAGCGCTCTCATACAGGGTGTCGTGGAAGGCCATCGAGGCCCGCAGCACCTTGCCGATGGCGCCCGAGGCGGCCGCCTTCTCCTGGGCTCGGACGGACGCCTTGAGCTTGGCCACGTCCTCGGGAGTCGCCCGCTCCACGGCCAGTTCGACGGCGACCGTCTCGAGCAGTTCCCGGAGCCGGTACACGTCGCGGGCGTGGGCTTGCGAGATGGGGGCCACCACCAACCCTCGCCCGGCCCCCCCTTCGACCAGCCCCTCGAGCTGGAGCCGGCGCAGGGCGTCCCGGACGGGCATCCGGCTTACGCCCAGCTCCTGGGCCAGGCCGGCTTCTGAGAGGCGGTGGCCGGGTCCATAGGTATGGGCCTCGATCCGCTTGCGGGTGAGCTGGTAGACCTGGTCCTGGAGATAGCTACGACTGATCTCGGGCAAGCGGACCTCCTGCGTCTCTGTTCGGTGATATACGGCATCCCGAATCCGGTGTCAAGGTTAGCGGCCCCGCGGCTGTGGGCCGGTTCGTCCAGTCGCAGGTGCTCCGCACTGGTTGGATCGGGGCACGCCGGCCTAGGGCGCTCTGATTCGAGAAACTCAACCCCCAGCAAGGGCACCGTCGCGCCCGTTCCCCTCGACATAATCCGTACTAACCGGAGGGGACCGGCGTGCCGCCCCGGCCCGGGCGCTTGAAGAGGAGGGGTCATCGTGGGCGACGCCGAGCAGATCGAGTTCCTAGCCGCAGTTCTGATCGTATCCCCCGACCCCGGCCGTTTGGCAGCGTTCTATCGGGACGGGCTCGGACTTCCCCTGCGCGCCGAGGAGCATGGTGCCGAGCCTCACTGGGGCTGTGAACTGGGCGACGTCCACTTTGCCATCCATCCCGGGGAGCCCGGGGCCGGTCGGAGCCCTGTCCGCTTCGCGCTCTGGGTCTTTGATCTGGCGTCGTACGTAGCCGGGCTGCAGCGCAAAGAAATCCCATGTCTCTATCCCGTCGAGAATTTGGGGGAAGGGTCCTGGATCACCGCCGTGCAGGATCCGGACGGCAACGAGGTGGAGCTGACCCAAATGGGCGAGGAGTGGGTCCGGCACCTGGCGGAACGTCGGCATGCCGGGGCCGATGTCCTCGCCCGCGCCTCCGCCCAACCGTAGTCGCAGCTACGGTTGAGGGCCCCTCGCGGGAGCGCTCGGTCCGCCTCAACCGGTCGCGGCCGGACCCCGTGACCCACGTCTGGGCGCTCGACTAGCGCAGCGTCCCCACTTGCCCCAATCGAGCTCGGCCGCGGTCGGGCCAGGGCGAAGAGTCCTCCTGGCTCACTCCGGGCTCCTGCCCGGAACGGGAGACTCGAGCTCGGCGAGGATCGCGGAGGTGTGCTCACCCAAAGCCGGTACCGGTCCCATCCGGGTGGGCGTCCCGTCGATCCCGATCGGGGGAGTCAAGGCGAACAGCTCACCGGCCGGGGACTGGACCGTCTGCCAGCGCCGGCGCGCTCGCAGCTGGGGGTGCTCCAGGAGCTCCTCGACGCTGCGCAGACGGGCGCTGGCGACCCCGGCAGCTTCAAGCTTCTCCTCGACCTCAGGGCCGGACCAGCTCGCAAAGCAAGACTCGATGATCGCCTGGAGCGAGGTCGAGTTGGCGGCCCGATCACTGTTGGAGGCGAAGCGGGGATCTCGCGCCAGCTCCGTCATCTGGAGCACCCGGGAGCAGAGGCGCTCCCACTCGCCCTGGTTCTGGACGGCCAGGAAAACCACCGCGCCATCGCGGGCGCGGAAGGGGCCGTAGGGGGCAATCGCGGCGTGGTGGCTGCCGCTCCGGGTGGGCGGCTCCCCGCCGTAGGCGGTGTAGTAGAGGGGGTACCCCATCCACTCGGCCAGGGAGTCGAGCAGCGACACCTCGACGTGGGCGCCCTGCCCGGTGCGCTCCCGTCGATAGAGGGCCGCCAGGATGCCGGCGAAGGCGTGGGTGGCGGCGGCGATGTCGGCGACCGGGATCCCCACCTTGGCGGGAGCCTCGGGGGTGCCGGTGACAGCCAGCAGGGCCGCCTCGCACTGGACCAGGAGGTCGTAGGCGCGGCGGTCGCGGTAGGGTCCTCTAGGTCCGAACCCAGTGATCGTGCAGACCACCAGGCGGGGGTGGGCGACGCGCAACTCAGAGGGTTCGAAACCGAGCCGGGCCAGAGCGCCTGGGCGGAGGTTGGAGAGGAGGACATCCGCTCTCCCGACCAGTCCCTGGAGCGCCGCCTTGCCCGCCTGCGACTTGAGGTCCAGGACCAGGGACTCCTTGGAGCGGTTGACCCACACAAAGTGGCTGGACAGGCCCCGAACCGTACCGTCATAGTCGCGGGCGAAGTCGCCTCTCCCCGGGCGCTCCACCTTGATCACCCGAGCCCCCAGGTCGGCGAGTTGGCGGGTGGCGTAGGGGCCGGCGACCGCCTGCTCGAGGCTGACCACCAGGATTCCGTCCAAGGGCAGATCGGGGCCGACCTTGGTGGGATCGAGGGCCGGAGACGAGACGTCCATTACCGCTCCGGGGTGGTCCGGGGGTCGGTCCCGGTGGCTGCTGCACCGCCGCCCTCCACCGAACCGTAGGCATCGATGGCGTGGGCGATCCAGCCCGCGCAGCGAGCCAGTCCGAAGATCGCCTCGCTCGCTCCCCGCACCATTCCCGACACGGAGACCAGCGCGGCCAGGGCGAAGTCGATATTGGGAGGGGGCAGCCCGAGTCGGGCGGTGACCGCGATCACCTCCTCCGCCACCTTGAGCCGCTCCGCCTGGGGAGCGAATTCGGCAGTCAGGCGTAAAAGCAGAGTCGCCCGAGGATCCCCGCCCGGGTGGAGTCGGTGGCCGAATCCAGGCAGGCGGTCACCCCGGCGTAGGCGGTCGCCGACCAGTGCCGCCGCCCGATCCGGCTCGGCGATCTCGGCCAGCAGGTCCTCGGCCGCCAGCGAGGCGACCGAATGGAAGGGGGCCCCCAGGGCGCTCAGCCCGACCGACACCACCGAGTACGGGTCGGCCCCGATCGAGGCCGCCATGCGGGCGGCCAGCGCGGAAAGGCTGAGGTCGTGGTCGAGGAGCAGCACCAGGGCGGCGTTGGTAGCGCGCTCGCCAGGGGAAGTGATCGGCTGAGAGGTCAGGCGGGACCAGAGCCGCCCGGCCAACGCCTGGTTGGTCGCCGCCGAATTCGGCCGCCTTGACGGAGCGAGCTCGGGCAGGGAGTCGACCAGGCTCGAGATCAGCTGCCTTCCGGTCAGGATTGCCGCCCTCCCCCGCACCTGGTATCGGAGCGGGTCGGTCAGAGCGTTGGCGGCCGCCCCCACGTGCAGACGGTCGAGAGGGAGGGTGCTGGCAGGCAGCTGGCGCTGTACCGCCGAGCCGAGCTCGACAGCGGCGGGGTCTGCCTCCCAGACCGCCTGGGAGTGGCGCTCCCCCGTCCATAGCCACTCGGCAGCCTCCTCAAAGGACGCCGTCTGGGCGAGCGTCACCGCGTCGAGCTGGCGGTAGTGCAGGGAGCCATCTCGGACCGTGGTCAGCCGGGAGCGCACCGTGTCGGCGGAGAGCCAGCGCTGGCTCGGACCGAGCCCCGCGCTGACCCGCTCAAGGTCGTTCACCGCGAACCGGCTGCGCCGATCCTCGCCGCGCACCCGGGGCAGCAGGCCGCGACTCACATACGCGTAGACAGTAGCCGGCTTGACCCCCAGCCAGGCGGCCGCCTGCGAGGTCCCGAGGAACTCCTCTGGAGGTGGTGCGGTTGCCATGTTGATCAATATTGACGACAGCGGATAGCAGTGTCAACATGCGACTCGTGAGCGGCGTTCGCCCCTGAAGCTCAATCTGGAGAAAGTCCGAATGGAGACAACGACTGCGGTTTCCGGCGCCTCCCTGGGTATCGAGGACGGCCGCACCGGGAAGTCCTACCGGATCGACCTGGTCGATCAGGCGCTCCCAGCCGCTTCCCTGCGGGCGATCAAGGTCGACTCCGAGGACTTCGGCCTCCTCTCCTACGACCCGAGCTACGGCAGCACCATCTCCTGCCACTCGGCGATCACCTTCGTCGACGGCGAGCGGGGCATCCTGGAGTACCGCGGCTACCCGATCCAGCAACTGGCGGCGAATTGCTCGTTTGAGGAGGTCGCCTACCTATTGATGGAGGGGCAGCCCCCAACTGCGGACCAGCTCCGAGACTGGGAGCGGGCACTTGCTGAGGCCGCCCAGCCGCGCAGCGAACTCCTCGAGTTGATCGGCCACCTTCCCCCGAGCGCCCATCCGATGAGCAGCCTGACCGCGGCGATCGCGGCGATGGGGGCGGTCTACCCGGATGCCCGACAGATCTCGACGCCAGCCGAGCGTCACGGTCACGCCCTCCGCCTGGTCGCTCAGGTGCCCGCCCTGGCGGCGGCGTCGTTCCGGCGCCACCAGGGATTGGCCGAGCTTCAGCCCGATCCCAGCGAGAGCTACATCGGCCGGTTCCTGGACCTTCTGTTCGAGCCCCAGTCGGTGCAGCATCACGAGGCTGTCCGCCGCGCTCTCGACGTGCTCTTCATCCTCCACGCGGACCACGAGCAGAACTGCAGCACCAGCGTGGTCCGGGACGTGGCCTCGGCGGGCGCCGATCCCTACTCGGTCGCGGCTTCCGGGGTCGCCGCTCTCTCCGGCCCCCTCCACGGGGGAGCGAACGAAGCCGTCCTGGAGATGCTCCGGGAGATCCAACGGACCGGAGACCTGCCCGGCTTCCTGGCCCAGGTGCGGGCTGGCAAGCGCCGACTGATGGGCTTCGGGCACCGGGTATACAAGACCTACGACCCCCGGGCCCGGATCATCCAGGAGGTCGCGAACGAGGTGTTCCAGGCGGTCGGCAAGAACCCTCTGATCGATCTCGCCACTGAGTTGGAGCAGGCGGCCCTGGCCGACGATTACTTTGTCGCCCGCCGCCTCTACCCCAATGTGGACTTCTATTCGGGGTTGATCTACGAGGCGATCGGGCTCCCGGTCGAGATGTTCACCGTGCTCTTCGCGGTCGCCCGGACTGCCGGCTGGGCCTCCCACTGGCTAGAGTCAGAGGCTGACCCCGAGCGCCGGATCAGCCGGCCCCGGCAGATCTACACCGGACCTCGCGACCTCCGCTACCCGTCCCCGAGCTGAGGGCGACGGCCCGGGGCCGGCCCCCGGGGTGGGTCGGCCGCAGCCCTGGGGGGCGGATAGCGCGTTCAATCGGGAGGCTAGGCTGAGATGAAGGTCGCGGTTATCCCTGGAGACGGGGTCGGGCAGGAGGTGATCCCGGCCGGGATCCGGGTGCTCTCGGCGGTGGCCGACCTCGAGTACCAGGAGTTCCCCTGGGGATCGCGCTACTTCGAGCGGACCGGGGAGATGATGCCCAAGAACGGCCTGGACCAGCTCCAGGGCTGCGACGCGATTTACCTGGGTGCGGTGGGCTGGCCCACAGTGCCCGATCACGTCACTCTCTGGGGGCTGCTCCTGCCGATCCGGCAAGCCTTCCAGCAGTACATCAACCTCCGCCCGGTCAACCTGCTGCCCGGAGTCAGCTCCCCGCTGCGGGACCGTACTCCAGCTGAGATCGACATGCTCTTCATCCGCGAGAACAGCGAGGGCGAGTACAGCGGCACCGGAGGTCGGGTGCACCGGGGCACCCCCCAGGAGCTCGCGGTGGAGGTTCCCGTGTTCACCCGGCTGGCGGTCGAGCGGGCGGCCCGGTACGCCCTGGAGCGGGCGATGGAGCGCCGGCGGCACCTGATCAGCGTCACCAAGTCCAACGCCAGTCGCTACGCCTACGTGCTCTGGGATGAGGTGGTGGAGGGGCTCGCCGCCGCCGAGTTCCCCGAGGTCCGCGTCGAGCGCATGCACGTGGACGCCATGGCGGCGCGGATGGTGCTGCGTCCCCAGACCATCGACGTCGTCCTCGGCTCCAACCTCTTCGCCGACATCCTCACCGATCTGGGTGCTGCCATCCAGGGCAGCCTGGGGCTGGCGGCGAGCGCCAACCTCGATCCCAGCCGTGCCCACCCATCGATGTTCGAGCCGGTGCACGGCTCGGCTCCCGACATCGCCGGCAAGGGACTCGCCAATCCCCTGGGGGCGATCCTCACCGGTGCCCTGATGCTCTCGCACCTCGGGCTCCGGGAAGAAGCGCAGCGGGTGGAGCGCGCCGTCGCTCGGGTGACCGGGGAAGGCGTGGCTCTCACCGCCGACCTGGGCGGATCCGCCGGCACCGCCGAGGTCGTCGACGCGGTCCTGGCCGAGCTCCGCCGCCCTACCGCCGGCACCGGCCACTGATCCCACCGAGTCCAGCTGGGGCATGATCGACCCCGACGGCGCCCTGCCAGTTCCGGGTCTGCCCAGGCTCCCGGCGGACGCCGGGCGACGAGACCTGGCCGCGGTGGTGGCCACGGTGACTGCCGTCTCGCTGCCCAGCTTCCTGGTGGCCACCTTGGCGGTGCAGATTCGCGGCGATCTGCACTTCGGACCCGCCATCCTGGGGGTGGTGGTGGGCGCTGCCTCGGGATCGAGCGCGGTGTTCGCCATTCCCAGCGGTTCCCTGGCCGAGCGGGTCGGCGGCGTGCGGACGCTGCGAGCGGCCGCGGTCGTGGCCGCGGCGGGGCTGCTGGCGATCGCCCTGGGAGCCCATTCCTGGCCGGTGCTGGCCGGGGTGCTGGTCGTCACCGGGGCGGCGAGCTCAGCCGCTCAGACCTCGTCCAACCTCTACCTTTCCCGGCGGGTGGCGGCTGGGCACCAGGGGCTCGCCTTCGGGATCAAGCAATCGTCGGTGCCGCTGGCCTTCCTCTTGGGAGGCGCAGCGGTGCCCGCGATTGCCCTCACGGTGGGCTGGCGCTGGGCGTTCGTCGCAGCTGCCGGGCTGGCCCTCGCGGCCGGCGCCGCCCTGCCGCGCTCGCGCACCCCGCTGGGGGTCCGCCTGGCCCAGGCCGCGCACCGACCCAGGCCCGAACCAGCGGGTCCGCTGATCGCGCTGGCGGTCGGTTTCGCTTTGGCGCTGAGCGCGTGCTCCGCTCTGAGCGCCTTCCTGGTCAGCTCCAGCGTCGCCGCCGGGGTTGGTCCGGGGGCGGCTGGGCTGGTGGCTGTGCTGGCGAGTTTGAGCGGGATCGCCGTGCGGGTCCTGACTGGACTGAGGGCCGATCGCCGCGGTGGGAGGCACCTTCCCGCGGTCGCCACCATGATCTCGGTCGGTGCGGTCGGGTTTGTGCTGCTGGCGGTCGCGTCGGCACTGCGCAGCCCGGCCATACTCATTCCCGGGGCGGTGGTCGCCTTCGGCATCGGCTGGGGGTGGAACGGGCTATTCAACTTCGCGGTCGTCCGCACCCATCCACTGGCACCGGGCCGGGCCACCGGAATCACCCAGACCGGGGGCCGGTTGGGAAGTGTGCTGGGGCCGCTGATATTCGGGCTGGTGGTCAGCCACGTCGGCTACGCGCCGGCGTGGGGTGTCGCCAGCGGAGAAGCCTTAGCCGGGGCCGCGGTGATCATGGGGGGACGCCGGCTGCTGCAGGCCAGGCTAGCCCGGGATCCGAGATGACCACGAGGCAGGGCCAGCATCGGCCCTCGGAGCGCGCCCGTGGTGGGCCGAATCTTGGCCTACTCCTTGGCCCGGTACCTGGGGGAACAGTCGGGTCGGGGCCGGCTCCACCTTGATGCGCTGGCAAGCCCTAGCTCGCCTACGCCTCGGCCACCCCTTTGCCCTGGCGCTGGCACCATGCGTAGAGGGCGTCGTACACGAATTGGCCGCGCTCTAGGAGGCGAAGGTCGTCCGTCTCGACGTCGAGCCCTCCTTCTCCGATCGCCCTCAGGCCGGGACCGAGCTTGTCGGTGTCGGAGTCCTGGGCGATGTCGGCGGCGTGGACGATCCTGGCCAGACGCACCAGGGCGGGGTCCCCGCTCAGCTGATAGTGGTCGATCAGCACCTCGAAGGAGCACCGATTGCCGCGGTGGGTGAATTCCGCACCGGGAGCATCGAACGAGTGTCCGTTCTCGGCGGCGGCCCGCGCCAGAACGTCGGCGGAGGGAACATAGATGATCTCGGCGTCGGCGTCTATGAAGCGGCGGATCAGCCAGGGGCAGGCGATGCGGTCGGTCATCGGTCGGGCGCGCGTTACCCACCTCACCTAGTGGTTCCTCCTGCCACTTCCGGACTCCCTCCCCGGGAAGGCCGCGCCGGGTCTGACGGTGCCCGAAACCATAACTCCGGCGCCCGGCGGGGCAGGTCTCGAAGGGTCGCCCCGGAGCGCCACCGGGAAGGGGGACCGCGGTCGCCCCGCGCCGCCATCAGTAACGACCAGATTGGCCCAGACTTCGAACGGTACCCCTGTCGCCCAGCTCTTCCCGAGCCCGTCATCGACAGCCACCTTCGCGCCGTTGGTATCCCGCCCCGTCCGACCCGGGTCGGCTCGCCTTTCCGCACTGGGATTGGCCCGGCGGAAAGCGCACCCGGGGGAGTCGGCGTCGACGGTCCGACAAAACTCAGCTCAGATTTGGCGTGCCCACTCGGTCCAACTCGGCCCGGATCACGCGATAGCACTCGCAGGAGGCGCCCTCCAGTCCCGGCCGGTCGACGATCTCGACATGGCCACGCTGATAACGGATCAGGCCGGCCCTTTGAAGCATCCCCGCAGAAAGAGTCACCGTAGCCCGCCGCGAGCCGAGCATCTGGCCGAGGAATTCCTGGGTGATCAGGAAACGGTCGGTACCGACTCGATCGTGACTCATCAGGAGCCAGCGGCTGAGCCGTTCCTCGTTCGAGTGGAGTCGATTGCAAGCAGCCGCCTGGGAAATCTGTCCGAACAGGGCCATCAGGTAGTGCTCGACCAGGTTGGCGACGGGGCCGCGACGCGCGACTTCGTCCAAGAAAGCCCCGGTTTCCATGGTGAGGCAGCGCCCCGCGACTTGGGAGATTGCCCGCACCGCCAGGGTTCCGCCCAGGACCGCTGGGACTCCCACCAACCCCTCGTTGCCCACGGTGGCGACCTCGACGATGTTGCCGTCCTCCAGCGGGGTGACCAAAGAGACCACGCCATCCAGGGGGAAGTAGACCGCGTCCACCGGCTGACCGGGCTCGAAGAGCACGGTCTTGACCTTGAGGAAGACGGGTGCGAGTCTGGCCAGGAGCCGCTCGCGGTCCCCGGGGGGGAGCAAAGCGAGCAGACGGTTCTCGAGTCCGCCGAAGCCGTTCGGCGCCGCCTTCGCCATGACCTGCTCCTGAACGACTACCCATCGGCGGTGCCCGCGGTCAGATGCCTCGGTACGGCACCGAACCGACGGGGCGGGTGCGACGTGCCATTGTAGGCATCGGGATCGGCGGAGGCAAGCTCCGCAACTAAACCCCACCTCGAATGCGGCGGCCCCGTTCCAAGTTCCCGGAGGAAACCGAGTGGAGTCACTGGAGGACTCAACTTGCTCAGCCCTCAGAGTTCGGATATGGAGGCTACGGCGGTGAGCGTTCTGGCTCCCGCGGAATCCGTGGACTTGGATGCTTCCCCCCGCCAGGAGGCGCTGGCGGAAGGCATCACCGATGGGGTGTCGTCGCAAATCCTGGGTCTATGGATTGATTTGGTCCGCCAAGCCGAAGGGGTTGTGGCGTTGGCGGGCAGTCCGGAAACGTACGGACTGAGCCGAGTGCAACTCCGGGCGCTCGATGCCCTGCCGGTGGAAGGAATCATGATGAGTGCGCTCGCGCGCCGGCTCGGAATCAGTGGAACCGCGGCGACCGCGGTCGCCGACCGTCTCACCAGCGTGGGAGCCACCGTCCGCGATCGGGACGAACTGGACCGGCGCCAGGTGCGGTTGGTCGCCACCCCGATGGGGGTCCAACTGGCCAGCCGCCATCGCCGCGGCCAGGTGTACGCCTTGGAGCACCTCCTCGAGGGGATGGACCCCGCGCGGGTCACGGTACTGGGGATCGCGATGCGCCAACTGGCGGGGACAGAAGAGAAAGCCGCTGTTACCCCGGCAAGCCAATTGCTGACTCCCGACCCGGAACGATGGCTGACGGACTAGTCGATCCCCGGCGCGGACTGCACCCGCGCGGGGCGCTCCGCAGCTAGGCAACCACCTCCCCGTCCCGGCGGCCGCCGCGGCCGCCGGGATTCGGCGGGTCACTCCTCTCGCGGCGGAAAGCCGATGGCTCCAGGATTCGCAAAGCCTGACCGAGCCCACGGGCGGCAGGGGTTCCCATGGCGAACGTCTCGATCAGGAAGCGGTGACGCGGATCGCGCGCACCAGCGCCTCGTGGGCAAGTCCTGGAGCTGGGAGCGGCTGCCCACTGGAGGTGAATCGTGGCCCCGCGCCGCGCTCAGCCGCGATGATGAGCGCTCCGTGCATGGGATCCGGACCCAGGCGTGGGACACCGAATCGGCCTTAGGCTTGCCAGGTGCCAACCTGGCGACCGGATCGCCGCGTCTCCTTTGCGGTGGCGGCCGGAGCGCTATTTCTGGTGGCCCTGGTGATCTCCTGGACAGAGGGCGCCGACCACCTCACTCTTCAGGTGCTGGCCATGGGGCTGGGCTTGGGCGCCTGCCTCCTGGCGGCCCTGGCCGCCGGTTTTGGCAGACGGACCTAGGAGAGTCGCTCCAGGATCATGGCCATCCCCATGCCGCCGCCGACGCACATGGTCTCCAGCCCAAGCGTCTTGTCTCTGGTCCGGAGCCCATTGATAAGCGTGCAGGTGATGCGTGCCCCGGTCATCCCGAACGGGTGCCCCAGAGCGATCGAGCCTCCGAAGGGATTGAGGCGGTCTTCCATGGGATCAAGGCCGATCCCCCGCGCCGCCGGGATCACCTGGGCGGCGAATGCCTCGTTGATCTCCACGATGTCGATGTCGTCGATGCTCATTCCGGTGCGGGCGAAGACCTTAGCAGTCGCCGGGATAGGCCCGAGTCCCATGAACTCGGGCTCCAGGGCGGCGACCGCGGTGGCCACGATCCGGGCCAAAGGGGTGATCTCGAGCTGCTCGGCCCGCTCTCTCGACATGACGATGACCGCCGCGGCGCCGTCATTGAGAGGACAGGCATTCCCGGCCGTCACCCGCCCATTCTCTTTGAATACCGGCTTGAGGGTGGAGAGCACTTCGGCGGTGGTGTTGGGGCGGGGACCGTCATCCCGGTCGATGAGACGACCGTCCGGGGTGGTCACCCCGATGATCTCCCGAGCGAAGAACCCGTCGGCCTGGGCGGCCACCGCCCGGTTCTGGCTGCGGGCCGCGAACTGGTCCATCTCGCCGCGAGAGATACCCTCCCGCTCGGCGACGTTCTCGGCCGTCAGACCCATGGGGAGATAGAGGTCAGGGAAGCCCTCGGGGTTGCCGGGCAGGAGTCGGGGATTGCGCGCCTCGGGGGGGTCGGAGGTGCCGTTGCCAAAGCGGCTGACCGTCTCCACCCCGACCGAGGCGAAGATGTCGCCCTCTCCGGCCCGGATGGCGTGAGCGGCCATACGCGTCGTCTGCAATGAGGAGCTGCAGTACCGGGTCAAGGTGGTCCCGGGCGCGTTCACTCCGGCCAGGATGCTGATGGCGCGGCCCAGGTTGAAGCCCGACTCGCCGCCGGGGAGGCCGCACCCGCAGATCACGTCCTCGATGAGGGCTCGATCCAGCTGGGGCAAGCGGTCCAGGACGGCGCTGAGGATGAAGGCCCCCAGGTCGTCTGGCCGGAAGTCGACCAGCGAGCCCTTGCCCGCCCTCCCGATGGGAGAGCGTCCTGCCGCCACGATGACCGCTTCCGCCACTCCAGGACCTCCGCTCCTCACCGCCAAGTCCGCCCCCCTGGGGCCAGCGGAGGAGCGACCCTGCCCGCCGGGTGGTGGCGCATCCTAGCTGGCGGCGAGGGCCGGGGCGTTCAAGGCTGCGGTCCCGGCCGCCCGAGCCTGCCGGGGAGGATGCGGATCCCCTTGTCCACGGCCGCGATTGACTGGTCCGCCAGGGACCACATCGGTCGGTAGCTGGGGGCGAGCGATTCGGCGCCTTCCCGGGCTCGGGCCACCGGCCGCCGGGCCCGGGATTGGGCGGCCCGGGTCGCGGTTTGGGTCGGATTCGCGCTGGCGGCCATGGAAGGAGTCTACCCAGCCAGGATCCGGCCGACCAGGAGGAGCAGGCCCCCGGCGGCCAGGCTGGCCACCCCCCAGTTCAGGAGCCGGGCCTTCCGCTCGATCTGGGCACGGTTTCGCTCGAGGCAGCGGAGGACTCCGGGGAGGGCCGCCTCCTTCATGAAATCGGGATCGTCCCCGGCGAACTGGGCCAGCCAGCCCGGGTCGGGAGCGGAACTCCACCTGGATGCCCGTGAGGCCCAGGCGGTCAGGGCCATGGCGAGCACCAGGGCCACCCCGGTGAGGTCTCTGAAGAGCGCCGTCTCCTGGCCCAGGACGGCGATCCCAGCCAGGGCCAGAGTGGCCGCCAGCACCCCCCCTAGCCGGGAGTTGATGCCATCCACATCGGTCATCTGGGTAGAGAGCGCGGCCGCGGCCACGTCGAAGGCCAGCCCCACCCCCGGGGCACTGGCCCGGCGCGCGGCGGGCCGGCGCCGGGCCGGCGAGGTGCTGGAGGCCCGGGGAAGGGGCGCCGGTGGCGCTTGCTCTCCTTCGGCCTTGGGCCCGGCGTCTCCGACATCCACCCCGGCATCGTAGTAAGCGGCTGGAGCGGGCGGGGGGAGCCGTCGCCTGTAGGGAGCGCCTGTGGTACTCTGGGAACGTCCTTCGCCGTTTGTGATGGACCGTTCGCCGCCGCTAGCCTCGCGAGCCGGCCGATCGATAAGGCTCGCGAGGAGGGCCGCGCAGCGGCACGGGAGATTGCAGATGCCGATCGGAACAATCAAGTCGATCAACGAGCGCGGATTCGGGTTCCTGGCCGCCGAGGACGGAGTGGAGTACTTCTTCCATCGCTCCAGTGTCGAAGGCGGTGCCTTCGAGTCGCTGACGCGAGGCTCACAGGTCGAATTCGAGATCGAGGCCAGCACCAGGGGTCCTCGGGCGGGGCGCGTCCGCGCCGCCTGATGGTTGCGCAGGCCGTCGGCAAGCCGCCGGTCCAGCGCCCATTCCGTCGGCTCCATCCTGACCTTCCTGCCGCTCGTAACTCGCTTTACGATCCCTGGCAGTGCGGGTTCCTGCATGACGGCCGCCGGAAGACCTGCCTCTTCGACGTCAGGGATGCCCAGCGCGCCATGCGCGCGCTGGGCTTTCCCCAAGAGCTCTGGACCCCACTCAGCGAAGCCCGGATCGCCCATGACGTCTTCACCCGTCACGTGGTGGCGGTGCACGAGGCCCTCTCGGTGCACGCCGACACGGCCGAGGCCCGGCGCCGCTCGATGGTCCCCTCGGCGGTCCGCATCGTTCAGAACTACCTGGGGTGGGCCGACCGGGTCTGCACCCATGGCACCGGGGTGGTCGAGACCGACGACCGCCGTCGCCCGATTCCCTGATCCATCCCTTTAGGCCCAGGCAGAGTCCTCGGGCAGTTGAGGGACGGTGATCAGGATTGGCTCCGCTTCTCAGACTTCGTGCTTTGATACTCAGGACGGCACTCGCCTAGGAGGAGCATTCAGATGGGATATGCCAAGGGCATGAGCCACGGGTTCGCGATCGGACTTGCGATCGGGGTCCTGACCGCGCCCCGGGCGGGCCGCGAGACCAGGGAGAAGCTGATCCATTCGCTGGTCAGCACCAAGGAGCGAACCCAGCAGGTGAGCGGCAAGCTCCAGCAGGGGTGGCAGATCGCGCAGCCCGCCCTGGACCGCGCCGGCCAGGCCGCCGGCGACCTCGCCCGGGCCGTCCAGCCGGTCGCCCAAGGCGCGTCCGACCGGTTCGTCGAGCTGGCGGGACGGGCCGAGCGGGAGGTCCCGCCGCCGGTGCCCGGATTCGACCACCCGAGCTGATGGCGACCGACGAGCGCACTCCCCAAGAGCGGATCCGCGCCTTCACGGACGCGGTGGACGAGGAACTGCTGACGCCCACCCGGCGCTACCTGCGGGGGGTCAGGAGGGGCCTGATAGTGGGTGCTGTGCTGGGAGTTCTCTACGCCCCTCGTCCCGGGCGGGAGTCCCGGGCTCGTCTCCTGCGGGCCTGGCGCACGATCTCGCGCCACCTGCCCCAGCGCGGCGAGATCGGCTAGGCCGGCCTCAGCTTAATCCGCGAAGGCGGCCCCGGCGACGATCTGGTCCTCGCCGCCGTCCAGGCTTCCCGAGGCTCCTTCCGGGTAGTCGGCCATGAACGAGGTGCCACAGCCGCAGGCGTTGCGGGCGTTCGGGTTGGCGAGTCGGAACCCCCGGCCCCGGTAGCTGTCCTCGAAGTCGAGCACGGAGCCGTCGATCAGAGGCAGCCCGTCCTCCTGGACGACCACCTTGACCCCGTCGAATTCGGTCAGGACGTCGTCGGTCTGGGCCGATGGCTCCAAGTCGAAGAAGAGCTTGAATCCGCGGCAACCGCCCAGGCGCACATCGATCCTGAAGACGCTGTCCGGCTTGGAGTCGCGCTCCTGCCAGTCCCTGATCTCCTCGATCGCGTCGCGAGTCGCCAGAACTCGGGGGCCCACCGGGCGATTGTAGCTCGGGATCGGGACGGCCCCACTCGGTAGCCTTGTGGGTATGCAGGTCGCCCAGCTCTGGCGCTATCCCGTCAAATCGCTGGCCGGGGAACGGGTCGGCGCCGTCGAGCTGGCCGATCGAGGCATCGCCGGAGACCGCCGGTTGGCCGCCTTCGCGCTGGTCGCCCGGCGGCGGGACCAGCCGCTCAGCGCTCGCGACGTGCCCCGACTGCTCCGGTTCCGGGGCCGGTTTCGCTCCGGCTCCGCCGAGGTGTCGGGACCAGACCTGGAGTGGTCCCCCTGGAAGGCGGAGGCGGTCGGGAGCCGGCTCAACCAGGAGTGTGGGCGGGAGCTGGAACTCAGAGAGGTTCCGGAAGGGGCCTTCGACGACGCACCGATTCTGTTGCTCCACCAGGCGACTGCGACCGCTCTGACCGCGGAGCTGGGCGCCTACGTCGACCCGAGGCGGTTTCGGGCCAACCTCTACCTCGCGGGGGAGGGCATCGAGGCCCACCAGGAGCATCAGCTCGCCGGCCGCGAGCTGCGCTGCGGGACGGCGGTGCTCGAAGTGCTGGGCGGCTGCCCCCGTTGCTCGGTACCCACCCGTGACCCCGACACCTGGGCCAGCTGGCCCCAGCTGCTCCGCCACCTGGTGCAGACTCATGACGAGACGGTCGGCGCCTACTGCCGGGTCAAGGTGGCCGGCACCGTCCGGGAGGACGATCCAGTTGATTTTGGCTGACCCTGACGCCGGGCCCCGCGTTGGTCTGGTGACCCGGGACCTGCTCGTCCGGGCGCGGGTGGGGGCCGCCCTGGGCGAGTGCGCCCGGGGATTGCAGCTACTCGGGGACGATGCCCGCTGGGCCGGGTTCGACCTGCTCCTGATCGATCTCAACCGGGACGCCCGAGAGCGGCTGGTCCAGCTCCGCACGGCCACCCAGGGCCGGCCGGGTGCCGACGTGTTCTGCTTCGGGCCCCACACTGAGATGAGGGAGTTGAGTCCGGCCGCCCGGGCCGCGGGTGCGAGCCGGTGCGTCGCCAACAGCCACCTGCCTGAATCGCTCCGGCGCTGGCTCCGCTCCTGGGAGCTGGCTGGGGCGGCGGGGAGGGCGACCGGGTGACCAGCTGGGACCTGCACGCTGACGCCCTCGCCCTCTCGGCTCAGATGGTGGCCGACCGCCGCCACCTCCATCGCCACCCGGAGCTGGCCGGACACGAGGTCGAGACCTCGCGCTACATCGCCGGGCGGCTCTCCCGGC
>Ga0307373_10006848_pt1 | contig 17971 bp, 12 predicted proteins | sample OX2MG_FD_202534 | JGI IMG/M metagenome (GOLD analysis project Ga0307373, IMG submission 202534) | Soil microbial communities from Risofladan, Vaasa, Finland - OX-2 | ecosystem: Environmental > Terrestrial > Soil > Coastal area > Acid sulfate soil | place: Finland: Risofladan, Vaasa | collected... | reverse complement strand
TAACTATCCCAGCCTTCCCGGATCAGTGGACCCAGTGGACTTTTGTGGACACAGATGCACTGCGTCCTGGAGTTACAGTTGCGGGGCAGCTCTCGAATTATCGCACGAATGCGCGTCACGAGATTCCCTTTTCACCTCGCGCTTTAAGCGAGGCACCACGTACTTAATACAAAAATACAAACTTTATGGATGTCCGTGCAAAAATCGGGAAATTATTTTATTCTCGACTGGAACTGTTTCCGAAATCTATTCGCGGACCAGAGGCACACATCCCATAGCTCGGCAGTGGGTTGGCCGGTGGCAGGATGGGTCGGCATATAGGTTGGCGGCCCGAATTCCGGGACAAACGTCAGCGTCTTTTCATGGCGGACCAAGTGCGCGGCGATAATCTGATCCCACCATGTCTCATGCTTTTGAACGCGATCTTCCCATTCGGGAACGCGGGGATCGGGAACCTGCGGGCCGTTTTCGAAACCGATGCGGCCATGAATATGAATTGCGCGGCGCGCGGCCATCGTAAGTGCTTCCGCGTGATCTTCGAGCATCGATTCCGTCACGCAGCACCAGTGGCTGAAATCGGCATTGATGTGAAGGTCTGGCAGTTCGCGCAGCAATACGAGCGTGTTCATCGGCGAATAGAGCGGGCGGCGCCGGTGCGTTTCGTGCCCGATCGGAAGTCCGAGATCCTCTTCGACGCGAAGCGCGTGCTCGAAGAAACGGATCGTCTTCCCAAAACTCATGGTATCCCGGCCGGAGTGAGCGACGATCTTGACGGGATTATAGCGCATCGCATCCTCCGTGCGGCGCCGCAGCTCGTCGGCATGATCCTCGCCCTCGGTATATACGAGCGCGATATAATCGAAGCCGAAGTGCTTCAGCAGTTCCTGGAACTTTGTCGGCTCCGAAATTTCCTGCGCGGCAGATTCGATGCCGTCATAACCGGCATCGTGGATGCGCTGGAATTGCTCTTCGAGTGAAATCGGCAACGATGAAATCGCGAGCGATGGGCTTGCCATGCCCCAGAGGGATTTGTAGATTTTGAGTTTCATACCGGGATTACGCTGAATTACTTCCTGATTTGGCTGAATTATTACGAACTCTAATTCTATAACCTATTGAGTCCTGGAATTGTTGTCGTATTTTTGTAGAAATTAGTAGGTTTACTATTAATCGGCGAAATCAGGAAGCAATTCAGCGTAACCCCGGTTTAATCAGCATAATTCAGGTAAATGGAGAAGACACTCGACCTTGTAGGAATCGGAGAATGCCTCGTCGAATTTAGCGATTTGGGCGATGGCCAGTATCAAGTGGGCTATTCGGGCGATGTGCTCAATGCGCTCGCCGCAGCGGGAAGGCTCGGGCTTCGCACGGGCATCCTTACGGCGCTCGGTGACGATCCGTTCCTCGCGGGCCTGCTGGAAGTGCTTCAGGAGGAAGGCATCGACCGCTCGCGCGTGCCCGTGCTCGAAGGTAAGCCGAATGGGATTTATTTTATTCATCTCGATGAGGCGGGCGTGCGGAGGTTCCATTTCGTCCGAAATAATTCCGCCGCGCGAGAGACGTTCACCTGCCAGCCGCTTTCGGAACTAATCGACTACGCTCGCTCCGCCCGCGCGCTGCTCTTTTCCTCGATCCCGCTTGCGGTAATGAAAGACCGCGATAAATTTTTCGAACTGCTTCACGCGATAAGGGGCGAGACGATCCTCGCCTTCGATCTCAACGTCCGCAGGCGGCTGTGGGAGGATGTGCGCGATTTAATCGGGCCGTTCGAAGAGCTTGCGCCGCTCCTCGATGTCCTGTTCGTGACCGATGAAGATGACGCCATTCTTTTTGGCCAGCGGCCGGCGGGAGAAGCGATCGAAGACTATGCTCGTCGTGGTTTTCGCCAGATCGTGTTCCGGCGCGGCGGTGCGCCAACACTCGTGAAAAACGATAGTGAGAGCTTCGGAGTACCCGTTCCGCATGTTACAAAGATCGTGGACACCACTGGCGCGGGCGATGCTTTCAATGCCGGCTTTATCGCGGCGATGCTGCGGCATCACGCTTCCTATGAATGCGCGGCGATGGGTAATGCGACGGCAGCCGCAAGCCTTGAATCGCGCGGCGGCCGGGCCACAAGCGTGTCGGTCGAGCGTGTCGAGAAGCTCTATCGGCCCCTCGTTAAATGGGGAACATTTCATGTCCCGGCCCATGGCTGAGGGCATGAGCGGTGCGCCCAAAGTGCATCTGATCGGTAATGCGCACCTCGATCCGGCATGGATGTGGCAAATGCCGGAGGGTCTCGAAGCCTTTGCCGCCACCTGCCGATCCGCGCTCGATCGCATTCAGGAGTTTCCGGGATTTATTTTCACCTGTTCGAGCGCGGCGCATTATGCTTTCGTCGAAGAAACTGACCCAAAGCTCTTCGGAAGAATCCAGGAGGCAGTCCGAAATGGTCATTGGGCCATCGTTGGCGGATGGTGGGTCGAGGCCGATTGCAATTTGCCGAGCGGCGAGAGTTTCATCCGGCAGGCCGTGCTGGGCCAGCGCTATTTTCAAAGCCGGTTCGGAAAAATTGCGACCGTTGGATACAACATCGATAGCTTTGGCCACAACGCGAATCTCCCACAACTTCTGAAAAAAGCGGGGATGGATTCGTACATCTTCATGCGTCCCAAGCAGGACGAGAAAAAGCTTCCCGCCGCGCTCTTTGAATGGGAAGCGCCGAGCGGAGACCGTGTCACGGCCTATCGCTTGCCGCTCCATTATTCGAACCACGACCAATCCACGCGGGAAAAGATCGAGTCGCTGCCCCAACATCCTCTCTACCGGCCCAACCGTCCGTGGATGATTTTCTATGGCGTGGGCAATCATGGCGGCGGTCCGACCATCGCGGAACTTGCGGACATTTCCCAATTGCTCGAAGAGCGCGATGACACACACTTTAGCGATCCGGAAAGATTCTTTGCATCCGTCAATCGCGAAAAGTTGCCAGTCGTTAGCGGCGAGATGCAGCCCCATGCCATAGGATGTTATAGCGCGCATAGCGAGATCAAGCAGCTTCACCGGCGAACGGAGCACGCGCTGCTCACGGCGGAACGAATCGAAGTGCTCACCTCCCTTCACGTTCCCACCCACGCCGCGTTTATCCCAACGAAGGAAATCGCGAAATGTTGGGAGAATCTATGCTTCAATGAATTTCACGATTTGCTTGGCGGCGTTGCAATTCGTGAAGCATGCGACGATGCGATCTCGATGTATCGTGAAGCACTATCCATCGCGGAACGAAATATAGCTGTAGGGTTGCAGCAACTTGCCACGCGAATAAATACAGCGAGTCATATTCAAAATCTGATCGTTTTTAACCCCGCTGCCCACGAGCGCGAAGAATCGATCGAGTTTGAATTATGGCAACCAGCGGAATATGGCGAAGAAAAACCACTGCCAGGAATAGTTCTAATCGCTTCCGATGGTGCGAGCATTCCCGCGCAGCGAATCGAATCCTCCGGCAAAATTGGCGAGGACCGTGCGCGATTTCTCGCAAAAGTTCAAGTACCAGCTTTCGGATGGAGCACCTATGGCATCCAAAGAGTGGAGCGGACCCTGGTGGATGGCATGGACGAAGTGGAAATATCTTATGTGCATACTCCTGCAATTATCATTCGAGATGATTCCGATACGTGGGGACATGGCCTTACATCGTTCACCGATTATGAAGAGCCGTTTCATGTGGATGCCACCGAAATTTTCGAGTGCGGACTCATTCGAACAGGTATTCGTATTAAAAGCAGCAGTCGATCGTCTCGAATGGAAGAAGAATTCTTTATCGAAAAAGACAGTCCTGTTATTGAGCTTCGAGTTTTCCTCGATTGGCGCGAGAAGCATCGAATGCTGAAGCTCCGCTTCCGGCATGGTTGCGCCGATCCCGTCGCGCACTACGAAATACCGTATGCATGGATCGAGCGCCCGATTGGGTTGAGTGAATGGCCGGGACAGTCATGGGTGAACGTTTCCGAACGCGACGGCTCGCACGGATTTGCTATTGTTACCGATTCGAAGTATAGTTACTCGGTCGATGGTGAGTTTATTTATGTCGTCGCGGCGCGAAGTCCGCTCTTCGCGTATCATGTACCGCCGCACGTAATGCAAAGCGGCGAGCGAGAGCGATATCAGGATCAGGGCGAGCAGGAATTTCGTATATTACTAATTCCACATGAGGGCGAATGGACCGGCGCACACATAACGCGATTGCAAATGCCGCTCATCGTCCATCACGAATCGCGGCACGATGGAACGCTGCCGAAAACATTCGCCGGATTGGAACGCACCAGTACCGCCATTCATGTTGGCGCGATAAAAATGGCGGAAGAGGGCGGCGGAATTATTCTTCGCGCCGCGGAACAAGCGGGTGAAGCAAGCGAAGCGGAGTTTGGATTTCCTGTGCTTGGCGCAAAATGGAATACATCATTCACGCCATTTGAAATAAAAACATTCCTCATTCGGAATCGTCAGGTCACCGAAGTCGATTTTCTGGAGCGGCCACTATGAATGCGGTGATGGGCATCGATATCGGCTCTTCGGCGATCAAAGCAGTTCTTTTCGATGCCGATGCGAGGGTGGTGATTCGTCAGGAACGCCGTCCATTAAAATCACGAGTCTGGACTTCGAACGCAAGTCATTTCGAGGAAGACCCTATTGCCATTCGGGATGCGGCATTTGGCATTATCCATTCGCTCGCGGATTTTGCGAAGGAGCATGGGCATGAGGTGAAGGCTATTGCGTTTACCGGCCAAATGCACGGAGGGCTGCTCATCGATGCCACGCTTCGACCGCTTACTAATTTTATTACCTGGCAAGATAAACGGGGAGACGAAATACATGAGGATGGACGAACGTTCGTGGAATCACTGCGACTTCTTTCAGAGCCAGACCCTACCGGTGTTGGAATTCATACCGGGTTTTTGATCTCGACTTTGAATTGGCTTCGCCGCCACGATGCGATTCCGATGAATTCCGCTAAGGTGCTGGGCATCTACGATTGGCTGACGAGCCTCCTCGTTGGCCGCCCTGTGGCCGATATTTCGAGCGCGGCAGCGTGGGGAATGTTCGATCCCGTTGAAAGAAGTTGGCGAAACGAGCTTCTCGTTGAGGCTGGAATTTCACATTCTCTTTTGCCAGAAGTTGTCGAGTCGGGCGCGGAATTGGGTTCGGTTGACTCTGGACGTGCCGCCGAGCTTGGCCTCGATCCGAGTGTTCGTGTTCATGCTTCTATCGGTGATACGCAGGCGGCATACCTCGGCTCGGAGTGTATGGCAAATGAAATTCTCCTGAACTTCGGCACCGGTTCGCAGAGTATGTGGGAAACTACAAATCCGGTTGCAACCGAGGGCACGGACATTCGCTATCTTCGAAACGGGCGCTATCTCGCGTGCGCGCCGACGCTGGCTGGTGGGGAAGCCTACCGGATCGTTACCGATTTTTTTCGCGAAGCCGTGAAGGAATTTACCGGCGAAGAAATCCCGATGGAACGCACGAGAACTATTATGGATCGGTTGGCGCTCAACTCGGATTCGCTTGGCATCGTCATCGATCCAATTTTTCGGGGAAGTAAATTCCGCCCGGATAAAGATCGGGGATCCATTGCCGGAATTACGAGTGAGAATTTTCATCCGGGGCCGCTTGTGCGGGCAGTAGTCGAGGGAATGATCGAGGAAGTGGCGTGGCCATATTTTCTTCGCGAATCCAGTATGGTACACACGGGCATCGTGGGCGCGGGGAGCGCATTGCGAGGGAATCCCGCGCTCCGGGATGCCGCGGAGAAGCGGTTCGGGCGGGCGCTCCGGCTGGGGCGCTTCGAGGAAGAAGCGGCGGTAGGCGCGGCAATGCTGTGCCTACTTTTAGAAAATCGTTGATGCTAAATTTATTATAAAGTCATTGCGGGGAACCTTCGACGACCGAAGGGGGGCGAAGGTGGTTGCGAGGCACGAAGCAAAGCAATCCGCTGATTTAACGCGGGGAGATTGCTTCGTCCCCCCTTCGGTCGCCAAACGCTCCTCGCAATGACAGGGAAAAACCAACCGAATCAGGGTTATCCTTAAAATGCCAAATTGTCAATTTTCACCTCTTCCGGCGAATTTTTGTCGTATATTTGTAAGCTAAATTTCGTGAAAATCGGAAATAGTACGAATCCGCGCGACTTTCGGGAGGTTTTCGTGTTCTTTAGGTTTGAGAAACGCTCGCCATGGAAGCCATCGCGGCGTGATCTCCATTTTTTTTAGAATATCACACGTTTTTTTCGCATGAGCGATCATGCGGGCACTGTAAATTAATTTTATGTCGAATTCGAGCATGAAACGATCGTACCTCTATTCTGTCGTCACTGCCGCTGTGCTTGCCGGCGCTTTGGCGATGAGCGGCTGCAAGGCGCCCACAGTGGCCTATCAGGTACAGCAAACTGCCTCGTTGCGCGTGATGAATTTCGCGCCAAACTGCACCGCGCCGATGGATGTCTATTGGGATCTCGCCGGAAAGCCGGTGGACCAAATCGAGGCCGAGCAAGCGAAAGCCTATGCTATTCCTTATGGCGCTTCGAGCGTTTATACAAATTCGATTGCCACCGCGCCCGGCGGAACGACATACCAGATCGTCGTGACTCCCACCCGGTTGAAGTCAACGGATATTACGCCCACGGTCACGCTGATGCCGGGCATGACCTACACGCTCCTGATTACTCGAGATCCGGCAAACCCAAATAACTTCGAGGATAGTTTGATTCTCGATCAGGCGCCCACTGCGCCTACTCCCGCCGGAGTGAAAAGTCCTACCTTCGTTCGATTTATCAATTTACGGCCTAACGTCGGCGCGCTCACCGTTCATGTGAACGATCCGGTTAACGGCGATCTCGTTACACCGGCCTCCGGGCAAACCTTTTTTCAGCACGGTCAGTATTATCCGATCGGGACGGCGCCGGACACCAGCTTTGCTTTCATCGTGACGAATGCCAATAATCAGGTTATCACCCGGCTTGCGTACCAGACGTTTGCGGCCGGCCAGTATTTTACGCTTGTGTATGCCGGCGATCCCTGCAATACCGTGGCCACGAACCCAGCCGATACGTCGATCAGCGCGCTCGATACTTTCCGGCTTCATGCCTTCGACGATAACACCGGCGGTAATGATCAGACCAATCCGATCCAGCCCTCCTTCCGCTATAATATCGTGAATGATATTATCCCTGAATCCTACCCCTACGACCCGAATCATCCGGATGCGCTCGTCGGCTTTCTTGTGAATGGAGTATCGTTCTCAGAGTTTGGGGGATATTCCATTCCGCCCGTTCCCGCGTATCATGGCGGCGGAGAGTATGTGGACACCATGAATGGAGTCTGGAATGTGAATTATCAAAGTGCCTTTATCCCGAAACCGCTGGTAGTAAAGGGATATGCAACGGATGCTACGGGCAGTTACCAGCGTGAGTTATTCAATGCGGGAGTTGATGTTGTAATCCCTGAGGCACAACTCATTTTACCCGCCAATAATAACAAACCCTGGACGTTATTCTTTTTCGATACGGTTCCATCTCCCAACTTTGCGTTCCATTTGGATACGTCGTTGGCGAGTTCGGCACATTTCGGGCTTATACCCGTACCGGACGTCTCTTCGCCGGATTCCGTTACGTTCGTATTTATCTCCGGCATCATTTACGCGCCGCCCAATGCCTCACCCTCTAAAAACTACACAAACTTCTGGCTTCAGGTGCCCGGCATCGATACGCTGGTTCCGACCTCCTTTAACAGAGGCGGAGGGATGAGTATTGGTAAATACACGAATCTTTCCATTCCACTGGCCGCGGGCACAAGCACCAATATTACCGTGTCCGACTCGATCGGGGGTAACGGAGTCACGAATGCGCGTACCTTCGGCGATAGCACAAGTTTCACAGCCGAAGCGGGTGGTATCTACGAGATTGTCAGTGAGGGAGTTAAGAAGAACCCATACTTGCTCATCATGCACGTGAACGCGAAGAACCCCTGATTCTGGACGCATTCGCTCTCATCATTCTTGGCGGTGAGATCGGCGAGTACGCGCTCGAAGATGCCGCGCGCGCCCAGTTCACTCTCTGCGCCGATCGCGGCGCGGAACAGGCGAGGGCGTTTGGGTTCCCATGCCACGCGGTTATCGGCGATCTCGATTCCATCGCATCGGACACGCTTCGCTATTTCGAAGAACGCGGCGCCGAAATCGTTCGCATCCCCGAGCAGGATCGCAACGATTTCGAAAAATCGCTCGAATATCTTGCCCGGAAGTGGCAGGGCAATGTCCGAATTCTTGGAATGACCGGCGGCCGTGCCGACCATACGCTCTCGAATTTCAGCGTCATGCTCCGGTACACGGAACGATTTGCCAGCCTCATCGCGATTGATGAAAACGCCGAATATCGTTTCCTCACTGCTAATCGCAATCGCTGCCGGATAGACTCTCCCATAGGGACGATCCTTTCCCTCGTTCCCTTTGGCGAAGCGCATGGAATTGTGACCGAAAACCTCCGGTATCCACTTTTGCATGAAGCCTTGCTCCTTGGCAAGCGCGAAGGCCTGAGCAACGTGGCAACCGGCTCGCCGGTCACCATTTCAATCGAAAGCGGAGCGCTGCTAATTAGTGTGGCACGCGGTTTCAGTCAATAATGGCTCGATGTATCGACTGGCTTCGGCGTGTCGCTCGGCGGCGCGGTTTCGCCCCGTGCGGCCGGAGCATTCTGCGGCGGCGCGCGATATTGCGATGACGAACTCGTTTTCGAAGTGGAACTTGCCGTGGAATCGTATTCCTGTGTGCCGTTCTGCTTCGAGCAGCCCGCCGTCAATGCTCCGAACGCGATAAGGATGAGTATTTTTCTCATAAAGAAATATTTTTAGATGACCGGCATGCAAAACCACTACCAATTAGGCACGAACGTCCAATCCTATATGTTCGCGCATCCCGTAATCCAAAGCCAAAAAAATCGATCCTAATCTCATAATTCCGAGTCAAAATCTCCTAAATCTCAGCCATGTTTGAATCCTTATCCTCCCGGTTCGAAGAGGTCTATAAAAAAATTCGTGGCCAGGCCCGCCTGACCGAAGGAAACGTCTCGGACATCATGCGCGACATTCGGCGCACCCTGCTCGACGCCGATGTGAATTATAAGGTCGTCAAGAAATTCGTCGACGACGTGCAGGGCAAGGCCCTTGGTGCCGACGTCCTCCGCTCGGTAAGCCCGGAACAGCAGTTCATCAAAATCCTGTATGACGAACTCGTTCTCATGATGGGTGAGACATCGAAGGATATAACGTTCGCCCACGAACCGCCAACCATCGTCATGGTCTGCGGCCTGCAAGGCTCCGGGAAAACAACTTTTTGCGCGAAGCTCGCCAATCTCCTCAAAAGCAAAAATCGTAAGCCGCTCCTGGTTGCCGCCGATATATACCGCCCCGCTGCTATCGAGCAGTTGAAGGTTCTTGGGCATCAGGCCGATGTGCCGGTTTTCGCAATTGACGGCGAAAAGAATGCGGTAACTATCGCAGAGCAGGGATTGAAATACGCTCGCGAACATGCCAACGAAGTGGTTATCATCGACACCGCCGGACGCCTGACGATCGACGAAGCGATGATGCAGGAAGTCGCCGACATCAAATCAAGCGTCAAGCCGCACGAAATTCTTTTCGTCTGCGATGCTATGACGGGCCAGGACGCCGTCACGACCGCCAAGGCGTTCCACGACCGGCTCGCCTTCGATGGCGTTGTACTCACCAAACTCGATGGCGATGCGCGCGGCGGCGCGGCGCTTTCCATTCGCTCGGTTGTCAATGTGCCGATCAAATTCGTCTCCACCGGCGAAAAGCTCGAAGCCATCGAGCTATTCCATCCGGACCGCATGGCCTCGCGCATCCTCGGCATGGGCGATGTCGTCTCGCTTGTCGAGCGGGTCGAAGCGCAAATCTCGGAAGAAGAAGCGCGCAAGACCGAGGAGAAGCTTCGCAAAGCGGAATTCACCTTCGACGATTTTCTCACCCAGCTCGGCCACATCAAAAAGATGGGTTCCATGCGCGATTTGCTTGGCATGATTCCCGGAGTGAATTCCTCCATGCTGGGCGATACCAGCTTCGACGATAAATCTATGGCGCGCGTCGAGGCGATCGTCCATTCGATGACTGCTGACGAGCGAAGGTTCCCACATATCCTGAACGGCCCGCGCCGCGCCCGCATTGCCTTGGGAAGCGGAACCAGCGTGCAGGAGGTGAACCGCTTGGTCAAGCAATTTACCGAAATGCAGAAGATAATCAAAAAAATGTCACGCGGCAAAGTCTCGAATCAAATGAAGGATTTGATGAAGATGCAGGTGCCGGGATAATAATTCCCTAAACGTACCGCTTTCGCCGAATCGTGCCAAGTCGCCACCCGGTGGTGCTCCGATATAGGACCCTTGAGGTTTTGAGTGGTATCTTCTGGCGCGATCCTTGCTTATGGAGGAGCTAAATTCTCCAAATTTATGAAAAAATACTTCCATTCCGCACGGACGTTACGTCACGCTTCCCCAATCCTGGTGTTATTCGCCGCGCTTGCACTCTTCACGCACCCGAGTTCAGCACAGATAAGTATTAACGGCGGTATTGCCGTTCAAAGTTACGTGCCGCCGCAGTGGGCGCCGCCGTACGATAACGTCAGTTCCGTCCGGTATTACTATTTTCCCGATTATGGAATTTATTACGATGTCTGGGATGGCCTTTTTTGGTACTTAGGGCCCGGAAACCAATGGCTCTCCAGTCCGGATCTGCCACAGGCTTATTCCGGAGTGGATTTGAGCGGCGCGTTCATCGTGCTCATTGACCGTGATGTTGCTCGGCCCTGGACGAACTACTCCTATTATTACCGTAATTATCCGCAGCATGGATATGATAATTACAAGGATATTGTGGTCCGCAATCGGATCGTCACCAACATCGCTCCCGGTCATGAACTGGTGCCTCGGGCGTTCAATGAAAACAGCAATCGCGTTACGTTCATGCAGCGGCCGGTACCGAATGCTCCCCGTGTTTCGAACGCGCCGGTAAACTATAACCGCGTAGTCCACAAAGTGCCGATGAAGGCGATTGCTCCCTCCATGCCGGCGCAGAGCAGGAATTTGAATTATGGGCGAGGCTATGTCAGACCCACCGCCGCCCCGAACCGCGGCGGAGCACCGGGAGGCAGGCCAGCACCGAACGGCGGGGCGCCTGCTCGCGGCGGAAACCCCCATGGCGGAGGAAACCCCCATGGCGGAGGGAACCCCCATGGTGGCGGAAACTCCCATGGCGGCGGGAAATGATGAGAAGTTCCCGACAGCAAGGGCCTTCTGACTTTTTTTCTTGTTCGAGCCGGACACGATTGCCCCGGCTCCGAACGTTATCCTGTTTTCAAGCATAGCGGCCGGGCGGGAACGCCTGGCATGGGGGTCAGGTCTCTGATGTTCCGGTCGTTCAACATTCGTATTTTCGGTCTTATCCTCCGTGGCGGACTCGTTCTCGCGCTCGCTGCGCTGCTGGCGCCCACGCTGAGCGCGATACATCCTCCCGTGGCGCGCGGGCAGCAGGTGCTGCCGCGCGCGGGGCGGTCCTTTTCGTTTGGGATCATCGAAGGACCCGACAATCTCATTGATAGCACGCAGGGATCTCTGAGCCAGCTTACGCTTACGGTCGTGAGCCTCTATGCCGGCTGTGGCGTTGTTGTCTCGCCCTCCGGATTTTTTCTCGATTTCAACTTCGCTCCCGGTGCGGCGACGGTGATCGATCTTCCCTACGATTTGATGCAGCGGTTCGATCTCGGCAAGACCAACAAGGGCATCCTCGTTCATACCTCACAGCCAGTTAATCTTGTGCTGCACGATTTCGCTCCCGAAGCTGGGGACGCTACGCAAATTTTGCCGGACGATGCGCTCGATACGAATTACGTTGCTTTTGGCTGGGGCCTGTATGATGACCCGACGGACCCGATTCCCGAGCGGAATGTGATGGAGTGTCTCGTAACGGCTGGGAATGATTCCACGTTGGTAACGATCACTCCGAGCGTCAACACGCGGGACGGCCAATCAGCCGGCGTGCCGTTTACGGTGCGGCTGGACCGCGGCGAATGCTACATCATGAAGGCGGACACGTCGGGCCAACCCTCGGATCCGTCGCTTTCAGGCTCGACCATCGTTTCGACGAAGCCAGTGAGCGTGATTTCAGGGCAGACCTGCGCCTACGTGCCAGTGGGGGACGAATCGTGTCAGGAACTAATGGACGAGCTGATCGGGAAAAAATGGTGGGGTTCTCATTTCTTTTTTCAGCCGCTCGGCAATGTGGATTCGACGGTTGTTGCCGTGTTCACGAGCGACCGCCCCTTTTTCGCGCGTATCAATAACGGCTTTGCCGGCTCGACGAACGACCGCATCGAGGCGCAATTTTACGGTCCGGCGGAAATCAAGACGTTCGATGCGAAGGGTCCCGTCCGTGTCGAAGCGCACCAGCTTACGCGCGGCAGTTCATTGGCTTTCGATTACCGCACCAGCGACCCGACGCTCGTGACCGTCCTCGATACCCAGTATTATACCGATACCGTGATCTGGAATACTCCGTATTTCGGCCAGATTAATTCCTTCGCGAATTGGGTTCCCATTATTTGCCCGACGGCCGATCTTGGGCTTGCCACGCTCGATGGCACGCCGCTTTCAGCTTTGGACACGCTTTCCTCGGTTATTAATGGCAGCGGTTACAGCGCGATCAATCCTTCTGTTTATCCGGGCGAGCATACGATTATCTCGCCCGATCCCATCTTCGCGCTCGTGACGGGATTCGCGTTTTCCGATGCCTATTCCTTTATGGCCGGCACCGCTGGCGCGCCGCTGCTCCCCGACACTTTGCTCCACCAACTTCTGCTCCAGGCCGATTCCGCGCGCGTGTGTGAGGAGTTTGGCGTTTCCGCATCGCTTGTTCCGCCGATCCAGCCCGATATAAACGGGAAAGGGGAAAATGCGATGTCGCTCACCATCCCCGTGACCTACGATCCAGTGGTACTAAAATTTATTCGTGTCGAGCCACATGCCGTTTTGATGAATGCGCAATACACGGTCGATTCCTCGACGCCGGGAACGATCACGATTTCCATTGCCGGAGTTCCCTTCCTTTCCGGCAGCGATCTGTTCCGAATTGTCTTCGAAGGGCGCAAGCGGGCCTTGGCCACAACCGTCGGGAATAATTCCGGCGCGTTTGGATGTGGCGATGCCACGGAAATCATCAGCTTTGTGCCCGCGACGTTTGCCGTCGAGTCTGCGGTGGACACGCTCCGGAGAACGTTCGCGCTTTCGAATACTTCGGCAGTGATATGCACGCCGGTCGCGGTCGCGCTCACTGCGGATTCTATCCTCACGGCGGAGGATCAGTTTGCTCTTTCCAATATTGAAATCACGTTCGATACGTCCGCGCAGCAATTAGTTAATTCCACGCTGGGCGGCGTTCTGGCCGGAGTGAAATTGCAGACCGCCGGGCAGGCCACCGGCGATTATACGGTCCAACTTACTACCCCCACGACGTTAACCGGCGGAGATACACTGCTGCTCCTGGAATTCGTTCCGGGCTCGAGTTCGGCGGCAACCGTTATTCATGCGCGGCTTACGTATGTGCGGTGCTACGATACACTCACGCGCGATCTCATGCTTTCCTATCCCATTTCGCCGCTCTACGATACGGCGCACACGATGCTCAATGTTCTGACCTCGCCGGTCTCGCTGGGCGATCAGGCCGTGGTGGATGTGACGCTCTCCGGGCTGCCGATAAATGCGCAGGTCAAGCAATTCAATCTCTATCTCACCTACAATCACGATGTACTTACCTATCAGCAGGCGAATTTGGCCGGCACGATCCTCGCGACCTGGCCGCCGCCCACCGCGTATCTCGGCATTTCGACCGACACCTTATTCTTCGCTTCGCCGGCGGACCTGAGCACGTCCGGCGTCCTCGCGCATTTGCTCTTTACCACCTACGTTGCGGATTCCTCCTATTCGCCGGTCGTGGTCACGAGTTCGCTGCTTGGCGATTCCGCCGGCTGTCCGATTACCTATGTTTCGCCGCTATCCTCCGCGGATTTTCTTGGGAAGGATTTGTGTGGCGATTCGGTCTTGCGTTCCTTCATGCACGGCGTTCGAATCACGATTGACCGGGCGGAGATCGATGGCGCGGGAGTGTTACACGTCGTCCTTCACTCTGCAATCGCTTCGACGGTAACACTTACGCTGACCGATGTTCTGGGCAGAATAGTTTGGAGTGCGGAAATGCAATGCGGCGTGGGCGTGGTAGAGCACGAGTTTACGCTTCCCGCGGGACTGCCTTCCGGCACGCTCACGCTCCGTGCCGAAAGCGGGCGGAGTGTCGTTTCGAAGCAATTGATGTTCATAAAATAAGTATCTTCCGTGAAACCACGAATTACGTTTCTTACGCTTGGAGTCGATGATTTAAATCGATCGCTCCATTTTTATCGGGACGGGCTTGGGCTTGCCACCAAAGGAACCGAAGGGGAAGAATTCGAGTACGGCGCGGTTGTATTCTTTGATTTGCAAAATGATCTTAGGCTTGCCCTCTATCCGAGAACGAGCCTCGCTCACGATGCTACAATCGATCCTTCTCCCGGAAGTCCAACGGAATTCAGCATTGGCCATAATGTGAACAGCCCGGAAGAAGTCGATGCCGTTATGAAGCAAGCAGAAAGCGCCGGCGCGAAAATAATTAAGCCCGCGCAAAAAACGTTTTGGGGCGGTTATGCGGGATACTTTCAGGACCCGGATGGCCATTTGTGGGAAATCGCGTGGCATCCCGCCTGGAGGTTTGAAGATTGAGCGATTGGCCGATAACCAAATGATTTCTGTGACAGAAAAACTTAATTTGAATCCAAACGTAAACGACTACCTCCCCGATAATCACTGGCGGAATTATCGCCGCTACCGGGAAGTTCGTCATTAGAACGGGCGTCGATGCCTCCCATTATCTATCTTTAATTACTAAATCCTTTTCTTGGAACATCTCATTTTAGCTCAAGTCGGTCTGACCGGCGTAGTCAGCGTTTTGCGAGCGTTGCTCTTTTTTGTCATTGTCATTTTCGTGCTCGTGACCTTTCACGAATTTGGCCATTTTATCGCGGGGCGGCTGTTTGGAATGCGCGTCCCCGTATTCTCGATCGGATTCGGGCGTCGGCTGTTCGGCTTCAATAAAATAAGTGGTTTTACCTTCGGGCCGCTCGATCCCGAAGTGGAAATGAAATTGGAGAACCACACGGATTACCGCCTTTCCCCGATTCCAGTCGGCGGCTATGCGAAAATCGAAGGGATGATCGACGAAACAACGAACGAGGCGCTGCCTTCGGAGATCCAGCCGTGGGAATTCCGAGCGAAACCGTGGTGGCAAAAATCCATCGTCATTTCGGCGGGCGTGATTATGAACGTGCTGCTCGCCTGGGGTATCTTCTCGGGACGCAATTTGATCTATGGTTCCGAAGCGCCGGCCACGACGACGGTCGGCTATGTGCGCGAGGGTTCCGTTTCGGCGGCCGATGGCGTCCGCCCGGGCGACCGCATTCTTTCGGTCGATAACAAAACGGTCTCCAATTGGAACGACGTCGATCAGGTTCTCACCACCGGCTTTGGCCATGATTTTTCCATTCATTTCGAGCGGAATGGAACGGTCTATTCCGCGCTCTACCGCTCCTCGGATTTGGGCGGCTTGCAGGAAGCGCCAAAGCGCTTTGGGCTCGAACCCGTCGGGCTGACCGCTCCGGTGCTCGATAGCGTCATCCCGACGTTCCCCGCCAGCATTGCGGGGCTGAAGAAAGGCGATACCGTCGCCGCGATCGATGGAGTACCCATCGTGGGCGAGCCTGCGCTCATTGATGAAGTGAGTTCGCATCCGCTGAAACCGATCACGTTCGATGTGGTCCGCGCGGGCGAGCACAAACTTATTACCGTCACGCCGGACGCGAAGGGGCTTATCGGGGTTGTTCCATTTTCCTATTTTGCAGGCCCAAAAATACAAATCCGCTATGGCCTCCTCGCTGCCATCGGCCTGGGCTGGACGAATCTCTGGACCTATACGCGGATTTCCATCATCGGCATCGGGGAAATCATTAAAGGCACAATGCCCGTGACCGAGCTGGGCGGGCCGGTGAAGATCGCGCAGTTATCTTCACAAAGCGCGTCGGGAGGGCTGGAATCGTTCCTGATGTTCATGGCGCTGCTTTCGGTTTCGCTGGCGTTGCTAAATATCCTTCCCATTCCCGCGCTCGATGGCGGGCATTTACTCATTATCCTCGTCGAAGCCTCGATCGGCCACGAGCTTTCGCAGCGGTTCAAACTGAACTTCCAAAAAATTGGCATCGCGGTCCTGCTCTTTTTCCTGATCTTTGTGACGATCAACGATATTCGGGGGCTGTGAGTACCGAGTACTGGATGGGCATCCGTTTGCTTTAGAGAAAAACTGAACCGCGAGTCTTCCTATCTCATCCATACATTATCGTTGCCATAAACAAAACAAACCGGACGAGCCACGTTACCGGCCCCATCGTGATCTTTTGTATCGCCGCCATTCTGGGTCTTGTAATGTTTCTGGGCTTTCATCTCAGGAATCGCTCGCTGCCGATTCCGGTGATGCTCATACATGGCATTCTGGCGATCACTGCGTTTATTTGGTTGTTGGCTTAAAAAGCTCACGTGAGCCAGAAGTGATTTCGCTGGACTTTCTGTTCCTCTCGATGGGACTGATAGGACCCGTCGGACGAATCATCGTTCTCCTTAAACTATGCAATAAGCCATCATGGATTCCTCTGAAAATTACTGGGCAGCGCTTCCACGGATTACCGTCCTGCTACTGATCGCGCTCACCGCGGTTTCTTCGAATTCGTGTAAGAATAATGCGACGACATCCACGAACCCGGTCGAGGATACGATCCATCTTGTCTCGAATACTCCAGTCGTTCCACTTCAGGGCGCTGCGGCGGGTTGCACCGCCGATTCGATTCAAATTTGGCTTTCGTGCGGCTGCAAATTTTCGCTCATTACCTTAGGCAGCGGCGAAGACGCCTCGCATTTTACCGTTCAATCCCGCACGCCCGATACCGCATGGACGACCCCGCATTATCTCCGGTTTCAATATCAATATCAATGTGCCCTTGCCAGGGATAGTGCATGGTTTGCCTTTTCGGCGCTCGATCATTACGGGAATACGAAGTACGATACGCTACGCGTGATGGTGAGTTCGTAATCGCCTCTACTTCTTGCATTTTGCAGAAATCCATCCTTGCAGTCCTGCAATTTACAGGGACTCCTCGTTCGTTCTTCCTCCGTTTTTAGTCTGAAATCGCCAATTTTTGCTCTGGCATTCGGCTTTATAGGGTGAACCATTAGCTAACGCGGAAACTCCTCTGGCGGAAGCGCGTAACAAAAACAGCAAAAGTTTAACTTAAATAACCAAAACTTCACGAATCAATGAAGAAAAATTCTCTTTTTGTGACTATTGTCATTCTCTGCGCGCTTGTCGCAGCATACCTTATCTATTATTTCATACTTGGCAATCCATCGCACTTTACCGATGCCCTCAAGACCAAACCGAAAGTGGGTGACTACTTCGGCACGGCATACGTGGGCGGGTTCGTCGTTCCGTGGCTGCTGACGCTTTCGATTATGGTCGTCACATTCATCGTCGAGCGGTTTTTCTCGCTTGCCAAAGCCAAAGGCTCGGGTAATCTCAATACCTTCCTGGCCAACGTCGAAAGCCGGCTGAATGAAGGCAATATCGACGCGGCGATCGACCTCTGCGCAAAACAGCGTGGCACGGTGGCGAACATCATTCGCGCGGGTTTGGAGAGTTTCAAGAAAGTACGCAATGAGAACCGGCTCGAAGCCGAACTTAAACTCGCGGAAGTAAAGCGGACGATCGAGGAAGCCACGAGCATCGAAACG
>Ga0307373_10006846_pt1 | contig 17976 bp, 16 predicted proteins | sample OX2MG_FD_202534 | JGI IMG/M metagenome (GOLD analysis project Ga0307373, IMG submission 202534) | Soil microbial communities from Risofladan, Vaasa, Finland - OX-2 | ecosystem: Environmental > Terrestrial > Soil > Coastal area > Acid sulfate soil | place: Finland: Risofladan, Vaasa | collected... | reverse complement strand
CCGAGATTCGCGCGCGCGGCCAAGACCGTGCAGAGCGGCGAAATCGTACCGTTGGCGCTGCCGCTCTCGACCCAGACCACGCCGGATAATCCGCAGCCGGTGCAGCACATGATGTTGCATTCGGGACCGCCGGGAATCGCCGCGCTGGATTATTTCGGCATGGCGCCGCACGGCATGGCCTTCACCCATCTCGACGCACTCTGCCACGTCTTCTGGCAGGGCAAAATGTACAACGGGTTTTCCGATCGCGAGGTCGGCCGCTTTGGCGCGCGCAAATGCGCAATCGACGTGACGCGCGACGGCGTGATGAGCCGGGGCGTGCTGCTCGATATACCGGCGGCAAAAAAGGTCGATTGGCTCGACCCGGGCGATGCGATCTATCCCGAGGATCTCGACGCCGCCGAAAAGCTCGGCCGCATGACGGTCGGCGAGGGCGACGTGCTGCTGCTGCGCACCGGCCGGCATCAGCGGCGCAAGGCCAAGGGCGCGTGGGATCCGCGGCGCGAGGGGCTGCCCGGGCTCGACGCCTCGTGCCTGCAATGGATTCACGATCGGCGCGTCGCGGTGATCGGATGCGACGCGGTGAGCGACATCGCGCCGAGTCCTTACGGCGCGGCGATGGGTCTGCCGATTCACGTCGGCACGCTGGTCATGATGGGCATCCATCTGATCGACAACGCCGACTTCGACGCGCTGGCGGCAGCTTGCGCGCGCCATGAGCGCTACAACTTTCTGTTCACGATGGCGCCGCTCATCCTCGAGCACGCGACCGCGTCGCCGGTGAATCCGCTGGCGCTGTTCTAGCCGATCGCGTGACGCACACCGCGTCGGGCGAACCGCCCGCTTGGCCGCACCGGATGATCAATCATGGGGAAGGTTCCGATGAAAAATGAAGCACTGGTAATTGATGCCGACGGCCATATTCTCGAACCGCCCGACCTGTGGGAAAAATATCTCGAAGCGAAATACCGCGATCGGGCGGTGCGTATCCGCGTGGGCGAGGACGGCTACGAATTTCTTGAAGTCGACGGCAAACGCGCCAAACTGACCCGCCAGGGCCAGCTCGGCACGCTCGGCGGCATGGGCAAGCAGGTCGAGGAGTCGCGCCGGCGGCGCGAGGAATTCGTCAACTCGGGCCGCGCCTCCGAACTGCGCTACGAAAAGCCCAAGCCCGAAGATACCTATTTGAAGGGCGCGGCCTACGGCACGATGGACATGCGCGAGCGTCTGCAACTGCTCGACCGCGAGGGCATGGCGAAGTCGGTGCTCTATCCGACGATCGGGCTTTTGTGGGAATGCGAAACGATGGACGTGGAGCTGTCGGGTGCCTACTGCCGCGCCTACAACCGATGGATTGCCGATTTCTGCCGCGACTCGGGCGGCCGGCTCGTGCCGATCGCGCACGTCTCGCTCGGCGACCCCGACGAGGCCGCGCGCGAGCTCGAGCGCGCGGTAAAAGCGGGATGCAAGGGCGCGTTCATCGCGCCGTTTACGATTTCGCGCCGCCCGCACGGCGACCCGGCGCACGATCGGCTGTTTGCCGTCGCCCAGGAGGCCGGCGTGCCGGTGGCGATTCATCCGACGCTCGAGCCGCCCGAGTTCGGCGTGCATCGCCGCTACGACAATTTCGGCTGGGCCGCCTGGTACTTCGATCTGTTCGCGGCGCAGGGCGTGCAGCACGCCTTCGCGACCTTTTTCCAGCTCGGCGTGTTCGATCGCTTTCCCCGGCTGAAGGTGGTGGTGCTCGAATCGGGCGCCGGCTGGATCGGCTATTTCCTCGATCGCGCCGACGCCATTTTCAGCGGCACGACGATCGCGCAGACCGTGCGCCTCAAGGAAAAGCCCTCGTTCTATTTCAAGGAGCGATGCTTCATCTCGGCCGATCCTGACGAACGGACCATCGCCGGCATGATGACGCACGTGGGCGAGGATAAATTCTTCTGGGCCAGCGACTACCCGCATCCCGACCACCCGGGGAACTACCTCGAAGAGCTGGCCGGACTGGTCAAGCCGATGACCGAGAGCGGACGGCGGGGAATCCTGGGCGAGAACGTCGCGCGCGCATACGGGCTGATCTGAGCGCGCCGCGCGGCAATTCTCGCCGGGGGTGACCGGTGCAAATTCATGCGGACCTCGCGGGCGTCCCTAGCGCGCTATACGATCAGTACGGTCAGGTCTTCGTCGGCGCGGCCGTCCCATGCCGGTGCGGTTCCCGCAAAGAACCTGGCGCAGCCCTGCGCAAGGATCGCGATTCTTCGCTGCGCTCAGAATGACAAAATTGCTCATTCTTATCGTCATTCTTCGCGTCGGCTGCCGACGCGAAGAATCCCGTGTTTATGATCACCTCATAAACTTATTCACAGGACACCGTACTAGTTGATCTGGATGGGCAGTTCGAAGGGCAGCGCCTGCGGCATCTTGCACATCGAATCGTTGCATTCCTGAAATTTGAGCGTCCCGGCAATCCGGTAAGCGCCGGGCTTGAGGTCGTGCTTGAGCTTGAGGTGGCCGGACGCCTTGATGACGCCGGTGTAGACCGGGTAGGTCACGTTCAAGGCCGGGAACTTGAGCGGGGTTGGCGCGGGCATCCGGATCGACTGGCTGGCGAGCAAATCCGAAGCAAAAACAATCGAGGTCGGCGTCAGCCCGTCGCCGTCGGGCAGCGGCAGTCCATAGATATGCCATCCGGGGGCGACGGTAATTTCGGCGGCGACGCCGAGTTGATCGCCGCTGCGCGCATGGCTCGCCGATAGTATTACCTGGGCGAAGACGTCCTCGGCCGTGACCTCGGCCGGAAGGCCGGCGGCGTATGCGACACGAATCGCGATCGTGGCCGCGATTATCGCTACGGCGACCGCTATCGCGCCGCGCGCGCACGCCTGGGAAACCTCTATTCGCATGATCGATCGAATCCGCACGGCACAAACTTCAGCCGATTGCCGCTGCGAGCGCAAGCCTCTGGCTTGCGTCGCGCGTGAGGCCGCGCAATCAGTGGGAGCTGGTGGTGTTGGCCGAGCCCGACGGCGGCAGCTTGCCGATGCGAATCAGCTCTTCGCGCAGGCTCGCGCGCGACAGCGGCTTGCACAGCACCGCCGAGGCGCCGAGTTCGTAACTCTGGGCGATATCCTGATCGTAGAGCGAGCTGGTAATGACAAAGGCTGGCACCTGCGCGCACGCCTCGCTCGAACGCGCGGCGGTCAGCACCGAAAAGCCGCCATTGTCGGGCAGGCGCAAGTCGACCAGCATCAGGTCGGGACGATCGTTCTCGGTGAACTGGCTGATCAGGCCGACCGCCTCCTCGGCATTTTCGGCGACGATCACTTCACTCGCCTCGCCGAGCAATTGGCGAATCACGGTCACGGCAATAAAGGCGTGTTCGGGATTATCTTCAACCAGAAAAACCCGCACGCCGAATTCCGGGATAAATCTGTCGTTGCTGCTATCCATTGTGCCCCTCACCCACCGCCAGTATACACAAATCGCAGTTCATTGAAGACGAATAAATGAGCCCCGGTCGGTTCACGCCACGCTGCTCGCGCAGCCGGATATCATCGTTGGCAGTTAGTAGCCAATTGCCGTGCTATCGACGCGGCGGACCGCGTGACGTAGCCCGCAGCGTTGCGGATAGAACAATCGCGATGCGGCGATGCCGTAAAATACGAGTGAAAATAAGTCATAGTGTTACTAACGCTTCGATGCCGCCACGGTTAGCACGGACGAGCCGGTAGACCGTGGCGAATGCGATTTGAGGCGCGCCGCTCGAATGGGATTATCGCCGTCCCATTTGTTGTATCGATCCGACACGATCCGGGCGCATCGTGGACCGGCCGGTTCGCCCCGGCGGCGCCGCGGCGCCGGAACGCGATTGCCGCGCGTGTCCGCCACTGTTAGGTTCGGGGTCTGATCGACCCATGACTCCCGACGAAAAACCCGCCCCCTCGCCCGTCGCGGACGCGCCCCCGGCGGACGTATCCATGGCGGCGCCGATGCTCGACGAATTCGATCCGCGCACGTGGATCGTGCCGCTGGTCTGCAAGGATTGCGGCAAGGACTTCAGCGCGCCGTATCTCCATGTACAGGCGGGCATGGTCTTTCACTGTCCGCATTGCCGGGGATCGTTCGTGCCGACGAGCACCATCCATCGCGAGGTCCACAGCGTCTTCGAGGAGTTCTACGCCGCGCGCTATCGTGACCGCGACGAGTCGGTTCGCCGCGGCGATGACGCGGCGGCCCTGGCCGCCCAACAGGCGCGCGAGCTCGAGGAATTTCGCGCGCGCCTGAACACGCTCGCGCACGCGATGAATCCGGCGGGCAAGTTAATCCGCCGCAAGGGTCTCGGCGCAATGTTCTCTTAGGGCGCGCGCCGCGCCAGCGCATGCGCCGTCAGCTTTCGATCGCGATCAGATAGCCGTGCGCGGCCAGCCGCTCGCTCAATTCCTGGCGATGGGCCGGGCCGCGCGTCTCGAGTTCCAGGCTCACCCGCGCACCGCCGATCGCCACGTCGCGCCGCGTGCGATCGTGGCGGATCGAGCGCACGTTGGCGCCCGCTTCGCCGATCAGCGCAAGCAGCCGCTGCAACTCGCCCGGACGATCGCGCAGGTCCACCGTGCAGCGCATCAGGCGGCCGGCATGGGCGAGGCCGTAGCCGATAATCCGATCGAGCAGATTGATGTCGATATTGCCACCGCTCAGCACGATCACCACGCGCCGGCCGACCAGTTGGTCCTTGATCTTGAGCGCGCCCGCGAGCGCCGTGGCCCCGGCGCCCTCGACCAGCAGCTTCATCCGCTCGAGCAGCAGCAGGACGGCCGCGCCAATCTCGAAATCGTCGACCGTGACGGCGCGCCGCACGCGCGCGCCGATCAGATCGAACGGCATCCGGCCCAGGCGCCCGGTCGCCAGGCCGTCGGCGATCGTATCGGCCGGCGCCGCGATCGCCATTGGCGCTCCGGCCGCAAGGCTAACGCTCAGTTGCGGCGAGCCGGCCGCCTCCACGCCGATGACTTCGGCGCCCGGCGCCCGCGCGGCCAGCGCGACGGCGATACCCGCGATCAGGCCGCCGCCGCCGACCGGCACCAGCACCACGTCGGGCGTGATCTCATCGGCGATTTCGAGGCCAATGGTGCCCTGCCCCGCGATCACGAATTCGTCGTCGTAGGCGTCGACGAAAAGCGCGCCGGTGCGATCGCGAATCGCCTCGGCGGCGTGGCGCGCGGCCTGGTAGTCGGCGCCGGCGAGCACCACCTCGGGGCCGTAGCCGCGGGTCGCGTCGACCTTGGCGATCGCCGCCGTCGCCGGCATCACGATTGTCGCGCGCACGCCCGCGCGCGTCGCGGCATAGGCGAGCGCCTGGCCGTGATTGCCCGCCGACGCCGCGATTACGCCGCGCGCCGCCTCGGCCGGCGTGAGCGTCGCGACGCGATTGGCCGCGCCGCGCAGCTTAAACGATCCGGTCTTCTGAAGATTCTCGGGCTTGAGAAAGACTTGCGCGCCGATCATGCGCTCGAGCGTCGCACTGCGCATCAGCGGGGTCGGCTTGATGATACCGGCGAGGCGCCGCCGCGCGACTTCGATCTCGTCGATGCCGGGCGCCATCGCAACTTCACCCGCCACGCGGAGCAATTCGTGGCGCGTTCACGACAACGCCGCGATCGGGCGCGCCTCAGGCATGGCGATGCGCCGCGTCAAACTGGCGCTCCTTGATCGCGCCGAAGCCGTCACCCTCGAAATCGACCTGCCGGCAATGGCCGCTCGAGTACTCGAGGTCGAGCAGCAGGAAGCGAATCGGCCGGCGCTTGAGCGCGGCGATCAGCGCGGCGATGCCGGCGCGATCGTCACCCGCCATCGTGACGATTTCCGCTACTTCCAGACGGCTTTGGCCGACGAAGCGATGCGCCCCCGCGTCGCTCGAAAAGGCCAGCACGCCGGCCCACGACTGGTCTTTTTCCTGGAACGCGATCAGCGCGCCGGCCGCGTCGAGCAGGAAATGCAGTTCGCTGAAGGTCGGCGCGCTCACGCCGCCTCGACCTCGAGGCGCCCCTGGCGAATCGCCTCGGCGCGCTCGCGGACCAGCGCCGGATAGGTGTAATAGTGCTCGCCAGTCAGGCGCAGAAACGACGCCTGGTCGACGTCGTCGAGCTCCAGCGCGCCGATTTCGGCCTCGGCGGCGGCGCGGCTCGGCGCGGCGACGATGATAGCGTAGAGCCGCCGGCCCTGGTCGGACTGAAAATCCTGGCGCGGCGGAAGTGCCGCGGGCGGCAGTTTACCGGCGTGATAGTTGTCGAGAATATAACGCAGCGCCTTGAGTTCGTGGCGCAGAATATCGATTCGTTTGAGTGGACGGTCGGCGGCCATGACTAAAGATTATCGCCGTGCGCGCCGTGGTTTCAACCGCGCCGGCCGCGACCCGTCGCCTGGCGCACGAGGCGCCTTTCGATGATCCGCCTGCTTCCGCCCAGCACCACCGCCGACGGCCGCCGCCTGCTCGTCACGCGCGCGCTGCGCGGTCTCGGCGACGGCGCGGTCAGCGTGATCCTGCCGAGCTACCTGATCGCGATCGGCTTCAACCCGGCGCGCATCGGCGCGATCGTCTTCGGCACCCTGATCGGTTCGGCCGCACTGACGCTGTGGATCGGGCTGGTGGTCAACCGCCTTGGGCGCCGCCGCGTGCTACTCGGCGCGTGCATCCTGATGTGCGCGACGGGTCTCGGCTTCGCCCTCGTGACGGCGTTCTGGCCGCTGTTTCTGATCGCGGTCGCCGGCACGCTCAATCCGTCGGCGGGCGACGTGAGCCTGTTTTTGCCGGTCGAGCAGGCGGCCTTGGCCGAGACCGTAACGGCGCGCGATTTCACCGCGATCTTCTCGCGCTACAGCGTGGCCGGCGCACTCGCCGGAGCGATCGGCGCGCTGGCCAGCGGACTGCCCGCGACGATCGCCGCGCGAATCCATTGCGCCGCCGCCGCGGCCGATCGCTCGGCCTTTATCGCATACGCCGCGCTCGCGCTGGTCGCCGCCGCGATCTACGGGCCGCTGACGCCGGCGGTCGAAGCCGCGGCCACCGCGCCGGGGGCCTCCGCGCTGGGCGCTTCGCGCTCAATCGTGATGCGCCTGTCGGCGCTGTTTGCGCTCGATTCGTTCGGTGGCGGCCTCGCGATTCAATCGCTGCTCGCGCTCTGGCTGTTTCGCCGCTTCAACCTGTCGATTCAGGCCGCCGCGATATTTTTCTTTTTCACCGGGCTGCTCGGCGCGCTCTCGCAATTGATCTCGCCGTGGGTCGCCGCGCGCTTCGGACGAATCAAGACGATGGCCTATACGCATGTGCCGGCGAACCTGGCGCTGATGCTCGCGGCGCTGATGCCGAATCTGCAACTCACGCTGGTCTGCCTGCTGATTCGATCTTCGATGTCCTCGATGGACGTGCCGGCGCGCCAATCCTACGTGATGGCGATCGTTGCTCCCGAAGAACGCGCCGCCGCCGCCAGTGTGACCAGCGTGCCGCGCAGCCTGGCCGCCGCGTTCGCGCCATTGCCGGCCGGCGCGCTGCTCGACTACTCGCTGTTTGGCTGGCCGCTGATGCTGGGTGGCGCATGCAAGCTGGTTTACGACGGGCTGCTGCTGTGGCAGTTCAGCGCGGTCAAACCCGCCGACGAACGCGAGCTCGACGACCGCTGCTAGCGCGCGATCGCGCCCCGACGATACGCGGCGCACCGCGCGATCAATATGTCGTGGTCGATTTTAGTCGACGCTGAGGCGCCGGATCTGGCTCAGATGGCGCAGCGCGTCGCGCTTGCGCCCGGCGCGCTCGTAGAGTTCGGCCAGGTTGCGATGGGCCTCGAGCGACAGCGGATCGCATTCGGCGGCGCGCTGAAAACTGTGCAGCGCGTTCTCGTACTCTTCGCGCACGCGGTAGATCGCGCCCAGGCGCAGATTGACTTCGGCGTTGGCCGGCACCAGCACGGCCGCGCCCAGCAGATGGCCCAGCGCGCCGGCCACGTCGCCCTTGCCCTCGAGCAGCGCGGCCATGCGCATGTGGAGCTCGAAATTGCCAGGCTCGCGGCCGAGCAGATCGCCATAAAGCGTGAGCGCGCGCAGCGGATCGTCCTCGGCCATCTTGCGCGCTTCGGCAAAGCGCTCGCGCACGCGCGCCGGTCCGAAGCGATCCTCGACCACGCCGGCCGCGCGCGGCGGTCCGAACCGCAGCAGCAACTGGCCGGTGTCGATCTCGATCAGCACGTCGCCGTCGCTCAGCACGATGCGGCCGTCGTCGTTATGCAGCTTGAGCGAGGTGACCAGCCGCTTGGGCTCGAGGTAGCCGCGCACGCGGTCGACCGATCGCTGAAAGGGCGCGACGTGGCGGCGGCTCGGCAGCAGTTCCTTGGCCATCCGCATCAGCAGCAGATCGTTGAAGGCGAAACGGAAGCGCCGCCCGTGCCTGGCGGCCGGCATCAGCAGGCGATGCTTCACCCAGTAGCGAATTCGATCGGGCGAGACGGCAAGGATCCGGGCCGCACTACGTGTTGAAAACGTCTGCACCCGGGGCAATCCGCCGTCCTCCGTCATCACCGCCACGCGCAGAAGTATAGGAAGTCGCGGCGCATTCCTCAACGTGATGCGCCGCGATATTTTCACAGCCTGTGGGTTAATCGATCTCTTTGAGCGTGCGCAGCATCCGAACTACCGATTCGACGGCGTTTTTCGCGTTGTCGATGCGGTCGAGCGCCTGCACGCGATCCATGCCGGGACCGGTGATGCCGAGGCCGACCGGCTTGTCGAATTCGAGCGCCAGGTCGACGGCGGCCGCCGCGGTTGCCCCGGCGATCACTTCGTCGTGGCCGGTGTCGCCCTTGATCACCGCGCCGATCATCACGACGCCGTCGACGTCCTTGCGCTTGAGCAGGCGCTTGACCGCCAGCGGCATGTCGAAGACGCCCGGCACGTGAATCACGCGCGGGGGGTCGGCGCCGAGAAACTCGGCGTGGCGGCGCGCGCGCTCGGCCATCAGTGAGGTCACGTCGAAATTAAAATCCGAAACTACCAGCGCGATCTTCAATTAGCGCTCCTTTCGATCTCTGCCGCGTCGCGTTCAATCGCGTCACGCACTTCGACGCCGCGGCCGCGCAGATAATGCTTGAGGCCGGGTATCGGATGTTCACCGTAATGGACGATCGACGCGACGATCGCGGCGTCGGCCGCGCCCGCCGTAAACGCGTCGTACAGATGCGCCGGCTCGCCCGCGCCGCCCGACGCGATCACCGGGATGCCCACGCGCTCGCTGATCGTCCGCGTCACTTCCAGGTCGTAGCCCAGCTTGGTACCGTCGCGGTCGATCGAGTTGATGCATAGCTCGCCCGCTCCCAGGCGCTCGCCCTCCCGCGCCCAGGCGAGCGCGTCGCGCCCGGTCGGCGTGCGTCCGCCGTCTATCACCACCTCGCATCCCGAGGGAAATCCGGCGCTCGGCGCGACCCGCCGAACTTGCATCGAGAGCACGATACACTGGCTGCCGAAGGCGCGCGCGCCCTCGGCCAGGATGCGCGGATTGCGCACCGCGCCGGAATCGATCGAGACCTTCTCGGCGCCGGCCAGCAGCACCGCGCGCAGATCGTCGAGCGTGCGCAAGCCGCCGCCAACGCTGAACGGAATGAAAATTTCGCGCGCCACCGCGCGCACCACGTCGAGCATAATGCCGCGGCGCTCGTTGGACGCCGTGATGTCGTAAAAGACCAGTTCGTCGGCGCCCTGCTCGTAGTAGTAGCGCGCCATCGCGGCCGGATCGCCGACCTCGACATTGCCGAGGAACTGCACGCCCTTGGTCACCTTGCCGGCGCGCACGTCGAGGCACGGGATGATCCGTTTGGCGAGCATCGCGTCAGTCCTTGAGCCGGCAGAAGTTGTCGAGCAGTTTGAGGCCGGCGGCGCCGCTCTTCTCGAGATGGAACTGCGTCGCGATAACGTTGTCGCGCGCGATCGCGGCGGTGAAGATGACGCCGTAATCGCTCATCGCGATGGTCACCGCCGGGTCGGCCGGCACCGGGTAGTAGGAATTGACGAAGTAAAAGTGCGTATTGTCGGGCACGTCTGCGAACACCGGATGCGCGCGCGTCTGACGCACGCGGTTCCAGCCGATTTGCGGAACCTTGAGTGGCCGGCCGTCGATCGCGGGCGGAAAGCGCACCACTTCGCCGGGGATTATCCCGAGGCATTCGGCATGGTCCTCGGCACTGCGATCGAGCAGCACCTGGATGCCGATGCAGATGCCTAAAAACGGCTTGCCGGCGCGCGCCACGTCGTCGCGCAGCGCCTCGGCCAGTCCAAGCGCCTCAAGATGCTCCATCGTCGCACCGGCCGCGCCGACGCCGGGCAGGATCACGCGATCGGCGGCGCGGATCGCGGCGCGCTGATCGGTAATCTCGCAGCGATGGCCCAGATGGTCGAGAGCGCGCGCCACGCTGGTCAGATTGCCCGCCTTGTAGTCTACGATTGCGATCATCTCAGGCCATTTCCGCACTACGAATAATAGCGGCATCGCACGCGATGCGACAGCGCCCCGCCGGGGCCAGCATCGCCAAGCGCCCACGCCGAGTTCACGAGTGTTGCCAGCGGGCGCGGATGAACGGTATCAAGAAGGCGCGCCCGGCGAATCGAGGCCGCCGCCAAAAGGACATCACGATGGCTAAAATCGCGCTCGCCTTCTCAATCATGCCCGACAGCTCCCTGCCGACGATTATCGACTGGGCGCGCACCGCCGAGGACGCCGGTTTCGACGGCGTGTTCATGACCGAAGCCAACAACGACTCGCTGGCCTGCTCGCTGGCGATCGGGCTCAAGACGCGGCGCGTCACGCTCGGCACGGCGATCACCAACATCTACCTGCGCCATCCCAACCTGCTGGCCAACGAGGTTGCCGCGGTCCACGAACAGACCGGCGGACGCTTCATCCTGGGCCTCGGCACCGGCCATCGCGAGGGCAACAGCGCCCTCGGCATCGAGATGGGCGGCCCGGCCGATCCGATGAAGAAGATGCGCGCGACGGTCGCCACCCTGCGCAAGATGATCGAGGGCGGACGGACCAATCCCAAGGTCATCGGCAAGACGCCGCTGTACCTGGCGGGCGTGTCGCGTCCGATGGTGCGGATGGCGGGTGAGATCGCCGACGGCGTGATCTTCAATTTTTTCCCGCCCGCGCGCATCAAGGAGGCGCTGGGGGAGATCGCCGAGGGCGCCGCCAAGGCCGGCCGTCCGGTCAGCGAGATCGAGCCGACGATGTTCGCGACGGCCTTCATTTCGGAGGATCTCGAACTGGCGCGCAAGCCCGCCCGCACGTTGCTCTCGCGCTACGGCGCGTTGCGCTTTTACGGCAACATGTTTGCGCACGCCGGCTTCGAGAGCGAAATCGCCGGCATCCGCGCGGCAGCCGGCGACGGCAAGGCGGCGGTGGCCGCCGTCACCGATCGGATGATCGACGCGACGCTGCTGGTCGGCTCCGAGGGGTGCGTGCGCGAGCGCCTGGCCGAGCTGGCCGCACCGGGCGTCGGATGGGCGATCGTGTTTATCAACCCGGTGGGTGAGGATCGCGCGAGCGCGATCAAACGCGCGATTCGGGCGCTCAAGCCGTAGTCATTCGCGGCGGCGATAGACGACGAACAGTTGTCCGCGCCAGACCACCTCGAGCTGGCCAAGGGCACGCGCCAATGCGGGCCAATCGGTCAGCGCATAGCCACCGACCGCGGGGCTGATCGGCACGACCACCATCGGCGCGCTCAGGACCTCGCCGATGGTCCGATTCAACTCCTGCGGCTTCGCGATTCCGCGAATCAGGTAGGGGCTTGCCGGCGGCGCAAATCCGGGTTGCAGCAGCGCGGCGGAACCGTCGATTGCGACGATCGGCGCTCGCGTGTCCTGGGTCAGCGCCACCACCTTGGCCCATTCGTCACGCTCGGTGGTATCGGACCACAGGCCCGCGGTAATCGAGTTTGGCGCCGTGGTCGTCATTAATGCTCGATCCGTCACGAGAAGCCCAATTTGCCCGATAATCGCGACCAGCGTGAGCAGACTGGCGATCCGCGCACGCATTAATCCGGGAAGGCTGGCCGCCGCCACGCCCATCACGAGCACGTAGCTGTATATGCTCCATGAGGTGGGGCCGCCGAACATCACGAAAATAAACATCGCGATCATCCCGCCGCAGCAGGCCACGATTTCGTTGCGCCGCGCGCACTCAGTGTTCTCGATGCTCTCAGTGCTCGCCGCCTTGCGCAGGATTTGCCATGCCGCCACGACACCCGCCACGATCAGCCAGACGCTGGCGGCCAGCCAGAACGGCGCGACGGTTGCCGCGTAGGCAAAGATCGGGGCGCCAGGCACATACCAGAAGGTCCTGCCCCAGGGACCGAAGAAGCCGTCGTGCATGAGGCGGTAGGCGCGTATGCCGGCGATCGGCAGGATCGTCGCCGCCATCGACCGCGGCCCGTACACCATGGTCAGGATCGCCAGCAGCGCAATCGCGGTGATCGCGGCCGGCGCCATTGCGCGGATTATCGCTCGCGAGCGTGCGCGCCAGGTGGCCGTCGGAGCGGTCCGCATGACGCTGAGAACGATCGCCACCAGCAGCATCGCCCCATATACGTAACCCATCGCGGGCCGCGCGAAACAGGCCGCCGCCGCCAGGGCCAGCGCGAGCGATCGTTTGCCATCGGCATGCGCCGCGACCGCGTGGGCGAGCAGGACCGCCTCGAGCGCATGGGCCAGCGAAAAATACGTCGGTGGAATCCCGACCGGCAGCGCAAACACCAGGAATGCGATTGCGACCATGCTCAGGCGCAGGGCATGCGCCAGCCGTGCCATCGCCAGCGCGATCAGCAGGCCGCAAACGATCATCGCGGCTTCGTACGCCCACGGCGTAAGCCCAAACAAGCCGAACCACCCGCGCCCGATCAGAATCGGCAGCAAACCGTAGAGGTAGCCGAAATCGACTCCCGGACGAGCGCCGTGCGCCGTAACGTATTGCACGGCGATCCAGCTACCCGGATCGGCAAAGGCGAAGGCGTTGAAGCTCAGATCGCGCGGGAGCCGTTGGAGCGCGACCGCGATCATTTCGATTGCGAAGACACCAGCCAGCAGCGCGGTCGAAACCGGCCGCGGCGGCTGCGCCGCGACCCGCGGAAAGAGCGCCACGCGGCGTCGCCCGGGCACGGCAATGCGGCTCGCGCGAAACCTCTCGCGCGGCTGTTCAAGCACCAACTCTCGCATCTTCAATTGCAACGCGCGCTGGCCTCCGCGACGGTCTCAGGCGCGGCCGGCACCGCCGACGCTCACGGCTGAACCTGCGCCGTACCGGGCGGTGCGCTCCGCGGCCCGGCCTTCAAGATCCGCCAGAAACTCGAGATGCGATCGTAATTCGCGCCCAGATCGCTGATTCCGTCGCGCGACTTCGAGCGCATCTCGACCACGCTCATGCCGCCCTCGCCGGGGCGCACCTCGATTATGAAATCGTCCTTGAACTTGAACAAGGCCGAAGTCGCGACCCCTTCCAGTTCGCGGGTCTTGGGGTCGTTGCGCGTGATATGCCAGTCGGGGATTTCGCCCGCCATGATTTCGACCCGCTCGTAAACCTCCTCCGGAGTGCCCGGGAGGCGCAACGGCTCCAGCGCCGGGTAGGCGATATGCTGGATCGCGGCGAACCGCGGATCGTAGCCCATGCTGCGCCCGCGATTGGCCGGCAAATCGGATGCGGCAACGAATTGCGGTGGATCGAGCGCGTCGGTGGTGATGTCATTGATCGGGATCGCGCGATGCTGGGAAACCACGATCAGCACCGGCCCGGCGAGCGCGAGGGCCAGAATCGTACCGAGTATCGCCCGCGGACGGCCCGCGCGCCGCGAGGCCGAGGAAGTGACAAAGATCGAGATCAGGCCGAAGATAAAGGCAATCGTCGCGAAGAAGAATCCGATCAGGAATATCTGAAACCCGCGATACGGCGGCGTCATTTCATAATGGGCCGAAACTATTCCGGCCGCCATCAGCGCCGCCGCCAGCAGCGCGTCATAGAAGGATAACCAGGTCAATATCATCTTGCGCTCACTGCCTCCCGCGATGCGGCGGGCGCCGGCGAATTCGCCTGCGCGCCCCGTTGTGTTGGTTACAGGATGCGCCGGGTGATTAAAAGGCCCGTCCGCAATGGCCAATCCGCCGCCACCGTTACGCGCGACCGGCGCCGCGCACGCCAATCATTCGCGGCGGGCGAAATTGCGGCACGCGTGACCGTCGGATATTCTGTCTGATTACGGCGGCAATTGGCCACGCGTCCGTTATTCAATGACCAACACTACCGATCGCATACGCGCCCTGCGCGATCTGCTCGCCCGACGTATCGTCGTGATGGACGGCGCCACTGGCACGTCGATTCAGGGGATGAATCTGCACGCGAGCTATTTTGGCGGAGTGCATCTGGACGGCTGCAACGAGAACCTGGTGCGCAGCGCACCCGACCGCATCCGCGAGCTTCATCGCGGTTTTCTCGCAATCGGCGCCGACATCATCGAGACCAACAGCTTCGGTTCGACCCGCGTCGTGCTCGCCGAATACGGCCTCGAACACGATGCGTTTGAACTCAATCGCGTCGCTGCCGCACTCGCCCGCGCCGAGGCCGACGCCTTCAGCACGCCCGACCGGCCGCGCTTCGTGGCCGGCTCGATGGGCCCGACGACCAAGAGCATCTCGGTCACCGGCGGCGTCACCTTCGACGAACTGGCCGACGCCTTCCAGGAGCAGACCGAGGGGCTGATCGCGGGCGGCGCCGATATCATGCTGCTCGAGACCGTGCAGGACACGATCAACTGCAAGGCCGGCCTGCTGGGTATCGAGCGCGCGATCGAAAAGACCGGCGTCGCCGTGGGTGTAGCGGTTTCGGGCACGATCGAGACGATGGGCACGCTGCTGGCCGGCCAGGATATCGAGGCCTTTTACACCTCGATCGCTCATCACGATCTGCTCTGGATCGGACTCAATTGCGCGACCGGCCCCGACTTCATGACCGACCATCTGCGCACGCTCTCCGGGATCTCGCGCTTTCCGGTCGCCTGCGTGCCCAACGCCGGCCTGCCCGACGAAGAGGGCAACTACAACGAGACTCCGGCCTCGCTCGCCGCCAAGCTCGAACGCTTCGTGGCCAGCGGATGGGTCAATATCGTCGGCGGATGCTGCGGCACCACGCCGGCGCATATCGCCGCGCTGGCCCGCGCTGTCGAGGGCCGCCCGCGCCGCGAGGTCACGCCGCCGCGCCGCTCGATCGTCTCGGGTATCGAGTCCCTGGTGATCGACGACAGCACCCGCCCGGTGATCGTCGGCGAGCGCACCAACGTGCTCGGCAGCCGCAAGTTCAAGCGCCTCATCAGCGCCGGCAAGTTCGAGGAATCGGCCGAGGTCGGCCGCCTGCAAGTGCGCCGCGGCGCCCACCTGCTCGACGTCTGCGTGCAGGACCCCGACCGCGACGAGAGCGCCGACATGGCCGCCCTGCTCCAGCCGCTGGTCAAGAAGATCAAGGTGCCCCTGATGATCGACTCGACCGACGCCCGCGTCATCGAGGAGTCGCTCAAGCGCACGCCCGGCAAATCGATCATCAACTCGATCAATCTCGAAGACGGCGAGGAGCGCTTCGAGCGCGTCGTGCCGCTCGCGCGCCGCTATGGCGCGGCGCTGGTCGTCGGATGCATCGACGAAGACAAGCAGCAGGCCCAGGCCGTCACCCGCGATCGCAAGCTCGCCATCGCCGAGCGCTCCTATCATCTGCTCAGCACCAAATACGGCGTCGATCCGGAAGACATAATCTTCGATCCGCTGGTCTTTCCGGTCGGCACCGGCGACCGCAACTATGTCGGCTCCGCCGTCGAGACCATCGAGGGTATCCGCCTGATCAAGGCCGCGATGCCCCGCGCCAAGACCCTGCTGGGCATCTCGAACGTCTCCTTCGGACTGCCCGAGAGCGGGCGCGAAGTGCTGAACTCCGTGATGCTCTATCATTGCGTGCAGGCCGGCCTCGATCTCGCGATCGTCAACTCCGAGAAGCTCGAACGCTATCCCCTGATTCCCGAGGAGGAGCGCCGCCTGGCCGAGGATCTGATCTGGTGGCGCGGCGACGATCCGATCGCGGCCTTCGCCGCCTACTTCCGCGAGAAAAAGGCCAAGCCCACGCGCGAGGAGCGCAAGTCGCTGCCGCTCGACGAGCGCCTCGCGCTCTATATCCTCGAAGGATCGCGCGACGGCCTCATCGAGGATCTCGACGAGGCCCTGGCCGCGCGACCGCCGCTCGAGATCATCAACGGCCCCCTGATGAAGGGGATGGACGAGGTCGGCCGCCTGTTCAACGCCAACCAGATGATCGTCGCCGAGGTGCTGCAATCGGCCGAGGCGATGAAGGCCGCCGTGGCCCATCTCGAACCGTACATGGACAAGGCCGAAGGGCTCAACAAGGGCACCATCGTGCTCGCCACGGTCAAGGGCGACGTCCACGATATCGGCAAGAACCTGGTCGATATCATCCTGAGCAACAACGGCTACAAGGTCATCAACCTCGGCATCAAGATTCCGCCCGACGAACTGATCAAGGCCTGCGCGAAGTATCAGCCCGACGCAATCGGGCTTTCCGGACTGTTGGTAAAATCCGCCCAGATGATGGTCATCACGGCGCAGGATCTCAAAACGGCGGGCGTCCGCTGTCCGATCCTGGTCGGCGGCGCCGCGCTCTCCGCGCGCTTCACCCGCATCAAGATCGCCCCCGAATATGACGGCCTGGTCGCCTACGCCAACGACGCGATGGCCGGACTCGACCTCGCCAACCAGGTGATGGACCCGCAGCGGCGCGAGGCGCTGATCGGCACGCTCGACGAGCAGACCCGCAAGCTGCTCGCCGCCGTCCGTCCGGTCGACGGCAAGGCGCGCACCGTCCGCCACGGCCCCGCCGTGGTCTACGACGGGCCGATCCCGGAGCCGCCCGATCTCAAGCTCCATCTGGTGCGCGATTTCGACCTCGAGCAGATCTTCCGCTACATCAACCCGGTGATGCTCTACGCGCGCCATCTCGGCTTCAAGAATTTCGAGCAGGCGTTCGCCGCCGGCGATCCCAAGGCGCTCGAACTGCAAGCCGCGATCGCCGCCGTCGAGGACGAGATTCTCGCCCGCCCCGACATCACCGCGCGCGCGGCCTATCGCTTCTTCGCCGCCCATTCCGACGGCGATCGCGTGCTGACGGTCTATGCGCCTGACGGCAAGCATCCGCTCGAGCGCTTCATCTTCGGCCGCCAGTCCGAGACCCCGGGCCTGTGCCTGGCCGATTACGTCACGCCGGCCGCATCGGGGCGCCCCGATTATCTCGCCATGATGGTCACGACGATCGGCGAGGGGGTGCGCGCGCTGGCCGAGGAATGGAAAGACCAGGGCGAGTATCTGCGCTCGCACATTCTGCAGATTCTCGCGCTCGAAGGCGCCGAAGCCTTCGCCGAACTGCTCCATCTTAAATTGCGTCAGATGTGGGGGATCGGCGATCCGCCGGGCCTGACGATGAAGGATCTCTACCAGGGCCACTATCACGGCAAGCGGTTTTCGTTCGGCTATCCGGCGTGCCCGCGGCTCGAAGACCAGACGCAACTGTTCCGCGCGCTTGAACTCGAACAGAGCGGCTTGGGCGTGCGCCTGACCGAAGGCTACATGATGGACCCGGAGAGTTCGGTCAGCGCGATCGTCTTTCATAATCCGCTGGCGAAATATTTCACCCTTTCGCCCGCCGACATCGAAGCGTTAGAACGGGAGCACGACTCCCCCACCCCGCAAGCGGCAGTCAGCTAGGAAAACTCTGCACAAGTCAGGTCGTCATTCTGAACGGCGTCTGCGACGTGAAGAATCCCGGGATTTTTCGCTGCGCTCAAAATGACCGAGTAGCCCTTGTGCAGAGCTTCCCTAGCGCTGCGCGCCAGAATCAAAAACGGC
>Ga0307373_10006844_pt1 | contig 17981 bp, 12 predicted proteins | sample OX2MG_FD_202534 | JGI IMG/M metagenome (GOLD analysis project Ga0307373, IMG submission 202534) | Soil microbial communities from Risofladan, Vaasa, Finland - OX-2 | ecosystem: Environmental > Terrestrial > Soil > Coastal area > Acid sulfate soil | place: Finland: Risofladan, Vaasa | collected... | reverse complement strand
CCCTTCGGCAACACACGCTCTGGTTAATGAAGCTCATACTATGTTAGGCCCGTATACCGAGCTCCCAAGAACGCATGGACTAACTGAAGACGATAGATATTCCACAGATCCTGAACGGTCAAGACTTTATTTACTCCATAACACTGCAAAGCTTCTGCAACATGTTGTGGATCGTGCTCAGCAGTTCCGCTCACAATTGCCAGAAAATATCAGAGCTGTTTTGAGAACAGGTAGATTAGCTTCTGGGACAATCGTAGAAACATATTTTGGAATGATAACAAGTGATATCCCATCTCATCAGGAGCAACTCGGGGATGCGATATCGGAAGTGAGCGATATCATGACGACAAAAGGATTTCAAGATCCACAGTTTGTACTTACCCCACGCGAACATGAACAAATCCACAGCAGCGGATTTGCCGGTATTTATGCAGAGACAGACCCTGATGTACCGGTCCCTGTCCTCCGCGCTCAGTTAATAAGAGATGGACTGATTGAACCTGACCGTGGGACGACTCTTACCTTGGAAGAGGCTGACCGTGCCCGCAGGCTTTTGGGAAAGACCCGGCTTGACTTAAATACAGGGAGAGTTACTGACGAAAGAGACGAGGCAGCAGCCAGAGACTCCTATCATTTTCTCTCAGCGGAAGAGGAAAATATTGTGAGAGATCGAGAACAGCGTGTCCTTGCGGAGATTGATGCTATTGCCGCATCATCTGTCTCGGAACTTCCACAAGCAGCCCTTTTTGTATCTGCGCTTGATCAATATAGCAGAGGGGAATTATCGCTGGAAGCATTACAGGAAACTCGTCAAAGTATGATTAATTTGATAGGACAAAGAAGTAACATTGATTGGAACACATATATTCAAGAAATGCGAACGATAGCTTTCCAATCCGGTGCCTGGGACCGCATACTTTCACCGCAAGAAATCCTGTTAAGAGACAACGTTACTCCTGACGATTTGGATCCGCGGTATCGAGAACATCCATATACGCCTCTTGCTATTCAAGACGGAGAGCCAATCGAAGCTATTGCACGTCTCAGAGAAAGCGAAGGGTATATGGATGTATCAACTGGAATTTTACAATATAGACCGCTATGGCGGTTTGGGCTAGCATCACTAAATCCTGAAGGATCTACTGAACACAGCCCGGCTATTCTGGACCAAAGAAGTAATGAACCTATTGGGGAAGATGTCAGAGAATATTTTGGTCCGAGAATTGATGTGCCATTTGCCCGACGAGGTGAATGGTATTTTAAGGAACATTGGGAACGAGAGTTGCCTGGCCTGGATACGTCCTTGGAAAGATACCTGGAAAATCAAAGAGGAGAAAGTGGGCTTTTCGGAACAGCACTTGATCTCCAGACCCCCTACTCGGCACTTGTTGCAACACTTGGGAGAGAGGTGCTCCATGCACGAGAACCTGAGCCCAAAAGTGTTATCTGTATGGACGGCGGTGTTGAGTCACCTACCGATATGGCAGTCCGCGTGGCAGGACCGGTGACGCTTTTTCAACGGACGCTTGCAATACTTACGCAGCGGATTGCCAACGGCGAATTAACTGTCAGTCAAGTCTGCAATCATAAAGGCTGCGGCGCATTGGGATTGGATTTGGAAGCGAGAGACATGGCACATGCAGATAAGGTCAGTATCGGAGAAAAACAAACAAAGAGATTTGCAAACAATTTGCCAGGTAACGTTCCTTATGGAGGAGCACTCGAACTTACGCGACGTCCTGAAGATCTTCATTCCGAACAAATCATTATTGTTGACGGCAGAGCAAATGGACTCGATCCGTCCCGATTCCTGCCGCCTTCAGTACCGGCATTTGGCATCACTGACTTGGACCGGGATGCGACGAGAGAATATACAGGTGTTGCGATAGCTATTGCATTCGGTGGACATGGACTTGGTGAGCAATTAACAAAAGACAATCCGCTGCATTTGGTGGGTATTGCCGAAAACGAAGCTGCAAGGGCGGATCTTGAAAGAAGACTTGAGACTATCAGAACAGCAAGCGGTGAAGAATTTAAAGACCGGATAAAGGTAACCGTTATTACAGATGCTGGTGGCCCCACCAACTAAAACCCCCATCACTGCTGCAGTAAAAAACCAACGCCTCTAATATAATGACGGCATGAAGATAAAAGGATTTGCAGATACCGTTGCATGGTAGAATCAGCATTCAGAGACCAATGCCAATCAGGGGAATATCATTACCAACTACTTACCCAACCGCTTCAATAGTATCTTCTTTATAGAACCGTAATCACTTGACGAGTTGACAACTCGCTTCTCTTTCTTCCGTAGAGTATTGAGTACTTCCCTATTATCAACAGCAAGTCCTGTCTCCTCTTTCATTTCTTTGGCAAACTTCACCGGTGAGGCTGTCGAAACAATAATTGTTTCTAACCCAGAAACGTGAAGTTTTTCTGCGGCACAATACGCAACAGCCGTATGAAAATCCATGAGATACGTTCCTTCTCCGTAAACTTTTTTAATAGTCTCTCTTGTTTCTGTATCGGTTACTTTCACAGCTGTAATCAACTTACAGAACTCATCATGGTTGTTTTGAAAGAGTTCCAAAATCCGCTCGAAATTACTTGGATTACCGATATCCATGGCTGTTGAAAGTGTCTGAACCGACTGTTTGCTTTGATATATTCCGGTCTTGTAATACTGCACGGCGACATCATTCTCATTTGTCGCAATGATAAGTGACGCAATCGGTATTCCCATTCTTTGTGCAAGAAGTGCAGCAGTCGCATTCCCCATATTCCCGGATGGTACTACAAAACGCAATGTTTTTTCCCTCGACTGTACATATGCCCAAACATAATAAATTACTTGCGGAAGGAGACGCCCGATATTGATTGAATTCGCGGTTGTCAGATGAAATTTCTCCAGATCAGGTTCACGGAATGCGTGTTTGACAAACGATTGGCAATCATCATATGCGCCGTCAATTGCGATTGATAATACATTTTCATCAACCCGTGTCAGTTGATCTTCCTGGAGTTCACTTACTTTCCCGGTAGGATACAACACCACTACTCTCACCCGTGATATGCCTGAAAATGCCTGCGCGATCGCTCCCCCCGTATCACCTGAGGTTGAGACCAAAATCGTTATGTTTTTCTTTTCTTTCTCCAGATAGAATTCAAACAATCTCGCCAGCATTCGTGCCGGTATATCTTTGAATGCCATTGTCGGCCCATGGAACAGTTCAAGAATCGAATAATCGCCGACACGGACAAGAGGGATTGGAAAGGTAAAAGCCTCTTGAATAAGAGGCTTTAAATTATCATTAGATATATCATCGGAATCCATCCACTTCCGCATGACCATACAAGCAACATCTTCCAATGTTGCCGCAGTTGCTAATTCTTTTTGAGAAAACTGAGGTATCATTCGTGGCATATAGAGCCCGCCGTCTGGAGCAAGGCCTTGAAAGATAGCGGTTATGAAATCAACCTCCGGCGTTTTTTTTCTGGTACTATAGAATTTCATAACCAAGGTATTTTATCAGATCAGCTATATATGATAAAGTGGAGATATGAAGATCGATTCACTCGCAGAAATTAAAGAGCAATTTCCCCCGCTACACAACACCAATCAAACGCACAGAAGCCGCCTGTCACCACTTGAAAAATTGGGACTACTTGTGACCGATCACGTCGGGACAATGGGATTCTTTTTTATTATCTTGCTGTGGACTATTCTTTGGCTCGGATGGAATATCGCGGCTCCGCAAAAACTCAGATTTGATCCGTATCCGGCATTTGTCCTATGGCTATTTATCTCAAATCTTATCCAACTGCATTTACTGCCGCTTCTTATGGTCGGACAAAATATTCAAAGCAAACATGCTGAGCTTCGTTCAGACCATGACTATCAAACCAACAGAAAAGCGGAAAAAGAAATAGAGACGATTATTCTACATTTGGAAAATCAAAAAGAGCTTATGAATGAACTATTAAAACGCGTTGAAAATTTGGAGAAGAAAAAATAACAGCAAACTCACTTTTTCGCTTTGTAGAGTCCCCAACCGTAGGAGATAAATGCGAGGATAAAAGCAACTGCCATAATATACGAATAGACATCTTGTTGCGTCGGGACAAACCGAGCTCCTGCAATACCTGCTACAAGCATACTAAACAATCCCACACTTGCAGCAATAATCCACTGTTTATCCTTTCTCCGAATTGTACGGATAAGAAATACAATGCCACCGATAACTAATAATGCCCCAAGGATAATATGTGTCATAACCGGCCATTGACCTTTGGCAAACTCCCAAAGCTTTACCTCATTGGTTGTATCGGGAAACTGCACAAACATATTGGCAAACATGCCCAACAGATATTGCAAAATCAAAAAACCAAGAAGAAAATGTGAATGTATTCGTATTGGATCTTTTTTCATAAAAGACAAAGACATTGCAACCCTAATAACTACAAATTATATACTAATCATTTCAAATAAATCGTAAATATTTTGTAAAAATTTGCATTAACTTTTTGCGTGTTTCTTCAACACAGCAAGCCTCTTCTCGTACTCTTTTTCATCAATCTCCCCGTGTGCAAAACGATCTGCCAATACTTCTTCAGCTGTCATATCTTTTCGCGAGTCGTTGTGATATCTGTCCCATCGGTGGTGGCGTCCCCAACGACCGAAAATCAAAAAAATAATGATAAGCCAAAAAGCTACCCAAATGAGTGGTTCGAAAGGAAATCCCCACCCGCCAAATCCGTAATGATACATAATTTGTCACCTGCCTCTCTTTGTCATCTTACACCTATACATACCTTTAGACAAGTGCATTTGCTATACTCATAAGGAATATGTTTGGTATCATAGCATCTTGGAAAAAAATTCCCCGTACGGTAATTTTCTTAGGTCTGGTCAGCTGCTTTAATGACCTTTCATCCGAGATGATCTATCCGATCGTCCCGATCTTCCTCACCTCGGTTCTTCATGCATCTGTTCCTATCTTAGGACTCATCGAAGGCATCGCTGAAGCAACCGCTGCGGTCGGCAAATTCGTCTTCGGATCGTATTCGGATTATCTCCAGAAAAGAAAACCATTTGTTGTCGCAGGCTATTCCTTTGGCGCAGCCTCCAAACTTTTGATCGGGCTTGCGGCAACGTGGCACTTTGTCCTCTTCGCACGCTTCATCGACCGGCTCGGTAAAGGACTGCGGACATCAGCCCGCGATAGTATTCTCCTTGAAAATACAGAATCCAGAAATAAAGGCTTTATCTTCGGATTCCACCGCGCGTTTGACAGTCTCGGTGCAGTACTCGGCCCACTTGTCGCATTATTCTTTATCGCGGTCATGCATGATAATCTCCGGCTCGTATTCATTATCGCGTTTGTTCCCTCGGTGGTTGCCGTCCTGCTACTCTATTTTTTTGTGAAAGAGCAAAAACGACACAATGTCGTCAAAAAATTCCGCTTGCAATCCCTTCGCTGGAGTATGATAAATTCCAAACTCAAACTCTTTATCCTCATCAGTTTTCTTTTTTCCGCGGGCAATAGTTCTGATGCTTTTCTGTTGTTGCGGGCAAAATATCTAGGCTTGTCGGTAGCGCTGGTCATCATTGTCTATGTTCTCTATAATCTGATGCAGACGGTTTTTGCAACACCCTTGGGCAAACTCGCAGACAGGATAGGAGCCAAACACGTCTTTTCGCTCGGACTTGTTATCTTTGCAGTTGTCTATTTCTTCTTTGGATTAACGCAAACATCGTTCTGGCTTTGGTTGCTGTTCCCTATCTACGGCATCTACATCGCCGCAACGGACGGTGTATCCAAAGCGTACATCGGTGAATTTATATCGCATGATATATCGGGAACTTTTTATGGCTTTTATTATTTCATCACGGCAATCGGGACATTTCTTGCATCTTTCATCGGCGGACTGTTGTGGCAAATGATAAATCCCTCCGCGACATTCTATTTCGGCAGCATCATGGCATTTGCGGCATTCCTGATCTTTACGATGTTCCCAAAAAAGCTGCCTTCTACAATGCAATCAAAGCACTAAGCATCCATTATTTATATAAGCCTACCGGTAAAACGAGGAACAAATTTTTTCGCAGAATGGATGACGAAGTCTGTATTCAAGAAAAAATTTCGTTCCGAGCGATTTATGTGAAATGAGAGTTTTTTAACATAAACCTTATGCTGGAATATCTTGACAAAAACGCACTTTTCAGGTAAAGTGAATTATGGACGCGCATATTTTCCCTACGGGCATCACCTTTGACGACGTTCTATTAATCCCCGGTTATTCTGGTTTTTCTCGTTCCGATATTGACCTTTCAACACAGCTTACAAAAAAAATAAAACTCACACTTCCATTGATTTCGGCACCCATGGACACAGTAACGGAAAGCAGACTTGCTATCCAGCTTGCCGAGCAAGGTGGCATCGGCATCATCCATAGAAATTTAACAATCGAAGACCAAGCAGATCACGTCGCGGAAGTAGTGAAACACAATCTCTTGGTCGGCGCAGCAATTGGAGCAAACGTCGGATTTGAAGACCGAGCCAAAGCGCTGGTGTCGGCAGGTGTATCGGTTATCGTTATTGATTCCGCCCACGGCAATGCCAAACCTATCATAGATACGATTCATTATGTTAAAAGTACCTTCCCCGATGTGGAAGTTATCGCCGGCAATATCGCCACAAAAGAAGGTGCCGAGAACTTGATAAAGGCCGGTGCTGATGGTCTCCGGGTTGGTATGGGACCGGGTGCTATTTGTACAACCAGAATTATATCGGGCATGGGTGTCCCCCAACTCACCGCGATTATGGATACATTTTCAGTTGCGAAAAAACACAATGTCCCCGTTATCGCCGACGGCGGGATTAAATATTCGGGAGATATGGTCAAAGCATTTGCCGCCGGCGCATCAAGTGTCATGATGGGAAGTTATTTTGCAGGAGCTTTGGAAGCGCCGGGCAGAGTGCACGAATTAACACCAGAACAAGTTCCTTCACGATTCAAGAGTATCTTGAGTAAAAAGCAAGATACATATACCTTTAAAGAATATCGTGGTATGGGATCTGTCGCAGCGATGCAGGAAGGAGCACGGATCAAATCCGAAGACGAATTCCACGGTAAAAGTTACAAAGACCGCGTGTTGGTCGCCGAAGGCGTTGAATCATTAACGCCTGTCAAAGGGACACTGAAACAAATTGTCGATCAAACTGTCGGCGGCATCCGCTCGGGACTCTACTATGTCGGTGTACGAACGATACATGAGCTCCAGGAAAAAGGCAGATTTATCCAGATCACCCAAGCATCACTCACCGAGAGTCACCCGCATGATATCCTCATCACCAACCCCGGAGAAAACTACTAATCCTTTAGTCACAAATATGTTCTATTCAAGCCGTGGCCGGTTGCGCTGTCCAAGAGACTCTCTATGGGACGGCAGTGCTGACTCTCTTCTTGAAGGAGTCCACGTGATAAGTGGTCTCCCGGGATCATGCATTGCCGGATAGTGTGTTGGCTGGACGGCTCTGGGATCATAGAGAACGCGAACAGTACGCCGATCCTGCGATTGACGATAAAGATCGGGACGATGCGCGCGCAGCGTCCGCGTTGCTCTGAGAAAGGCGTCTGCATAACGTTCTGAAATGTAATCTGACCGATCATCATATCCTAATACTGTCGCTTTTCCTGCAGATAAGGGTAAATGAAAGACAGCTGCAAACCGTACGTCATTTGCGATCTGAACCGGAAGTGGCGCTGTAAGAGAATAATCTTTTCCCAGTCGATCCCACAACGTTACTTCTGCCATAAATTTTGCCCATTGTCTTTCGATATATGGACCCATCCTATTTCCGTATGGGTACTGCGTTGGTGCAAAATTAGCATTGGCAAAAGCGACGATAGCTTCACGTGACATCGTTTGTGCTTGATCTGCGCCTTGTGCAATACCGGTTCCAAATATGCTATATTTTGCTTTCAGGAGATTATTACCCTGAATAGATACGGCATACAGCTCTTCTACTGTAGGTGTTCCGGCAGCTGTATTTGCGCATGCTCGCTCAAACCACTCACCACCAAGTCGTCTGCTCGCAACTTCTCGTACTGTTCTATATGCCCTTTGCTCCTGTTGAAATACATCATAGCCTGCTTCGTTTTTGGAAATATATGCTGCGGCTTGGGCGCGCAAACTCCACGCCATCCAAATTCCGGCTAGTTGATCATCTGTCGTGAATGAAGAATATAGAATATGAGGAGTCAAAGCCTTATCAGAACTTAGTGCATCTTCTACTGATGCAGGGAGTTTTTCCCGAACAAATTCAGGTCCTGTCCCTGCCATTTCACGAGGTGATCGACGCACAACACTTCCATCTGTAGCCACTTCAAATACTTCTGCTCTTTCGCTTACTCTTCTTGCTAATGCTCGTGATGGTACTTCTGCGCCTGATGCCGCTACATCAGTATGCCCACTGCGGCCTGGAGCACTTTGGTCACTTTGTCTACCATCGTTGCCTGCGCCTGGCAGCGAGCTACTTACTGTACTTCTTCCCCTCTCTTGGTCAGATGCAGGCGTGGTTCCTGCCAAAGGAGCGCTTTGCCTTTCCGGTGTACCCATCGCTCCTCTTACTCTCGCAATAATAGCTGCTATACCCCTTGTATGTACTCCCCTATTCCCTGGATTATGATCGCTAGAAGAGGCACTTTCTCTGACAACTACCGAATCTGAAGCTCTTTCAGACCTTCCACCAATAGGCAGAGAAAGGGCGCGTAGTTTATCACTCAGGGAACGCCCTTTTCCATTTTCACCGCCAGCCTCTCTCGGTTGCATACTTATAGGATTATAACACAACTATAAGTTGTGTTATAATTGTTCTCTGCAGGGATAATGACTTACATTATATCTTTTTAGTGCAATACATACTTCACACCAATCAATGCTCTATGTAGAATCACTCACAGCAGGGGTCTTTGAAACCGCAGTTATGGCAGACAGCATCGCGACTCCCCGGCATATCGCCCATCGGCTCGCCGCATACAGGACAGTTCTGTGTCCGGAGCATTATATAGATAAACTCCTCTTTTGCCATAATCCAAGTATAGCAATTCTCTCAATATCAAACTACTAGAAAGCATCTGATACCCTTGATACTCCTGATACTTTTGACACTTTTAAATTTCCTCCTTGTATTCTGCTCACCCACTCTTTATAATGAAAACCGTTTTATGCGTGCCTCGTTCATCATAGGCTCTCAATGGGGCGATGAAGGAAAAGGAAAGATTATTGATTTCCTTTCTGACAAAGCAGACTACGTCGTACGCTTCAATGGAGGCAACAACGCAGGTCACACCGTCATCAACAAATACGGCAAATTCCCTCTTCATCTTATCCCGTCCGGTATTTTTTCAAACGCTACCGCATGTATAGCCAACGGTACCGTCCTTGATCTGGAAGTGCTTGCTGATGAAATAGCCCTTCTTGAAAAAGCCGGGATCCAGCTCAAAGGCCGCCTTTTTATCTCTCCCCGCTGCCATGTCATCATGCCGTATCACAAAATTCTGGAAAGCCTGCATGAAAAAGCAAAGGGGAAAAATAAGATCGGCACAACGGGACGTGGGATCAGTCCTGTGTATGCAGATAAAGTGATGCATGACGGGATCCGACTCTTTGATCTCATGGATAAAAAACAACTATCGGAAAAACTTGCCGTGCAGCTTTTGGTAAAAAATAAGATCATCACCGCACTCAGTGACACTGAAAATCTTTTTCCTTACCGCAAGCATGCCGGTGTTAAAAACAAAGTCATGAAAGCAATTGCCGCAAAACCGCTTGATCAGAAAGAAATTGAAAAAAATCTGCTAAAAGCCTTCGCAAAAATAAAACCGTTCATCAAAGAACCCCATCCGGTACTGATGCAAGCGATAAAATCCAATAAATATATTTTATTCGAAGGAGCACAAGCGGTATTTCTTGACAATGATTGGGGTACCTATCCCTTCGTCACCAGCTCGACTATCTTAACCGGCGGCATCAATGCCGGCGCGAGTGTGCCGGTTGGGGGTCTGACGGATGTTATCGGTGTTGTAAAAGCATATACGACTAGAGTCGGCGCAGGACCTTTTCCGACAGAACTTTTTGATAAAGACGGCGATACACTACGGAATGAAGGTGGCGAATACGGCACAACAACCGGCAGACCGAGACGATGCGGATGGTTTGATGCCGAGCTGATCAAATTTGCCGCTGAGCTCAACGGATTTTCAAGCATCGCGATCACCAAACTTGATGTCCTGGATACGTTCAAAACAATAAAAATCTGTACCGGCTACACCTATAAAGGCAAAGCGGTAAGATATTATGATGGTGGCGCGGAATTTTTGAGCAAGGTAAAACCGGTGTACAAAACGCTACCCGGTTGGCAGAAATCAACCAAAGGAGTTACATCATTTGCCAAACTTCCTGCAAATGCGCAGAAATATATCAAAGAAATGGAGCGGCTCACCGGAGTTAAAGCATCTCTCATCTCAACCGGACCCGAACGCGAAGCAACAATCAGTAGATAACAATTAGTCTAAAAATTTCAGCTGTCATTCTTCAATTTTCCAAGTAGGTCATGAATCATTGCTCTCATACCGGAATGAGCGCCTGAAGAGTCACTGCTTATTGTACCTAACACATCAAAAAGCATAACTGTCGTTTGTGCTTTTAATTCTGGGGTTAATAGATCATACTGTTTGGCTATCGTATGAATTGCTGAAGAGATAAATGCGGTGCTTGTTGCTGTATTCGCAATCGAGATAAGTACTGGAATCCCTTCCGGATGCTGACCTAACTGTGCGTAATAATTATGCTGAAAATAGTGCGCCCAAGCAAAACTTCCTTTTCCTTCAAGCAGTGATACTAATTGTTTAATCTGACCGATCGTCGGTTCTTGCCCTTCCGGTGTTTTCATCGCCTGTGCCACAGCAAAGCCAAATGCGTCTCCCATTACATATTCTTCAATTATTCTCTCTGACAAAATCTCAGCTTTCTTCCTTGCTGCCTTAAAATCTTCATCTTGAAAATGGAACATTGTGCTTCTTGTTGCAACGGCTCCCAGTGCACTTCTAATCGCCAATAATTCTTCTTGTGTCATCGTACTATGATGCATATATAAAATAAGTTCTGTTGTGTTGATACTCGATAAAACATCTTTAAACCTAAATAACGCGCCATCCGGTGTGCCTGAAATAACCTGTAAGAGCGCTGGCAACGCCTCTTTCGGATACATACGCACTATCTCGTACAGAGTAAAATAAGAAATACTGGCATCAATCTGGTTTGCAAAATCTGCTACCAATTGCGCTTGTTCTTCCTGAAATGCCTGAGTAATCCCACTTGGCTCGATACCAATATATCTCCCCAACCATCTCGATTGCTCAAAAGGAACCACTTGCAACAGCGCTTCAGCTTTTCCTTCAGTTATCTCTTCTCCAACAACAGGTTCTCCATTCAACTTAGCGGTAAGCCAGTTCGTTTCCTGTCTTCTAAGATTTGCTGCTAGCCATTGATATACTCTCACTTGACCTAAATATTTCGCAAAAGCATCCTTATAGACTCCATAGACTGCTGCTTTATCCTCTGGTGACATAACAACAGCATCTACTTCTTGAAGATAATCCTTTATAGCCGTTAAATCTCCAAGAAAATATTTACCACCCAAATGCGTTATGGGATGACGGTAATATTCACTTTTCACTCCGTGACCAAATAAATAAGCGAGCGCTTCGTTTTTTGCACGATCAGTAAATTGCTCGAGCAATTCTCTTGCATGCTGCCGATGCCCTCGCAAATCCAGCTTCTGTCCTCTTTCGCCGGAAGCTGCTTGAGCTTGTATCTCACCTACTCTTTTTACTACTTCTTTCGCCGCAACTAAACTTTCTCTCCCTTGAAATGCATGCGAGAAGAGCATATGTCTCTCTTCATGAGCTCTTAAATCTCTTAACCAAAACGGATCAAACCCATTTGCTCCTCTATTAACAACACCTATACGATCATCTAACTCAGGCCTTGATTGCAGACTTATGACGCTACCACTTGACTCTTTGTTTAATGTTGCTTTGTAATCTCTATCACTGAGATAAAACATAAGACCGTAAGGGGTCGCTTCTCCATATACAGGCATGGCAAAACTTCTTTGGAAGATTGCTTGTGCAATACCATCTCTTACGTCAGGATTAAATTGATTTACATACGAAGTAACGATTGCCTGTCCTTCGATAAAATTAGAAATCCCTAATTTTACTCCTCTTCGTAGCTCTCTTGAATATCTTTGTTCTATCTCATCTTGTTCACTTGTTCCAAAAGCAACATGGATCAGTCTTTGATACATATCCTCAGGCGGCAACTGCCAAAACGCATCTTGACGTTTTGCAGCTATTTCAGCAGGTGATAAATCCCCGAATTCATGTTTGCCAACCGAGCGACTTGCTATAAATCTTGTTAATTTATATACAATATCTGCTGATGCATCTATTTCATCTCGTTTGACTCGCAACCTGTCGCCACGAGAAAGTTGCCGTATGTGCCTATCGCGTTCACCAGCAGGCTCTGCAAGGATAACTGCCCTCGCAATAGCTGGAGTATATTCATGACGAGGAGAATATGCTGTAAACGCTTGTCTTGCGTGAGGAGAATATGGATTCGCGAGCATTGTTCTAAAAACTTGTTGGTCTATGTTTGCAAGTGCTTCTCCAGCCCTTATAAGCTTATCTGTTGAAGTACGCAACAGACCTGGATGACGAGCAAGAACTCTCTCTCTTGGTGTTAAACTGAGTGTTTGTCTGGGACGTTTTGCCAAAGCGCCATCACGTCTCCTCGAACCAACTGTATCATCTCTTGTAATAAGCGTTTGGTCAGCACCCCTGGGTCGCAACTGTGGTGCTGTTGGGGTAAGTGAGCCACCAGGAGTACTCCTTACATTAACGCTTCTTCGTACAGGAGTTGTACGAAGAACAGGCACGGTCCGCCCTTCACTCGTAAATTCTCCTAAAATCTTTCTTCTTATTACAGAAGGTCGCTCACCTTGGGGTAATCCTCCCCCACTTGATTCGCCATGTTCTGAGGGTTTCATTAAGAAAAGATTATAACAAAAAAAACGAAAATCAACTATAGGCCAATTCAAGCCTTAATTCATTCCTTATGAAGAGAAAAAAATTAGAGGTAGACTTCATCGACATAGCACCACGTGAATTCCTCCCCAGGAGTAACTGATTTCATAATCGGATGTCCGGTCTCTTTAAAATGCTTGGTCGCGTGCTTATTCTTCGAATCGTCACAACAACCAACATGGCCGCATGTCAGGCATTGCCTAAGCATTACCCAATCATCTCCGATTTTTATACAATCTTCACAGACAGTGGTATCATGTGGTGGAAAATCTTTAATCTGCTCCCGATGTGTACAAACTTTATCCGCCATATCTAGACTATACCATTTTTTATGCGGTTTGTTAAACTATCTATCCCCACAATCCGTCTTTATTTTTTGCGGCTATGGCGTCCAGATCCAAGCGCTTTGTTTTGGACCTTGTCCTGGCATCGAAACGATAGCGGATCAATTTGGCCGGCACACCACCAACAATCGCATAGGGCTTTACATCTTTGGTCACGACAGCTCCTGCCGCAACCATCGATCCACGTCCTATTGTTACCCCGCCGAGAACCGTCACATTGGCACCGATCCAGACATCATCCTCAATGGTAATTGGTGATTCGGAAACCGGTTGAAAGATCATCGGCTTTTTCCAATCGGCAAATCCATGATGCACTGTTGCAAAAAGACAATATGGCCCAATCATCACATAACTACCGATCTTCATCCCGTGCGGTGTAGAAAAGACCGTATTGTGATTGATAAAAATGTATTTACCAAACTGCATATCCCGGACATTTTCAAATTTGCACCCAGGCATAAGATAAATTTTTCTCTGGTAATTTTTTATATTAAACCCAATCAGTACCGACCGGAGCCGCGCAAAAAAATATTTTGACCCAACATAAGTATCAATCAATTTAGTAAGAACCACCCTTTTAGTAGAAGCTCCTCCGATTGCGATAATATACAGAATATTTTTCGCAAGATGCCCAATGAGCCACGCAAACCCGATACCTGTCAGCGCATAATTCCGCAGTACATAACTCAGACCCAAAATAATGATCGTACCGACGATGTTAATAGCAAACAATGCCTTCATCCGACGCTGGACGTTCATGATTGTCAGACCAAGATAATTAATCGAAACAGGAATCCCCGCAAGAGCCAGTAACTGAAGGAATTGCACTCCTTCATCCGAATAACTTTTTCCGAAAAAGATGAGCACGTATTTTCCTATCAACGCAAGAACAAAAATCGAAGGAATAAGCAGCATAAAGATAAACCGCAACGACTTCCAAACGCTTTGCCAGAAATTTTTGATGTCATGGGATCCTTCGGCAAAGAGCGACTGTGAAGTCGCGTACGGAATCGTATAGAGCAGATTGGCGATCATAAATGAGACATAAAAATACGCAGAAGTTTGCGGATTGATTGTATTGGTAATCAGAACCGGCAGGAACAATCCTGGTGCAATACCCAAAAGTCCGACCAAAAAATTGATCATTGAAAAGCTCATCATCATCGAGAGTTTGTCACGGGGAAAAATCGAAGAGAACCGAAAAGAAAATCTCGTCATCAAGATATACGCACTTACGGTCAGCGCACTCGCGATCGCTAGTGCCCACGCGCTGAAAATGCCAACCGCGCCAAGTCCCACAAAAAATACCGGAAGCACTATCTTGCATACAGACACCAGAGTATTTTTCAAAAAAATGTATTTTCCTGAGCGTAGTGCGAGAAAAAGACCTTCGGTAAAAAAATCAGCAGAAATTGCTATCGTAAAGATGAGAAACAACCACCCGCTTGCTCCTTCGCGCAGAAATAGCAACCGGGGTGAAAAATATGGAAGGAATAATAAGAAGGTACCTGCACAGATTGCCGCTGCAGCACTAATAACAATCAAACTCCCCGAGATAACCTGATTTTTGTCTTTCATGCGGGTGTATTTAGGTAGAAAGCGGATGATACTGTAATTGAGCCCCAATATACTCAAATTCATAATGAAGGTCGCAACGGAGATAATTGCTGTTGCCAAACCGACCTGCACATCATGATAGAGATGCGCAACAATCAGCCAAAAGAAAAAGCCGCTGCCGGTGACAAGTGCGGTACTTGCCATCATAAAGAAGGAATTTTGATAGAGTAAGTCACGTCTCAGTGACCAAATATGTGATGTAACAGATCGTAATTTTTGCATGTATTCCTCGGATGAGCAGAGGCAGAAGTGAGGAACTTTAGTATACCATATTTTTTTGTCGCTCAAATGGGAATTTCGGATTTTCGCTTGACAGCATCCTGCCTTTTTCTCTACTGTTAATATAGGGATTGTATGGCACAAAAACTGCTTTCTAAAAAATATGTTTTTATCGGGTTAGGATTGATCGCGCTATTCGGCATTGCCTTTATCAGTTACAATGGCGCACAAATCAGCAAGACTCCTCCCACTGCTCCTTCATCAAGAACATTTCAACCAAAAACGGCTACAATGCCCAAACCGGTTAAAGACAAACCCGTCACCGGACAGATTATTGTAAAATTTAAGCCGCAATATACGTCAGCGCAAATCAATGATCACCTCAAGCAATATCACGCGAGTATCATCAAGACAATTGAAGGCATCAATCAGACCGTTGTGAAAGTTCCTGCAGGGCAAGAAGATACAATAATACAACAGTTGGCATCCGATCCGTATGTACAGACTTCTCAGCGGGATTATACCACTCATGCATTTTTTGTGCCCAATGATCCGCAATTTGGGACGCAATACGCATTTAACAATAATGGTCAATCAGTGCAGGGACAAAATGGATCGCCGCATGCAGACATTGGTATTGAATCTGCATGGGATGTTACCCGCGGCAACGGGGTAAAAGTCGCCATTCTTGATACCGGCATCAATCTCAATCATCCCGATCTTGCCGGCAAAGTAATCGTACAAAAATCATTTATCTCATCAAGTGTTGAAGACGGCAATGGACATGGTACCCATGTCGCAGGTATCCTTGCAGCGGATACAAATAATGGTATCGGCGTTGCTGGCACCTGCCCCGGATGCAAATTGATTATCGGAAAAATCCTCGATGATACCGGTACCGGGACAACATCAGACGCGACCGCAGGCATCACATGGGCAGCGGATCAGGGAGCAAAAATAATCAATTTGAGCCTCGGAACAAATGATGTCCAAACCGCATCCCTTTACAATCAAGCAGTTGCGTATGCAATGCAGAAAGGAGCTGTTGTCGTTGCTGCCGCGGGAAACGATGGTTCAACGCAGTTCTCCTACCCCGCCGCTGCCAATGGTGTGGTATCAGTTGCCGGAACAGATAATAACGACAAAAAAGCCAGCTGGTCTGATTTCGGCTCGTGGGTAAAGATTGCCGCTCCTGGGAAAAATATTCTTTCAACAGCCCCAACTCATACGTTTCAGCTTGAACCGTTTGGCTATAACACCTCAGTGCCCTATATGTATCTTTCAGGAACTTCAATGTCCGGACCGTATGTCGCAGGCGTAGCCGCACTTGTTTCAACAACACAATATGGAACAACTCCTCAAGCAATTATCAATCGCTTATACGCAACTGCAGATAAAATAGGCGGCACCGGCACATTCTGGGTAAATGGAAGGGTCGACGCAGCAAAAGCAGTAGGGCCTGCTCCTACCGCGGTTCCAAACACCAGTACGCTTATCACACCCACCCTTTTTTGTGTCGGCGGAGCCGGCGTACCACCTTGTGCAACAATCCCACCAGGAGTATCAACAGTACCTCCTGCCTCAGGAGGTAGCGGTGGGACAAACCCTTCGGGCACAGCTGCTTCTCCCGCAGTCAGCGGTGGAGCCAATCCGTCAGCATCACCGTTTCCTGAAACGAATACAAGCCCCAGTCCCGCAGTAAGCGGCACTCCAAGTAATGGCAGTAATCTCGCTTGTACAAATATCCAAATCAAAAATGCATTTTATAATCTTGCCAATCAACAGACAAAATCCAAAACCAAAAGCGCAGAAAAGGTACATATAAAATGTCACTCCGGCAGCAAGAAAGGCAAAGGCGGAGGCGGCGACAATGACGATAATCCAAATCCCAATGGAGGATGGCTAAGTAAATTTATTGGCTTCCTGCTCCAGCTTCTGCAGCAGCTCCTGCAGTTGATCCAGCAGTGCACGGGGCAAACGCCAGGAGGTACCCCAGCACCATCAGTAAGTCCATCGGTGTCGAACTCACCGTCTGGGGTTTCTCCATCAGTGGCGGTACCGTCGGTCTCTCAAACCCCTTCTACAAACCCTTCAAATCCTGCACCGACGAGCTCAACGACTTCTTCTTCCTGTACGAATCCCACTCATGTCATCCCGATGAATCCATCCAATCCGCAGGACGGCATCACCATCGGTAATTTTTATCTCACGAATGATACCTGGAATGCATCAAAATATCAGGTCTCGCAAACGCTCTCTATCTGTAACTATAATAACTGGTATGTAACAGCCACGATGAACAATAACAGTGGTGACGGAGCGGTCAAAACATATCCGAATGTCCACGAAGACTTTAACAATTCTCCCAAGATTAGTTCGTTCCACACAATAGCAAGTAGTTTTGCAGAAAGCGGTCCCCACGTCGGTATCTATGAATTCGCCTACGATATGTGGCTCAACGGCGTTGCGGGCGGCGGTTCAACAGAAGTCATGATATGGAATGATAACTTCGGACAAACCCCCAGTGGATCGCAACAGGCAACATTTACGGACAGCGGACAAACATATAAAGTATATAAATCAGGCAGTTATATTGCATTCGTTGATAACTCGAACGTTACTTCAGGAACGGTCAATCTTCTGAAC
>Ga0307373_10006843_pt1 | contig 17983 bp, 16 predicted proteins | sample OX2MG_FD_202534 | JGI IMG/M metagenome (GOLD analysis project Ga0307373, IMG submission 202534) | Soil microbial communities from Risofladan, Vaasa, Finland - OX-2 | ecosystem: Environmental > Terrestrial > Soil > Coastal area > Acid sulfate soil | place: Finland: Risofladan, Vaasa | collected... | reverse complement strand
GTTTGCACCCATCAAGAATGCACAGCTCCTCAACGGTATCGGCCGACGCTATCGTCCAAGACGACCAAAGTTAATCCCCGCACCAACGTCATCACAGGAGACAGTATGAAGCACACGCTTTCACGACCAGGTGCACGTGAGGATGGGGCTGGTCGGTATGCAGCACCAGCGCGTACCGGCGCTTGAGCGCGAACTGCTCTCGAGCGAACGCCCGGCTCGCCTCAAGCAAGCCCTTGGCCGGGGTGCCGGCGGGCATCGACAGCACGATGTGGTGCGTGAGCTTGGCCGCCTTGCGACCCGCGGAGCTGACGTACGGCGCGGCAGCCAGCGTCCTCTCGAGCTCGAGGTCCCAGTTCTCCAGCAGCTGCCGCCCCGAGCCCTGGAACAGCTCCCCCTGGTCGGTCTCGATCGCGAATTCCCCGCGCGCGAGGTACCTGAAGTGCGCCTTGGCTGCCGCGAGGCTCTTGGCACCGCCGGTCACCTTCACCGTGGCCTCCGGGGTCCCTCGGACAGTGCGGGCGATCTGCGCGATCTGGGCCGGCGACAGGCGATCGATGCGGCGCGGACCGGCTCGTCCGTAGCTGACGAAGTGGAAGGAGAGCTCAGGACCGCACCGGTGGGTCGGCATGGCCGCTCGTCCAGCTGGCAGCGTTGGCGCGCAGATAGCTCTGGAAATGCGCGTGCAGCGCCTTGCAGACCTCCAGGTACGTTCCGAGATAGGGCAGCTGCACTCCGGCAGGAACCCTGCCCGACTGCACCTCGCGCGCGATCTGGTTGACGTTGCGGCCTATGGCTGCGAGCTCGGCGGTCGCGGCCCGCAGCGCCTGCAGTTCCCCGGCCGGTATAGGGATCACCGACAGCAGATGGGCCCGGATCAGCATCGACACGTACGTGGCCGCTGCCACCCCTCGAGCCTCCGCCCGCGCTCTGAGGTGCAGCAGATCCTGGGCCGTCAGCCGCACCGAGAGCCGCCCCCGCCGCTCAGCGCGCAACGGCTCGACTTGCGCAATCGGCTCCCCGACCGCATCCGCGCCCAGCAATGCAAAGCGCAGCATGCGCTTGAGGAGCGCCGATTCGGAGACCTGCTGTCGCTGCGCGGCCGCCCGCAGAGCGACCTTCGTCGCCCTCGAGGGTAGCCGCATCTCGCCGCGCAGGGACAGGGGGAGTATCGGTGTATTTTCACCGGATACTCTCATGGACGGCCGGCACTCGAACGCTGCCACAGTGTTTCCGGTGCAAATCGACAGAAACTCCATCTGGCAATCTTCCCTGAACGGTGCCTATCCTCTTTGTCGTGACAGCTTGCCTCTGAACGCGACCGCAACCGCATTGGGCGGAAAGAGTCGTGATGGAGAGCCCAGCCGCAGCGGCACCGGTGCCGCGGCACAGTCGACGGTTCCGGCGCCGCAGCTGCAGGGCCCATGCGCCCCAGCGCTTTCTGATCGAGCGTAATCGAATTCCCCTGGTGTGGTCATCGAAAGGTGCCGCCCGGTGAGAACCCTTGATCTGGGCCAGGCGGCAGCTTTTCTGCTCATGCATCCGGAGGAGCTGCGATGCCGCGCCAAGCGTGGGCTCGTACCCGGCGCCAAGGCGGGTCGTCCGCCGGCGTGTTCCTCGAATCCGATCTCGTCGATTTCCTGCGCTCGCTGTATCCTGTGAGGCGGCAAGCGCTGCAAGTGACACCCTCACAGGAGGTTCTATGTCACTTAGAAAGCGCGGTGCGGTCTGGTGGATCGACTTCGCCACCCCCAGTGGTGAGCGAGTACGCCGATCTGCTGAGACCGCGAACAAGGCCCAGGCGCAGGAGCTGCACGACAAGCTGAGAAGCGAGGTCTGGCGGCTGCAGTGGCTGGGAGATCGGCCGAGGCGAATCTGGCAGGACGCGGCGGTGCGGTGGCTTCGCGAGCAGGCACACAAGGCCTCTCTCGAGGACGACAAGCAGAAGTTACGTTGGCTCGATCGTTTTCTGGCCAATCGGGATCTCGAGAGTATCAATCGGGCTTTGATCGATGCAATCACCGAAGCGAAGCAGGCGGAAGGATGCAGCAACGGAACTGTGAATCGAACGCTGGCCCTGATTCGGGCGATCCTGCGCAAGTGCACCCGCGATTGGGAATGGTTGGATCGGGCACCGGCAGTGCGGCTCCTCAAAGAGCCGACGCGGCGCATCCGGTTCCTGAACCGTCAACAGGCGCGGGCGTTGTTGCGCGAGCTGCCTGCCCACCTGCAGGGCATGGCCAGCTTTACTCTGGCGACGGGGCTGCGCGCGGCGAACGTGACCGGGTTGACCTGGGAGCAGGTCGATTTGTCACGCAAGCTCGCGTGGATTCATCCGGACCAGGCAAAGGCGAGAAAGGCGATCGCGGTGCCGCTCAACGACACGGCGATGCGGGTGCTGCGGGATCAGCTCGGGAAGCATCCGACCTGGGTGTTCACCTACGGCGGCCAGCGCATCAAACAGGTGAGCACACAGGCTTGGTACCACGCGCTCGAGCGTGCCGGCATCCAGGATTTTCGCTGGCACGACCTGCGCCACACCTGGGCGAGTTGGCACGTACAGGGCGGCACGCCGCTCTTTGCGCTGCAGGAGCTCGCCGGATGGGAGACCGAGAAGATGGTGCGCCGATATGCGCATCTGGCTGCGGAACATCTGGCAGTGTATGCCGGCAACACGGAAAGTTACGGCACAAATACGGCACAACCACCGGACTTCCGCGGCACAGCCCGATTGCAACGGGTTGGAAAATAAGAAATTCGATGGTGGCCAGGGGTGGAATTGAACCACCGACACGCGGATTTTCAGTCCGCTGCTCTACCAACTGAGCTACCTGGCCGCCGGAGGGATCAAAGAGCCGCGTATTACACCCGGCGGCGCGCTCGACCGTCAACCCTCACGCCCGCCCTGCTGCCGGGCGCCGGTGTGCCCGCCCGGACCGCCATCGGCATGTGGCCCTGCTTCCCCTACTTCTTCCCCATTGTCGCATCCGGGTCCACGTACTCGGCGGGTTTGTTGGATCCGGCGCCGAAGAAGAACTTCTCCATCTCCTCTTCGAGGAATTTGCGTGATTTAGGCTCGACCGGCGAGAGGCGGTACTCGTTAATCAGCATGGTCTGATGCGCGCGCCAGCGCTCCCAGACTTCCCTGGAGACGTGTTCGAAGATGCGCTGGCCGAGGGGCCCCGGGTAGGGGGGGCGGTCCAGGCCGGGGGCTTCGCACTTGAGGACGACGCATTGGACGGTTCGGCTCATCGGCTTTCCTGATGCAAATCTATGCGGCTGCCAGCGATGACAGGAGTGCCGCGATCGGCGCCGGCAGGCCCACGCGGGAGGGTTGGCGGGGGTTATACCAGAGCGCTCCCTCGCCTTCCATGACGCCGAAGGCTGCGCCCGCTCCCGCTGCGGCCGCTGTCGAGGTCGCCATCACGGCTTGCACGGGACCGGCACAACACGCGCGCAGTGGCGTGATCCGCAGCTCGAAGTGCGTGAACGCATGCCGCACGGGCGGCAGCGGCGCCTCATCCAGGCGCGCGCCCGCAAGCTGCGCGGCGCAGAATGCGGCCGCGGCTTCGACGCTGTCGAACTGCGGGGGCGCCCACAGCCCCGCCCAGACACCCTGGGGCGGCCGGCGCAGCAGCAGCACGCGGCCATCGGTGCACACGACCAGCAGCATCACGCACTGGCGCTGCGGGCGCTGTGCGCGCGGCCGAGGGGCGGGAAATTCGTCGATGCGGCCGCCGCGATAGGCGACGCAGCCGCCGCCCAGCGGACAGTCCAGGCACCGCGGACGGGTGCGGGAGCACAGCGTCGCGCCGAGGTCCATCATCGCCTGCGTATAGGTGGCGACCTGCCGCTCGGGGGTGCACTGCTGCGCATGGCGCCACAAAATCTGCTGCGTCGCGCGCTCGGCTGGGTTGCCGCCGACGCCGAAATACCGCGACAGCACGCGGCGGACGTTGCCGTCGAGAATGGTTGCACGACGATCGTGCGCGAGCGCCACGATTGCCGCAGCGGTGGAGCGGCCGATGCCGGGCAGGCCCTGCAGCGCCTCGAGCTGCGACGGCAGCTCGCCGCCGTGCTCGCACACGATCCGCTGCGCGGCGCGCTGCAGGTTGCGTGCGCGCGAGTAGTAACCCAGACCCGACCACAGGTGCAGCACCTCATCGAGCGGCGCCGCCGCGAGCGCGTGCACGTCCGGGAACCGCTGCATGAAGCGCTCGTAATAGCCAATCACGGTGGCGACCTGCGTCTGCTGCAGCATGACCTCCGATATCCACACACGGTAGGGAGTGCGTTCGCGCTGCCAGGGCAGATCGTGGCGCCCGTGTCGCGCATGCCAGTCGATCAACGCCGCGGCGAACGGCGCTGCGCCCTCCGGCGGCGCCGCTGCAAGCGGCGATTCCCCGCTGGCTGCTGCTACGGCCGCTGCCGTTGACGGACCCACCGGCGCGCCCGTCAGCTCATCAGCACGGCGATGATCCTGCTGAGCAGCGGCCGCAGCGCCTTGGCGCTGAGCTGCGGATCACGTACCGCGCGGCAGGCCAGGCCTTCGACCAGACACTGCATCACCACCGCGCGCATGGAGGCGGCCGATGCCGTCAACCGCACGCCATCGGCACGGGCGGCACGCTGCACGGCCAGCGTCAGATCCTGGTTGACGGTCTGGTCCTTGCTGCGCACGATCTGGGCGATTTCCGGGTCGCGTGCGGCTTCGGCAGTCAGCTCCAGCATCAGCGCCGCGTTGATGCTGGGATCGTCGTGGCGGCGCCAGCATTCGAACATCTGCAGCGTCTGGGTGCAGAAGTCCCCGGAGGTGTTGAGCCGCTGCATCGCCGGGCAACCGTCGCTCTCCAGGTGCCGCTGCACGATCGCCTGCACGATCTCGTTCTTGCCGCTGAAATATCGATAGATGAGCCCTGCGCTCATACCGGCGGTGGCGGCGATCTGCGCCATGCTCGCGGCATGAAACCCGCGCTGGATGAAGCAGCGTTCGGCCGCCTCCAGGATGCGTGCGCGCTGGCGCGCTGCCCCCCGGTTTGCCGGCTTGCGCGCGGGTCCGTCTGCCCCACCTGCTGCATCGGGGGCCGTCATCGACTGTGCTCGCTGGACTTGCCGGGGTCGCCGGGCTCCCCGGGCACGCTGTGCTCGCGCCATCCTCCGCCCAATGCCTTGTACAGCGTCACGCGGTTGTTCTGCTGTGCCAGCTCGGCAGCAATCAGGCTCTGCTGCGCGGCGTAATAGCTGCGCTGAGAGTCGAGCACGGTGAGGTAGCTGTCACGGCCGGCATGATAGCGCTGCTGCGAGAGCTGATAGGCGCGGCCCGTGGCCTGCACCAGCGCCTGCTGGGCGGCGCGCTCGCGACTGAGCGTGCGCGTCAGCGCGAGGGCGTCAGCGACTTCGCGGAATGCGCTCTGAATGGCCTTTTGGTATTGCGCGACCGCGATGTCGCGGTTGACATGCGCCGCCTTCAGATTGCCCACCAGCGCCCCGCCGCGGAACAGCGGCAGCGAGATCTGCGGGGAGTAGCTCCAGCTGCCGGTGCCCGACTGGAATAGCCCGGTCAGCTGCGGGCTCAGCGAGCCGATGTTGCCGGTCAGGCTGATCGTGGGGAAGAACTCGGCGCGCGCGGCGCCGATATCAGCATCGTCAGCGCGCAGCGTGTGCTCGGCCTCGAGCACATCGGGCCGGCGCAGCAGCACCGTGGACGGCAGCTGCGCAGGCAGCGCGCCGATGCCGATGATATGGTCGGTGAGCCCCTGAGGCAGCAGCGAGGTGTCCACAGGTGCGCCGACCACGAGATTCAGCGCATCGACGTCCTGCGCGATGGCGCCCTGGTAGCGTGCGACATCCGAACGCGCGGACTCGACCGTCGTGTCGGCCTGCGCGACATCCAGGCCGGAAACCTCGCCGTGGTCATGCTCCTTGACGGTGATGTCATAGGAATGCAGCTGGCTCTGCAGGGTATCCTGGGCCAGGCGCAGTAGCTCGCGATCGGACAGCAGTGTCAGATAGGCCTGCGCAATCTGCGCAATCAGGCTCAGCTGGGTACTGCGCCGCGCCTCGGTCTGAGCGAAGTACTGCTGCAGCGCTGCATGGTTCAGGCTGCGCACGCGCCCGAACAGATCCAGCTCGAACGACGACAGCGCCACGCCGACCGTGTAGTAGGCGCTGGTGATTGGAAAGCCGAACTGTGCCGCCGGGATCTTCTGTCTCTGGTAGGTGGCCGTGCCGTTGATCGGCGGAAACAGATTGGCGCGTTGTTGCTGGTACTGCGCGTGGGCGAGTTGGATATCGAGCACCGCGACGCGCAGGTCGCGGTTGTGGCCCAGCGCGAGCGCGATGATCTGCTGCAGATGCGGATCGGCGAAGAAATCGCGCCAGCCGATATCCGCGGCGCGCTTGATGCCCACGGTCGCGTCCCCGGCACCGGCACCGGCACCTGTCGCAGCCGCGGGGGGTGCCGCGCCGGCAGCGAGGGACGTCGCGCCCACCGCGGTGGTTGGCGGAATCGGCCATTGATCAGGCACCGGCAGCGGCGGGGCTCGATAGCGCGGCTCGAGCGTGCAGGCGGCGAGCAGCCCCGCACCGAGCAGCAGGCCCAAACGCAGGCCACGCGCGGCGCCACCCGCCGCGTGGGCGGCCGCGTCGGGGAGCCTGACAGCCGCCCCGCGCGTCATGCCGCCGGCCCCTGGGGCCCGGGCCCATCCGCGCCGGCGTGCGGCGCCTCGCGCAGGCTATGGAACAGGTGCTGCACGACCACGAAGAACAGCGGGATGAAAAAGATTCCGAGGAAGGTGCCGGCCAGCATCCCGCCGAACACGCCGGTGCCGATCGCGTGCTGCGCACCGGCGCCGGCGCCGCTGGCCAGTGCGAGCGGCAGCACGCCCAGCCCGAATGCCAGCGAGGTCATCAGGATGGGGCGCAGGCGGTCGCGCACCGCGTGCAGTGTGGCCTCGATCACGCCCATGCCACTCTCGAGATAGTCCTTGGCGAATTCGACGATCAGGATCGCGTTTTTGCATGCCAGGCCGATGGTCGTGAGCAGCGCGACCTGGAAGTAGATGTCGCGCTCCAGGCTGCGCAGGGCAGTCGCCAGTACCGCACCGATCACCCCCAGCGGCACCGCCAGGATGATCGCGGTCGGAATCGACCAGCTCTCGTACAGCGCCGCCAGGCACAGGAACACCACCGCCAGCGACAGCGCATACAGCATCGGCAGCTGCGCGCCGGCGGCGCGCTCCTGGTAGGACTCCCCGGCCCAGTCAATGCTGAATCCGGGCGGCAGGCGCTTGACCAGCTTTTCGACCTCCTGCATCGCCGTGCCCGAGCTCACGCCAGGGCCGGCCTCGCCGTTGATCTCCACCGCGGATTCCTCGTTGAATCGCTGCAGCCGCGGCGAGCCGTAATCCCAGTGTGTAGTCAGGAACGAGGCCATCGATACCATCTGCCCGGAGGCATTGCGCACGTGCCAGCGGCTGAAGTCCGCCGGCTGCATGCGAAATGGCGCATCGGCCTGCACGATCACGTGTTTCACGCGCCCGCGGTCGATGAAGTCATCAATGTAGCGACCGCCCCAGGCGAGCGACAGGGTGTCGTTGACCTCGGCCATCGACAGCCCGAGCGAGGCCACCTTCTGTGCATCGATATCGAGCCGGAACTGCGGTGCGTCCTCCTCGCCGTTGGGCCGCACGTTGGCGAGCTTGGGATCCTTGGCCGCCAGCAACAGCAGCTGGTTGCGCGCGGCCATCAGCGCGGCGTGGCCCTGACCGTTGTCATCCTTGAGGTAGAAGTCGAACCCGGCGGAATTGCCTAGTTGCGTGACGGCCGGGGGCGCCACCGCGAACACGCGCGCGTCGCGCAGCCCGAAGAACGCGCGGGTGGCGCGGTTCTGCACCGCCTGGGCGCTCTGATCCTTGCCGCGGCGCTGGCTCCAGTCCTTCAGCAGCACGAACCCCAGCCCTGCGCTCTGGCTGCGGCCCGAGTAGCTGAAGCCGGACACCGTGAACACCGCCTGCACCACCTGCTTTTCCTGCGTGAACAGGTACTGTTCGACCTGCTTGAGCGTGGCCGCGGTGCGGGTGATGGTGGAATTCACCGGCCCCTGCAGCAGCAGCAACACGTAACCCTGGTCCTCGTTGGGCAGATACGCGGTCGGCAGCCGGAAGAACAGCAGCGCCATGATCGAGGTCAGCGCCACATACAGCAGCATGAAGCGCCCGGGCCGGCGCACGATGCGCGCGACCGCACCCTGGTAGCGCCGGCTGCCATCATCGAATACGCGGTTGAACCAGCGAAAGAACCCGCGCTGGCCGTGATGCTCGCCCTTCTTCACCGGCTTGAGCAGCGTCGCGCACAGCGCCGGGCTCACCACGATCGCGACGATCACCGACAGGATCATCGCGGTGACGATGGTGACCGAGAACTGCCGATAGATCACCCCGGTCGAGCCGCTCAGAAACGCCATCGGTACGAACACTGCAGACAGCACGACCGCGATGCCGACCAGCGCGCCGGTGATCTGGTCCATCGAGCGGCGGGTCGCCTCCAGCGGCGAGAGGCCCTCATCGCTCATCAGCCGCTCGACGTTCTCCACCACAACGATGGCATCATCGACCAGCAGCCCGATCGCCAGCACGATCGCGAACATCGTCAGCATGTTGATCGAATAGCCCACGACGCTGAGCACGCCGAAAGTACCGAGCAGGACCACCGGCACCGCCACCGCCGGTACCAGCGTGGCGCGGATGTTCTGCAGGAACAGGAACATCACCAGGAACACCAGCACGATCGCCTCGACCAGCGTGACGATGACATCGCGGATGGACTTGCGCACGAACGGGGTCGTGTCGTAGGCGAATACCGCCTTCATGCCGTGCGGGAAGGTCGGCTGCATGCGCGTGATGTACGCCTTCACGTTGCGCACCGTGTCGAGCGCGTTGGCGCCGGCGGCGAGCGTGACCGCCATGCCGGCGGCCGGCTGGCCGTCATAGTGCACGTGAAAGCTGTAGTCGGCCTGGCCGAGCTCCACGCGCGCCACGTCGCCCAACCGCAGCGTCGAACCGTTGGTATTGCTGCGCAGGACGATGTTGCGGAACTGCTCGGGGGTATGCAGCCGGCCCTGCGCGGTGACGGTGACGTTGATCTGCTGGCCGTAGCTCGCCGGCGCGCCACCGAGCTGGCCGACCGACAGCTGCGTGTCCTGCGCCTGCACGGCCGCGACCACGTCGTCGGGGGTCAGGCCGTAGGTGTTGAGCCGGTCGGGATTGAGCCAGATGCGCATTGCGTACTTGGAACCAAACTCCTGGATCGAGCCCACGCCCGGCACGCGGCTGATCGGATCTTCGATGTTGGTGGCGACGTAATCGTCCAGGTCGCCTTCGCCCATGCTGTGGTCGGTGGAGATGAAGCCGACCACCATCAGGAAATCATTATTGGCCTTGCTGACGCTGATGCCCTGCTGCTGCACGATCTGCGGCAGCAGCGGCACCGCCTGCTGCAGCCGGTTTTGCACCTGCACCTGCGCAATGTCCGGATTGGTGCCGCTGGCGAAGGTCAGCGTGATGTTGACGCCGCCGGTGTTGTCGCTGGTGGACGCCATGTACAGCAGCCCGTCGAGCGCGGTCATGTTCTGCTCGATGATCTGCGTCACCGAGTTCTCCACCGTCTGGGCATCGGCGCCCGGATAGGAGGCGCTGATCGACACCGCTGGCGGGGCAATGTCCGGATACTGCGAGATCGGCAAGCGCATGATGGCCACGATGCCGGCCAGCATGATGATCAGCGCGATCGTCCAGGCAAAGATCGGACGGTCGATGAAGAAACGCGACACAGACATGGCGGCGGCGGTGCGGCGGTGCGCGGGAGCGCGGCGGCGCTCAGCGCGCGGCGGCGTGGCGCGCCCGGGTGGGGGCGACTGTCCCGGCGGAGGCACCGGCCGCGGCGTCGGTGCCGGCGGAAGCGCCAGAGGCTGCCGCAGCACCGACGCGGCTGGCGGGCTCGGCCTCGACTGCCTGCACGGCCATGCCGGGCTGTACATTCTGCGTGCCGGCGATGATCAGGCGATCGCCAGCAGTCAGACCCTTGTCGATCAGCCACTGGTTGCCGATCGAGCGGGTGACGTCGACGGTGCGGCGTTCGACCTTGCCGGCGGCATTGACGATCAGCGCGGTGGCGTTGCCCTTCGGGTCATGCTCGATGCCCTGCTGGGGCGCGAGGATCCCGTGCGGCAGCACCCCCTCGTCGATCACTGCGCGCACGTACATGCCGGGCATCAGTAACTGGTCGGGGTTGGGGACCAGCACCCTCATCAGAAAATTGCCGGTGGTTGGATCGACCGAGACGTCGGCAAACTGCAGCTTGCCCTGGTGTGGATAGGTGGTGCCGTTCTCGAGGATGATGGTCGCCGGCGTGCCGGCGCCGCGTGACTGGATGCGGCCGGAGTCGATCTCCTGCTTGAGCTGCAGCCAGTCGGCGCTGGACTGGTTGACGTCGATGTAGATCGGGTTGAGCTGCTGAATGGTGGCGAGCGCGGTCGCCTGATCGGCGGTGACCAGCGCCCCCTGCGTGACGCTGGAGCGGCCGATGCGTCCGCTGATCGGCGCGGTGATGTGCGCATACGCGAGATTGACGCGGGCGCTGTCGAGTGCGGCGCGCGCGGCGGCCACGTCGGCCTCGGCCTGCTTGGCCGCCGCGATGGCATTCTCGTTGTCCTGGACGCTGACGGCGTCGATCTTGAGCAGGTCGGCGGAGCGCTTGGCGGCCAGCTGCGCGGCCACTTCGGTCGCCTGCGCTTTCTGCAGCGCCGCGTCGGCATTGGCGTACTGGGCTCGATAGAGCGCATCGTCGATCTGGTACAGCGGCTGGCCGGCGCGCACGAAACCGCCCTCGGTGAACAGGCGCCGCTTGACGATGCCGCTCACCTGGGGGCGCACGTCAGCGACCAGGAAAGCACTGGTGCGCCCCGTCAGCTCGCGCGTCAGCGTCACAGGCTGGGACTTCAACGTGACCACCGTGACCTTGGGTCTGAAGCCGCCGAAGGCAGGCGCGGCGGCGTGGCTGGCACCGCCACTGCAGGCAGCTGTCAGCATCACGGCCGTGCCGACCACGATCACGCCCAAGCCGCGGATGCACTGTCGCAAGAGCATGCAAGCACTCCGATAAACGGGTCGAACGGCAGGACAGGAATGAACGTTCATTCTAAGCGCGCCCGTCGCCGCCACGCAATCGCGACGCGTGCCGTGCGGGCGGGCGGGCGCGCTGCAGCGGCCGCTCGCGTCACCGCTGCAGTGAGGCGCGTGGCAGGCGCACAAAAAAAAGGCCCGGACGCTGACCGCCCGGGCCCGTTCAGTCGAATTGCGGATTATTTTTTGAAGCGGCGGCCGCGCACTACGGCGAGCCCGCCCAGCAACAACGTCAAACCGGCGATGGCGCTGGACGGATCGATCTCGGGCGCAGCCGTCACCGCCGACAGACTCGGCGCACCATTTCGAACGATATGTGCAGTAAACGACGGCCCCGCATAGGCCGCCGCGCCGAAGCACATGGACAAGGCGAGAATTCCAATGACCTTAGACACGGTCTTGGGCATGGTTTTCTCCTGAGACACTACTGACATTAGGCTTCTTTCCTTTAACGTACCGCACCATGATACCGAGGCGGTCACAAAACGCCAGTCACAATGCGCCTACAGCCCTGGTTCCATTAGGATTATGCAAGAATGAGCCGCTGCTGTCGAAAAATTTCAGACTCACGTCACAGTTTGCCGGGATCCGGTCATCGCGTCAGCGATTTCCGATCACCGCTTGCGGCGGCCGCGGATGACGGCCAAGCCGCCGAGCAGCACTGTCAGGCCGGCGATCGCACTGGACGGATCGATCTCGGGAGCTGAGATCGGGTCGTGCGCATTCCACCAGCTGCCGGGCGGACAGGTCATGGCCTGCGCCGCCGTGGCTCCCGCTACCGACAACACCAGCACTGCAATGAGCTTGCACATTCAGTAAATCTCCTCGGGAAGAAAGGGCCGCACCCTGCGCGTCGGCTTCGTGGCGTTATCTTAAGCGCCACGTGTCGGGGGTTTCCCACAGATTCAGGGCGTTACGTTAAATATAAACGCCGAAAATGTGTGAACTGCGTCTCAGTTTGGATGCCAATTGCGCCGGCTCTGTGCGTCGCGTCACGAGACGACAGGGACGGGGCAGACGCGGGACGGAAATCGCGCTACGCCTGCCTACCACAGCTGCCATTGACCCCACAGCAGCACGTAGGCGGCCAGCAGCGCGTTGGTGGTCGCGTGCGCGGCGACCGCCTCGCCGAAGCGCCCGGTTCGCACCAGCACGCCTGCATAGGCGAGGCCGGCGGCGATACCGGGCAACCACAACGTTCCGTGTCCAATTCCGAACGCCACCGCACTGACGATCAGCGCCGTGGCCCCGACGCTGCGGAAAGGCACTGATTCGAAGTCGGCCGCCACCACCCGGCGCATCAGGTAGCCGCGAAACGCCAGCTCCTCGGCGATCGGCACCGTGAGCACCGCGGCCGCCACCCGGGCGATGATCCACCCCGTGCGCGCCAGCGATGGCATCGTCGCGAGCGCGACCGGCATCGCAGCGCTCGCGGTCAGCAGCCGGGCGGCTGCAATCCACAGTACGAAGATCGCCGTCCCCAGCAGCGGGCCGCGCCAGCTGCAGCGCCAGTTCAAGGCTCGCAATTTCGGCCAGCACCAGGCGATCGCCGCGGCCGCGGCGATCAGCCGCAGAACGTATAGCTGCTCAAAGCCGCTCGAGACCGCCCGCGCGATCATGCCGGCGATCAGGATCAGCAGGAAGGGCAGCAGGTAGACGGCCGTCGGGTTCTCGCTGCGCAGGACGGCGGCCGCACCCGGGGCCGGGGCCGGGACCGGGACCGGGACCGGGGCCGCGTTCGCGTTCGCGACGAGCAGCCTGCGCTCGGCGCCGCGATTGAGCCAGACACTGCGCCGGCTGGCGAAGGCGATCAGGCCGGCCGCGCAGTTGAAGGCGATCCAGCCAGCCTGCGAATGAAAGCCATACTGCGCCATCGCCGGAAAGCCGGCGTTACCGATCAGCATCAGCCCCGCGATGCGCAGCACGTTGAGCGCGAAGCTCAGCGCCAGGCCCAGCGGGATCAGGATCAGCGCACGCGGAAAGATGTATTCCTTGCGGAAGCACAGCAGCCAGGCGCCGCAGAACGCCAGCATCAGCCCGGCGCCTTCGAGGCCCGAACACACGTCCGAGACCTGCACCGCGAAACGATGGCTCGCCAGCACACGCGTGGCGGCGTCGGCTTGCAGCGTGGGGATGAGGGGGATCAGCAGCTGCCGCACCAGATCGAAGGTGACCGCCGCGGTGGGTCCCCACAGCTCCTGGGTCCACTGCATCGCGCCGGCTGCCAGTGCGGCGGTCACCGCGGCGTACAACCACAGCGCGCCGAGCGTGCGGGCCGCCTCGTACCACATCGACCACGGCGCCAGCGCGCGCAACAGCGCCAGGACCGCGCCGAGTGCGAGCGCCAACCACAGTGTCACCTGCAGCGCAAACGGCATTACGGTGCCATGGCCGTATAAGAAGAATGACAGCGGTGCCAGCGGCAGCACCAGCAGCACGTGCAGCGCGAGCCACGGCACTCGCACCGAGGTACCGTGGGAGGCGGAATTGATCAGCGCCCAGCGCCGCTCGCCGCGTGCGTAGCCGAACAGGGCCAGCGACACGGCCAGGGCGACCATGAAGCGAAAGCCCCAGTGCTGCGTGACCCGCAGCACCGCGCCCAGGCCGGTGGCGGTCTGGGCGGCGCTGAAGTCGACAAAAAAATTCAGCAGAAATTTTTCACAGAACAGTATCAGTCCGAGCACGGCCACGCGCGCTGCGAGGCTCATGCGCGAGCCGGTCTGCTCGAAGGTTTTGCCGATGGCGGTGACCATGAGCGGGAGTGTAGCGCGACAACTGCAATGGGCCGCAGCCGGCGTCACAGCTCTGGCAGATGGTCCCCCGGCGCGCAAGCAGCCGTCGCCGGCGGCCGGCGTCGGAGAACCGCGCGATTACGGAACCGGGGAGCGGCGTTGTCCGAGCGCTGGCCGCCCGCGGGGACGTTGTAGTAGCTGCAGTCGCCCTTGTAGGGACAATAGGTATGGTGGCTGGTGCGCTCGAGCAGCGCCATCTGTACGTCCTTGCGCGGAATGTACGTGGTCGGTCGGCGCGTAATCGGCCTCTCGCAGCGTCAGCGCCTCATGGGTATCGGCGACAGTCCGACCGTCGACCGTGACGATGATTCTGGATGTATTGGGCTCGATCAGGATCGGATGATAGAGACCGGGAATCTTGATGGGTCGGGCATTCATGCGGTGACCTCCTGCTTGGATGAGCAGCCGATGCATTTCACGTGCCCGGCCGCCGGCGCGCTCAGGTATCGGCCTGCGGCTCGCGATCGAGAGCACCGAAGTAGCGCCGATACAGCACCAGGTAGACCGCCTGCAGCGCCGCGGCGAGCAGGAACGGCGCCACGAACTCTCCGGTGTGGATCATCCAGCCCCCCACGACCGGGCCGGCCGCGCGCGGGATCTGCAGCGACAGGCTCTGCACGGTGGCGGCCAACCCGCGCCGCTCCGCGCGCGTGAGCTCCACCGCGATCGACTGGCGCGCGCCGATGGTGCCGCGATTGAACGCCCCGCGCAGCGCGTACAGAGCGGCCGCGAGCTCGAAACTGCGCGCGAATGGTATGGCCAGCAGCAACGCCAGCCCGACGGTTCGCATCCATATCACCGAACGCACCGCGCCGAGCCGCCGGCTCAGCCGCGCACCCAAGCTCGAGCCGCAGGCACCGAGCAGGAAGCCGAACGCGAGCACCGGCCCGATCAGCGCCGGGCCCTGGCTGAAGCGGCGCGCGAACCAGTAAGCGATCAGCGGGCCAATGATGCCGATCCCCAGACCATTGGCGGCATTGGTCAGGGCGAGTCGGCGCAGCTGGCGGTTTTCCGTGCGCGTCAGTTCAGCCGCGACGTGTGGATGCGCCCGCGGCGGCAGCTCGGCGGCCTCGCGCACCAGCGCGAGCAGCGCGATCGCCCCCAGCGAGCCCAGCAGCGGCAGCACGAACAGCAACCGGTAGGCCGTGAGGCTGCTGAAGCCGCGACCGAAGGCGCCGGGCAGGGCCGCGAGGCCCGCGCCGAGCGCCATGCCGAGAAAGCCAACGGTGGCGTTGAGCGAGAACACCCGCCGACGCTGCGCCCCGCCCAGTTCGCGCGCGAGCCAGGCCTGCTCCACCGGCGCAAACGGGCCGGCGGACCCGTTGGCCCCGCGCCCGAAGCCGCCGATGGTCGCCGCGATGATCAGCACTGCCTCGCCCCGGGCCAGCATGGCCGCGAGCGCCGCCGCGGCCGCGGTGCATTCGTATGCCAGCAGCAGCCCGCGACGGCCGCGGCGATCGCTCAGCGGACCGACGATCAGCGTCAGCAGCGCACCGAATAGCAGGCCGGCCATCAGTACCAGCCCGATCGCGGCGCCGTTGTAGCCAAGAGCATGCAGGTACAGCGCGAAGCTCACCACCATGGCGCCCTGCCCCACGCTGCGCGCCGCGCGCGCGGCAAGCAGCGCTCGTATGTTGCGGGGAAGGCGCCGGTGGTCCACCGAGCGCTATGCTACGTGAACGCGTCCGGCGCACTGGAATCAGATATGGCATTACAGAGCGAACCCGAGCAGATCACGCTGATGAAGCGCCTGGTACAGATGTCGGCCGAGCGCTCGCAGATGTCCTCGGAGCGCACCTTCATGAATGCGGAGCGCACGCTGGCAGTGTGGATCCGCACCGCGCTCGGCCTGATGATCTTCGGTATCGCCATTGACCGCTTCGGCCTGCTGCTGCGGCAGATGCCGCTGCCGCAGGGACGTGGCCGCATCATCCCGGATACCCTGTCGAGTTGGGGTGGCGGGGTGCTGGTGGCACTGGGGGTGCTGATGGTGGTGAGCAGCGGCGCTCGTTTCGTCGCCTATGCACTCGCCTACCAGCGCGTCCACCAGTTGCCGTTACGTCACGGCCCGGTACTGGGCCCGGTGTTTGCGGCGCTGGTGGCCCTGTTCGGGATTGCGCTGCTGATCATATTGATAGCGTTTACCCGTTGAGCCGCGCGTACTGCCGGCGCTTCGGCTCCCCGCCGGGGAGCGCCCGCGCCAGCAAATGAGTGAGTCCTCACTCACCAGTGATATGCTACCGCCATGATGCCCTCCTCCACCGCGGTGCTCAGCCGGCGCGCCCGCCCGCTTCCCCGTGACGCGCGCCGCGCAGCGCTGGTCAGCGCAACGCTGCCGCTGATCCGCAAGCATGGCGTCGACGTCAGCACCCGCCAGATCGCCGCGGCCGCCGGCGTGGCGGAAGGCACGATCTTCCGCGTTTTTCCGGACAAGGACAGCCTGATCCAGGCGAGCGTCGATGCGGCGTTCGATCCGGCGCCGGTGGTGGCCGCGCTCGACCGTATCGATCCGTCCACGCCGCTGCCCGCGCGGCTGATCGCGGTCGTGCGCATCGTGCAGGCGTGGCTCACCACGGTGATCAACCTGATGATGGTGTTGCGTGGAACCGGCCCGCTGGGTCACAAGCCGCAGCTGCGGCGCCCGCGACCATCCGAGGTGATCGGCGCGAGCATCACGCGCCTGATCGAGCCGGACCGCGACCAGCTGCGCATGCCACCGGCCCAGGCCGAGCGCTTGCTGCGGTTGATGCTGTTCGCAGGCTCCCATCCCGGCATCGCCGACGGCAAGCTGCTCACGGCGGAAGAAATCGTTCACGTCATCCTCGACGGCGTCCGTGTCCACGGGGCCGCCGCCCCCAGAGGTCGCAATCCATGCTGATTCGCCTGCTGCGCACCTACCTGCGGCCATACACCGGCGCTCTGATCGCCGTCGTCGTGCTACAGCTGCTCGGCACCATCGCCTCGCTGTACCTGCCGAGCCTGAATGCCAACATCATCGACGACGGCATCGCCAGGGGTGACAGCGGCTACATCCTGCGAACGGGCGGCTGGATGCTGTTGATCAGCTTCGCCCAGATCGCCTGCTCCATCGCCGCCACCTTCTACGGGTCACGCACCGCAATGTGCCTCGGGCGCGACCTGCGCGGGCAGATCTTCCGGCGGGTGAGCGATTTTTCCGGCCGCGAAGTGGCGCACTTCGGCGCCCCCTCGCTGATCACCCGCAACACCAACGACGTGCAGCAGGTGCAGATGCTGGTGGCCGTGACCTGCACGATGATGGTGACCGCGCCGATCATGTGCGTCGGCGGCATCATCATGGCGCTGCACGAGGACGTGGGCCTGTCGTGGCTGATGGGCGTCAGCGTGCCGATCCTCGCGATCGGCATCGGCCTGATCATCCGGCGCATGGTGCCGCAGTTCCGGCTGATGCAGACGCGCATCGACACCGTCAATCGCATACTGCGTGAGCAGATCGGCGGCATCCGCGTGGTGCGTGCGTTCGTGCGCGAGCCCGTCGAGACGCGCCGTTTCGGCAGCGCGAACGCCGAGCTGACCGACACCGCGCTGCAGACCGGGCGGCTGATGGTGCTGGTGTTTCCGTTCGTGATCCTGTTGCTCAACGTATCGAGCGCCGCGGTGCTGTGGTTCGGCGGCTCGCGCATCGATGCGGGCCAGATGCAGATCGGGGCGCTCACCGCGTTCCTCATCTATCTGACCCAGATCCTGATGTCGGTGATGCTGGCGACCTTCATGCTGATGATGATCCCCCGCGCCGCGGTGTGCGCCGACCGCATCAGCGAGGTGCTCGATACGCAGTCATCGGTCGCTCCTCCCTCGCATCCGGTTCGCACGCTGAGCGCGCGCGCTCAGATCGACTTCGATGATGTGCGTTTCCAGTACCCCGGCGCCGCCGACCCGGTACTGCGCGACATCACGTTCCGGGTCACACCGGGCGAGACGCTCGCGCTCATCGGCAGCACCGGTGCCGGCAAGACCACGCTGATATCGTTGATC
>Ga0307373_10006842_pt1 | contig 17984 bp, 14 predicted proteins | sample OX2MG_FD_202534 | JGI IMG/M metagenome (GOLD analysis project Ga0307373, IMG submission 202534) | Soil microbial communities from Risofladan, Vaasa, Finland - OX-2 | ecosystem: Environmental > Terrestrial > Soil > Coastal area > Acid sulfate soil | place: Finland: Risofladan, Vaasa | collected... | reverse complement strand
ATGGAGGGCCGCCCCGAGTTGCTCCGCTGGCCGAACGAGCCGTACCGCCAGCGACTTGCAGCAGGCGCCGGCACCCTCGAGCTCGCGTACTTCAGCGTCGATGTGATCGAGCAGTACCGGAATGATCCGCGCTACCACTATTACTTTGGCGACTTCGAGGTGCGCTTCGGCATTGGTGACGAGGCTTACCTGGACAAGCGCGAACGCGAGGCGGACAAGATCCACTCGCTCCGGGTAGGGTTCGCCTACGACCGCACCACCATTCGGGCGAACGCCGTCGCCCGGTACACCTGCGCATTCATCGGGGATCTCGCCGATCTGACCGCGGAGCATCAGCAAAGGTGGCGTACCTACGAGGTCGATCCCAACGAAGACACGGGACCGCATCCGGTCTGGTGGGCCATGCAGATGGGGCATTGGCCGGACGGAATCGGGCCGTTCCAGCGGGTCGTCGGCGAGATCAGGGCGATCAACGAACTCTTCCAGCTGATTGCCGGACGAGACCTGTTCAAAACGAGCGAACCGCCGCGTGAGTGGGGCTGGGTCTTGCGGTCTTCGACGAGCGAGTGGCACCAGTTCTTGCTGGCCACCGATAAGCTCATCTCGGAGAACATCGATCACGCCGTCCTTACCACGCTCAAGGTCGACCGGAAGAATCCTGACGGAACAGACGCCGGATCACTGAACCGACTCGCTTGGTTCCTGCGCGATTCGACGCCATGCACGGACGAGCTTGTGGCCCAAATCGTCATGCCGCTGAAGCGCGTCCGGAAGGAGCGCCAGAAGCCGGCCCACGCTCTAGTCGTTGCCGCCACGGACGCCACTCTCACCGCACAGCAGCGCGATTTGCTCAGCGAGGTCGGAGGCGCGCTTCACCTCCTCCGCGAGGTGCTCGCGACGCATCCTGACGCAGGCGGCTGGGACGTCCCAACCTACTTGCCGGAGACGGGCTACCTGATCTAGTTGCTCCTCATGTAGTAGTTCGCACGCCCGTTCGTCCTCATGTTGTACGAGAGTACTGATGCTCCAGCGCATATTGTACGAATCCGCGAAGTCGTATAATACTCGAACTATGGATAGGACGAAGTTCACTACTCGGGCACCCGGGCAGATCATCACGATCGCCGAGGGCGTGGCGTTTCTCCCCGCGCCCCTTCCCCCAAAGATCGTCCCGACCATGGCGCTCCTTAGGGAGACTGAGGAAGCACGCGGAGCGCTCGGCGAGCTGAACGGGGTCGGGCGGATTCTGCCGAACCCGAATGTTCTCGTCTATCCGTATCTCCACCGCGAGGCCCTGTTGAGTTCGATGATCGAGGGCACACAGGCGACGCTTTCGGACGTCTTCTTTCACGAGGCCAAGGAGACCCCCGACCCCTCTGTAGATGTACAGGAGGTCGTTAACTACGTCGCAGCGATGCAGCTTGGGCTTCATGAGATCGGGACGATGCCTCTTTGCCTGAATCTACTGAAGAAGGTCCACGCACGCATCCTCAGCGGACGGGTCCGCGGCCAGCACCGGGCGCCTGGTGAGTTCCGGCGATCGCAGACATTTATCGGGCCGCCCGATGCCCCCATCGCAGCCGCCACCTATGTACCGCCGCCCGTCAATGAGATGGATGCCTGTCTTGACGCGTGGGAAAAGTATCTGCACGCCAACGACGAGCTTCCGCCGCTGCTTCGCTGCGCCCTTCTCCATTACCAATTTGAAGCAATTCATCCCTTCTACGATGGCAACGGGCGAGTTGGCCGGATCGCCATCATCCTTTACCTCATGGAGCAACGGCTCCTAGAGCGCCCGCTGCTGTACATCTCGGCCTACTTCGAGAGGAATCGCCGCGACTACTACAGCGCCCTTCTCGCCGTGAGTCAGGAAGGCGACTGGGATGCTTGGTTGACTTTCTTCCTCCGCGCCGTCAAGGCACAGGCTTCAGCGGCATCAGAAGACTGTCAACGCCTCCTGAATCTCCGCGCCGAGATTACGACCGGCCTGACCGCAATACACGCGCGCCCGACCGCCTTTCGGATCGTCGACTACCTGTTCGTGAACCCCTACGTCAGCACCACGGTTCTGGCTGGGAGGCTAAAGCTCACGTTCCGGGCGGTCCAAATGGCTATCGACCAACTCATCGAGATCGGGTGGCTCGATGAGGTCACGGGCAATAAGCGCAACCGCCTTTACAGGGCTCAACGTGTTCTCGACGCGATCACTGGAGGGTGGGGTGAGGCGCTGGCGCCCGATCCCGAGGCCGATGAGACACGAGTGAATACGGCCACGGCTTGACGTTGGGCTGCCCGAGCCCGGTTCCGGGCCACCCAGCTTTGGGTTGATCCGCGGCCACGCAGGAGCGACTGTGAGTGTGGCGCTCTCCCACTTCCGCTGCCCATGTCTCCTCCGCTATCGCTGCGTGAGCAGCACATCCATCCGCGCGGCTGCTTCCGCCTGAAGCCCAGGCATCACATGACTGTAGGTGTTGAGAGTCAAACTGATCTGCGAATGCCCGAGCAGCTCCATCACCACGCGCGGGCTCACGTCTTGCGCCAGGAGCAGGGACGCGCAGGCATGACGCAGGTCATGGAAACGCTGTCGAGGCAGCCCAGCGCGCGCCAGGTGGCGCTGAAACATGTGGGTCACGGTGCTGTCAGTCAGTGGCCGGCCGATCGCCGTTGAGAACACGAAGTCTCCCGCCTCCCACTCCGTGCCGGCGAGGAGGCGCTGCTCCATCTGCCGCACCCGGTGACTCCGCAGAGATTCGGTGACGAGGGCTGGCATGACGATCGTCCGGCGCGCTCGGGGCGACTTGGGCTCAACCAAGCGCAGCTTCCCCTCGATTCGCTGTAACCCGTGGCGGATGTGGAGCACGCCCGCATCGAGGTCGACGTCCTCCCAGCGCAATCCCAAGAGCTCTCCCTGGCGCAATCCCACCGCGAGCGCCACGGTGTAGAGGGCCTCGAGCGGATCGCCGCTCACGGCCTTGAGGAACAACCGAGCCTGTTCCGGTTCGAGGGGGCGCACCTCGAAGCGCACGGCCCGCGGTGGCGACACCAGCGTCGCGACGTTCCGCGATACCAGCCCCCACCGGAGCGCCCGGTTGAGCGCCGTCCGCAGGACACCGCGGATCATCGCCACCCGCCGCGGCGACAGCCCCGCCGCCAGCTTTCGGTTCATCAGTGCTTGGACGTGCTGAGGGGTGAGCTTCGCCAGCGGAACACCCCCGAGTTCTGGGATCACGTGCAAGCGGATCAAGGAGGCGTAGCTCACGTACGTCATCGGCCTGATCGACGGTTTGGCCGACTCTTCGAGCCAGCTCTCGAGGTACTGGTCAACCGTCTGCCGTTCGCCCGGTATCGGAAGCCCGTCCTGTACGGACTTCAGCGCCGTGGTCAGCTTTGCAGCGGCCTCGGCGCGGGTCTTGCCGTACCTGAAAATCCGCCCCCTGCCGGCCACCCCGCTGACCTGGGCGACCCATCGGCCGTCCTTCCGTCGGTAGATGCTCCCCTCCGAGTTGCCCCGTCGTCCCTTCCTCCGCCCGTGTTCGCCCGCCTTCGTCGGGATCCGTCCAAGTTCGCCGATATTTGCTGTCAAACTGCTGTCAAACGGATCCGGCACGCTTCCCGACATGCCCAGGATTGTACGCCATTGTATTCAGAAACTGGTGCCCGCTCAGGGGTTCGAACCCTGGACCTTGGGATTAAGAGTCCCCTGCTCTACCAACTGAGCTAAACGGGCGTGGCCCGATTCTACCCGCGGGTCGGACCGGCCCCGGAGCCGACCCTCCCGGCGCGCCGTTCGGCCCCGAGCCAGACCATCGACCGGTACTGCTGAGCAAGGCGCATGTGCAACGGCGGCCCCGCCGGGGAGAACGACCCGGAGCGGGGCGAGGTGGTCCGCTCCTCGATCGAGCGACGGAGATCAGCCGCGGTCTTCCCCGGGAAGACGGTCAGCACCCGCCCGAGGTCGTACTCGCCGAAATGGCTGTCCCCGGCACCGAGCGCCGCTCCGAGCTTTTCCTGGTGGTCGGCGTAGAAGGCGTCGAGCTGCCTCCAGGTCCCCGGGAGCACCGGCGCGGTGTGGCGCAGTTCGATGCCGTCGACTCGATGCGACTGCAGCAGGCGGCGCGCTCTCCCCGGGGTCATCGAAGCGAACCACGTCGGCATGAAGGGGTGCGCGATCACCGCCAGACCACCGGCATCGTGGATCGCGTCGACGGTGTCCTCCACGGACATGTGCATCCGCACCTGGTGCTCGAGGAACAGCCCGATGATGTGGATCCCCGGCGGAAACGAGGCGGTGACCTCCTCGCCGCGCACCACGTCGACGCCGAGCGATGCGCCGAGCTCAATCGCATGACCGATCTCGGCCATGGTGTCGTGGTCGGTGATGCAGAGGACGTCGAGCCCGATGGCCGCGGCCGCGCGCACCAGCGCCTCCGCGCTCACCATCCCGTCGCTCGCCAGCGTGTGAGCGTGGACTTCCGCGAGCCCGAGGCCGTCACCCGCGCGCGTGCTTGTACCGGTCGTCTGCCTCATCGATCCCAGTGTAGTCCGCCGCTGAGAACGCGCTGAGAAGCGGTCAACGAGATCGTATCGAGCCCAGGTTGCTGCCAGATCAACCATATACTCGAAGCAATGAGGGAAGACACCCGCATCCTCGTCGTTGACGACGAGCAGAGCATCACCGATTTCATCGCGCTCGGACTGCGCCATGAGGGTTTCGATGTGCGCACCGCCCCGGACGGGCATGTCGCGCTTCGCGTCGTCGACGAGTTCAAGCCGCACCTCGTCGTTCTCGACCTGATGATGCCGCGTGTCAACGGATGGGACCTCTGCCGCGCGCTGTCAGGTGATCGCTCGCGCGGAATCATCATCCTCAGCGCCCGCGACGAGACCAGCGATCGCATCCAGGGGCTCGAGCTTGGTGCCGACGACTACCTCGTCAAGCCTTTCGACTTCGCCGAGTTGCTCGCCCGCATTCGCTCCGTGCTGCGACGCCGCAACCCCGATCTCACCCGTGTCGTGCACGCCGGGGATCTCAGCATCGATACGGCGACACGCGAGGTTCGCGCCGACGACCGCGTGGTCGAGCTATCGGTTCGCGAGTACGACCTCCTGCTCTACCTGGCGAGTCACGCGGACCAGGTGCTGCCACGGCAGCGCATCCTCGACGAGGTGTGGGGCTACAACTTCTTCGGCGACGAGAACAACATCGAGGTCTACGTTCGCTATCTGCGCCAGAAGCTCGGTGACACCGCGCATGAGCGCATCCAGACGGTGCGCGGTGTCGGCTACCGGCTGCGCACCTCGGGCGACGGAAGCAGCGCCGCGGCGCGGTAGCACGTGAGTCGTGTTACTCACGCGCTGGCCTCGCTACGCTGGCGCCTGACCCTCACCTTCGTCGGGCTGCTCACGCTGCTCCTCGTCCTGCTCGCCGGATACCAGTGGGTGACGCTGCGCGGGAGCCTGATCAGCAACAAGGTCGCGGAGATGCAGGGTGACTACAACTCCGCCAAACGGCTCATCGCGTCGAGGGAGACCGCACTTGGCGCAACGACAACCGTCACGAGGCGTCTCTGCATCACGCATCCCGAGCTCGTGGCGACCGCCGTCGCCGGCGCAGTCTCGACGGTCACCGGGCAGACGGTGCAGGTCATGGTCTACGACAGCAACCTCACACAGGAAGCGGTTGCGCCTGCGGGCGCAACGCCCCCGCAGCTCTCGACGCAGGCCTTGCAGGGGGTCGTTGACAGAGGCACGCGCTCGGCCGCCGAAGAGATCAACACATCGAGCGGCAGCCAGCTCGTCGTCGGGTTCCCCGTGATCGCGGGCTCGGGCGTCTGCGGTGTCGCCCAGCTCTCGGTGGCGATGACGCCGATCACCAGCGTCCTCCACGATGAGCTCTTTCTCATCACGGTCGGCGGTCTCGTGACGCTGTTGCTGGCGCTCATCATCGGCGTCCTGCTCACCGGCAGGACGCTGCGACCCATGCGCCGCCTCACCGCCACCGCAGAGCAACTTGCCGCGGGAGACCTGAGCGCGCGAAGCCGGTTGTCACCGAGCTCCGACGAGGTCGGTCAGCTCGCGAGCAGCTTCGACCATATGGCGGATCGCATCCAGGAAGCCTTTGCTGCGCAACGGGAATCCGAGGCGCAGGTGCGCCGCTTCATCGACGACGCATCGCATGAGCTGCGCACGCCGGTCACCGCGCTCAAGGGGTACATCGACGTGCTGCGCAGAGGTGCGGGGCGTGAGCCGGCGGCGCTCGACGCGGCACTCGAGGCGATGAGCAACGAGTCGGAACGGATGCGCATCCTCGTGCTCGACCTGCTCACCCTCGCGCGCCTCGACGCCCGGCGCCAGTCACACCCCGAGGACTTCGACCTCAATGGTGCGGTGGACGGGCTGCTCAACGAGGGCGTTCCCGGGATGCCCGACACCATGCAACGCAACTACGGCGTGTCGCCGCTGCTGGTGCATGCCGACCGCGGTGCGGTGCACACCATCGTCCGCAATCTGCTCGTCAACGCATGCAAGTACGCGCACGGCGCCGCGCAGCGTTGGACGACGGCGATCGACGGTCCGTGGGCGCGGCTCGACGTGCACGACGACGGTCCCGGCATCCCCGCGGGCGACCTCATCCACGTGTTCGAGCGCTTCTACCGCGGCGAGAAGACGCGCGCTCGCGAGGAGGGCGGCAGCGGGCTCGGGCTCAGCATCGTGCAGGCGCTCGCGCGTGCCCAGGGCGGCGACGTCGGCATTCAGAGCGCCGATGGCGCCGGCACCACCGTGACCGTGTGGTTGCCCCTCGCCGCGGGGCCGCCGCCGGGACCTCCCGTTCTGCCCGCGTCCCCGGCATCCCCTACAAGTTGAACGGCGACTGAAACGAGAGTGAACTGAGCACGGTCAGCTGTCCGGTGGCCATCAGGAGCCCGAACCCGAAAAGAATTGCCCCGGCGACGATGCTGATGATGCGGAGGTGACGGTTGACGCTGCGGAACACCCCCTGCAACCGGTCGGCCAGCACGGCAACGAGCAGAAACGGGACCGCCAGACCGAGGCAGTACAGGACCATGAACGGCAACCCCCCGAACTCACGGTTCTGCGCGATGGTGAGGATGGCGCCGAGTTGTGGCCCGAGACACGGAAGCCATCCGGCCGCGAAGGTGAGCCCGAGCAGGAGTCCGCCGGTCGCTCCACTCGAGACCGGGACGTGGAAGCGCCGCTCCCGCGCCAGCCAGCCGAAGCGCAGCACGCCCATGGTCTGCAGCGCCAGGACCATGATGATCGCGCCCGCGATGCGGTTGACCAGGTCGAGGTTGCGCTGGAACACGGTGATCGCGAGGACTCCCTCGAGCAGGTAGTACTCCGCGATGAAGATCACGCTGAACCCCAGAACGAACGCGAAGCCGGTGCTCATCACCGATGAGCGCCGCGCTTCGCTGACGACAGTCCCGTCTGCTCCAGCCGTTGCCAGCGCAGGCTGACCCGCGCGCCCGCTCAGGTAGGCGGCGTATGCGGGCATGAGCGGAAAGACGCAGGGCGAGAGAAACGAGACGAGGCCGGCGAGAAACGCCAGCGGGATCGACGGACCGGGTGCGGAGAGGACCACGCCGCAAGGGTAGGGCGGCGGGTATCAGGGAGGCCCTTCGACGTAGTAGCGCTGCCGCCAGCGGACATAGACGTACAGCGCCAGGAGGACGAAGAAGATCTCGTACACGAGCGGCGTCGGCCAGTGGAACGCCGCCTGGGCAAAGCGCTGGATCCCGCTCGCCGGCGGTGCGGGCGCTTTCGGCTTCGCGGCGACCGGCCGTGGGGTTGGCGTCGGCACCGGCGTGGCGACCGCCGACGGGACAGCGGCCCCGGGCGACTCCGCGATCAAGGTCGGTGGCGTCGGCGCGCCCGTGTCGGTCTCCATGTAGATGTGGCTGCCACCGGTCGGTGGGTTGAGGGCAACCACCACCTCGGGCGGCGTCGTCCTGGCAACCGCGATCGAGTCGATGTTCTTGCTGCCGCTCGGGAGCCCGGTGTCCGCTTTGTGGAACGTCAGGCCACCATCGGTCGAACGGTAGAAATCACCGCCCGTGCTGCCACCCGCATCGGCGCCGGCGTATGCCAGCGCGGGGTCGAGCGGGCCGAATGTTGCGACTGTGATGGTCGTCCCGGCGGTGGCGCCGCTCCCCTCCGTCCACGTGTTCCCGCCGTCGCCGCTGCGGAAGATCCCCTGCGAGGTCGCGATGACGAGCGGGCGCTTCGGCACCGCCTGGTCGATTTGACCCGCCGTGATCGATGACACCTCCGCGCCGGCCGGCAGCCCCGATTGCAGTACCTCCCACGCGCCGCCCGCGCTGCTGCTGAACAGGTACCCCTGCGAGAGGTTGCCACTGTCGGCTCCGGCGATGACGGTGAACTGCGGGTAGTTGGCCGCGATGGCAACCGCCGAGATGGAGTACCCGTCAAGCCCCCCGTCGTGCCAGAGCAGGCCGTTGGGGCTGAGCGCCACCCCCGCGCTGGTGCCGGCCGCGATGCCGTCGAGACCGAACGCCAGCGACCGGACGTCGAGGTTCTGCAGTCCGGTCGACGCCGGGGTCCACGTCGTTCCCGCGTCGAGGCTCGCGTACACGCCCTTGCCGTCGGTCCCCGCGAATGCGTTGCCGCTCGACCGGGCGTCGAAGCCGACGCTCCAGGCCCGGACGCCCGGCAGGGCCAGGTTCCACGTTGAGCCGCCGTCGCGGGAGACGAAGACGCCGGCGTCCGTGCCGGCCATGATCGTGCTCGGTTGACTCGGCTCGATTGCCACGCTCCAGATCCTCCCGGATCCCAGCCCCGGCAGGGCACTCGCCTCGGTGAACCCTCCCTGCGCCACCGCACTTCGGCTGCTGAGGGTGGCCCACCCGAGGAGGGCCGCGAGCAGGAGCAGCAGCGCGCCGACCGGCCGTCGACGGAGACGCGGCGACGCGGTGGCGGCCGGACAGGTGCTGGCGGGGTGGTATGTGCTCACTTCAGGGCGCTTGTGTGTATCGAGTGCGGGATGGCGCCGCAGGGCCTCAAGCCCCGTTCCGGGGGAGACGGATCAACCATAACAGCGCGTTCCTGGTTTAGCGGCCGCCAATGACGAGGTATCTGCGATCCAGGATGGCAACGACGTTCAAGGACTACTACGCGATCCTCGGCGTCCCACGTACCGCGACCGACAAGGAGATACGCGCCGCCTTTCGCAAGCTGGCGCGCAAGCATCACCCCGACGTCAACCAGGGCGACAAGGCTGCCGAGGACCGATTCAAGGAGATCAACGAGGCCAACGAGGTCCTCGGCGATCCCGAGAAGCGCAAGAAATACGACGAGCTCGGCCCGCGCTGGCAGGAATACGAGCAGTGGGAGCGTGCCGGCAAGCCGGGTCCGAACCCCTTCACCGGTGGCGACCACTTCGGATACCGGACGGTCTCGCCTGACGAGCTCGAGGGCATGTTCGGCAACCGAGCGCCGTTCAGTGACTTCTTTCAGCAGTTTTTCGGGGGCGAAGCGGAAGCGTCCGGCGCACCTCGCGCGCGGCGCCGCGTGGTGCGCCGAGGTCAGGACGTCGAAGGCGAGACTGAGATCAGCCTCGAGGATGCGTACAAGGGATCAGCGCTCACCGTCGATCTGAGCTCGGCCGAAGGCCCGCGCCGGGTCGAAGTCAAGATCCCGGCGGGGATCAATGACGGCGCGCGCGTCCGCGCTTCAGGTCAGGGCAGCGCCGGCCGGGGAGGGGGGGCGCGCGGCGACCTCTTCATCCGCGTCCACATCCGCCCTCACGCGGCATTCACCCGCGCCGGACACGACCTCTCCGTTCGCGTGCCGACGCCGCTGGCGACCGCTCTTGCCGGGGGCACCGTGCAGGTGCCGACGTTGCGTGGCACCACCGTGCAGCTCTCGATCCCCGCGGGAACGCAGAACGGCGCGCGCCTCCGGCTTCGAGGATTGGGCATGCCGCGACTGCACGCGGAGGGAGCCGGCGACCTGCTCGCGACGGTCGACGTCCGGCTGCCACTCCCCGTGCCAGACGAGCTCAACGCCTGGGCGAAGGCGCAGCAGGCACCGACGGTCTGACCGCCCGTTGCCGTCCTATACGACGGTGAGCGAGTGCTCCCGGGTGGCCCGGGCGATGGTGCACACGTCGCCGAAACAGGTCGAAGCGATGACGTCGACGACCAGCACGCCGGTGCCGCGACCCCCGAGCCGGACCTCGACGCTCACGGGCAGCGAGTCGAGCGCCCAGGACCGGGGTCCCGGGCCGAGCAGCAACGGGGGGTCCGCGCTCACGTTGACGTGCACCGGCGGCCCCTGGGTGAGATCGAGGTCCGCGTCCCCGAGATCGACGTTCGCGGTCAGGCGCACCGTCGTGCCCGGAGCGCCCGCGAGCGCCTCGGCGTCGTGCGGCGGAGCAGCGGGCGCGACGCCGACCGCGATCTCGACGACTGCCCCGGTCGCGATGTCGATGATGATCACCTGGTGGTGATTGGTATCGGCCACGATCAGGCGGCCGTCGGGCAGGACATCGATACCGCCGGGTTCGTCAACAGATTCCTGAAGCCGAAGGGTCCGCACCTGACCCGACTCCCAGATCCTCACGAGCGAGTTGAAGGCGTCGGCGACGGCGATCGCGCCACCGGCGAGCGCCGCAACGCCGAGTGGGTGCTGGAGTCGCGCGCTGTCTCGATCTCCATCGTTGGCCCCCCACTCGAACAGCCCATGACCGACGAGGGTTTGCACCGCACCGTCACGAAGGACTCGCAGCGCGGACACCTCCGAATCGGCGAAGCCGACCGCACCGTCGGCCAGGCGCGTGAGCCCACTCGGTTGCGCCAGATGCGCCGATGCCGCCGGTCCGTCGCGCAGGCCCTCCGCCCCGGTGCCCGCGATCGCGACGGCAGGCCCACCTTCCGCGGGAACGGCAACGATGCGGTGCATCCCGGCTTCCGCGATCGCGACGCGACCGTCGTCGAGCAGCAGGCAATCCCAGGGCGAGCGCAGACCGGACGCGAGGACGCTGCGCTCACCGCCCGGGAGCGCGAGCGAGATCACCGCGCCCGCGACCGTGTCGCACACCAGGAGGCGTTCGCCGTCGAAACGTACGCCCTGCGGCTGGTGGAGGCCGTCAAACGTCAACAGCAACCGCCCGTCGAGGTCGCAGACGAGCACCCGGTCGTTGCCGGTGTCGGCGATGGCGATACGGCTCCCTCCATCGGAGGCGACCTTGCCGGGGTAGGCCAGCGTGGTCCCGGCATTGCGCCGCACGGGGGTGAACGCGGGTCCGACGGCAAGGTCGGTGCGGCCACTGAGCAAGTGCTCGATCACGCCGCCGAGCGACTCACCGTTGCCCTCGCCGGACGCCATGGCGACCACGTAGCCGTCGGGATCGATCACCACCAGCGTCGGCCAGGCGCGGACACCGTACCGCTGCCAGGTCTCGAGATCGGGGTCGTCGAGCACCGGATGCGTGATTCGGTGGCGGGCGACCGCGCGCTCGACCGCCCCATGGTCGGACTCATGGGGGAACTTCGGGGAGTGCACGCCGATGACGACCAAACGGTCGCCGAAACGCTCCTCGAGCTGGCGCAGCTCCTCGACCACGCGCAGGCAATTGATGCAGCAGAACGTCCAGAAATCGAGCACCACAACGCGACCGCGCAGGTCGCGGAGTGACAGCGGCGCGTCGGTGTTGATCCATCCGCCGGAACCGTGCAGCTCGGGCGCGCGCACACGTCCGGTGGCCGTCGTCGTCATGTCATCACCATCATCGCGCGCCCCACTACCGGGACGCGCTATCAGGGTGCTTGATATAATCCGGTGTGGGTGGTTGGTGCACTGACCGAGCGACGCCACGCGGCGCGGCGGTTGGCGTGACGTTTTGAAACTCTCCCTATCCCTTCCTGACCGGCAGGGGGTGGCCCTCCGCCCCCTGCCACTTCTCGTGCGGCGTTTCTGCGCGCCCTAATCGAGGAGCGATCGGCGCACCAGGGTGTGCGCGCGGTCGGCTCCCACGGAGACGACGTCGACGCTCGCGCCGCACAGCTCGCCGACGCGATCGATATAGGCGCGGCACGCCTCGGGCAGATCTTCGTAACGCCGGCAATCGCGCGTCGGCGACATCCACCCGGGGAATTCCTCGTAGATCGGATCGACGTGCTTCAGATGGGAGATGTTAGCCATCGGATGGTCCCAGTACTCACCTTTGCTCATGTAGCCGGTGCAGATCCGCAGCGTCTCGAACTCGTCGAGCACGTCGACCTTGGTGAGCACCATCGCGTCGATGCCGTTGGTGGCGACTGCGTAGCGCGACACCGCCGCGTCGAACCATCCCACCCTGCGCGCGCGCCCCGTGGTGGTGCCGTACTCCGCACCAACCTCGCGCAGCTGGTCGCCGAGCGCGTTGGTCAGCTCGGTCGGGAACGGGCCGTACCCGACGCGGGTGGTGTACGCCTTGAAGACGCCAACCGTCTTGGTCACGCGCGATGGCGGGATGCCACTCCCCGTGCACGCGCCGCCCGCAGTTGGTGACGAAGATGTCACATACGGATAGGTGCCGAGGTCGATGTCGAGCATCACGCCCTGCGCGCCCTCGAGCAGGATCCGCCGATTGGCGGTGAGGGCTGTCTGGATGAGCGGATAGATGTCGCGAATGTAAGGATCGATGCGCTCCGCGTAGCCGAGATACTCGTCGAGGATCTCGCGCTCGTTGAAGGGTTCGGCGTCGTACAGCCTGGTCAGAATCTCGTTCTTGAGCCGGAGCACGAAGCGCAGCTTCTTCTCGAGGAATGCCGGCTTCTGCAGGTCGCCGATCCGAAAGCCGATGCGACGGACCTTGTCCTCGTAAGCGGGACCGATGCCACGCCAGGTTGTCCCGAGACGATCATCGCCGCGCAATTCCTCACCGGCCTTGTCGATCACCGGGTGATACGGCATGACCATGTGCGCTCGCTCGCTGATCACGAGGTTCTCCGCCGGCACCCCGCCCGATTGCAGCTCGTCGAGCTCCTGCAGGAAGGCCTTGGGATCGACGACGACGCCGTGACCGATGACGCACGTCGTCTTCGGGTAGAGGATGCCGCTCGGGATGAGGTGGAAGCGATGCTCCTTGCCACCCGTGACAACGGTGTGGCCCGCGTTGTTCCCACCCTGCGATCGGATGACCATGTCGACGCTGTCGGCCAGGAGGTCGATCACCTTGCCCTTGCCTTCATCGCCCCACTGCCCGCCCACCAGGACTGTGACGCTCATAGCGGCGGGAAGCGTACTGGAACCAGGCAGTTCCGGCGAGCCTCCGCCACCGCGGTGCCCGGTCAAATCCGGAGGATGCACCGTGCGTCGGTACGATGCACGGGCAATGCCAACGCCGGATGTCACGGCCGACTGCATCTTCTGCACGATCCTCCGCGGGGACGCGCCCGCCACGTTCCTCCACCAGGACGACCTGGTGGTTGCATTCATGGACATCCGTCCCGTACAACCCGGCCATGTGCTCGTCGTCCCGCGCGCCCACGCGAAGCTGATCCCGGAGCTTGATGCCGATGTCCTCACGCGGCTCTGGTTGGTCGCGACCGATCTCAACCTCGCGTTGCGCGGCAGCTCGCTCCCGGTTGAGGCCGTCAGCGTCTACGTCGCGGACGGCGACGCTGCGGGTCAGGAGGTATCGCATGTCCACATCCATCTCATCCCGCGCCGGACGGGCGACGGATTCGGGTTCCGCTTTCCCGCGGGCTACGGGACGTTTGCCGGGCGATCGGACCTCGAGGCGATAGCTGCCCTCATCGCGCGTGGTCGCTGAGCCCGCGACCCGCCGCCTGCAGCGATACCGAGCGGCACCATGGTGGCCGACCGCCGCGACGCTCTTCATCGCGGAACTCGGCCTCGGTGCGGCACTGCTCGTCCCGATCACATTCAGCGATCCGAACGGCGTCGACCCGTACCTCGCGCGCCTGAGCGTCGCATCGGTCCTCATCGCGCTGCCCTCGCTGTTCGTGCGCAGGCTGCAACCGGCTCGCCCAGTGCTGCTCGCGCTCGCCGCCGTGGCGACGACATACACGCTGCTCTCGGCGGGCCCGCAGATCCTCATCGACCTGCTGGGGTCGCATTCAGGCACCTTCGACGCGCAGGTGTTCTGGTCGTCGGTCGCGCAGGCTGCCGGCACGCTGCTGATCGCGCTCGTCGCCTGGCGGGCGGTCGCGCCCGAGTGGCGGCCCGCGCTCCGCATGCGCCGTCTCGGCGCCCGCGGTCTCGCCGCCGGAGTGATCGGCAGCGTGGTGCTCATCGGCCTCGGTCTCGCGGTCCCGGCCGGACTGCTCGGCCGCGTGGCGCTCCAGCCGGTCGCGCTCGGTCGCGATTTCCCGTTCCTCGGGCCCGCGAACGCGCTGCAGGCGTTCGCGCAGGAGGTGCAGTTCCGGGGCCTGCTCCTCGGGGCGCTCGAGAGGACGATGAGTCCGCGCTGGGCGAACGTGAGCCAGGCTGCCGTCTTCGGGCTCGCGCACCTCGCGATCAGCTATGGGGGACCCGAGGCGCCGTTCGTCCCGATCACGTTTCTCGTCGGTCTCGGATTCGGCTGGCTGGTTCGCAGGACCAGCTCGCTCTGGCCGGCAGTGATCATTCACGCGGTCGCGGACATCGCGCTGCAGTTCGGCATCGTGCAGGGGCTGTATGGCCTCTGACCGTCGTCGCCGCACCGCGACCGCGACGGTTCCGGCCGCCCTCGCGCTCGTGTGCCTGATGTTCGGCAGCGTCCCGGCGCGGGCCGGGTCCGCCTGGTGGAGCCCGGTGGCGCTCTCCGGCGTCGCCATCACGAAGGTCTTTGCCACAGGTGACACGATCATGGTGCGCACCGGAGCGGGAACCACACTGTCCTCGACCGACGCGGCCAGGACATTCACAACGGTGCAGGGCAACGGGACCTTCCCGCCGGCAGGGACCGTGATCGCCGGCAACACGGGATGGTCGATCGACTCCTCGCACCGGGTGACCCACAACGATGATCTGGCCGGAGGTGGCGCCGTCCGGACCGATCCCGCGTCGCCGGATCTCGGTGCGGGCGCGGACCTGCTTGCCGCTCCGGCTGCCCTCCCCGGCGTCGTTGTCGCGGTGAGCACCAACGGCACCGTCTGGCGTCGCGGTCAGGACGGAGACTGGAAACAGGCGCTCCTGCTCCTCCCGCAGAGCCTCGTACAGGGCGTGCCGCGCGTGACATCGGTGACGGCCTTCACCCAGCCGCTCAGTGACGCGATCTATCTCGGTACCGACGGCTACGCGGTGCTCATCAGCACCGATGGTGGCGATGACTGGATTCGCGCGGGACCGGGCCTCCCCAGCTCGGTCTACGCGCTTTCCGCCGACTCAGCACGTCATGCCGTCTACGCGGGAACCTCGAATGGTCTTTGGGTGCATGTGCTGCAGGAACTCCCGTCGCCGCCTGCGTATCAGGATGCCGCACTGGTCTGGCGCTGGATCGGCATCGGTGCGGCGACGCTGGTGGCCGCTGCCCTGACGCTGCTCGGATTGCTCCGTGTGATGCCACGACGCATCCCGGGATGCGATCCCGTGAGCTAGCGTTGGCCGATGGGGAATCGCCTCGCCGCCGAGTCCAGTCCATACCTCCTTCAGCACGCGGACAACCCGGTCGACTGGTATCCATGGGGCGACGAGGCGTTCGCGAGCGCGCGCGCCGGCGACCGGCCGGTCATCCTGTCCGTCGGCTACAGCGCGTGCCATTGGTGTCACGTCATGGCCCATGAGTCGTTCGAGAATCCCGAGATCGCGGCGCTCATGAACGAGCTGTTCGTGAGCATCAAGGTCGACCGCGAGGAACGCCCCGACATCGACACCATCTACATGAGTTCGGCCCAGGCGATGGGCGTGCAGGGTGGCTGGCCGCTGACCGTCTTCCTCACCCCCGAAGGGCTGCCCTTCTTTGCGGGGACGTACTTCCCGCCCGTGGATCGCCAGGGCATGCGCGGGTTCGGGACGGTGCTGCGCGCCGCCGCCGACGCATACCGCTCGCAACGCGCGGAGATCGGAACGATGGGACAGCGGGTGCGCGACGCGGTGGTGCCCCAGCAACTCCCTGCCCCCGCTGAGCCGACCACCGCACTGCTCAACGCCGCAGCATCGGCACTCGCCGCGCAGACCGACCGGGCGCATGGCGGCTTCGGCGCGGCGCCGAAGTTTCCGCATCCGCAGGCGCTCGATCTCCTGCTCCGCCGCTACCGCGCAACGGGCGATACCGCCCTGGAGGACGCGGCGACACGGACGCTGGATGCGATGGCGCGCGGCGGCATCCACGACCAGCTCGGCGGTGGCTTTCATCGTTACAGCGTCGACGCGCGTTGGTCAGTGCCGCACTTCGAGAAGATGCTGTACGACAACGCGCTGCTGGCGCCCGTGTATCTGCATGCCTTTCAACTGACGGGGCGCGACGACATGCTCGAGGTGTGCACGCGCACGCTCGACTACATGGCACGGGAGCTGCGCCTGCCGGGCGGCGGATTCGCGGCGTCGCAGGACGCCGACAGTCCCGGCGGCGAGGGTGCGTTCTTCGTATGGTCACCGGCGCAGCTGCAGGACGTGCTCGGTCCTGACGACGGCGCGCTTGCCGCCCGCCTCTTCGGTGTCGTGGCCGGTGGCAACTTCGAGCACGGGACAACGGTGCTCTCGATGCCGTATCCGCTCGCGCAGGTGGCCCGGTCGCTGCAGATCGATGAGTCGGCGCTGCACGCGCGGATCGAGAGCATCCGGAACCGACTCCACGCCGCGCGCACGGATCGCGCCGCGCCGGCACACGACACCAAGGTCATCACCGCCTGGAACGCGCTGGCCATCAGCGCGTTTGCGTCGGCCGGCGCAGCGCTGGGTCGAGACGACTACGTCGACATCGCGCGCTCGTGCGCCGATTTCGTCCTCGAACACCTTGTCGCCGGTGGCGTTGTCTTCAGGATCTGGAACGGTGACCCCGCGCGCATTGTCGGCTTCCTCGATGACGCAGCCAACCTCGGCGATGCACTGCTCACCCTCTATGAGGCGACCGGTGACCCCCGGTATTTCGCGAGCGCGCTCGGTCTCTGCGAACGCATCGTCGTGCAGCACCGCGATGGCGATGGCGCGTATTTCGACACCGCTGCCGACTCCGAGCCGTTGATCGTTCGTCCACGCACCATCGATGACAATCCGGTGAGCGCGGGACAGTCGGTCGCAGCGACGCTGTTCAGTCGCATGCACGCATTCACCGGCGATGACCGCTGGCGGCACGGCGCAATGGAGATCGTCGCGCCGCTGACGACGGTTGTCGGCCGCGCGCCGCTCGCCGTCTCCGGTCTGGCGGCTGCCATGGAACTGGTCGTCGGGCCGATGCGCGAGGTCGCGATCGCGGGCGACCCTTCGGACGCAGACACACGAGCGCTGGTGGCGGTCGTGCAACGCCGCTTCGATCCACTGCGCGTGCTCGCTTGGGGTCCCTCCGGCGCCGTCCCGCTGCTCGACGATCGGCCCGCCGTGAGCGGCAGGGCGACCGCGTACGTCTGCCGCGGGTTCGTCTGCAAGGCGCCCGTGAGCGACCCACTCGCGCTCGAGCGCCAGATCAACGAGCCTGGCTGAGGATCAGAACTGACCGCAGCCCGATGGAGTCGCCATCTCCTCGAGCGGCGGCAGGAACTCAAACGTGGGGAGCGTGCGATGGTCGTCCACCGGCAGGTAGTCGCCGGTGTGCGGGTCCTCAACGTACTCGAGGCGTGGTCCTTTCGTCGTGATCTCACGCAGGGCCGCAATGAGCCGGTCGAGGTGCTCCACGGTCGTCCCGATGCCGAACGACGCCCGTATCGCGCCGGGTATCTCGTGATGCTCGCCGCGGCGGAGCCGCTCGCGAATCGTGTGCGCCTCGCCGATGCTCACGCCGAGCAGATGGGTGATGTACGGGTGCGCGCAGAAGCAGCCGTGGCGCACCCCGATCGCGTGTTCGGCGCTGAGCACCGACG
>Ga0307373_10006841_pt1 | contig 17984 bp, 12 predicted proteins | sample OX2MG_FD_202534 | JGI IMG/M metagenome (GOLD analysis project Ga0307373, IMG submission 202534) | Soil microbial communities from Risofladan, Vaasa, Finland - OX-2 | ecosystem: Environmental > Terrestrial > Soil > Coastal area > Acid sulfate soil | place: Finland: Risofladan, Vaasa | collected... | reverse complement strand
CCGAAGCCGCCGGTTGGGACGGTGTCCTGGCTGGGAAACAAGCGATCGTAGGACGCGAACCCGATATCGGGCGCACGGTCCAAGGTCTCGGTGATCAGAGCCGATCCCAAGCGTCGGGCAAGAGAGGCCGAGACCGGCTCGTCGAAGAAAATCCACGCATGGGCGCCGTTGCCCGAACGTGATCGCTCAATGGCGACGGGCACGTCCCAGGCCCTACAGGTTTGGGCGAAGGCCTCCACGTCCCGTCGCCATTCCGCCTCATCGAAGTCGGCGGCCAAGAACCAACAGGTGTCGTCCGGTAGAACCGGGTAGACGCCGGCGACGAACGCCGCGCCGCCCGGGCCTTGTCCCCTCAAATGATAGGCGACCACCTGATCTGTGGCCGCAATGAACGCTTGGTTTGGGCACGCGGAGCACTTGACCCGCGGTTTCTCGCACAGGCCGCGCTTCCATTCGTTGGCGCAGGCTGGTGCGTAGCCACTTTTGCCGGTTTTGAGGTTTTCCCAGCGTAGTGGGAAAATGTCCGTGCGCCCCCGAAACAGGCTTCGAAATAGTTCGACCTTGGCGCGGTTGTCGAACGCTTGATCCTGTCGCGCCGGCAGCGCCGTTGACTGGGTCCCTGAAATCTCGCGGACGCCGTCAGCGGGGATTCCGGCTAGTTCGGCCTCGATCGCCGCCCGCTCTTGCTCCAACTGGCGAAGCCGTTCCTGGAGCCGTCGTCGTTGATCCTCTGGGCCAGACATGCGGCTCAGCTCTCCGCGGCCGGAATCCGCCCGATGGTAGCCTTGCTGACGCCCAGTACGCGGGCCAGATGGCGCACGCTTTCACCCTGGGCCCGTTCCTTCGCTACGAAGGATTGTTGGGCGGGCGACAGTTTCGGCCGGCGACCGAGCTTGACGCCGCGCGCCTTCGCGCGGGCGCGTCCTTCACTCGTGCGAGAACGGATGAGGTCGCGTTCAAACTCGGCGAGGCCGCCCAACACCGTCAGCATGAGCCGCCCGTGCGATGTGGTCGTGTCCGCCCATGTGTCTCGAACGGATCGAAACTGCGCATCCTTTTCGGCGAGAGCGGCGAGCACATTGAGCAGGTCCCGTGTCGACCGCGCTAAGCGATCGAGGCGCGTGACCATCAGCACATCGCCGGCGTGGAGCGAGGCAATCGCCCGCTTCAGCTGTGTACGATCAGTCTTTGCGCCAGAGGCCGTCTCGCTGAACACCTTCTCGCAGCCGGCCGCGGTCAGCTCCGCCACCTGCGCCGCGACGCTCTGGCCGTCGCTCGAAACCCGTGCATATCCGCAAATCATACGCCCGATTCTGAGACTATAATTCGGGACAGGCAAGCCGCTGAAATCGTTCGGACTGGCCAGCGTCTCATATTTCGTGAATTGTGAGCCATCCCAGACACCGGTGGAGACACCCATGGCGCGCAGAAGCTTGCTCACGGGTGACGAACGGCGCCGACTGTTCGAACTTCCGGTCGATGACCGAGAGGTGGCGCGCCATTACACGCTGTCGGCCGACGACCTGAAATGGATCGACGCTCGGCACGGCCCGGCCAATCAGCTTGGGGCCGCGGTGCAACTCGCGTTGCTCCGTCACCCAGGTTTCGGACTTCGCGCCGGCGAGACCGTCCCATCGCCGGTGCTGCGTTTTCTGGCGGACCAAATCCACGCCCCCGTGACCGCCTTCGCTGAGTATGCCCGGCGCAATCAGACCCGCCTGGAACACGCTGGCCAACTGCATCAGCGTCTCGGGCTTCGGCCCTTCGCCCGCGCCGATATCCGCCATGCGGTTGAGAGCGCTACGGCCGCCGCCTGGTCGACCGATAAGGGCGGCCCGATCGCCCAAGCATTGATGGATGCCCTGCGGGCGCGAAACATCATATTGCCATCGCCGGACACTTTGGAGCGTGTGGGCCTCGCAGGCCGCGCCCAGACTCGGCGCCGGGCGGCCGAGGATCTGCTCGCGCGTGTCTCCGCGGAACAGCTCGTCCGCATCGATAAATTGCTGGTCAATGATCCCGAGTTGAAGATGACGCCGCTCGCTTGGCTGCGGGATATCCCGGAGTCGCCCAGTGCGGCCGGCATGGCGGCCATCACCGAGCGCATAGCTTATGTCCGGGCGATCGGCATCGACCCCGCCATCGCCGATGCAATCCACGAGCGCCGGTTTGATCAATATGCTCGGGAGGGCGCTGTAGCACCGGCGTTTCTGCTCAGCGGCTACAGTGTACTTCGCCGCCGGGCGACGGTTATTGCGCAGCTCAAGCCAAAGGTTGATGCGCTGGCCGCGCTCGCCGCCGAGGATCCCCTGGTCAGCGCAGCGGATCGCTATGGGGCGCTCCGCCGATTTGCGCCGACCTTCCTTGAACACGTGCGTTTCAAAGCCGGGACCGGCGGCGCGCCGCTGCTGAAAGCATTGGCCATCCTGCGCGACCTCAACCGGACGGGCCGGCGCGAAATCCCCGCCGATGCGCCCCTGCCATTCGCCTCAAAGCGCTGGAAGCAGTTGGTGAAGCCGGGCGGCGGCGAGATTTCCAGGCGGCTATACGAGACCGCTGCAGTAGCGACCTTGCGCGACCGCCTCAAATCCGGCGACGTCTGGGTCGAGGGCTCGCGGGCCTACAGGCGGTTCGGCGACTACCTGCTTCCCAAGGACCAGGCCGCCGCCGAAGCCCACGGCCTGCCGGTGAACGTCGAGCTGGGCGGCTATCTGGCCGGGCGCGCAAGCCTGCTCGATCAACGGTTGACAAGCTTCGCGCGGCGCCTGCGCCGCGGAGACCTGGTGGGCGTGACGCTTGAGCGTGACCGGCTGTCGGTGACGCCGGTCAAAGCCACGACGCCGGAGGAGGCGCGGTCATTGGACCGCGCCATCGATAGTCTTCTGCCGCGCGTCCGGATCACCGAACTCCTGCGGGAGATCGACGCGCTGACGGGGTTTACGGCGATGTTCAGGGACCTGCGTTCCGGCAGGGCCCATGAAAATCCAAGCTGCATATTGGCGGCGGTCCTGGCCGACGCCACAAACCTGGGCCTCGAGCGCATGGCGAACGCGAGCCAGGGGGTGACCTACGCCCAGCTCGCCTGGACGCAGAGTTGGTATCTCAGCGAGGAGAATTATCGGGCGGCGTTGGCCAAGATCATCGAGGTCCACCACGCCCAACCCTTCGCCAAACACTGGGGCGATGGCCAGGCCTCGTCGTCGGACGGCCAGTTCTTCCGGTCTGGCCGCCGGCGCGGCGGCGCGGGTGAGGTCAACGCCAAATACGGGCCGGAGCCCGGCTTGCGGATATATACGCACCTGTCCGACATGCACGGCTCATTCAATACGCGGGTGCTCTCGGCTACGTCGTCGGAGGCGCCTTACGTTCTTGATGGGCTGGTCGGCCGACAAGGTGGCGAGCATTACACCGACACCGGCGGCGCGACAGACCATGTGTTCGCTCTTTGCCATCTCCTTGGCTACCGCTTCGTGCCGCGAATGCGCGACCTGCAGGATCGCCGGCTCGCGATCATCGGTTCGGCCGCGGGGCACAAGATCCTGGAGCCGATCCTTGGCCGCCCGATCCGGATCGATCTGATCCAGGAGAACTGGGAGGACATCGTCCGCCTGGCGGCGTCGATCAAGGCCGGCGCTGTCGCGCCCTCCGTGATGCTCAAGAAGCTGTCGGCGTTCAAACGCCAGAACCGGCTGGATCTCGCCCTCGCCGAGGTGGGGCGGATCGAGCGCACCTTGTTCACCCTTGATTGGCTGGAAAGTCCCGAGTTGCGGCAACGCTGTCAGGCCGGCCTCAACAAGAGCGAGGCCCGCCATGCGCTGGCCCAGGCCGTATTCGTCCATAAGCAGGGCCGCATCGCCGATCGGACCCTGCAGAACCAGGAACACCGGGCGTCAGGTCTGAACTTGGTGATCGCCGCCATCGCGCTCTGGAACACATTATATATGGAGCGGGCGGTCGATCATCTGCGTGCCCGCGATGCCGCCGCGCCCGACGCGCTTCTCGCCCATCTATCGCCCATGAGCTGGGCCCACGTCAGCCTCACCGGCGACTACCTCTGGACCGACGCCGCCTCCGCCGCGGGTTTCAGGCCGTTGAACGACCCTGCCGACAGGCTCTATCGCGCGGCGTAGTCGATGTTCCCTGTTCGTGCCTGAATGCGTGGTTTAGCGTGCAAACCTTGAGGCGAGCCCCTGTTCGGCGAGGGCGGGGGCGGGAGGCCGGGCGACGACAGCACCGGGCCGGGAGTGGCCTTCGACACCCCGACTTTCACGCAGTTCTCCCGATTGAGCGGGCTTGTGCCGCTCGTCGCCGTCGTGAACGGGCGGACCTTCGCGGGCAACACCGCGCTCGTGGCCTGTTGCGATGTGATCATCGCCACCGAGCGGACGACGCTTGCCATGGGAGGGCCCGCGATGATCGAGGGCGGGGGCCTGGGCGTCTACACGCCCGAGGAAGTCGGCCCAATGTCCTTCCAGGCGCCGAATGGCGTTGTCGACTTGCTGGTGAAGGACGAGGCCAATGCGGTGGCCGCGGCGCGCCGGTACCTGTCCTACTTCCAGGGCGCGGTCGCCCACTGGGAGGCGCACGACCAGCGGCGGCTGCGGCACGTCGTGCCGGAGAACCGCCTTCGCCTCTACGACATGCGTCAGGTCGTCAAGACGCTCGCCGACAAGCGTTCGGTGCTGGAGCTCAGGCCCGCGTTCGGCATCGGCGTGATTACCGCGTTCATTCGCGTCGAGGGCCGTCCGATGGGCGTGATCGCCAACAATCCGCATCACTTGGCAGGCGCGATCGACTCCGACGACGCCGACAAGGGCGCGCGCTTCCTGCAGCTGTGCGACGGGTTCGACTTGCCCGTGCTCAGCCTGATGGACTGCCCGGGAATGATGGTCGGACCGGATGTCGAGCGCACCGCGCTTGTCAGGCACTGCGCCCGAATGTTCAATGTGGGCGCCAATATGACGACGCCGCTGTTCGGCGTGGTCGTGCGCAAGGCCTACGGGCTGGGGGTTCAGGCCATGTGCGGCGCGAGTTCAGGGGTCGGCTTCTTCACGGTCGCCTGGCCGACGGCGGAATTCGCGGGGATGAACATCGAGGGGTCGGTCAAGCTGGGCTACCGAAAGGAATTGCAGGCCATCGTCGACCCGGAGGAACGCCGCCGTGAGTTTGAAACTCGGGTCTCGCGCGCCTATGAAGGCGCAAAGGCGGTGAACGCCGCCGCGGGCGGCGGCATCGACGACGTCATCGATCCTGCCGAGACGAGGAGTTGGGTCGCATCCAGCCTGAAGCGCGTGCCGCCTCCGTCGCCCAGAACCGGCAAGAAGCACGCTTATATCGATACCTGGTAGGGCCAGGGGCGGGTCCACGCCTTTTTTGGAAAGATGAGCAAAATGGAAGATACGTTCGGCGTCGACATCGCCTTGCCCCGACACGACTGGACGCTTTCGCAGGTCGAGGGGTTCTTCGAGCTTCCCTTCGTGGACCTGGTCTTCCTGGGCGCGGCCGTCCACCGCCGCTGGTTCGATCCGGCCGAGGTGCAGCTTTCGCAACTGCTTTCGATCAAGACTGGCGGCTGTCCCGAGAACTGCGGCTACTGCAGCCAGTCCCAGCACTTCGAGACGGGCGTCGCCGCTTCCAAGCTGATGGACCTCGCGTCGGTCGTCGCCGAGGCGGGCATGGCCAAGGCGGGCGGAGCGCAGCGCTTCTGCATGGGTGCGGCGTGGCGCGACCTGAAGGATCGGGACACGCCCAAGGTGGCCAAGATGATTGCCGCCGTGAAGGCCCTCGGGCTCGAGACCTGCGCGACGCTCGGCATGCTCGAGCCGCACCAGGCCCGCGCCTTGAAGACGGCCGGCCTCGACTTCTACAACCACAACCTCGATACCGGCCCCGACTATTACGACAAGGTGGTCACGACCCGGACCTACCAGGACCGGCTCGACACCCTGGCGGCGGTGCGGGACGCCGGCATCGCCGTCTGCTGCGGCGGGATCGTCGGCATGGGGGAGACCCGGCGCGACCGCGCCGGCCTGCTCTGCCAGCTCGCGACCCTTCCCTCGCACCCAGAAAGCCTGCCGATCAATGACCTCATGCCCATAAAGGGCACGCCGCTGGGCGGGAGCGACCGAATCGACGGCCTCGAATTCGTCCGCATGATCGCGGTGGCGCGCCTGGTGTGTCCGAAATCGGTGGTGCGCCTCTCAGCCGGCCGCGAGCACATGTCCCGCGAACTCCAGGCGCTGTGCTTCCTGGCGGGCGCCAACTCCATCGTCGTCGGCGGCCGGCTGCTGACGACGGCCAATCCCGAGCGCAGCGACGACGAGCGCCTGATGACCGATCTGGGGCTGAGACCGGCGAGCCGGAGTCGGAATGCGACCGTGGGCGCGAGCTTAGCAGAGCGCGAAGCCCCAGCCACCTGGACGGGGCCACGGTCAGAAACGGCGCCTACGACGTCGCGGCCGCGAGCCGCAATGGCGCGACGAGCGACTCGGGCGCCTCGATAATCTTGGCTCTCACGTACTCGCCGAGGGATTTCGCCTGCTTGTCGATGCGGTGGTTCGAGGAGGCGCCGCCACCGAGCACGCCCTTGATGTAGAAGTTCAGCGCCCGAAGGTTGGGCATGTCATAGCGCTCGATCGGGTAGGTCGCCATGTCCGGGCAGAGTCGTCTGAACTCTTCGATCGTCAGGTAGTGGTGGAGAAAGGCGTAGGCCTCGTCGGTCCTGGCCCAGACGCCACAGTTGGCGTTGCCGCCCTTGTCGCCCGACCGTGTGCCGAACAACCGCCCGAACGGCACGCGAACCTTCCTCCCGCCGGGTACGGGGCCGATCTCCGTCGGCAGCCGTTGGTAGAACTCTTCCTCTAAACCGAGCCGCTGGGTGGGCAGCACCTCAATGGTGCGGCCATCCACATGCACGCGCTCGGTGACGCGCCGGCTGTCGATCAGCGCCGGCCAGTGGACGATCACCTGGGCGCCGGAGAAACCGCCCCCGCCTCTGCCCGTGTTGCCGGGGATGCTCGCAAGGCCGAGTTCGGTGATCTTGGCGCTGAAGAGGCGCCCGAGCTTCTTGGGATCGCGGCCGGTCACGGTCACGCGCAGGGCCGCATGGGCCTGCTCGTTGGTTTCGGGGTTCTCGTGCTCGCTGTGGATGAGCTGGACATCGACGTCGTCGAACTGCTCTTTGCCACCCAGGTTGTGGAACACGGCGTCGAGGTAGACCTCCGCCTTCTTTTCGATGTCGAGGCCGGTAAGCAGCACCTCGAAGCTCTGCTTGTAGGCGCCCAAAGTGTTGAAGCAGACCTTGTGCGTCGGCGGCGGGCTGGAGCCGCGGCAGCCGCTGATCCGTACCCGGTCGGGGCCAACCTGCTCGATCTTCATGGTGTCGAAGTGGGAGACCACGTCGGGGTTCACATAGGCGGGCGTGGAAATCTCGTAGAGCAGTTGGGCCGTCACCGTGCCGACGGAGACGAGGCCACCGGTGCCGGGGTGTTTGGTGATGGTGAACGAGCCGTCCCGCTCCATCTCGACGATCGGATAGCCGACGTCGCGGTAGCTCGGCACCTCCTCGAAGAAGGCGTAGTTGCCGCCGCAGCATTGGGCCCCGCACTCGACGATGTGGCCGGCGGCGAGCGCGCCGGCGAGGGCGTCGTAGTCGTCGCGCTTCCAATGGAACTTCCAGGCGGCCGGCCCGATCACCACGGCCGCGTCGGTCACGCGCGGACAGATGACGATGTCGGCGCCCTCGTCTAGCGCCTGCTTGATGCCCCAGGCGCCCAAATAGACGTTGGCGGTGACCGGCCTCTGGCCCGCTTCGGCCAGTTTCACGCCGGTGTCGAGGTTCGTGAAGGTCTCGCCTTGCGCCTGCAGCCGGTCGAGGTCGCCGAGGAGGTCGTCGCCGTCGATCCAGGCGACCTTGGCCTTCAGGCCCAGCTTCTGGAGGATCTTCTCTATCTCCTCGGCCATGCTCTTTGGATTGAGCCCGCCGGCATTGCTCACGATCTTGACGCCGCGCTCCAGGCACGGGCGGGCGACAACCTCCACCTGCTTCAAGAAGGTTCCGACGTAGCCCATGGACTCGCCGCGCTGCTGCTTCTGGCTAAAAAGGATCGACATGGTCAGCTCGGCCAGATAGTCGCCGGTGAGCACGTCGATGGGGCCACCCTCGACCATCTCGCGGGCGGCGTCGAGGCGGTCGCCATAGAAGCCACTGCAATTGGCGATGCGGATGACGTCGGTCATGCCTTGATCTTCTCTTGCTAGCGTCCGGTGGCCCAGGCCGGCTTGCGCTTCTCCCGGAAGGCCGCCATGCCCTCGGCAGCCTCCTCCGAGCGGAACAGGCGCGCACTCCACGGACCCGTCTCGCCGAAGCCTTCCTCGATCGAGAGCTGCGAGATGCGCCTGACCAGCTTCTTGGCCTCGCTCACCGCATTGGGACCGCCGAGATTGATCATGTCGATCTCCTCCTGCACCGCCGCGCGCAGCTTGTCGGCCGCGACCGCGCGATGCGCCAGCCCCATCTCGACCGCCTGCTGGCCGTTGAAACGCTCGCCCGTGAGGAAGAGCTTCATGGCGTGGTGCGTGCCGAGCTTCCGAATGCAGACGACCGAGATCACCGCCGGGATCACGCCGATACGCACCTCGCTGAAGCTGAACGGAACGTCCTCGACCGTGACTACAATGTCCGCCGCCCCGACGAGGCCGAGGCCACCGGCGAAGGCCGCGCCATTGATCGCCGCGATGACGGGCTTCGGGCTATCCATCATTGCTTTGAGCACGTCGGGCAGCGAGCGGCCCCGGCCACGCTGGCCGCCGCTCCCGGGCGGGCTTTTCAGGTCCGCGCCGGCGCAGAAGGCGGGGCCGGCTCCGGTGAGCACGATGCAGCGCACCTTCGGGTCCTCACTGGCGGTGACGAGGTGGTCATAGACCTCGTTCACCAGGTCGGCGGAGAGGGCGTTGCGGTTCTCTGGCCGGTTCAAGGTGATCCAGCCCGCGCCGTCCACGATCTCGTACCGGGTCGCCCGCGTCGTCGCAGTCATGTCAGGCCGCATCTTCCTTTTCCTGCTGGGCGAGGTTCAGCAGGCGCTTCCCATTGCCCACCTGCTCGCCCACAGCGACATCGATCTCGTCCACGACCCCATCGCGCGGCGCCACGATGCGATGCTCCATCTTCATCGCCTCGAGGGTAACCAGAAGCTGGCCCTTTGCCACCGCCTCGCCGGGCTGGACCCAGACGGCGCGGATCACGCCCGGCATGGGGGCCCTCAACCCGCCGGCATCATCGCTGCGCCCGACGAGCGGGTACCTCGGTTTTTCGATCAGCTCCAGGTCGCCGCCGACGCCGTGGACGAGCCAGCGGTCATCCACCGCGCCCACCAGGAACTCCAGGCGAAGGCCGTCGATGGCCACATCGACCAGCCCCTCGCCACAGCGATGCGCCAGGACCTGTTGCTCCTCATCGTCGACCACGAACCGGAACGCGCCGTTGCGCTGGGCGCGGTAGCAGATGGCGACCTCATCGTCCCTAGCGGAGAAGGCGACCTGCTCCAGCGGCATCACCGTGTTGCGCCAGCCGGTGGGCATCGAGCGCAGCACGCGCGCCGCGCCGCGGCGCCTGGCCTGACCTTCAAGCGTAGCGGCGATGGCGGTCTGGACCAGCTCCTCGCGGCTGGGGACGCGCCGCGGCGCCGGCGCCACGAGCTCGATGAATTCCGTCGTCGTGTCGCCCGCCAGGAACTGAGGGGTGCGAAGGGTGGCGACCAGGAAGTCGCGATTGGTTGTCAGACCCTGGATCCGCGTCGTTTCCAGAACGGCGGCGAGACGGGTCGCCGCCTCGCGCCGGGTGGGGGCGTGAACGATCACCTTGGCGATCATGGAGTCGAATTCCGGACCGACCACGCTGCCCGTCTCCACCCCGGAATCGAAGCGCGCCCGGCCGGCGGTTGACGGCCGCCAAGCCAGCACTGGCCCGGGCGCCGGCAGGAAATCGCGTTCTGCATCCTCCGCGCACAGGCGCGCCTCGATGGCGTGGCCGTCGATCGAGATGTCCGCTTGCGAGAACGATAAAACGTCGCCCTCGGCGATACGGATCTGCTCGCGCACCAGGTCCTTGCCGATGATCGCCTCGGTGACCGGATGCTCCACCTGTAGGCGGGCGTTCACCTCCAGAAACCAGAATTCCTGGCCGGTGAGCAGAAATTCGACGGTGCCCGCGGACGAGTAACCCAGCCGCCGGGCCGCGGCGAGCGCTGCCTCGCACATGATTTCGCGGGTCTCGGGATCCAGGACTGGAGACGGCGCTTCCTCGATAAGCTTCTGGTGGCGCCGCTGTATTGAGCATTCGCGTTCGAAACAGTGGATCACCTGGCCGTGCTGGTCGCCCAGGATCTGGATCTCGACATGTCGCGCCTTGTCCAGCCAGCGCTCCAGGAACACTGTATCGTGGCCAAACGAGGCCCCGGCCTCGCGCCGGGCGCTGGCGACAGCGCTCTGCAGGTCTGTTTCCGACTCCACCACGCGCATGCCGCGCCCGCCCCCTCCGGCGGAGGCCTTGACCAGGACCGGATAGCCGATTTTCCGCGCGGCCTTGATGATGTCCGTCCCGCCAGTGATCTCCGCCGCGGGCAGGGTCGGCACCCCGGCGGCCCGCATCAGCCGCTTGGCCGCGAGCTTGTCGCCCATCTGGGCGATCACATCGGGGGTCGGCCCGATCCACGTCAGACCTTGATCGATCACGGCGCGCGCGAAGGCGGCGTTCTCCGACAGGAAGCCATAGCCCGGATGCACGGCATCGGCGCCGCTGCGGCGGCACGCTTCGATGAGCTTGCCGGCATCGAGATAGGTCTCGGCCGAGGCGCGTCCCTCAAGCGCCACGGCCAGATCGGCTTCCCGAACGAAAGGCGCCTCGGCATCCCCGTCCGCATAGACCGCCACGGTCGATATCCCCATCTCCCGGGCCGTTCGGAAGATGCGGCGCGCGATCTCGCCGCGATTGGCGACCAGAAGGCGTCGGATCGGGCGGACCTGGATCACATCCGCCATGTGCCGAACTCCTTCGTACCCTTGACCTCGTTGTTGTGGCAGGCCGATAGCGCCATGGCGACCATCAGCCGCGTATCTCGCGGATCAATCATGCCGTCATCGGAGACTCGGGACGTGGCGAAGAGCCCCTTGGAGCGCTCCTCCGCCCAGAACTCGACGCCCGCGGCTCGCTTGGCGTCGGCCTCCTCGTCGAAGGGCGCGCCGCGGCGCTGGGCCGCCGCCCGGCCGACGATGGTCATCACGCCCGCCATCTGCCTCGGCCCCATGACGGCGATCTTCGCCGTGGGCCAGATGAAGGTGAAACGCGGTCCGAAAGCGCGGCCGCTCATGCCGTAGTTGCCGGCGCCGTAGGACGCCCCCACGATCACCGAGATGTGCGGCACGGTGGAGTTCGAGACCGCATTGATCATCTTCGAGCCGTTCTTCGTGATGCCGCGCTGCTCGAAATCAGTACCGACGATATAGCCGGTGATGTTGTGCAGGAAGAGCAGAGGCACGTCGATCTGGTTGCACAGCTGGATGAATTGGGCCGCCTTCTCGGAGGACTCCGAAAAGAGTGCGCCGTTGTTTCCCAGTATGCCGATCGGATAGCCGTGGATGGTGGCCCAGCCGCACACCAGGGTCGGCCCGTAGAGCGGCTTGAACTCCTCGAAATAAGAGCCATCGACGATGCGGGCGATCACCTCGCGGATGTCGAAAGGCTCTCGCAGGGTCTTCGAGACGATGCCTAGCAAATCCTCCGGATCGTAACGCGGCTCTTCGAAGTGCGTAGCGGGCGACGGTCCTAGCTTGCGCCAGTTCAGGTGCCGAACGACCTCGCGGCACATGCGGATGCCGTCCATCTCGTCCTGGGCCAGATAATCTCCGAGACCGGAGATAGAGGCGTGCATGTCCGCCCCGCCGAGGCTCTCCACTTCAGCGTCCTCGCCGGTCGCCATCTTGACCAGCGGCGGCCCGCCCAGGAACACCTGGGACTGGTTCTTGATGAGGATGTTGTAGTCGCTCATGCCCGGCTGGTATGCGCCGCCCGCCGTGGACGCGCCGAACACCACCGAGATGGTCGGGATGCGCATCTTCGAGAGCTCGGTGATCTCGTAGAACAGCCGGCCCGACTCCGCGAAGTGGCCGGCCTCGCGCTGCAGGGCCGCTTCCGGGTCGCTATCCCCGCCGCCCCCCCTGAGGTCGGCGCCGGCGGACTCCACGAACTGCACGTAGGGCAGCCGATTGAGACGCGAGAGCTCCAGACCGCGCATCAGCTTCTTGCTGTTGAATGCATTGAAAGCGCCCGCGCGCACAGACGGATCGTGTCCGAGGATCACGCACTCGACGTTCTCGATCACACCGACGCCGACGACGAAGCCGGAACCGACCGTGAAGGCCGACCGCCAGGCCGCGAGCGGGCTGATCTCCATGAAGGGCGAGTCCCGGTCGAGCACATGCGCGATGCGCTCGCGTATCGGCATCTTGCCGCGCTCATGCAGCCGTTGGACCGCCTCGGCGCCGCCGCCGCGCGAGGCCTCCTCGAGAAGTCCGTTCATGACGCCGAGCATCTCGACCATGTCGCCCCGATTCCGCAGAAAGGTTTCGGAGCGGACCTCGAGGCTCGATTCCAGAATTGGCATTGGCCGCCTCCCACGACACCTGCTGCGCCACACTACCCAGCCGGCCGAAGCGCCCCCTCTCCAGGTCCCTTCCCGCCGCACCCGCGCCGGTCATCCTAGGCTGTCAACCCCCGGAAAAGCGAGGCCATTCGATCGGCGGCCAAGTTTCACGCCAGGCGCGCGCCGGTGTCGCCGTCCAATTCCGTGTCGGAATGGCGCCGCGAGGCGAACTCTTGGCTTTGACGCACGAACTCGAATGTTTATTCTCAATCAGGCGCCCGCTTCAGTTGACCTGACGGTGCCCTGGCGTGCTCTCTGATGGCGCGGGTCGCCGCTTGCGAGCCGCGGCCAGTTTACGAAGGCGACGGCGGCAAGCGAACGAACTAGCAGCGATGAACGCCGAGCTCGACAGGCGGACTGCTGGGGCGGCGAGGAGACGCAATGGACCTTTCCTACAGCGACAGGCACCAAGCGTTCCGACGGGAGATCGTGGAGTTCCTGCGGAACCACGCGCATCTCTCGCCGGGGCGAGGCGGTAACGCGCCTTCCTGGCAAAAGCTGTTGATCGAGCGGGGTTATGCCGCCCGCACCATCCCGAGGGCTTATGGGGGCTACGGCGCGGCGCCGGACATCCTCGAGTCCCGCATCGTCGCCGAGGAGTTCGCTCGGGCTCAGGTCTCGCCGGGGCTCGGGGGCCAAGGCATCTCCATGCTCGTGCCGACGCTCCTGGAAATGGGAACCGAAGAGCAGAAGCGTCGTTTCATCGGCCCGACCCTGCGGGGTGAAATGGTGTGGTGCCAGGGCTACTCGGAGCCGAACGCCGGCAGCGACTTGGCCAGTCTGAAGACCCGGGCCGTCCTGGAGGCCGACGAGTGGGTGGTGAACGGCCAGAAGATCTGGACCAGCACCGCCCATCTGGCGGACTGGATCTTCTGCCTCGTGCGCACCGAGCCGGACGCGCCCAAACATCATGGCATCAGCTTCCTCCTGTTCTCGATGAAGACGCCCGGGATCGACATCCGTCCGCTGGTCGACATGACCGGCGTCGCCAATTTCAACGAGGTGTTCTTCACCGACGTGTGCGTGCCGGCGGCTCAGATCGTCGGTCAGCGGGGCGAGGGTTGGCGCGTGGCCAACGCCATCCTGCGCCATGAGCGCGGCTCGCTGGCCGATACCAACGTCATGCTCTCGAGGGTGAACGCCCTCGGTGATCTGATGAAGCATGAGACCGTCGACGGCCGGCGGGTGATCGACGATCCTGTGTTCCGCGACCGGCTGATGCAGATCCAGGGCCGTGTCATGGCCATGCGCTGCAACGACCTGCGCCTGCTCTCCGGCACCGTCAACAAGCAGGGCGTCGGCATCGCCGCCATGATCGTGAAGCTGCAGACAACCGAGCTGAGGCACGAGCTCGAGGGCCTCGCCATCGATGTCATGGGTGAACTGGGGCTGCTCTATGGGGACACGCCCCTGCTGCGCGGGGGCGGTGGCTGGCAGCGGGACTACATGTACTTCCTGGGCCTGATCATCGGCGGTGGCACCTCGCAGATCCAGAAGAACATCATCAGCGAGCGCGGGCTCGACATGCCGCGCGAGCCGCTCGCGGCGAAGGCTTAGGGCACGCCGGTGGAATTTGGTCTTTCGCAGGAACAGGCTATCTTCCAGGACACTCTTGCGCGCTACCTGAAGGAAAGCGGTGGACTGGAGCTGGCGCGCGCCTTCGCCGCCAGCAATGGCGCTCGCAACGCCGGCCTGATCGAGGGCCTCGCGGGCCTCGGCGCCGCCGGCGTGGTGATCGCCGAAGAATTCGGCGGCGTCGGCCTGCCGCTGCTGGATGCGGCCCTCGCTGCGGAGACGCTGGGCCAGCACGTGGCGCCGGTTCCCTTCATCGGCTCGTCCGTGCTGGCGCCCTTGGCGCTGCAACGGGCGGGCAGCCGCGCGCAGATGGAACGCTGGCTGCCCAGGCTCGCCGACGGGTCCGCGACGGCGGGCGTCGCGTTCGCGGAGCTAGCGGGCGCGCGGGAAGACGCGGGCGTCGAGGAACGCGACGGACACCTCTTCGGACGGGCGCTGTTCGTCATCGACTTCGATGCCGATCTCTTCATCGTCGCCGACCGCAACCGCCGCCTGCACCTGGTGGACGTCGGAGCGGTGGGCCTGTCGAGCCGCCCCCTCGCCACCATCGATGCGACCCGCACTACCGGCGAGCTCGTCTTCGAGGGTGCGACCGCCGAGCCGCTGGCGGGCAGCGAAGATACGAGCATCGCCCAGGGTCTCCTCGACGCCGGGCGGGTGATGTTCGCGGCGGACACCCTCGGCGCGGCCCAGAGCATGCTCGACCAGGCCGTCGCCTACGCCAAGCAGCGCGAGCAGTTCGGCCGCGCCATAGCCTCTTTCCAGGCGGTCAAGCACATGTGCGCGGAGATGGCGGCGGCCCTGGAGCCCTGCCGGGCTCTCGTCTGGTACGCCGGTCATGCGCTGGACGCGTTGCCCGAGGAAGCGTCGGTAACGGCATGCCACGCCAAGGCGCACCTCGCCGAGGTGGGAACCAAGGTGGCGCGGACCGCCACCGAGGTACACGGCGGCATGGGCTTTACCGACCTCGTGGGCCTGCACTACTGGTTCAAACGGATCGGCTTCAACCGCCAGATGCTCGGCGCCCCCCAGTTCGTTCGCGCGGAGGCCGCCCGGCTCCAGGGGTTGGCGGAGTAGAGCGGACGGTAGTCACTCCGCCGGGACTTCCTGGCGGGCCATGGCGCGTTGGAAGGCTTCGCGCTCCATCAGCCGCTCGAGGTAGCGTCTGCAGTTGGGCTTGTACTTGGCGTCGAGGCCCAACGAGCGGCCGAGGAACAGGGCGTAGTGCACAACGATGTCGGCGATCGTGAAGCGGTCGGCGCAGAGATAGTGGCGATTTTCGAGCGCGCTCTCCACGCAGCGCAGGCGCGAGAGATACCAGATCGAGTAGTCCTCCACCACCTGGGGCAGGCGCCGCTCTTCGGGCTCGAGCTGGGAGTAGCGCAGCACGATGGTCTGGGGAAAGGTCAGGGTGGCGTCGCTGCGGTAGAGCCAGTTCAGGTACTCGCCGTAGGCCGGCTCGGACCGGTCGACGCGCAAGGGGTTGGGCGCGTGCCGCTCCGCCAGAAAGTGGCAGATGCCGCTGGACTCCGTCATCGTCAGTTCGCCATCGACGAAGGTGGGGACGGTACCGAGCGGATTGACGTTCAGATAGCCCGGGTAGCCGACGCGCGGCGGGAACTTCATGCTCACCAGTTCGTAGTCGAGGCCCAGCTCCTCGAGGGTCCAAAGGGGACGAAGGGAGCGAGCGTTGCGGCAGTGATAGAGCTTCATGGCCTTGGGTCCCCTGAGCAGCAGCTCGGCGAGCCTACCCCACTGGTAGGCGGCGTCGCCGTGCTGTGGTGAATGCCAGATCGCCCGCCGTCGATACAGCTGGGCGTCGCACCGTAGGTGAAGCCGAAGCCACGGTGGAACTAGATGGCGCGGTCGGAGGCGAAGGACAGGGCCAGCGTCTTGGCCATGCGGGTGGCGACTCGCCCACGTCCTGCTTATAGCGGCAGCGCGTGGCGGCGTAGAGGTGCGAGCGCGCCCGTTCGTAGGCCACCGAGGCGTCGACGATCGGATTCTTCAGGGCCCGCATGACCCGATCAGCTTGCCGAACTGGACGCACTTGCCATCATGGCGCACTCCCTGAAACGACGAAGTGACAACTTCGACGAAGGTGCGTCAGGCGCCCTACAACCACCGTCAGCGGACCACTGGCCCAACCGTCGCCTTGAACCTTTGGCTCCACCACCGAGACTCCTGCCCTCTTCCGCGATCTGAAACTTGATGCGCTCCGGCCGCCTGCGTCCAGCCGTCAGGCGAACGGGTCGGTCCCGGCGCGCATCAGCGGCGCGACACGGTCGTATTCGGGACCCTGCGGGTCGTCGTAGGGATATAGCGGCCGGCCAATGGCGCGCTCCAACTCCGGGTACTTCTGCAACAACTGCGGCGAGATCCTGCCGCGATAGTTGGCCATGGTGCGCATGTACGGCCGGAAGTAGTTCTGCACCAGTGTAACTCGCAGGCCGCTGTTCTTGCGCGGGACGGACCCGTGCCAAGTCGCCCCGTTCCAGATCGCGAGCGAGCCCGCCTTGCCGATCAGGGGAAATGACTTGAACGGGGTGGTCTCGAGGTTGTTCTCGTGGGGCAGGGTGGCGCGGCCGTACTTGTGGCTTCCTGGGATGAAGACCGTCGGGCCATCGTCCGCGCTCCCATAGTCGGTGCAGAGCCAGGATGCGTTGCACATGTGGGCGATCTGGCCGGCGCCAGGCGGGATGCCGTGGGAATCGCTGTGCAGGCCGAGCGGCGGGCCGTCCTGGCCCTTGATGATCCAGGTCTGGCCGCCGAAGATGGCGCTTTGGCCGCAGAGCCAGCGCACCAGGGTGAGCACCACCGGATTGATCGCGGCTTCGACGAAGGCTTCGTCCTCCTCGATCAGGTCCCAGCCCTTGCCGGAGCGTGGCGCGGCCGAGGCCGGCGCCGCGGCCGGGTCGCCGACCACCACATTGTTGCGCTTCTCGAATGTGCGGACGATGGCGTCCCGCAGGCGTTCTATGAAGCCCGAACTCGACTGCATTTTCTCGGGCGGCACCAGGGTCATGCCATAGGCTTCCAGCTCGATGACGTGCTTGAAAAGATCGTAGCGCTCGAGATCCTTGATCAGCGGATCGACGTTGGGCGAGGTGCCATATTCGGAGATGTCCATGCTCTCTTCCTCGAGGCGAAGGCGGCTGTTCGCCGCCGGTCGAACGGCTAACGGCGGCGCGACTTGGCCGGCCTCTCGCTGTGCGGCGAAGGGCCTGCCGCCAGATGTGGGTCGGCGGTGGACGCCTCACCGTGGTGACGCCTCAGCAAGGGACGGAACGCGACCCGCCACTCTAGCGCTCTGGTGGTAACGAGTTATCTTGCGGGGCGCAAGTCATTTCGCGTAAGCTTCCCACCCTCAAGACGGGAGATCCAGCGACGATGAGCGCCCCCGCACCGTCCAGTCTTCGAGCCACGCCGGAGGTGAGCCTGCTCAAGACGCTCGCCGAGCGGGCCGACGCATGCCCCGACGACGTCTATGTGATCGATATCGAGGGCCACAGCCTCACCTATCGCCAGACTCTCGACCAGTCGCGGCTGTGGGCGGCGGCCTACCGCAGGATCGGAATCCGAACTGGCGACCATGTGGTCACCATGCAGCACAACACGATCGACTCTCTGCTGGGGTGGCTGGGTCTGGCCTGGATCGGCGCGGTCGAGGCGCCGATCAACAACGACTATCGGGGCGCGCTGCTGGCCCAT
>Ga0307373_10006839_pt1 | contig 17987 bp, 13 predicted proteins | sample OX2MG_FD_202534 | JGI IMG/M metagenome (GOLD analysis project Ga0307373, IMG submission 202534) | Soil microbial communities from Risofladan, Vaasa, Finland - OX-2 | ecosystem: Environmental > Terrestrial > Soil > Coastal area > Acid sulfate soil | place: Finland: Risofladan, Vaasa | collected... | reverse complement strand
GCCTCGGGGTGGGTCGGATGGATGTCTGGTAACAACATCCTACCAATCCCAGACCAGCCGTTCTCTTACTCTTTCAACCCCTTAGCCCCATGTGCGCATACCACTGCGCCTTAAGTCAGTGACATTGAGTCTAGGGTAATGTAACAGTCTTTTCAAAAAGATCTTTAAGCGCAACGTGGCCTTTCAGCAACCAGGGTGACTCGGCCATGACCGCGTACACATTCGGGATATTGCCGTGATTCAACTTGATCTTTTCGAGATCAACGCGTGAATCGGACGGGGCATTGGTAATGTCATAGATTTTGAACTCATTAATATTCATAAAGATTCTCCATTAATGATTCACTGACGCGCTGGATGCAGGCGAATTCACGTCCACATAATCGCGGGCGCACGATACCTCTCCACACGGCAGCTGCCGCTAGCGGATCGCATTCACAACTTTAATTGGAGCCTGGGAATGGGAAACGACTCAGACAGGTTCCTACCTTACTCTCTTTATCGCCAAGTAGGTAGTGCACACAAACTTAGTGTCAGCTTATGTCTGCATAGATCAACAATCATACTGTCTCTTGAACAAGACCATGAGTAATTTCTGCGTGACATGTAAATTCATTTAGGTGCACCACCGAACCAGCGTAAAAAACCTCACACTTTCTACCAGGAAACAGATGACGAGCCATGGAAGGGCGAAGCCCGAGGCGAGGAACCTGCGGTAGCCGCAGCGGACGTAGCACGGCGGAGTCTGCGGAGCTAAGTGCGAAGTCCGCGCCGCGGCGTAGAGTCGTTGTGGAGGAGGCATCGAATGAAGACGCGTAGCGTCCTCTGACAGGCCGACGAACGCAGGATGGCCGCAGAGAAAGGAATAGCCGTCGCTGGAGCGAGTGGCCGGGACGCCGGGACCGTACCGGCTGTTACGAGCGACGCGACGCTATCGTCTCTTCCTTTCTTGAGCAGCTTTTGTACCGGCCCAGTGAGAGAATTGAGGATACTCTGATTCTCCACTACCGGTTTCTCAAAGCTGCCGCTTATTTTTTGTTGCACCGTGGCACAACCCTTGGCGTTGATTACCGCAACTGTCATGTCATCAAACTTATAATTAATGAAATCGAGTCCGCCTGTGAGCGCGATCCGGTTGTTTTTCGTCGCCATGGCCACATCCTGTGCTCGCGCCACACCACGATCGATCTTCCAGTCAGAAACAAGCGTCAGAATATTGCTGCTGCCTCCTAATCCTTGCAATAGACTTGCAAAATTGTAGCCCTTGGTGATCACCAGGCCGAAAGGCCCCGCCAGGAATACGGCGCCAACATCCACGAGGTTGAAGTGCTGACTGGTCTCAAAGCTAGCGATCTCCTTATCGAGGTCGTGGCCCTAAGGGTAAGGTCCTTGCCACGCAGCGAGATCTGCCCTTCCAGGGATCGTCTCATCTCAGCCACGGTCCTTCCGTGTAGCGACAGGTTAGCGGAGAAATCCATATTCCCTTCCGCGACTTTCAGCGTTGACAATGCTTTGAAGAACTCGGCGATCTTGAACTGTGGCAGAGAGTAATGAATGGAGTACAGCGCAACAGCGCCAGAAAAATCTACATGTATGTAGCCCGTCCCTGTGTACCAAAGGCCTGCATGGTGATCGGCTTAAGATCGATGATGCCATTGACGAACCAGGGAAGGGCGAAGCCCGAGGTGAGGAGCCTGCGGTAGCCCCAGCGGACGAAGCACAGCGTCTGCGTTGTGCGAAGGCCGCGCCGGGGCGTAAAGTCGTTGTGGAGGAAGCGTCGATTGTAGACGCGAAGCGTCCCACGTCTGGGACTTCCAAGGGTCGTCCACTGACAGGCCGACGAACGCAGGACGTGCCGCAGCGAAAGGAATATTCGTCGCTGGCGCGAGTGGCTGGGACACCGGGACCGTACCGGCCGTCACGAGCGACGCGACGCTATCGTCTTCCTGTTGGCCGAGACTTTCAAGTCGGACCCAGTGAAACCATTTTGCCGTATCTCTCCACAAGCGAGGTTCGCGGTGAATGAAAGATCTTTCATCAAATCCGACGTCTTATTCTGAGTAAACTGCAGATTATTTACCAAAAAGCTGCAGTTCCTAACTTTAAATACTTCCCCCGATCGTTCATCTGCATAACGGAGAACCCCATCTGCAAGGGAGACATTCGACAAATTCATGGCCGGCAACCCACCTCCGGACTGTGCAGATGTGGCGAAGTTGAATTGACCATCGCTTTCACGCTCGATGGAGATCGTTGGATGATTCAGGACTAGTGATTCGATCCGGACTTGCTTAAGCAGTAGAGGAAGAATCTCGATCCCCAGCCTGGCTTCGGGCACAGAAACGATCTCGACCCCGTGGTTACGGACATGCACATCATGCAAAGTGAGGAGCAACCCTGGAAAGAAGCCGATACCCAGCGGGCCCGCGACTTTGACCTCCATCCCCAAAGCCTGCGAGGCGCTCGCCTCCAACCGGGGTTTGTACGCATTAGCGTTTAAGGACAAAATCAGGACCGCTGCAACTAGGAGGAGGATCAGTAGCCCAGCTAGTCCGCCGATGGCAAATAGCAATAACGACTTTCTGCGAACAAATATTTTAGATAGTTGCATATCAGATACGCTTGAGCCAATAACAAATGTCAGTGCAATGTTAGAGAATCGGCCCCCTCTTATTCTACTTCAGTATGAAGTGAATCAGGCGGAGATGTCTTTTGAATGATTTCCAGGCGCTGCATGATCTTCTGACACAGATAGCGGGTGCCATCGCCCGATAGACCTGAAATCCGAAACACTGGGCCCTTCCATCGCAGTTCTTTGACGATGGCAGCGCAGTGCGGCGCTCGTTCATCGGCCGGCAGCAGATCGATCTTGTTCAGCACCAGCCAGCGTTCGCGCTTCGCCAGTTCCGGACTGAATTTCACCAGCTCGCTGACGATGGCGCTTGCGTCGCGCACCGGATCGCCACCGTCCACCGGCATCACGTCCACCAGATGCAGCAGGATGCGCGTGCGCTGCAGATGCCTGAGGAAACGGATGCCGAGACCGGCGCCCTCGGCCGCGCCTTCGATCAGGCCGGGGATGTCCGCCATCACGAAGCTGCGATGCTCACCCACTGACACCACACCAAGATTCGGATATAGCGTGGTGAACGGATAGTCCGCTACTTTGGGACGCGCCGCCGAGACTGCGCGGATGAGCGTGGACTTGCCGGCATTCGGTAGGCCCAGCAGACCCACATCCGCCAGTACCTTGAGTTCCAGGCGCAGGCTGCGGCGTTCGCCTGCAGAACCGGGAGTGGATTGGCGCGGCGTACGGTTCACGCTGCTCTTGAAACGCGTGTTTCCGAGACCGTGGAAACCGCCTTGCGCGACGCGCAGGCGCTCACCGGCTTTCACCAGATCGCCCAACAGTTCCTGCGTATCCACGTCGTACACCAGCGTGCCGACGGGTACCGGCACCACCAGATCCGCGCCGCTGCGGCCGGTCATGTCGCGGCCCAGGCCCTTGCCGCCGGCTTCGGCTTCGTAGGTGCGGGTGTTGCGGAAATCCGCCAGGGTGTTGAGGCCGGTGCGCGCTTCCAGAAAGATGCTGCCGCCGTCACCGCCGTCACCGCCATCCGGTCCACCGAAGGGGATGAATTTCTCGCGGCGGAAACTCACGGCGCCCTTGCCGCCGTTGCCGGCGATGACCTTGATGATGGCTTCGTCTACGAATTTCATGGGTTACTTCCTGTAGGAGCGGCGATCCTCGCCGCTATTGGCATCGCGGTCGAGACGACCGCTCCTACGCCTGAATCACCATACATCGGACGACCGCTCCCGGCTAATTAGCCGCACAGACGAAAAGCCCCGGTCGAACCGGGGCTTTGGATAGTGCGGCTGCGGGCTGGTTATTCAGTCACCACGCTCACAATGCGACGCTGCGGCCGGCCCTTGAGAGCAAACTTGATCTTACCGTCGGCCTTGGCGAACAGCGTATGGTCCCGGCCCATGCCCACGTTCACGCCCGCATGATACTGGGTGCCGCGCTGGCGGATGATGATGTTGCCCGCGATCGCCTGCTGCCCACCGTAGAGTTTGACGCCCAAGCGTTTGGATTCGGAGTCGCGGCCGTTTCGGGTGCTGCCGCCTGCTTTCTTATGTGCCATGTTCGCTTAACCTCTAAAACTCAACCGGCCTGGATGCCGGTGATCTGGACATCGGTATAGGACTGCCGGTGACCGGCGCGGCGGCGGTAGTTCTTGCGCCGGCGCATCTTGAAAATAAAGATCTTGTCATGGCGGCCAAGTCCCTTGACCGTACCGGTGACCTTGCCGCCCTTCAGGAATGGCGTACCCAATACCGGCGCGGCATCATCCTTGGCCACCAGCAATACGCGATCGAATTCCACCGACGCGCCGGCCTCCGCCTCGAGTTTCTCGATGCGGACGACGTCGCCCTTGCTCACCCGGTACTGTTTGCCACCGGTCTCAATCACCGCGTACATGGGAATCTCCGGAAAATCTGTGATAAATGCCTTCGAAGGGCGCGAATTCTAAGGCTTGCGGGCCTGCGGGTCAAACTGCCCACTCGTGCCTTGACACCCCCCGAAGCCACCCCTAGCATCGCCCTTCCGCAACCGCCGCGTATTTCGACTCATCCATGCTTCCAGCACCCCTCAAACCCAACGCCGTTGCGCCCGATCTGGGCAAGCTGCGCGCGCTAGTCGCGGAGGATTTTCGCGCTACCGACCGGCTGATCCGCGAGGAACTGCATTCGGAAGTGGCGCTCATCAATCAGCTGAGCGACTACATCATCAGTGGCGGTGGCAAGCGCCTGCGCCCCATGCTGGTGTTGCTGGCGGCGCGCGCCTGCGGGGTCGATGACGACCGCCCCATCCAGCTCGCTGCCATCATCGAGTTCATACACACCGCCACCCTGCTCCACGACGATGTGGTAGATGCCTCCAGCCTGCGCCGCGGCCGCGAGACCGCCAACGCCATCTGGGGCAATGAAGCCAGCGTGCTGGTGGGCGATTTTCTGTATTCGCGTGCCTTCCAGATGATGGTGGCAGTCAACGACATGCGGGTCATGCGCATCATGGCAGATGCCACCAACCTCATCGCCGAGGGCGAGGTGCTGCAACTGCTCAATTGCAACGATCCCGACACCACCGAAGCCCGCTACCTGGAAGTCATCCGCCGCAAGACCTCGACCCTGTTCCAGGCCGGTGCACAGCTCGGCGCGATGATCACCCAGCGTCCCCCGGCCGAGCAGGAGGCACTGGCTGCCTACGGCCTGCACCTAGGAAATGCGTTTCAGCTGGTGGACGACATGCTGGATTACAGCGCCTCCACCAGCGAGCTGGGCAAGAATGTGGGTGATGACCTTGCCGAGGGCAAGCCGACCCTGCCCCTGATCCACGCCATGCACAAGGCTGCGCCGGTGCAGCGTGAGATGATCCGGAAAGCGATCGCTGACGGCGGACGTGAACACATCGAAGAGATTCTCGCCATCATCCACAAGACCGGTGCCTTGGAATACACCTATCTGTGTGCTCAACAGCAAGCTCAGAAGGCGGTGTCTGCCCTGAAGGTATTATCAGATTCAGTTTTTAAAACTGCGTTGCGGGAGTTGGTGGATTTTTCAGTAGAACGCCACTCGTAAATCACGATAAGGCAACTGCAACCGGTCATAGTGACAGGGAGGATTCTAATAGATAGATGGTGGTTCCCGATTTCGGGCTTATACAAATAATTGCACTGCTCTCCACCTTCACCTATAGTATGCGACCTTTCGGGGTGTAGCTCAGCCTGGTAGAGCACTACGTTCGGGACGTAGGGGTCGCAGGTTCAAATCCTGTCACCCCGACCAATTTAACATTCCATTACGCTCACAGAGCCATCCTTGGCAAGCTAATCGGCCACGCCATCCATGGCGTGTCGTTCGGCAGGAACAGACTGCCACCGAAAGTCTGTTAAACCACCCGCCTCACCCTGTCACCCCGACCAATCATTTATCCCATCAGCACAGAGCCATCCTTGGCAGGCTAACCGGCCACGCTATGGTGTGGCGTTCGGTGGTAACAAATTCAGACTATCTCAACGGCGTGATGATCTGATCCAGATAGTCCGCCTGCGAAGCTACACGTTCTAGGTGCGGATACATCAGGCCGCCGTGATAGTCCACCGCATAGGTTGTGTAATAGTCCAGGTTCTTCGCCAGAATCTGGATTGGCGCAGTTGATCCCTTGGCCTGTCGGATCGCTTCCCGGAACAACGCCGGTGTGAACACCCGGCCATTCACCGCGATAATCGTCATGCCCGGAGCCAGGCCGGCTTTGTAGGCAGGACCGTCCCACAGCACATCCTGGATCTCACCCTTGTTTTTATCGCCAGTGTTCACCTGCAGGCCAATCGAGTACATGGCATAAAGCTGTTTGCGCACCTTCTCGCTGGCCTTCTCATAGCTCGAAGGCTGATCCGTATACACCAGCTTCCAGCCACCGCGGGTAATGCCGTTGAGCGGCGCATGGTATTGCTTGGTGTCGAGGATTTTCTTCAGGAACTCCGCCCAGTCGTAGGGCTGGACTTTGTTGAGAGCAGCGACGATGTCGTCAAAGTCATAGGTCACGGTGACATAGCTACCGTTATTGATGCCGAAGAATTCCCGCGCGAAGTCATTGAGTGAGCGGCGCCCGTGGCTGAGTGCGCGGATCTTGGTATCCACGTCCAGCCACATCAATGTACCTTCCGCATAGAAATCACCGGCACTGCGGCGCCAGTTGTGCCAAGCGCCCGGAACGTAATACAGGATCGAGGCCTCGTCGGCGGTATCCTGTAACGGGCGCCAGGTGCGCCCCGGCATATGGTCCATGCTGGCGGCCGTCAGCGCCAACGCCTGACGATAATCCTCTTTGGTCCACAATCCGCTGCGCGCGGTCATCACCTCGCCCCAGTATTCCGTCAGGCCCTCATACACCCACAGCAGATCATCCTTTTCCGGTACCGAATTAAAATCCGGCGTCCACAGATCATAGGGGCGTCGGAACTTGCCGTTCCAGGAATGCGTGTATTCGTGTGGCAATAACCCGGAACCGACCAGGGTGGCATCGGGATTGGTGAAATAATTCGCGAAGATACGGTCGTCGCTGGACTGGTGATGTTCCAGGCCGAAATGGCCGGTGTTATCCGACAAGGTGAACAGGAAATGATAGGAAGCGTAATGATACGCGCCGAACATCCTGTATTCCTGCTGCACCAGATTGCGGTAATGCTGCACCTGCTGCGCTGAGATGGCGAGATCTTCGGGCCCGTCTGCCACCATATCCAGGTACACCGGCACCCTGGCGCCCGGATCCAGATCCACCTGGCGGAAATATTCACCGGCGATCAGCGGTGAGTCCACCAGATTGTTGAGTGTCACCGGCTGGAAATGAATTTCGCCGCCGCGGCCGCTGTGAGGATCCAGCGCCGTGGCGTATTGCCAGTTGACCGGCAGTTTCACGCTGGCATCGATGCTGATGGCTTTTGATGCATAACCCGCCGAGTACAACAAAACCTGATTCCATTCCAGATCAACGATAACCGGCGTGGCCGAAACGCTGCCGCCGAATCTGCCACCGCTGGTGGATGATAGGAAATCGAATGTTGCATCCAGTGTGTGCGCGCCCTGGGGCACTGTCAGGTGAATGGCATACATATCCACCAGATCCCGGCGCCAGGAAACACTCTTGCCATCGGCAGTAAATATCAGGCCTGAAACGTTCTGCAGCGGGCCACTGGGCGAGTGTTCACCCGGAATCCACTTGGGGTAATACAGCGTGAGCGGTCCGGGAGAGACTGGGATCACCTCATGCACGTGAAATACCTTGCGAGGCGCATCCTTCAGATCCACATTCAGGATAAGCGTACCCGGGTAGGCGCCAGCGATGTCCGCGGCGGTCGCAGGGTCGATCACAGTTGCCAACGTCACTACTAGAAATAAGGTCAGATATCCAAGTACGATTTTCATAGGCCAATTCTCCTCTATATTTGTTGTTTAATTTAGGATAAGGAACAATCCACTCTGCATACCTGCTTACCCGCTAAGGGTATTCGGACAGCCCCCTCGAACAGAGACCACACATGTAGCCCTGTTGCCGAAATTTCGAGGTCCTATGTTACTATTCAGTCCCCGCGCGATGAAATGTACCTGCCCCAGTGGCCCATCACGTTGCTCGCGCCCTATTGATATCCTAAAAAATACTTATCCCTGAACCCAGGCTTTATCCAGCATTTTTGCATCAGAACGGAGGCTTTATGCGACTGACCCACTATCTCCTCATCAGTCTACTCTGCAGTGCATCGCTGGGTGCATTCGCCACTGGCAAGCCCGCCACGACCAGCACTGCGACCGCTAGTATGGGTGGTCTGAATCTTGATTGGCTCGACCGGAGTGTAAACCCGGCACAGAACTTCTTCGAGTATGCCAATGGCAATTGGCAGAAGGCCAATCCGATTCCACCCGCCTATTCCCGCTGGGGAACGTTTAACATCCTGCAAAATCAGAACGAGGACACCATCCATCAGATACTGGAAGATGCCGCCAAAAATACCCAGGCACCGCCCGGTAGCGACACCCAGAAGATCGGCGCTTTCTTCTTCAGCGGCATGGACGAGGCCGCCATTAACCAGGCTGGCATCAATCCCCTGGAACCAGAGCTTGACCGTATAAATAAAATATATAACCAGAAACAATTGCAGGCTGAGATCGCCCACCTGCAGATGATCGGGGTGAACGCCCTGTTCGGCATGGGCGAGATGCAGGACTTCAAGGATTCCACCAAGGTAATCGGCGTGGTGGGCCAGGGCGGCCTGGGACTGCCGGACCGGGATTATTACCTCAAGAAAGATCCCAAGTTCGCCAAGATACGCGAGGTATACGTACAGCACATCGCCAGCAGTCTGGAATTGCTGGGCGACACCCCGGACAACGCCGCACGTGAAGCCGGTATCGTCATGGATATCGAGACCAGCCTTGCCAGGGCTTCCCTGTCGCAGGTGCAGCAGCGTGATCCTTTGGCTATTTATCACGTCATGAACCTGGTGCAACTGGATAAGGCCACCCCCAATTTCTCCTGGCAAGACTATTTCGCTAACATCAGCCATCCGGAACTCAAGAGCATCAACCTGGCAATGCCCAAGTTCTTCAAAGCCATGAGCATGCAACTGGCCAGCGTACCTTTGAGCAACTGGAAGACCTATCTGCGTTGGCAGTTAGTGGATACTTTCGCACCGTATCTGTCCCAGCCATTCGTGGATGAAAACTTCAAGATGCAATCCGCGCTTACCGGTTCCAAGGAATTGCTGCCCCGCTGGAAACGTGTCGCTAGAGCCGAAAATAGCGCCCTGGGGTTTGCAGTCGGAAAAGCCTACGTCGAGATGAAATTTCCGCCCTCCTCCAAGGCCGCGGTGCTAGATATCCTGCACGGCATTCGTGCGGCACTCAACAGCGATCTGGAAACCATTTCCTGGATGAGCCCCAATACCCGCAAGGCTGCCATCAAAAAACTTGACCTGATGGGTGAGCGCATCGGTTATCCAGACAAGTGGCGCGATTATTCTGCGCTCAGCATAGACCGCGGCCCCTACGTGTTGAACGTCATGCGTGCCAACGAGTTCGAGAACAACCGTGAACTTAACAAGATCGGCAAGCCAGTGGATCCGAATGAATGGTATATGACGCCACAGACGGTGAACGCCTATTACGATCCGTCCATGAACAACATCAATTTCCCAGCTGGCATCTTGCAACCGCCATTCTTCGATCCCAACGCCCCTATGGCGGTCAACTATGGCGCCATCGGTTTCGTCATGGGCCATGAGACCACTCACGGTTTCGATGATCAGGGCAGCCAGTTCGACGGACATGGGAATCTGAAAAACTGGTGGACCAAGGCTGATAAACGTAAATTCGAGAAGAACGTAAAATGTATCGCTGATCAGTTTTCAAAATACACAGTGGATGGTGACCTGCATGTGCAGGGCAAGCTGGTAACCGGCGAAGCCATCGCGGACCTGGGTGGCCTGAAATTGGCGTGGCGTGCTTTCCATGCTTCGCCTTATTACAAGGATGCCAAGATCATCGATGGCTTCACACCGGACCAGCAGTTCTTCCTGGGTGCAGCCCACGTCTGGGCGCAAAACATCCGTCCCGAAGAGGCGCGCCGCCTGGTGACTACCGATCCGCATCCACCGGCGATGTACAGGGTGAATGGCACCATGGCCAACCTGCCGCAATTCCAGCAGGCTTACCATGTACCGAAAAACAGCCCCATGGTGAACAAGAATATCTGCGTGATCTGGTAACTATCGTACTCAAGCTGCAAACACAAAACGGCGGGCACAAGCCCGTCGTTTTACATGCGCTTTATTTCTGAATTATTTATCAAATGGTACCGACCTGAACGGCAACCTCCGAAAGACGTGCTATATATAATACGTACTATCGACATTGGATATCACACAGTGACGAAGATGATTCACACTAGGCGCTTGTTTAGCTTGTATGTCGGCATGACGATCTGTCTGGTACTGGCCGGTTGTGATGGCGGTTCCAGTTCATCCTCCTCGTCATCAGGCATGCCACCCCCGGTGACACTCCCTCCGCCGGGTACGCCGCTGGTGCGGGTGTCCGGCAACTCGCCGTATGCCGCCAATTGCGGTGGCGCCATGGCGGGCAGCGTCAACTATGAAGATGCCGAAGTGGAACCTTATTTCGCGGTCAACCCCACCAATCCTTCCAATCTCATCAGTATCTGGCAGCAGGATCGCTGGTCCGACGGCGGCGCCCACGGACTCGTTGTCGCTCGCAGCCTGGACAGCGGTAAGACCTGGAGCGAGCAACCGCTCAATCTGTCCATCTGTGGTGGCGGCAACAACACCAACGGCGGCGACTATGCGCGCGCCTCCGATCCCTGGGTGACGTTCTCGCCCAATGGCGTGGCCTACGTGATCTCAATCTCCTTCACCGGCAACATCATGGCGGCCGGTTCGTTGAGCAGCGTATTGGTCAGCAGTTCCACCGATGCCGGTACCAGCTGGAGTGATCCGGCAACCCTCATCCTCGATGGCGCCAATGCCTTCAACGACAAGGAAACCATCACCGCCGACCCCAACAATCCAAACTATGTTTACGCAGTCTGGGACCGGCTCGATAGCAGCGGCCATGGCCCGGCTTATTTCGCGCGCACCGCCGATGGTGGAGCGTCCTGGCAGACGGCCGTGCCCATCTACGATCCGAGCGTCAACAACCAGACCCTCAGCAACGAGATCGTGGGCCTGTCGGACGGTACCATCGTGGATGTATTCGAGGAGATCGACGGCACCAATACCAACAGCGCCACCGCAGCTATCAAGGTAATCACTTCGACGGATAACGGCGCCACTTGGTCGTTGCCGGTGACGGTGGCCCAGGATCTGTCCGTCGGTACCCAGGACCCCAACACCGGCACAACAGTGCGCGCCGGCGCCGGCTTGCCGCAGATGGCGGCTGGGCCCGGCAGCAAGCTGGTACTGGTATGGCAAGACGGGCGTTTCAGTAATGGCCAGCGCGATGGCATCGCCCTGTCCCAATCAGCGGACGATGGCCAGACCTGGTCTGTGCCGGTGGAGATCAACTCGGTGCCGTCGGTGTCGGCCTTCACACCCAGTGTCGCGGTACTCAACGACGGCACCATCGGCGTGAGTTATTTCGATTTCCGGAACAACACCAGCAATCCGGATATGCTGATAACGGATTACTGGTTCACTTCGTCCACTGACGGCGTGCACTGGAGCGAGCAGCACATATCCGGCCCCTTCGACCTGGACCTGGCGCCCAATGCGGAAGGTTTATTCCTGGGTGACTATCAGTCCCTGGCCATCATTGGTCAGGCATTCGTACCGTTCTTCGTGCAGACCAACAATCAGGGAACCGCCAACCGCACCGACGACTACGTACTACCTCCGCAACCCGTACCTCTGACATTGACCCGGCGCGTGACGAATGTCGCCATGCTAGTCCAACCCGTGAACCCGGATGCCAGGTTCCGCCGCCTGATACATGACAATCTCATGCACCTGCTACGCTCGGAAAATCCCGGCTGGGATCGTATCCGCGCAAGCCGGATGCAACCCACGAGTCCGCCTTAGATAAATCAAACTGTGCTATTACTCAGCGTATCTTAAGAAATAAATATCTATCTGCTAATGGTTTGACTGGCAGCAATCATGTCTTGGCGTTTTCGTTTGGCGCTTGCGCCAGCGTGAGCGGCTGCCGGACTTAATATGCAGGTCGCGTTGCGGGAATGGTATCTCCAGGTCGCGTTCACGCAGAGCGCTTTCCAGCTCCCACAGATAGATCGCGTGCGTACGCGAAGGTGAAATCGCCATCTCCTGCCCGACCCACACGACCAGTTCGAAGTTAAGGCTGCTGTCGCCGAAACCCACCAGCCACACTTCAGGTTCGCGCCCGGCCTCAATGATGGTGTCTTTTACCGCCCTGGCTGCGCTCAGACCCGCTTCCCGTACCTTATTCTTGTCCGAGCCATAGGCCACGCCAAACGGGACATGGATGCGCCGGTAGGTTTCTTTCAGAGTCCATCGCCACTTAAGCATACGCTTAATAGTGAAATGTATACGTTGATTTTCTAAGACATGGGCCTCCATCAGTCAATACGTTCACGCTGACCCCAGAGCCACTCCAAACATATGCCCCACAAGGAAGGTGGCGCCGGCCGCAAGCGCGCCGATTAACACCATGCGCAATGCGCTCCACAGCAGGCCGCGACCGGTAAACAGGCTGACTGTCGCGCCGGTGGCGAACAGTGCTACCGCCGTCAATGCGATGGACCAGGCTATGCCGTGCTGCGGGTGTGGCCAAAAAAATGGGATCAAGGGGATCAGCGCGCCCAGAGCAAAAGCGATGAATGAAAAGATCGCTGCGCCCCAGGCCGAGCCCAGCTCCTGTGGATTGAGCCCCAGTTCTTCGCGCGCCAAAGTATCCAATGCGCGCACCGGATCACGTGTGAGCATGTCGGCGAGCTGGCGGGCTTCGGCGGGCGCCACGCCGCGGGCCTCATATATAAGTACCAGTTCCTCGGCCTCCTCCTCCGGGTAGGCAGCCAGTTCATCGCGCTCCAGACCGATCTGGTATTCGAACATCTCCCGTTGCGAACGCATGGACACATATTCGCCGGCCGCCATGGAGGCCGCGCCCGCCAGCAATCCGGCGATACCGGCCAGCAGGATCACGTGGCTGTCGAAGGCCGCGCCAGCCACGCCGAGCATCAGGCTGGCATTCGACACCAGCCCGTCGTTCACGCCGAACACCGAGGCACGAAAACTGCCGCCGCCCGCCAGATGCCGGTGACGTGATTCCGGACGGCCAGCCACCGGTGCATCGTGGCCGCTCGCCGTGGTGCCCGTGTACACCGACAAACCGCGCACTTTCATGGCGGCCAGGATCGGCAGCAACCGCTGTGGTCCCATCAATTTGACCAACTGCGCCACCAAGCGCGCGCGCAGCGCCGGACGAAACTGCTCTGGCAGTTTCACGCCCTTGTCGATCAACAGTTTCTGCCAATGGTGCGACTGGCTCTCGGCGGCCTCCGCCAATTTCACGAACAGGGTGCGCAGTTCCGGCTTCGGTTCGCAATCCGCGATCACCCGGTAGAGAAACGCCGATTGCTGTTCTTCCTGCCAGCTATCGAGGTCATTACTCATGAAGCGATCTTCTATTTACTTTGGAGATTGGTAACGCCATGAGGCACGTGCCCGGCGGTTACATAACTGGCGGCGGCTTCCACGTGGCCCTTCTGGTCATCGAAAAAGATATCCGCGCCGAAGGTCTTCAGGAACGCGCCTTTCGGCAGTCCACCAAGGAACAGGGCTTCGTCGATGCGGATGTTCCAGGCGCGCAGCGTGCGGATCACGCGCTCGTGGGCGGGCGCCGAGCGTGCCGTTACCAATGCGGTGCGGATGGGTGACTTGTCCATGGGATAGTCCGCCTGGATGCGATGCAGCGCCGCCAGGAAATTCTTGAAGGGGCCGCCGCTGAGCGGCGCGCGCGCCTGCGCCTTCTCGCTCTCGGCGAAGGCCGCCAGACCCTGTTCCTGATACACCCGTTCGGCCTCGTCGGAGAACAGCACCGCGTCGCCATCGAAAGCGATGCGCAATTGCTCGGATGCAGCGCTCTCGGCCCGTGACAGCACGATTGCGGCCGCGGCCCGGCCCGCGTCCAGCGCCGCCACCACGTCCTTCGGCTCCGCCGACAGGAACAGGTCGGCACTGAACGGTTCCACGTAGCGCCAGGGCGCCGCGCCGTTGGTGAAGGCCGCGCGTGTGATATCCAGCTGGTAATACTGGATGGAATTAAAGATACGCAGGCCAGTGTCGGCGCTGTTGTGTGACAGCAGGATCACTTCCACGCGCTTGTCCTGGTCTGGGATATTCAGCCGCAGCAGTTTCTTCACCAGCGTGAACGCCACCCCTGGCTCCAGCCGGTCGTCTTCATGTTCGATCTGGTAGCGTGAATAGGCAGCTAGCCCCTGCTGGGTGAAGATGCCATGGCTCTCCTCCAGATCGAATAGCGCCCGCGAGGAGATCGCCACCACCAGACAATGCGCGAGAGACTCAGCCATCGGCGGGTTCCCATTCCACGAAGCGCCGCAACAGCGGGAAATACAATCCCACTTTAACACGCCGCTGTTCCAGCCCGCGCATCAGCTGCGCATAGCTTTCCAGTTGCTTGCGGTAGCGCGCCTGCTCGCGGGCCAGGAATATTTCAATATCACCGCCGCGATGCCGGCTGGTCTTGTAATCCACGATCCAGCGGATGCCATCCGTGTCCACGAAAGTACGGTCGATGATACCCGTGGCCAGACGCTGTCCGTCGAAATGGCTCAATGCATACTCCGAGCGCGCCTGCGTATGCTGGCTGTCCAATATCCACTGACCACGCGTATCCGTGATTGTCGCCGTCAACGCCTGCGACACATCTTTTACCGCGGCATCCAGTTCCGCCTCCGCGACACCCAATTCCCGCAGCCAATGACTGATCAGTGGAATCATTGCGAGCATGCGCGATTCATCCCACTGCGTGTGTCCATCCACGGCGATGCGCTGCAGCAGCCGGTGCACTACCGTGCCCACATGACGCAGGGTATCGCCGACCCATTCGAATTCCAGGATCTCCTGCTCTTCAGCCGCCAGGGTTTCCGCGGCACCCGGCCAGATCACGCAGCTATCCGGCGCAGGCATCTGAAAGTCCGGACGCAGGCGCTGCAATGGCATGGAGACGGGACGTTGTTCCTCTGCCAACGGCGCCATCGCGTCCTGCCTGTGGAGAGCTGCTTCGAAATCTTTCCTGACCACCGGCCACAGCAATCCCAATAGCGACTCCTTGCGCGGCTCCGCAAGACTGCGTTTGCCGTCCTTCTCCCGCACCGTGGTGTGGCCGAACAGGTGCAGGCGTTCCCGCGCACGCGTGGCCGCCACATACAGGAGGCGCGTCATCTCCAGACGCTCCTGCTCGCGCTTGAGGGAGAGGATGAACTGATAGATAGGATCTTTATCGCCGCCCTTGGGTTCCAGCGGCGCCAGCAGCAGGTCGTTGCTGCCCTCAAGTCGCGGGCGTTCCAGCCAGGTGAGCAACGGCTTTTCGCGCCGGCCCGGATCGGCGCCCAGGCCGGGCACGATCACCATGTCGAACTCCAGCCCCTTGGCCTTGTGCATGGTCATGAGCTGCAGCGATTCATCGGCGCGTGGATCGGGCCGCGCGAACAAGTCCGTGAGCGCGGCTTCCAATTCCGCACTATCCCGCAGGTCGCCACCGTCATCCAATGTTTCCAGCAATTCCAGGTAGGCTTCCGCGTCCGCCAGGTCTTCAATCGATCTCAGGGTGGCCGGCGCTCCCAGTTGCAGCCATAGCCGCTCCACCTGTTCCCGCAGACTGCCGCGACGCCTTACGGCAAATGCCTCCAGCAGGATCCCGCGTACCGATGAGAAACGCGTGCCGACTACCTGAGACTGGAGACTGGCTACAAGGATTTCATCGCGCAAGCGTTCCGGAATTGTCACGCCATTATCGCGGCCCGCCAGCGCGTGCAGCGCCGACAGGCTGAGTCCGCACCAGGGCGCACGCAATATCGCGAGCCATGCTGTACGGTCCGCTGGATGCAGTAATGCGCGGGTCAGCGCCAGCAGGTCCTGCACGACCGGCCGTTCACTTAAGCCCTCCAATTCCACCGCGCGGAAGGGAATATCCTGCGACCGCAGGCGGCGCACGATGGCTGCAAGATGTTTGCGGGCACGCGCCAGCACCGCGATACGCATGTCCGGACGCTGGCTGCGTGTCTCCGCGATGATGGATGTCACCTGTGCCGCTTCATCCGCAGAATCTTTTTGCAGCTGTATATGCATGCTGACCGCTTCGCCCTCCAGCGCCGCGTATTGCGCGGTGGTCCCGGCATAGGGCACGGCGCCGCTGGCGATGTCTTCCTGGAGTGGGAACAGTTGCTGAAAGGTTGCATTGAACCACTGCACCAGCCCAGCCTGGGAACGGAAATTCGCGCTCAGTGTCAGGTGCCTGAGCGATATCTGACCAAGACCCGTCTGTCTTATTCGCAGGAACAGGCCCACTTCCGCCTCCCGGAAACGGTAGATGGACTGCATGGGATCGCCCACCAGAAACAGGGTGCGGCCGTCATCGGCCTGCCAGCCAGCGGTGAGCCGTACCAGCAGCTCGGTCTGGTTCACCGAAGTATCCTGGAATTCATCCACCAGGAAGTGCTGCAGGCGGTGGTCCAGCGCCAGGTTCAGGTCCGTAGGATCATCCTCGGTGCCCAACGCCTGCAACGCACACTGGGACACCTCGGCGTAATCCACTTCGCCGTGTTCCATGAACACCAGTCGCAACTGCGCGCTCGCCAGCGGCAGCAGGCTCAAGAGCGCATCCAGTACTTGCCATTGATTCTCCGGGTAACACGGTTGTGGCAATGTGCGCGCACGTTCGAACAAGCCACGCAGGGATTCCAATTGGGTGAAACGCCGCAACAGTTCCAGCACGCGGGTCTTGTCGTCACGGCTCTCTGGCGGAAAGCCCTGTTTCACGTTGATCTGCTTGCGCCAATCGCCGTCTTTGGCGAGAAACAGCTCGACGATACCGCGCCAGGCCGGCAGATCCCCCGGGGTTGTGCCGGGTAGGGTTTTAAGGTCCGTACACGCAACGATCTCCGATGCCGCGCCTTGAAGACGCAAGTTTGCGGCGCCCTTGCTCGCCGACTCTGCCAGATGATCGCGGCAATCGGCGGGTATGGCTTCCTGCAACTGTGTAAGCGCGACGCGCAGTTCTTCCTGCAGGGCGCGTTCTAGATCCTCACGCCTCGGGGCATTGGACTGCGCAAGCGTATGCTGCAACCACTGGTCGCGACGCGGCAGCATGTCGGCGAGGAGCTGCATCACTTGCGGCAGGCTGTTGTCCAGATGCACCAGCAAGGCGCGCACGGTCTGGGTCTGCTGCGGCTCACCATCTTCCAGCAGGGCGAGCGTACGGCGTGCGGCTTCCAGGTACAGCGGTCCAGGACGCTCGGCGATTGCCGGTTGTGAGCCGAATTTCGACAACAGCGGCATGCGCTGGGTGAGTTCGGCATTCAGGGAATCGATGGTCTGGATGCGCAGCCGCGCCGGGTGGCGTGCGATGTTCCAGCCGCGCTGCCGGTCGCGGGCACGCGCGCGTTGCGCCAGTTCCCAGGTATGCCGCTTGTGCGCTTCCGCCGGCGCCTGGGCGTCATCCAGCTCCAGCGCGCGGGCGACGCGCATGCGCATCTCGCCGGCGGCTTTCTTGGTGAAAGTGATGGCCAGGATCTCTTCCGGTTCATCCACCACCGCCAGCAGCGTCAGGAAGCGCTGCGTCAGGAGTTCGGTCTTGCCGGAGCCGGCTGGCGCCTGCACGATGAACGATTGGTGCGGATCCAGGGCGCGGGCGCG